>Ga0299912_10003013_pt1 | contig 13823 bp, 9 predicted proteins | sample RVTome_2_FD_207667 | JGI IMG/M metagenome (GOLD analysis project Ga0299912, IMG submission 207667) | Soil microbial communities from uranium-contaminated site in the Upper Colorado River Basin, Wyoming, United States - RVT95D214 (version 2) ...
GACCTCCACGGATGGATAGAGATCTCCGGGATGAAGACCGGCAGATTCCCCGATGCTGAGACTATCAAATGTCTGGAACTGCTGGCATCCGTGATAGGCGTCGCCCTGGCGAGACGCCAGGGGCCGTGAAGAGAAGGCCGGATATCTCAGTTCATATCCAGCTCAATGCAATTGCGGTGAGGCTTCATGCCGTCTGATTTGACAGCGTGACCTGGATTATTGCAGGATTATGTCCTCCCATATTCAAATAGATTCAAGTGCCAGGTGAAGGACGTAAGCCCCTATTCGGGTAATGCTAAGGGTTTCCTCTCAATATCCTCTTCCCAGAGTGAAGCTCGGGCTCCATGTGATTCATCGACATCTGCTGAAGAATGTCTGATAGCCAGGTAGAGCCGTAGCGGATTCATCTTCCAGGGTTCATGCCGGATTGACATTTCTCCATTTCCCCGCTGGGACGGAAATGACGAACTTGGCCCCTACCCCCATTTCCCCGCATTCCTTGACCTCCAGCCCGGTTATGGCGCAAATCTCTTTGACATAGAAGAGGCCAAGGCCTGTGTTCTTGCCATAGCCCCGTTCAAAAATAATCTTCTTCTCTTCTGCGGAGATTCCGACACCGTCGTCCTCACATGTGATCATCAAGCTGTTATCGTCCACCTCAGATGCGAATCGGATGACCTTTGTTCGCGCGCCATGACGGACACTGTTGTCGATCAAGTTATCGAATGTCTCGGGGAGGAGAGGGTCAGCAAAGACCTCGACTTCAGGGAGGTCGTTTTCGATTCTAACGCCATGCCTTGGTGCTCCAGCAACCGTGTTGCGAAGCACCACGCGTATGTTCTGCCAGATTGGTTTCTGAAACCCGACTTTTTGGTAGTTTTTCGTGAATTGAATCAAGGCGTCTATCTTGCGGGCGGCCGCAATTGCCTTGTCCGTGAGGTTTCTTGCGCTCTTCCGGTCCTCTTCCATCTGGGCTAGCTCCAGGTTCCCCCCCACGACCGCCAATTGAGACTGGATGTCGTGGCGGGTGACGCCCGTCATGATCTCCAGCTTGCGGCTCGCCTCAGCCAGAGCCCGTTCCGTCTGCCTCTCTACGGTGACATCTTCGATTGCCAGGAGGATGTGCCGCGATGCCCCTGATTCTTGCATGACGCGTCGTGCGTTCAGCAGCATTATCTTCCGGCCGGTGGCTGGTGTTTCGATCTCCACCTCGAGTTCACCAAAGGTCGCATCTTTGGGGAGGACCCTTTCTAGCAACTCCCTAAGCTCGGGAATGTTCCAATGACCATCACCAATCTCGTAGATCCGGCGACCAACGACCTCCTCCGCCCCAGTCTCGAATGTCTTGCAGAATGCCTCGTTGACGGAGTTGATCCTCAGATCACCGTCTAGAACGATGAGTGACTCTCGGACCGTGTTCACGATGCTCTCTGCATACAATTGTAGTTCTTCGCTCTGTTCTTTCGCATGTTTCAAGTCCGTTACATCGGTGAAAGTGAGAACCACCCCTCCGATGCTGTCGTCCAAATTCCGATAAGGTCGAATCCGAGCCAGCAGCCAATTGCCTTCATTGGTCTCGACTTCCTTTTCAATCGGCACGAGTGATTGGAGCCCCCTCCTCGCATCGGTCACGATATCTTCCAACTTGAAGGTTGATTTGATATCTGCCAGAGGGCGCCCGACGTCAGTGTCAACAAGATGGAAGGCATTTCGAGAGCCCTGATTGAACCATTTGATAGCGAGTTTCTCATCGAGGAAGATTGTCCCTATGAACGTGTTGTCAAGGAGGTTTCTCATATCGCTCTGAGTAATCCTCAGATTGTCATTCGTCGCCTCCAACTCAGAATTGACCATGGTGAGCTCCTCATTGACTGACTGAAGCTCCTCCTGTGATGTCTGGAGTTCCTCGTTCGTCGACTGCAGTTCCTCATTGGTGGACTGGTATTCCTCGTTCGTTGACATCAGTTCTTCGTTGGCTGCCTGGAGCCTTTCGATTGCATCCTGAAGGTTGACACGGGTTTCGCTGAGCTCCAGCTCCAAGTCATCGACACGCTTGATCCGTTCCGAGCTGTCGGAAGGCCGTGGCGAAATCGATTTCTGCTGAGATCGTGGTTGTGTGGCTTGGAATGTTATCATCAATATGCTCGAAGCGCCTCCTGGTTCGTTGATGGGCCTGACAGTGATGTCAACGGATTCTGTCCGATCACCAATCATCACCTTGAGATTCTTCTTGATCACAAGTCTCTTCTTGGAGGCGACTTCCTTGATGGCTTTCCTGAGCTCGGACTTGAGCCCTTCACTGGCCATCTCCGTGACGTTCAGGTTCGCACGGCCCGGTGCCGGGCGTAGATATCTGCCAGTCTCTCCATACACGTACTTGATGTTTCCACTGTCGTCAGTCAGCACAGCTGGAGGTGCAAATGAGTTGAGCAGTGCTGCTTTGGTGAGATCAGCAATACTAATCTCCTTCGGTATCGCCTTTCCTGCACCCGCATGCAGTTCAGGTTTGGGAGCGATCAAGGGTAAAGCGAATGGTGCAGCCTTTGCAAAAGGGGAAACGGCCTTAGTTCGATATAGTTTCCATTTCTTGCTGATTGGCGCGAAGAGGTCGGCAAGGTTCCCAATGCCTTCTGACGGGCCAAGGAACAGCGCGCCTCCAGGGTTGATTGCATGGTGGAGAGTTGAAACAAGCTTGCCCTGGTCTTCACGTTCGAGGTAGATAAGCAGATTTCGACAGCTTATGAGGTCGAGTCTCGTGAACGGCGGATCCCTGATGACATCTTGGATAGCGAAGATAACCATATCTCTAATATCTTTCCGGATGCGGTAGCCCGCTTCCTCTTTCACGAAGAACCGCTGCAGCCTTTCCTGTGATACATCGATTTCGATGTTCGGCAAGTACAGTCCTTTGCGCGCGGTTGAAATCGACTGATGGTTTACGTCTGTGCTATAGATCTTGACGCGGACGCTCTCGCCAGTCCGCTCCATGCATTCCTTCAGGACTATAGCGATTGAATAGGCTTCTTCTCCTGTAGCACATCCCGCCACCCAGACTCTGAATTCATAGTCTTCCGGTTTCCCACGAATCATGCTGGGAATAACATCATTTGCCATCACATCAAAGGCGTCTGGGTTTCTGAAGAAACTCGTTACGCTGATTAACAAATCCCCGCAAAGGAATTTCACCTCTTCAGGGTTCTTCTTAAGGTACTGAACATAGGCGTCCATTTTCTCGATGCTGCGCATGTTCATCCGACGCTGTATTCGACGATGAATCATCTTGCTCTTGTACTTCGAAAAATCACGGTCAGTCAGTTTCCTCAGAAGCGCGAGGAGCTCGTCGAAATCAGTCTTGACTGACGACTCTACGACCGGGAGAGTTGCACACGCGCCCTTCGAGAAGACCTTTCTTGAATGAGCCGTTACCTCTTCCGCCATCCGATCCATGGGCGTAACAAATGTGACGAGGCCGCTGCGGATCGCGCTCAAAGGCATACTATCTTGTTTCGCAGTGGTAGGATCCTGGACGAAGGATATCCCTCCAGCACCGTGAACCGCTCGCAGTCCGAACGTCCCGTCGCTTCCCCCTCCTGAGAGAATGACGCAGATAGAGTCCTCACCCTCCTCATCGGCCAGAGAGCGGAGGAAGTAGTCGATTGGCATCCGTTGTCCGTGCGGTTTCTCCGGCACAGTGATTCGGAGCGCCCTTTTGGAAATCGTCAAGTACTTGTCCGGAGGAATCAAATAAACGTGATTCGGTTTGACCGCCATCCCATCATCTGCTTCGAGAACTGGCATAGTGGTGACCCTCTGCAGAATCTCGGGTATCCCGCTGGCGTGCCTTGGGTCAAGGTGTGTGACCAGAATGAAGGCCATCCCGGTATCTGGGGCCATGTTCTGGAAGAAGATTCTAAATGCTTCAAGTCCTCCAGCCGAGGCGCCTATGCCGACAATCGGGAATCTTGTGGTTTTCCCATTATCGCCTGCAGAGCCTTTTACCATCGCTCTTTGCTTGTTAGCTTTCTTGTTCGGAGCGTTCTTGCCGTTAGTCATCACATCGACCTGTTCCATGAGCGGACGCAGGAGCAAATAGACCAGATTTGCCTTGTTGATCCAAAGTGAATCGACTAACCACCATGGATTCTCTTTGAATTCGAACCGCCCCGTCCGGGCAATAGAGGGATGTGTTCGATATAATATACTTAGTGCCTCTGGATGCTCTTGCCTGTGGTCATAGGCTCTAGCTGGAGTGATGGTTTTTGGGTGGTCTGGAGTGGGCTTGCAGGGGGCGAGCGACGTATCCTCTAGCAGATCCTCGGCACGGGATCTCCTACGGGTGGCTCGACTACCCTCTTTCCACCGGTGTGAGTCTCCATCATGACGCCTCGGACCGACTTAGTCGCCCTGCCGATGATCCTCGCCTTCTTCCCTTCAGGCCTCGCCCTGATCGCCCTCAGGACAGCATCCGCCTTCTCTGAGACCACGGCAATCACAACCTTGCCCTCGTTCCCGACCTCTAACGGATCTATGCCAAGCATCTCGCACGCTGAGAGGACCGCGTCATCAATCGGGATGTCCTCCTCCCTGACGACTATGCCTATCTCCGATTTGTCCGCCCACTCGTTGAGCAGGTTCGCCAATCCGCCACGCGTCGGGTCCTTCATCGCCGTGATGCCACCGATCTTCAATCCAGCGGCAATAAGATGATTCAGAGGCGCGGCGTCGCTCTTGACCGTAGTCTCGAATCCGTAACCTTCCCGGAAAGACAGTATCGCTACGCCGTGGTTCCCCATCGGCCCCGAGGCGATTAGCACATCTCCCTCACCCACGGCGGAATCGTTCGGCCAGTTCCACTTGAACTTCCTGTGCTTCCTAACCTCGCGGATGTTGTGGTCGAGGTGCTTAGACCTCTTCCCCACCCCGCTCGTGTTGATGAACAGGCCGTCCAACGCACCCTTCTCGACGACCTTGGTATCCCCGGTCACGATCTTCACCTCGGCCTTCTTTGCCGTCGCGCTGATGCTTTTCATGATCTTGTGGAGCTCCTCGCCGGAGAACCCCTCCTGGATTATCATGGCGCACGAGAGCGCCAACGGTGTCGCGCCCATGACCGAAAGGTCGTTCACCGTCCCCGCAACCGACAGGACTCCTATGTCCCCGCCCGGGAAGAAGAGCGGTTTGACCGTGTAAGAGTCAGTGGTGAACGCGATCCCGTCGATGATTGCCGCGTCGTCCAAGGCGGCTAGAGGTATCTCCCCGAAATCGTGATCCAACTCCTTCAGCACGAACTCGCGGATGAACTCCTGCATCCGCTCTCCGCCCGCACCTTGAGTCATCGTGATCTTGGACATTGGAGCATACCAGCTGACTTGCGAAGATGATGGCCGATAATAACCTTTTTGGCTGGCATCGCCGAGATACCTTGATTACCATTGATTCGCTTCACTCTGACCGATGCTTTCCGGGGCCATCCTGTCCGGTGGACTGAGCACTCGCATGGGAGAGGAGAAAGGACTTGCTCTGCTCGGTGGGAAGCCGCTGATCTCCTACGTGGCGCGGACTCTGGAGAGCGTCGCAGACGAGATTGTCATAGCTGTCGCGAAGGGCATGTCAGGAAGGTATCGGGAAGCTCTTGGCGACGAATACATGATAGCTGAGGACAAGAGAGCCGGAGTTGGTCCTCTCGAAGGGCTCGTCACCGCCCTGAGCGCCGCTCATGAGGATTCTGTCCTCATTAGCCCGTGCGACACGCCATTTCTGAAGGTGGACCTGTGCAAATCTATTGTGTCCCTCGCCAGGAAGAGGGATGGGGCAGTGCCGAGGATACGAGGCGACTTCGAACCACTTCACGGAGTCTACGCAAGAATCAAGTGCCTGGCCGCGTTCGAAGAGGCGATGGAAGAAGGCGGACGAAGGCCGGTCGATGCTTACAAGATGCTGGATTTGGAGTACATTGACGAGGACATCGTCCGCGTCATGGATCCGCGGCTAGAAAGCTTCTGGAATCTGAACAGCCCAGAGGATCTAGAGCTCGCTGAGAAACGACTACGAAGAACTCTGACTACTGACTAGGCTGGCCAATCCTGTAGGCGCCAGATGGAACCAGCATCTCGAATTTGGCGCCCGTGCCAGGCTCGCCCGTCTCCTTCACCACTATACCGGTTACCCCGAGGATCTCACGGACCAGATAGAGCCCCAACCCCGTGTGCTTACCGAAACCACGTTCGAATATCTTCTCCTTCTCGTGAACCGGGATTCCGACACCATCGTCCTTGCAGAAGATACGAATGTGCGTCACCTTCCCGCCGTGTCTAAGTGAGTTGCCAACAAGATTGTGGAACACCTTCTCGAGCATTGGGTCCGCGAAGACCTCGGCCCCCTTCAGATCGTACTCTATGGAAACGGCACCCAGGTCAATGCCTGTGGTGCCTACCTCGGCTGCCTCCCTCAGGCTTATCCACTGGGGCTGTTTGACGCCCATCTCCTGGTACTCAGCTGCAAACTCGAGCTGCCCCTGAAGGATGCGAGCGGATTCCTGCACACGGGTCAGTTGCTCCATTGTTGGCGAATGCCACGAGTCTCACCGCGCCACCCCTGCACAAGACGGGGGCGGGGGGCTGATGCTCCAGGGGTCCCAGTTCTCCACGCATCAACCCGTCAAAGACGGCCCTGACGCCTTCTCGGCGGCTCTCGGGAAGGAAGTTCTCGAACCAGGATTTCCCGAGGATCCGGTCTTCCTCATATCCCAGAATCTCGCAGCCTTTCTTGTTGACAAGCGTGACTCTCCCGTCCTTGTCGAGGGCCAGCAACATCACTCCTGCGAGGTTGATGTACTGTTGCGCCCTGTCCTTGGCCTGACGAAGAGCCCTCTCCGCCTGCGCCTGACGGGTTGAGGTCACTATCATATGAACGAGCTCGGCGAACTGCGATTTCTGGTCCCCGCCCTTCTGGAGATAGAATGACGCGCCGTTGTTCAACGCGTCAATTGCCACATCTTCCCTCCCCCTGCCTGTGAACAAGATGAAGGGAGTCGTGTCTCCCGATGACTTGAGCATCTTCAGCAACTCGATTCCGTTCATTCCCGGCATCTGATAGTCCGAGACTATTACGTCAAATCGAGCTTGTCTCAGTTTGAGGAGTGCCTCCTCCGCGGAGAGTACGATTTCGACTTCGAATCCCTTCACCCGCATCAAGTAAGTCTTGGCTATCTCCAAGAAGGCTTCCTCGTCGTCTATGAGCAAAATTCTTGTTGTCATCGGTTCCTCTGCACGGCGGATCAGGGATTTGCGCCCTTAGCATCACCGAGAGGGCTAATTACTATTTCTGCGAACAAGAAGAAAGGATCGAGCCAGGTGCACGACCGTCGATTAGGCAATCCACGGACAGCGACTTGCGCAGTGTCACCTCTTCTTGCTCTCCGCCCCTCCCCTCAATCTGAATCCATTCGAAGGGATATGCATTTCGAATCGCACACCTTGGCCTGGCACTCCGTTCTCTTCGATTGTTATGCCCGTGATCCCCAAGATAGCTCTCGCCATGAAGAGGCCAAAACCGGTGTGGTCGCCCATTCCACGAATGAAGAGTTTGCCTCTCTTATCGGCGGGTATGCCGATGCCATCGTCCTCGTAGACCAGCGACAAATCATTCCCTTTCTTGCTGAAGTGTACTTTGATCTCGGTGACCTTCCTACCATGCCGGATCGAGTTGTCGGCCAAGTTGTGGAAAACCTTTTCGAACATCGTATCTGCATAGACCTCGAGGCCGTCGACATGAGCTGACCTGACGAGTGCACTTGGACCAAGTCCTGCGGTGCCCTCCAAGAAGGCGGTCTTGACGTCTATCCACTCGGGTTTCGCGACACCCATCTTCTGATAGTCTCCGGTGAAATCGAGCTGCTTTATGACTGTCTCTGCCGCGGTTCTCATGTTCGTGATGTAGTCCCGTACTGGGGGTTCTGTGACAGAATCTTGGGCAATCTGTAGCCATCCCATCAAGACTGCGAGCTGGTTCAAGGCATCGTGCCTTGTCACTTGGCCTAGCAGGTTCAATTTCTGATTCGCGATTTCCAAGGCCTCCTCGTACCTCTTGCGATCAGTCACGTCATTGACGACTGCGAGAGAGCCCGAGAAATTGCCAGCTCTGTTCTTCATCGGCGTCACTCCCAGGCTCGTGTGTGCCAATGACCCATCCCTTCTCAGGAAATCTAGTTCGTACCTGCCGGCGAGTCCTCGCCTTCTGTCTTCGAGCTTGAGCCTTGCCAGTTCAGCAGACTGCTCACTCATGAACTGGAAGGCTGACTTGCCGACAATCTCGTCGACATGATATCCCAGCATATCGGCCATCCTTGGATTCACAAACAGAATGACTCCATCCGGGTCGTTCACCAAGATGCCTTCCTGGGCTAGATCGACAAGCTGCCGGTACTTCTCCTCGCTCATCATAAGCATCTCCTCCGACGACTTGCGCTCCGAGATGTCGGTATTGAAGCCATACCAGACAATGGTCCCGTCCGCCAGTCTCTCAGGAGTCGATTGGCCAAGCAACCATCGAACTGACTTGCCAGGAATCTGCACTCGATACTCACATTGCCAGGGCGTCAAGTGTTTCGCCGAGTACTCGATGGAAGTGACTACCTTGTCGAGGTCCTCGGGCAATATCACTTTGGCTATCGGGGAGAAATCCTTGAGGACATCTTCAGGAGAACAGCCGAAAATATCCTTGATGGCCTCCGAGGTGAAGGGGACACAGTAGGTCCCGTCTGGCCTCCTCACGAACTGGTAGATCATTCCGGGCACATGGACGGACAATTTCCTGAACTGGATGTCGCGCTCGCGCAGCGCATCTTCCGCCCGCTTGCGTTCGGAGACTTCCTTTGCTATGACCGACACACCGTTCTCGATAGGATAGGCGGTGATATCGAACATAAGATTCTTCCCGTGAAGGTTGAACTCAGATGAGAAGTTCGATGCCTTCCTAGTCCTTAGAACCTCGGCGTATGCCTTCCGCACCTTCTCGCCCTGCTCGCCCGGGAAGAGCTCTGTGAGAGATTTGCCGAACGCATCGCTGGCGCGGACGCCTGTCAGCAACTCCGATGCCTTGTTCCAGTATGTGTATCTCATATCCTTGTCAAGTGCGAAGAAGATGTCCGTGATGCTGTCAGCGAGCTGCTTGTACTCGGCCTCGCTCACCCTGAGCGCTTCCCCGGCTTGTTTCCCGGCGGTGATGTTTCGCACCACGATGAGGACCCTATCTTTCGTTGTGGGAACGAGCCTGGCCTCAAAATGCCGAACCCCACCCTCCATCTCGAGAGAATACTCCACAGCTACCATCCGAGCTGTCCTCTGCGCTTCGCCGAACGCGCTTTCGAACATCTTCCCAACATCAGGAGGAAGGACATCCTGCATCTTCCTTCCCAGGAACTTCTGAGGAGGAACGTACAAATCCGCGATGTGCCCGGCGTTGAAATCCAGGATGGTCCCTTGACCATCGACATAGAAGTACAGATCAGGGAAGGCCTCGACAACGGCCTGCAATCTCAACGAGAGTTCCTCGGATTTCTGTTGAGCCATCTTCCGTGCGGTCACATCGATGATTATGCCTTCGTAAAGCACGGGATTGCCGGCAGAGTCCCTTCGCACGTATGTGTGGTCCTCGACGCTGCGCACCTCACCGGACTTCGTAATGATTCGGTATTCTTGGACGAAATCATTGGCCCCTTTCCCAACGAGATCTCTGAACTCCTCCCTTTCGTGCTCGAGGTCCTCTTTGTAGATGATATCATCGTACACGAGCGTGGAAGCGAAATCGTCTCTTCTGTAGCCCCACTGTGTGACACCGTCGGATATGAATGTGACTGGCCCGCCTGGCTCCGGACGCCAGATGACCATGATGACGGGGCTCTTATCTATGATTTCCTGAAATTCTTTGTATCTGTCAAGCGCTCTGCGAAGCTCCACCTCCGCCTTCCTGCGGTCAGTTATGTCTCGGATGTATTCTATGACTCCTGACAATTCGCCCGTCTTGCTGTCCCTCAATGGAAAGCTGTAGAGGTCGAGCCATCCGATTCTCTCACCGTTTTGGCCGATCTTCGCAACAACTTCGTTCGCCGACTTCCCACTTTCGATTGTCCGTACGGCAGGACATGAATTGCACTTTGTCTGTCGAGCCTGATAGGCGTCGTAACATTTCTTGCCGACAAGTGGCATCATGTGTGAATACCAGTCCTCCATTGTCTGGTTGACACGTAGGACGTTCAGATCATTGTCAAGGACGCTTATGCCATCCTGGATGCTCGAGAATACGCTCGAAAGGAATCTCTCCCCTTCGCGAGCAGCCACTTCTGAGCGATTGCTCTGGACAGATTTCCTCAACATGTGCACGAGCTCAGTGAACTGAAGCTGAGGATTTGCACCCTTTTGGAGGTAGAAATCCGCACCGCAGTTCAGGGCCTGGACGGCTGTCTCCTCCTTCCCCTTACCTGTAAAGAGGACATAAGGAATCTGCAGACCTTTTGCCCTGAGAATTTTGAGCAGCTCTATACCATCCATCCCTGGAAGACTGTAGTCTACTACTACAGCGTCGTAGTTCTCAGATTGCATCTTCTCGAGAGCTGACTCGGCGGTGGTTGCTGAGTCGACTTCGAAATCCCCTTCTCGTTTCAAAAAGAAGCTGACTAGATCAAGGAACCCGACTTCATCATCGACGTGCAGGACTCGTATCATTCATTTCTCCGCCAGATTCCTCCGAACTCCTACAAGAAATAGGCCATATGGTATATAGGTAATATGTAGCCAAAAGCGCTGAGGGGGAGATTTGAACTCCCGAGGCGCTGAGCGCCACGAGCTTGCTGGCATAAGGACAGCAGATTCCAGGCTCGCGCCTTACCGAGCTGGGCCACCTCAGCTTGACTACCTTCAAAAGGGTGTTTCTATTTAAGAATATCCGCGTGTCGATCTACCCTCGACAAGACGCCCCAGTAAGTCAAGTTCAGTCGGTTCTGCCGCTCCTGAGAACCGAGCCGATCTGATCCAGTATCTCTGGCCGCGAATCCCTCACGACGGGGCGGAATCGCCTCGCGATATCTATGTCAGCGAGGTCGATCTCAGTTTCTACAATGTCTGGCTCAAGATCCTTTGCCCTCACAATCTCCTCCCCACGGGGACCGTACAATACGCTGCCCCCTCCGAAAACGAGACTGCCGTGCACTCCAACCATATTGCTGTAGGCAACGAAGATGGCGTTCTCCACGGCCCTACCAGGCATCACTCTTCTGAAGAATGGTCTCGAGGTTGTAGGGGCGGCGGATATGTTGACAAGTATCTGCGCTCCCAACAACGTCTCAAGCTTGGCGAGTTCAGGGAAGAACATGTCGTAGCAGATCATCAGACCGATCCGGGCATGGCGCCCATCACCCACCACAACCCCCTTCCCCTCGGCGAAGAAGACCTTCTCCTCGAACGGGCCGAATGTTGGGAGGTACATCTTGTCGTATCTGAAGAGCTTGCCAGTACCAGCCGCGAGCAGACATGAGTTGTAAACGATGCCCTGCAATCGTTCGCCCTTCATCGGAGCCCCGAACACAATGTCTTTCTTGGTGTCCTTGGCGAGCCGGACTATGGCCTTGATCATCGGGCTTGAGGCTGTCTCCGCCTGGCCGAACAGGTCGTCCCGAGGCATGTAGCCAGTGAGGCTAAGCTCTGGGAAGATGACAATCTTCCCCTTCGTCTTACGCACGATGTCCTTCATGCGCTTCAGGTTGGCCTCCTTGTCGTGGAGCTGACAAGTGAGCTGAGCGAGCGTGACGACAATTTTCGCCATCACACGATGAATGGTCCTACCGATAGATTACGGTTCTCCCTTGAGGTTCTGGTGCATCATCGGGTGGTGACATCTATGTCACCCCAACAATGCCACTCGTTCCATTCGGCTCCGACCGTGCGGCCATCGCTGGCTCGCATAGGATCATCATCACGTCATGCTGGAACGCGCCGGGGTTGAACCGTAAACCCCCTGCCATCCCTTTCGAGATGGCTGTCTGCAGCAGGTTGATGCTGGCGTTGATGTGTCTATCCATATGCCAGCCACATTCGCATTTGAATTCGGTGCCCATTCGGGAATCTTTGATCCTCCCACATATCGGGCACGTTCTGCTGCTGTTCCTTGGGTCGACCTTGACCACTGGGATGCCTTTCCATTGTGCTTTGTACTCGATGATCTGATGTAGTTTCCTTCTGGGCCAAATGCTCAGGCGCCGATTCAGTTCCTTGCTCCTTTTCGATTTGAATCCTTTCAGGTCCTCGAGAACGATTGCAGATTTCCTCTCCTCCGCGAACTTCAGGACCGAGTTAGCCACCTGGTGGAGCCTGTAGTCGATCCGGTGGTGCTCCCTCGTTCCCTCCCTTCTGCACAGGTTCCTGGAAGTTCGGCGGTCATGCGTTTTCTTCTTCTGGAGCTTGCTGCGCCTGTCGTGATGCCGTTTCTGGATTATTGCGACTTCTGGGAACTCCGCTTTGATGGCCTTGGCGACATCGCCTTCAACGAACACACCGTCGAGGCTCCGCTCGTTCGTGTCGAGCGAGAGAGCAGATTCGGGCACAAACGGCTTGGGCGCGTCCTTCCTGAATGCTACTATGACTCGATCCGGAAGAACGGTCAGAGATCCGAGGGAGAGGGCCGTGTCATCCAGATACTTCCGATGATACGGGCTGACGATGAGTCTCAACTCGACATGGCAGCCAGTCCTGATAGGGAGGTCGACGATTCCGGACTTCCGATCGAGCTTGTATGCCTGGTTATCTGCCTTCATCATCAGGCGCTTGACAAACGGGATTCTTATGGTGAAACCTTTCCGGAAACGTTTACGGTGGTTCTTGAGGACGCCGCCGGCCACTCCGAACGCCGATACCAGATGCTTCGCGTACATCCTTGGATGTTGTTCGCGAAAATCCTTGTACGCAATCTTGGCCAGGGCGTTCCTCGAAGTGACCCGCGCATGAAGGCCTGCCCGGATCGCGTTGTTGACGGCCAATCTGAAGTCTTCGAGCAGGAACATCACTTCGGTTGGAAGATCCGAGTCCAGGCGGAAAACTACCCCTCTGACCAGCATCTAGTCCCTGACGATGACTGGCATATAACGGTTCTGTGACTACATGTAGCAGTCGAATGACGATATTCGCGCCGGGAAACGACTTCATCACCCGAATTGTTCCAGAACCCCTGAAACGCAACAGTTATCTAAGAAAGCAAGGCTAGAGTCGGTCGATGAGCCCCCCGAGAGGGCTCCCTAAGAAGGAGCTCGAGAGGATCAAGGAATACTCCAAGCTTCACCCTATGAGCCTCGCACTCGTGAGGACAGAGGTAGCCCCGACCGAGCTCGGCCCACTCCTCAAGTCGGTCGCGAAGGCATGCGGCCTTTCGGTGCAGCGGATGATATCCTCGCCGACCTCCGATTTCGGCATCGCGGAATTAAATTCGAAGGAGAGAATGTTAGTGGTCCTGTTCTTCGGCGGTGAGCGTACTGAACTTCTCAGCGTGTCGGAGACCGATGATGCGGTCGTCAGGGACCTGGAGGACAGCATACACTCCTCGAACTTCCTGTCAGAGATCATACGGATGGGACTCTGACGTCCCTGCCGAGCCTTCGGCTAGTAGGTACACGGCACAATGTCGCCGGGAAATGCTCTTATAGCAGATGCAGGTAGAGATAGTTCGGTGTCTTAGGCTGGTGTCTCGATTTTCCTCCTAAGCAAGAACCGATTTTAACAATCCCCACCACACCGGCCTCCCAGACACCTTCTCTCTCTCATTACTTGTTGGACATCGAT
>Ga0299912_10003014_pt1 | contig 13822 bp, 11 predicted proteins | sample RVTome_2_FD_207667 | JGI IMG/M metagenome (GOLD analysis project Ga0299912, IMG submission 207667) | Soil microbial communities from uranium-contaminated site in the Upper Colorado River Basin, Wyoming, United States - RVT95D214 (version 2) ...
GTCGGGCACCCCCAACTGCGCCAACACCGAACCATCAACAAAACTGACCATGCTGTGGACCACCGATTGAGGATGGACCAAGACCTCGATCGCATCCACGGAAACAGGAAACAGGTGAAAAGCCTCAATCAACTCCAGGCCCTTGTTCATCATGGTCGCGCTATCGACGCTGATTTTCGCACCCATATTCCAATTGGGGTGCGCCACGGCCTGAGCCGGGGTCATTTTTTCCATTTCAGCCAAAGACTTGGTCCTAAACGGCCCGCCCGATGCGGTAAGCGTAATCTTTGCTACGCTTTCGGGGCGTTCAAAATCAAACACCTGAAAGATGGCGCTGTGCTCGGAATCCACCGGAATCAAGACCGCGCCGCCCTTTTTAACCTCTTGTGTCATCAGCGAACCGGCGCTCACCAGCGTTTCTTTGTTGGCCAGCCCCACCATAGCGCCGCGCTGCACCGCCTGCAGGGTGGGTTTCAGCCCTGCGGTGCCGACAATGGCGGCGACCACCACATCCGAGGGACGGTTTGCCGCTTCGACCACGGCATTTGCGCCCGCCGCAGCTTCGACCCCCGTACCCGCCAGACGGTCTTTAAGTTCGCCGTACAAGGTTTCATCGGCCACCACCGCCATTTTCGCCCGCAAAAGCTTGGCTTGTTCAGCCAACAGCTTGACGTTGCGATTGCCGGTTAAGGCTTCAACTTGATAAGCGCCGGAGTTGCGCGCCAACAGATCTACGGTGTTGCTCCCGATGGAGCCCGTAGAACCTAAGACCGTCACGCGCCGAACCTTGGGCGCGGGGTGCAGGGATGCGCCGATTACAGCCATGCCAACACGTTGCTCTTAAAACCAATATTGATCAAGGCTGCAGCTAAAGCCGCAGCCACCAAGCCGTCGACACGATCGAACAGACCGCCATGGCCAGGGATAATTGCGCCGGAATCCTTGACGCCGAAGCGACGTTTGATCCAGCTTTCAAATAAATCGCCCACTTGGCTCGCCACGCCGATGGCGGCGCTGAACAGGGCAATGCCTAAGCCCGCTTCACCCATCATATAGGCGACCACGGCCCAACCGCCAAGTGCGGCGGCCAGCGTACCGCCGAAGAAACCCGACCACGTTTTATTGGGGCTGATGGCCGGGGCCAATTTCGGCCCCCGAAGCGTCATGCCAAACACGAAGCCGCCGGTATCTGCGCCCCAAACCACCGCCAATAGCCAAAACAAGGTCATGCGGCCCCATTCAGGGTCCATACGCAGCCGCCATAACGCCCAGCACGTCAACGCGATATAAGCCACGCCCAACGCCAGCCATAACGGACGTTGGCCCACCATGCGCGCCCATTCCACAGCCAAAATCACCGCCACCAACCCGACCAAACCGGTAAACGGCCAACCGCCGAAATAGACCAACGCCAGCACCACAGGCGCCAAAACAACGGCGGAAACGATACGCAGGCTTAATGAACTTGGAATTTTGGAGATTTTTTCAGACACCGATCGCACCATACCTACGTTCGCGCGAACGGTATTGGTCAATGGCGTCTCGGAAATTCTGGGCTGTGAAATCGGGCCACAGCGTCTCGGTAAACACGAACTCGGTGTAGGCGCACTGCCACAACAAGAAATTAGAAAGACGCTGCTCGCCGGAGGTGCGGATCAATAGGTCCGGATCGGGAATATCGGCGGTTTCCAGGTGGCTTTCGAGCATATTTTCAGTGATGGCGGCGGGATCGAGTTCGCCCGCCTTGACCTTTTCGGCCAATGCACGCGCCGCGCCTAAAATTTCCGCACGCCCGCCGTAACTCAGCGCAATCACTAAATTTAAACCCGTGTTGCCTTGAGTTCGCTGTTCGGCGGCAACAATCAGCTTTTGCACGTCTTGGGGCAGGCGGGCGCGTTCGCCGATGACGCTAAACCGCACCCCTTGTTTGTGCAACTCCGCCAGTTCCTTGCGCAGATACAAGTGCAGCAGCCCCATCAGCTCCGTCACTTCGCCGGTGGGACGCTTCCAGTTTTCCGATGAAAAGCCAAACAGCGTCAAATATTCGACGCCCAGCCGCGCGGCTTCCTTAATCACTTCGCGCACGGCTTCCGCGCCCCGGCGATGGCCCTCGACACGCGGCAATCCCCGGCCTGCGGCCCAGCGCCCATTACCATCCATGATCACGCACACGTGAACCGGCACAGCCGTGTCTTGGGCTGCGGTTTTGAGAAGGGATTTATGAGAACGAGTAGACATAAAGTTGTTAAAATCCAGTCTCTTAGACTTGCATGATCTCTGCTTCCTTATGGGAAAGCGCATCATCGATTTGTTTCACGAAACCGTCGGTAAGCTTTTGCACCTCGTCGGAATATTGACGATGTTCGTCTTCGCTAATACCTCCGTCTTTTTCCGCTTTTTTCAGCTCATCCATGGCGTGACGACGCACATTGCGCACCGCGATACGGGCTTCTTCGGAGTATTTCCCAGCAACCTTCGCCAATTCCTTGCGGCGCTCTTCGTTGAGCGGCGGAATGGGAATGCGCACCATCTGGCCATCGGCCTGGGGGTTAAGCCCCAACCCGGCATCCATAATGGCCTTTTCCACCGCCTTGACCATGCCCTTGTCCCACACCTGAACCGTCAACATGCGCGGTTCAGGAACGCCGACGGTGCCAACCTGGTTGAGCGGCATGGCCTGGCCGTAGGCTTCGACGGTGACGGGCTCAAGCAGGCTGGTCGAGGCACGCCCGGTGCGCAACCCGCCAAATTCTTTGTGCAGAGCCTCCACGGCGCCTTCCATGCGACGTTTGGTTTCCGTTTTCAGTGCAGCAATGTCCGCCACGGTAATACCCCTTAATCGATTTTATTATCTGTTATTGGACTTAAAATTCAGGCTTAAACGCCATACTCAACGATGGTGAACAGCCCCTCGCCGTTCACCACACGGGCAAACGCGCCGGGATTGTGCAGTGAAAACACCAAGATCGGCAAGCCATTGTCGCGGGCAAGCGCAATCGCCGAGGTATCCATAACCCGCAAATCACGCGCCAGTACGTCTTGATAACTCAGGCGGTCGTAGCGTATCGCCTGCGGATCCTTTTTAGGATCGGCGGAATAGACACCATCCACCTGAGTTCCCTTCAACAGCGCCTCACAGCTCATTTCGCTGGCGCGCAGCGCGGCGGCGGTGTCGGTGGTGAAAAACGGATTACCCGTACCAGCGGCGAAAATCACCACCCGGTTCTTTTCCAAATGCCGCTCCGCCCGGCGACGGATAAAGGGTTCGCACACCGTATCCATGGGAATGGCGGACTGCACCCGCGTCTCGACGCCTTTGGCTTCCAAAGCGCTTTGCATGGCCAGCGCGTTCATCACGGTGGCCAACATGCCCATATAATCGGCACTGGTGCGTTCGATCGTCGACGCAGCGGCGGACACCCCCCTGAAGATATTCCCCCCCCCGATCACCAAACAAATCTGCACGCCCATGCCGTGAACGCTCTTGATCTCGTCGGCGATGCGATTGACGGTTTCGGTGCATAGGCCGAAATCCTTATTCCCCATCAGCCCCTCGCCCGACAATTTGAGCAATACGCGCCGATATCGTGGGGAGGTAGTCATGGGTTCAGATTCCTTAGGGTATGTGCAGGGTGTCGAGATTCCTGGACCGGACAGACGTCCGGTTTGCGGGGGGATATTACACCAAGACGCCCATTTTTCCAGCCTTTTAGCACCCCCTTACCCACTACCCATATTCACCATTTTGGTCCACCCTTGGGGTCTACCATCCGGGCGCACAAAAGCCGGAGGTCTTTCGCCCCCGGCTTTTGCGGTAAAGCTGACAATTAAGCCGCTTCGCGGGCCTGATCGAGGTCCTCGCCCAACAGGTGCAAGACGTTGCTCACCTTGGTGCGATGCCGCACGCTTTGCAGCGTTTCCATCGTTACCGGCAAGATTCCAGCTTGCACCTCAATTCCGTCCTCGCGCCAGATTGGTCCAATCATCACGGATTTCCAACCGTTGCGGTTAAATACCGCGCGCGTGATGGCCACCGGCATAAGGCCAATAATTTGATCGATTCCATGCGTCATGGCGTATTCCGCATAAGCGCACACCAATTCTTTGACGATGGCATTACGCTGCGCAGGCGGCAAGTCTCGGTCAACGCCGAAACGTGTCCCCTCCCACACCCTTTCAGAGTGTGGCAACTCGATGTCCGTAATTTTGTCTGGCCATACCTCTTTAAGCATATAGCTCAAGGTGGTAGGAGCCAGACGCGCAACCCCGCGAACTTCGCTTTTTTCGTCACGCCACACGAAATACTGAGTGGCCGGGGTGTCGAACTGGTCGTATTCCATCCCCCTCCACCTCGGCACCTTATAGTCTTGACGATCGATAAATGCACGATATCGCATGCGGAATTGGGACGCCAAGGCATCCCCGTACAGATGGGCGGTGGTGAAATTAAAACAATCAATGGACATGGCTAGACCCTTTCGCTCCCTTAAACGGAAAAGTCAGCTTGCCAAGGATTAGGCACACGCAAACCTACGCACTGGCGTAGGAATACCTGTTATAGAAGAAAGAGTTAGCTACAGAACAATCAGCCCCGCATGCAGCGCTTTGACGACGGCGGTGACGCGGGTGTCGGCCTCAAGCTTGCGCAGGATATTGCGCATATGAAAATCCACGCCGTGTTCGCTGATGCACAGAATTTCACCGATGGCCCAATTGCTTTTGCCTGCCGCGCACCATTTCAGGACTTCGCTTTCCCGAGGCGTAAGCGGTGTGCCTCTGGCGTTTCGTTCACGGTCATGCAAAGCAGAGTACAACACATGAAACTGGATCGACAAAATTTGAACTTCTTTCAAATGACCCGCAGCGTCGGAGTTTTGCTCACTTGACGCCAAACCTAAACCATACACTTCACCCATGGGACCATGCAAAGGGACGGCTAAGCCATCCTTAAGGCCCGCCTCCTCACATTGGTTCATGATCATAAGTTGATTGGGAGTCAGATCCCTAAAACGCATCATGTCCGCCCAGGTGAAGCCGTGACGCGCATTAACGCCATGCTGAAGCACAGGATCCTGCCTCACATAATCATGGGCCATATAGTATTTGATCCAATCTTCGGGATAGCTATGTGAAATGCCGGGAATAATTGCTTCGTTGTAGTGGGTGTTGCGCACCGCACTATACATAACCCGGTCTACGCCATACTCGCCGAGCGCACCCAGGTAGCGCGAAAACAGCTTTGCCGGATCATCCAGTTTAAGAGATTCATCAATGAAATTCGCCAGTGACATGGCGCCCCCCGTCCCAAACCTTGCCCATCAATCCAGGCAAGCGGTTCAATCCCCTAAACACACGCTCGCAAAACACGCATTGGCCACGCCATTAATCATACTCGTTTACTCATGGCTGACAAGCACAACGTGTTTAGCCCTGGAAAAATACATCAACTGCTTGAATTTTTTATGAAACTGGTGCGTTAACGAGTCAGTGTTCCAGGTCTATCCCTTCCCTCCTTCAGAGGCCCTACGCGGGTGCGTAGCTGCCGCAAATTCGTGCCCGTGGTCCTCTGGACATGCGCCAATGCAATGATAGGGAGCCTGTTCATGAAGAAGCCCACATCCCGTCCCACCCCTTCCAGGCCCGCGAGCAACCCCTCAGGCAGACCCGTTGACCGCATGACGGATGTTGGCCTCAATGCCGTGCTTGAATATCTGTCCGATGAAGTGGAAGCCGCTGAAACCAAAGAGGAATTGATGTTTGTCCTGGCCCTGGTACGAGAACTTTTCAATCCCAATTCCTTGCAAAACGCCGTGGTCGGCCTCAACAACATCCGCGCAGAAATCGATTGCCAAGCCATCGCCAATGCCGGGGCGAAGCGGGGCAAAACAAATCAGTCTGGGGCAAAGCGGAGCGAAACGGTGCAGGCAAATTCAATCCCAACCGGACCGACGCTGGCCGGGGAAACGCGAGAATGCACGGTTCAACTCGATGTGCCGCAAATCCTCAGTTCGACGTTTCAACAACTGTCCGAGCGCATGCGCACGCTGCAAAGCGACGACCCCGATACGTTTGCCAACGCCACCAGCGCGTTGACTTGGCTGGCCAGCGGGACGATCCGCACCAACTGACATTCTTTACCGCAAACAAAAGGGGCGCCCCGAAGGACGCCCCTTTTTTTAAGGTATGCGCTAAAAAACCTTACACACCGGCGGCGGCAGCCACTTCGGCGGCAAAGTCTTCCGATTTCTTTTCGATGCCTTCACCCAAACCGAACCGCGCAAAAGCGGTGATTTGCGTACCGGCGGCTTCGGCAGCCTTAGAAACCTTGCTTTCGCCGTCAATCACGAAGATTTGCTCCAACAAGCACACTTCGCCGTAAAACTTAGAAATGCGGCCCACAATCATCTTTTCGATGATTTCTTCGGCCTTACCCGATTCACGGGCTTGTTCGGTGAGAATCTGCTTTTCGCGTTCCACAATGGCCGGATCCAGATCATCGCGTGAAAGGCTGGCCGGGTTGGTCGCGGCGACGTGCATCGCAACTTGTTTGCCGAAGCCTTGGACGTCACCACCCTTGCCCGCGACCAACACGCCGATTTTGCCCAATCCATCGGCAACGGCACCGTGAACGTATGCAGCGACTTCGCCGCCATCCGCAGCCGTAACCACCTGGGCGCGGCGAATGTTCATGTTTTCGCCGATGGTGGAAATCATATGCGTCAATTCTTCGGCCACGGTGCGGCCCGTCCCCGGATAGTCCATGGCTTTAAGCGCTTCGACATCCCCGTTGGATTGCAAAGCCAGTTTGGCCACGGTGGACACAAACCCCTGGAACTGCTCGTTGCGAGCGACGAAGTCGGTTTCGGAGTTGACTTCAACCACGGCGCCCGTGTTGCCCGCGACCGTAACGCCCACCAGACCTTCGGCGGCAATGCGCCCGGATTTTTTGGCGGCGGCGGCAAGCCCCTTGGTGCGCAGCCAATCGACCGCGGCATCCATGTCGCCATCGGTTTCGGCCAACGCCTTTTTGCAGTCCATCATACCTGCGCCGGACTTTTCGCGCAGGTCTTTCACCAGAGCGGCAGTGATTGCAGCCATCTTAAACCTCTCTATAAACTCTGTGTGCTATCCTATTGGTAACACGTAAAATTATGCAGTAGCTTCCGGTGCAGCTTCAGCGGCGGGAAGTTCCTCGGCGGGCAACACTTCGGCCATCGGCGCTTCAGCCGCGCCCAGATCGCCACCGGTTTTCACGACTTCGGCCTGGATACCGTCCAACACCGAGCCCGCGATCAATTCGCAGTAGGTGGTGATGGCGCGGATGGCGTCGTCATTGCCCGGCACCGGATAATCGATGCCCTTGGGATCGGAATTGCTGTCGAGCACGCCGACCACGGGAATGCCCAGCTTGTTGGCTTCGGCGACCGCGTTGGCTTCCTTGTTGGTGTCGATCACCACCAAGATGTCGGGCAGACCGCCCATGTCTTTGATGCCGCCGAGCGCCAGTTCCAGCTTGTCGCGTTCGCGGGTGAGCTGCAGCAGTTCTTTTTTGGTCAAACCTTCGGTCTTTTCGACGGAACCGAACAGTTCTTCGAGTTCGCGCAAGCGCTTGATCGAGCCGGAAATGGTCTGCCAGTTGGTCATCATGCCGCCCAACCAGCGGTGATTGACGTAATACTGACCGCAATTGCGAGCAGTTTCGGCGACCTTATCGGCGGCTTGGCGCTTGGTGCCGACGAACAGCACACGTCCGCCATTGGCGACCACGTCGCGCACCGCGCCCATGGCGCGGCTGAGCAGCGGGACCGTCTGGCCCAGATCGATGATGTGAATGCCGTTGCGCGCGCCGAAGAGGAACGGAGCCATCTTCGGATTCCAGCGGCGGGTGTTGTGACCAAAGTGAACGCCGGCTTCAAGGAGCTGACGCATCGTAAAGGATGGCATTGCCATGTTTTTTCTTCCTATTCCGGTTAAACGTCCGCGAACACTTGTCTTTTTAATGACACCGGAGCGACTGACCTGGCGAATTTGCGTCAGAGCCGCACGTTCGCGTGCGAAATCGCGAGCCCGACATGGGAACGCGTGGCGGGTATGTAGCGGCTTTGTGGCCAAACTGCAAGGAATTATTGGCCTACGCTCATGGATTTCACCTTGCCTATACCCAAAAAATCGCCCCAAATAACAAAATGCCTCTCGATCAGGGGGCCTGCCAACCGTACGAGCCCCTCCTCTATGCAGAATTTCAAGATTGCCCATCAATTCCTAATCTTATTCGCCACCTTGATTCTTGGCGCGCTGGCACTATTGGTTACGCTGGCCCTGACGACCCGGCACATTGACGAAAGACTCAAGTCCGTCAGCGACCAAACCCTGCTGGTCACCCGACAGTTGAACGATATTCGCGATACGGCCATGCAGATCATCGGCGCTTTCGACCATAGCGATATGCACGGAAAAACATTGCCCGTCCCCTCAGCCGCCCACGCCCAGACCATTTCAGATATCCTATTGAAATTAAAAACGCATTTGAACGGCTACAGCCACAGCGTTGACGCTTATTTCCCCGAAGAAGCTTCGCTTCGCGACCAAATCTTTGACCGCGCCACGATCTTGCTGCGCCTTGCGGAGCGCCTCAAATCGACGCAAACGATGCCCGAACCCACTACTGCGGACCCCTTCGAAGAATTCATTCAAGCGCAGATCAACCTGCAAATATCCGTCAGCAACGCGATGGATTATGAGCAAAGCGAACTGAACGAGCGCATAGAACGCATCAAAGACGCGCTGTACCAGACAAACATGGCCATCTGGCTAAGTTTTTTGGGACTTTTCGCCCTATTCGGGATGGCGGCGCTGTATGTGGCGCGCCAGATCGTGCAACGCATTGAAACCTTGCGTGCAGCGACACTCAGCGTTCAGGGAGCCAACCTGTCCGCTAGGGTCGACGACGACCGGCGCGATGAGCTCGGCGATCTGGCCAGATCTTTCAACGCCATGACGGCGCAATTGGCCGAAATGATCGCCGGGCGCGATGCGGCGGAAGAACGTCTGCTTGAGCTGAACAGCCATCTGGAAAGCCTAGTCAACTCGCGCACTCAAGAATTCAAACACGCCAAGGATCAGGCCGAAGAGGCCAACCGCGCTAAAACCCGGTTTCTCGCCTCCATGGGTCATGAACTGCGCACCCCCCTGAACGCCATCATGGGCTTCGCCCAAATGATTAAACTGTGCGAACTTTCCCCCGAAAAAGAGGACGAGTACATCACCATCATCGTCGATAACTGCCGCACTTTATTGGGTGAAATCAATCAGTTGCTGGTGCTTTCAAAGCTCTCTGACACAGACAAAATGATTGAACGCCAGCCCGTTTCACTGGCAGAGGCCCTCAACGGCTGCATTGCCCGCTCGACCCTGCTGGCGCGGGAATACGGGGTGAAAATCATCAACGAAACAAACCGGGCATCCCTGCCCAGCGTTTTGGCGCAAGAAATGACCTTAAACACCATTTTCGACAATCTGATGTCCAACGCGATCAAATACAACCGCCCTGAACATGGCCTAGTGACCGTTCGCGACCAAAGCCTGTCGCCATCCCTGCACCGGGTGTACATCGAAGACACCGGAATGGGCTTTAAGGAAGCCTTTCCCGGCCAGGCGCTAGAACCGTTTGAGCGCCTAAAACACTTTGGCGGCGCCATCGATGGCTGCGGCGTGGGGCTGACCATCGCCAGCAACTTCCTCAACTCCATCAACGGCAAACTAGGTTACGAGCCCATCATTGAGGGCGGCATGCGCTTTTGGGTCGATCTGGATGTCGCGACGGACGAAACCTAAAGCCCATCACCGTCATTCCTGCGAAAGCGGGAGCGCCGAAAATGCGGCTCAAACTTCTTGAACTTCAACAACCCCAGGAATGGCGTTCAGCGCGTGCAGCAGTTCGGGCGTGACCGAGACGGGGTTGTCTTTCAACGCGATGGTGGTTTCATGGTGCGGGGTGCGGGCCAATATAGTGACCTTGCCCCTGCCCCGTTTGGCCCCGTTCAACACCTGGGCCAGTTGGCCTAAGGGTTTATCGTCAATCACCGTGACCTTCAGCCCTGCCGCCGTTTGCGCCGCCAGCTTGTCGAGCGCCTTCACCGATTGCGCGGTCAGACGCGCGGTTTCGCCTTCAAATTGGGCGGTGGCCTTGATCAATACCGGCTGGCCGGGCACCAGCAATTCGGCAGACGCGCTGAGAATTTCCGAAAACAGCGTCACTTCGAACGCACCCGAGGCGTCGGAACAGCTTAAAAACGCATAGCGGTTGCCCTTTTGGCTAATGCGCTCTTTTTTCGACATCACCGTACCGGCAAGGGTGAAATTGCCCGATTGGCCGCGGGCCAAAATGGCGGAATACGGCGTCACGTCCAGGCGTTCCAAGCTTTTTCCGTAACTATCGAGCGGATGGGCGGAAAGGAAAAAGCCGATGGCGTCGAATTCTTCCTTGAGCCGCTCCATGGGCGGCCAATCGGCCACGTCGGGCAGGCGAATGGCCTGCACCGGCTGATCGTCGCCGCCGAATAGGCCGATTTGGTTGCTGGCGCGCTCCGCCGTCTGGGCTGAGGCCTCGCCCATGATGACTTCCAGGCCTTGAAACAATTTTTTGCGGTTGGGTTCTAGGGTGTCGAACACGCCCGAACGGATCATGTTTTCCATCTGCCGTTTGTTGACCTGGTGGGCATCGATGCGCGAAGCAAAATCATTGATGGATTTGAACGGCCCGCCCTTGGTCCGTTCGTCGATGATGGTCTGCATCGCCGCTTGGCCGACGTTTTTTAGCGCCGCCAGCGCATAACGGATGGCGGTGGCCTTACCGTTGGCGTCGCGCTCGACCTTAAAATAGGTTTCCGACTTGTTGATGTCGGGGGTTTTCAGCTTCACGCCTAAACGGTCCAGCTCCTGACGGTAGGCATTAAGCTTGTCGGTGTTGCTCAAATCCAGCGTCATCGACGCGGCCATGAACTCGTAAGGGAAGTTGGCCTTCATGTAGGCCGTGTGATAGGCCACCAGCGCATAAGCGGCGGCGTGGGATTTGTTGAAGCCATAACCCGCGAATTTGTTGACCTGATCGAAGATTTCGTTGGCCTTGGCCGCCGAAACTCCGCGGCCCTCGGCGCCCTCGACAAAAACGGCGCGCTGCTGATCCATTTCTTCTTGGATTTTTTTACCCATGGCGCGGCGCAGCAGATCGGCGCCGCCCAAGGTATAACCGGAAAGTTCCTGGGCGATTTGCATGACCTGTTCTTGATAGATCATGATGCCGAAGGTTTCTTTTAAGATCGGCTCCAAGGTCGGATAGAGATAATCCGGCTCTTCATCGCCGTGTTTGCGGCGGATGTAAGCGGGAATGTTTTCCATCGGACCGGGACGATAGAGCGCCACGATGGCGATAATGTCTTCGAACGTGGTCGGACGCAGGCCGCGCAGTTGATCTTTCATGCCCGCACTTTCCAACTGGAACACACCCTGGGTCTCGGCGCGTTGCAGCAGGTCGAACGAGGCTTTGTCGTCAAACGGCACAGTGGTCAGGTCCACCTTTGCGCCCCCTTCGGCGGCAAACTTCACCGCCATATCCAACACGGTCAAGGTCTTCAGTCCCAAAAAGTCGAACTTCACCAACCCGGCCTGTTCCACGTACTTCATGTTGAAGCCGGTGACCGGCATGTCGGAACGCGGATCGCGATAGAGCGGCACCAACTGATCCAAGGGGCGGTCGCCGATCACCACGCCCGCCGCATGGGTCGAAGCATGGCGATAGAGCCCTTCCAACGGCTTGGCGATTTCCATCAGGCGCGCGACGTCTTCTTCCTCGCGGATCATGTCGCGCAGTTGCGGTTCGGCGGTGATGGCTTCGGGCAGCGTCATGGCCTTGCCCGGATCGTTGGGCACCAGCTTGCAGATGCGGTCCACCTGGCCGTAGGGCATTTCCAGCACCCGCCCAACATCGCGCAGCACCGCGCGGGCCTGCAGTTTGCCGAACGTGATGATCTGCGCAACATGGTCGCGACCATACTTTTCCTGCACGTAGCGGATAACCTCGTCACGCCGGTCCTGGCAGAAGTCGATATCGAAGTCGGGCATGGAGACGCGTTCGGGGTTCAAGAAGCGTTCAAACAGCAACCCAAAGCGCAACGGGTCCAAATCGGTGATGGTGAGCACCCACGCCACCACCGAGCCCGCGCCCGAACCGCGGCCCGGCCCCACGGGAATGCCGTGATCCTTGGCCCATTTGATGAAGTCCGCCACAATCAGAAAATAACCGGAAAATCCCATCTGAATGATCACGCCCAGCTCAAACTCCAATCGTTCACGGTACGGCTTGGCGATCTCTTCTTTTTGCGCGTCCGTCATGCCCTCGGCAAAAACGTGGGTAAGCAGGCGATGATCCAGCCCATCGACGGATTGTTTGCGCAGCTCGTCTTGTTCGGTCAAACCTTCGCCGCAATCGAACGGCGGCAGGATGGGCGCGACGTTTTTCACCTTGTAGGCGCAGCGCCGGGCCACCACCAAGGTATTGGCGATGGCTTCGGGCACATCGGCGAACAGCACTTCCATTTCCTTGGGCGACTTAAAATAATGTTCCGACGTCAAGCGGCGGCGCTCGGCCTGACTGACATAAGCGCCTGCGGCGATGCAGATCAGCGCGTCGTGGGCTTCATACATGGCCTTGTCGGAAAAAAACGCCTCGTTGGTGGCGACCAACGGCACGTTTAAGGCATAGGCGAGATCGATCAAGCGGTCTTCGATCTGTTTTTCTTCGCGCAAACCATGGCGTTGCAATTCGATATACAAACGATCGCCAAACACCGAAATCAACCGTTCCAACAAGGTGCGCGCGTGATCGTCTTGACCGTCGAGTAACAAGCGGCCCACCGGACCCTTTACCCCGCCGCTGAGCAAGATCAAGCCGCCCGCATACTTTTCCAGATCGGCCAAAGTCACCTTGGGGTCTTCGACGTCTTCGCTATCCATGTACGCCACGCTCAACAGTTTGAGCAGATTGCGATAGCCCAAGTCATCTTGCACCAGCACCACCACTTGATCGGGCTGCGCGAATTGGGCGCTGCGGCCATGCGGCAAGGCGGCCCCGCCTTCGCGTTCGACCGACAACTGACAACCGATGATGGGCTGCACGCCGCTGGATGCGGCGGCCAGCGAAAATTCCATCGCGCCGAACAGGTTGTTGGTATCGGTAACGGCGACGGCGGGCATCTTGGCCGCGACGCACATACCCGCCAGTTCCTTGATGCGGATCGCACCTTCGGAAAGCGAATAAGCGCTGTGAACGCGCAAATGGACAAAACCAGCATGAGCCATGGGCAAAGAATTTCACATCCCGAAGCGCTTGTCAGGGGGCAGTTATCAACAGGCTCGCAGGTCGCGCAACATAGCGCAATTCCAAGGGTTAAGCTCTGCCTTTGCGCCCCAACGCCATAATCTAGAAAGCGCATTTTCAAAGAGAATCCCGCCCATGATGCTCCGCCGATTCTGCCTCTGGCTTCACACCCATGGCGGCCAATCGTCTTAAGTAACGAACGGCCTGAGATTTAAGGGAGAGCGTTGCATGAATTCACCAATACCGCAGCCTGCCTCCGCGCAACAATCCTCTCCTGCCTCTCCTGCCTCTCCTGCCTCTCCTGCCTCTCCTGCTCCATCAACCCAGTCTGCTGTCGCGCCGATTTCTGCAACGCCCCCAAGCATCAGCCCGCCATCGAAGGATCCGCTGCTTTCGACATCCATCGACGATGCTTACATCTTGTTGGATTTCTCCTGTCGACAAGGC
>Ga0299912_10003016_pt1 | contig 13812 bp, 11 predicted proteins | sample RVTome_2_FD_207667 | JGI IMG/M metagenome (GOLD analysis project Ga0299912, IMG submission 207667) | Soil microbial communities from uranium-contaminated site in the Upper Colorado River Basin, Wyoming, United States - RVT95D214 (version 2) ...
GACTGCGGATCGCCCACGCCAATCCCCGATCTGGCTTTCCAGACAGGTCCGAGGGGCACTACCTACAAGAGCCAGAAATGAACGCCAGGGTCGCCACGAGACGGCCAGCAAGAACGCCACCAGCGATCGATGAGCCGACGGTGCGCAAGCGCTCTCGACACTGTCACCCACGTGCCCGGTCTAACCGTCACCCATGTTCCCGCTTGCACCGACCCAGGATTCGAGCGTCGGTTGATCGAGCTCCGATGGCGTTCCTGCTGGCGTCTCGTGGCGACCCTGGCGTCAAAGAATCCGACGGAGCGCAAGCCTCTCGCCCCCAGGATTCGAGCGTCGGCTGATCGAGCTCCGATGGCGTTGATGGCCGTAGCGACCTGGCGTCAAGAATCCGACGGAGCGCACGCGTTCGCCGACGCTACTCGAAGCGCGCCATCGGCATCGTGTCACCTGCGCCTTCATCCGAGGCCAGGCACCAGGCACGCTCGACGACCCACGAGAACGGACGTGCGAGCCGAGCGGCCTCCTCGGTCATGTCTCGCAGGATCGCATCGGGGAACGCGAGCCGGAGCACGCGCCGCTCCTCTTCGTCGTCGAAGCGGGCCGCGTAGATCGCCTCGGCCCGCGCATGGGAGTACGGCAACGGCTCGAACGCAGGCACCGACTCGAACCCCTGCTCGAGCGGCGTCGGGGCCGCGATCCCGGCGAGCCGCGAACGCGCGATGGTCCACGCCTGCTGCACGCACCAGGACATGCTGCGCTCGAGCCGAGCAGCCTCGCACTGGATCGCGGTCAGCAGCTTCGGCGAGATGTACACGGCCTTCTCGTGCTTCACGGCCGAGGAAGCTAGCGGATGGCGACCCTCACAAACGTGGCGGCGCGCTGACTGTCGCCAACAGGTCGATGCTCAGGGTAGTGAGTTGATCCACGCGAGCAGCACGGTCTGACCATCCGGATCGACGACCTCGGAGCCGATCTTCGGCATGCGACGAATGCCCTGCGTCGTGGTCGTCCGCACCATCAGGCCCGAGTTGGCCGGATCGCCGGAGATGATGATCTTCGTGTACTCCGTGCCGTTGTCGAAGAACGGCACGGCTGCATCGATGTCCACGGTGGTCAGGAACGACGGGGTCGTGGCGACGGACACGAGCTTCGTCGTGTCGAGCCGGACATCCACCGGCGCGACGTCGAACGTCCCCGAGCTCGGGTTGTGACAGTGGCTACAGTTCGCATGCATGTAGCTGAGCGCGGCCTGCTCGACGGTATTGCCTGGGATCGGGAACCGCGGAGTGGTGCCCGGGGGATTCGCCGTCAGTAGATTCGCCGCGACGAGATCGTCGAGGTCGAGCAGGCCGGCGGGCGCCGCGAAGTCGAGCTGGATCGCCTGGAACCCGAGGACGCGGCTCGGGCGCAGGCCGTCGTGGCACTCCTTGCACTGGGCGCGCGACGGGATGTCGTGCGTGGTGCCGTTCGCGTTCGGCGAGCCCGTCGCCACCGCGGTCGTCGCGTCCTGCGATGCATTCCACGCGTAGGACACGAAGAACCAGGCGTTCGGGGCGTCGTCGTCGGCGAGGTTCTTGGTGATGAAGCGAGTCTCGACGCGCGTGCCGTCGCGCGTGAACTCCTTCCAGAACTTGGTCCCGACCGGGAACACCCAGTGGTTCATGTCGGTCGTGTCGATCTTGGTGCCGGCCGGCAGCTCCATCCAGCGCCGCTTCGTGGCGCCGTCTGCCCACAGCTCGAAGTGCGGGACGTACTCCTTCGCGTCGGGGTTGATGTCCGTGCACCCGGCATTCAGGCACAGGCCCGTGCCGTCGAGCGTCACCAGCGGATTGGCGTCGGGGCCCGCCATGTCGATCGCGACATCGATCGCGACGTCGACCGGATCCGGGGCGGCGTCGACGAGCAGGGTCTTGTTATCGCCGCACGCCGACGCAGCTACGCACACGAACACCCATCGCTTCATCGCCGCGATGTTATCACTCGACCGGCCGGGGAATCAGTCACTGTGGGGGGCGGTCACGGGGCGGCTGCGGTTGAACGCCGCGTCGAGGGCGCGGACGATCTTCTCCTTCGTCGTCACCAGATCCCCCGCCAGGTGACACCCGCCCGCGCCGGGGTGCCCACCGCCTCCGAGTGACATGCACACCTTGCCCACGTCGACCCGATCGCTGCGCGATCGCATCGAGACCCGGACCCCGCCGCCCTTCGCGGTCGTCAGCAGCACGCCGACCTGAACGCCATCGGCGTTGCGGGCCCAGTTGACCATCCCCTCGATGTCCTCCCACGACGCGCGCGCACCTTCGACCATGTCGGTCGTCACGCTCAGCACGCCGACGCGTCCCGCGCATTGCAGCTCGAGGGTCGAGAGCACGGATCCGAGGAGCCGCAGCTTGCCCGGGCTCGGGCGCTCCTCGAGCGAGGTGGCGATCGTCGATGGGACCACGCCGCGTCGGATCAGCTCGGAGCCGACGTGCAGCGCCTCGGCATTGGTGTTCGCGTGACGAAACCCGCCGGTGTCGCTGATCAGCGAGACGTAGAGCGGGACCGCCGCTTCACTCGTGATCGGCCAGCCTTCGCGCTCGGCGATCCGGAACACGAGCACGCCGACGGCAGCGGCCGACGGATCCCAGACCGGGACATCGCCGAACGGGTGCCCGCTCGCGTGATGGTCGAGCGTGATGAGCGTGCCGCAGACCTCGGGTGGGGGCAGCGTATCGCCGAGCAGCGCGATGTCGGCGCAGTCGACGACGACCGTACAATCGAACCGCTCGTCGAACGGGATCGTGTGGATCGTCGTCGAAACGAGCGGCAACCACTTGTAGCGGCGTGCGATCGGATCGACCGAGTAGATGACGGCGGTCTTCCCCAGCGCGCGCAGCAGCGACGCGAGCCCCGCCATCGATCCGGTACCGTCCCCGTCGGGGCGGCGGTGACTCGTGAGGAGGATCCGGCTCGCCGAGCGCAGCACGTCGCACGCGCGCGCGAGCGCCTCCTCGACGTCGGGCACCGTGATCGGAGCGGTGACGCGCCGGGGCGTCGGCGGCTCAGGACCCATCCGGCTTGTCCTTCGACGGATCGTCTCCGGCGCTCCCGGGGGTGCGGCCGGCGGCCCTCGCCTTCTCCTCGTCCTCGCGCAAGATCGCCGCGAGCTTCGCGCTGACATCGATCGAGACGTCGAGCGCGAACCGCAGCTCGGGTGCGTGTTGCAGCCCGATGCGTCGCGCGACCGGACCACGCAAGAAGCCGGCTGCCTTCGACAGCCCGACGATCACCCCGTCGGCGGTCGCGTCGTCACCGATCACCGAGACGTAGACGTTGGCGACCGCCATGTCGACGTTGAGCTCGACCTTCGTGATCGTCACGAGCGTCGCGGCGCGAACGCGCGGGTCCTTGACCTCGGTTGCCACGAGCTCGGTGAGCACGTCGCGCAACGCGTGCTCGACCCTGGCCTTGCGCTGACTCACGACCGAGCCTCCATCGAGTGACCCTACCTCGTGCCCTCTCGCGGTGCCAAGTCCGCCATCGAGCCGCCCGGCGAGCGAGTACCCTTGGGGTGAGTCAGCGAGCCACCAGGCGAGCGATTGGGGTGAGCCAACGAGCCGGGGGCACCTATTCGATGTCGTCACGCCAGGCGTCGGGAATCCAGTCGTCGCTGCCGGCAGCCTTGTCGCCCGAGCCGGTGCGGTCGTCGATCGCGGGGATGGCGATCGGCGGAGCATCGAACGTCAAGGCGTCCTTTGCGACGGCGACGACCTGGCCCCCGGACGCGGTCATCGCGACCCGGACGACCTCGTCGAGCAGCTCCATGGCCTGCTGGCGCTCGCGGCTCGCGACGGCGCAGCCGAGCTCGGCCAGCTGCCAGTTCTCGAGCTCGCCGACCTCGTTCACCACCACGCCGACCCGCTCGCGCACGCGGTCCTTGATCCGGCGGATCACCATCCGCTTTTCCTTGAGCGAATGGCTCTGGCCGATCACGACCGTGAGCTTGGCGATTCCGACGTACACGAATGGACGACCCAGCTGGGTCGGATCAGAGCTGCGCGGCTTCCTCGATGACCTCGTAGGCCTCGATGATGTCACCCGTCTTGATCTCGTTCCAGCCGGCGATCATCACGCCGCACTCGTAGCCCTGTGCCACTTCGCTGACGTCGTCCTTGAAGCGCCGCAAGCTGCCGGCCTTGCCCTCGTAGACCTGCACCGCGTCGCGGATGATCCGGAGGTGAGCCTTCCGGGTGATCTTGCCGTCGGTGACCATGCAGCCGGCGACCGTTCCCATCTTCGGAATCGAGAACGTCTCGCGGACCTGCAGCTTGCCCATCGCGACCTCGCGCTTGATCGGTGCGAGCAGGCCGGCCATCGCCGCCTTCACCTCGTCGAGCGCGTCGTAGATGATGTCGTAGAGCCGGATCTCGACGGCCTCCTGCTCGGCGAGCTTGGTGCTCTTGCCGGCGGGACGGACGTGGAATCCGAGGACGATCGCGCCACCCGCCTTCGCGAGGTTGACGTCGCTCTCGGTGATGCCACCGACCGCGGCGGCGATCACGTTGACCTTGACCTTCTCGGTCGACAGCTTCGTGAGGGCAGCCTTGAGTGCCTCCGCCGAGCCCTGGACGTCCGCCTTGAGGACGATCTTGAGCTCCTTGCTCGCGCCGACGGAGTTGCGCTCCATCATGCCTTCGAGCGAGACGCGCGTCTTCGAGCCGAGGTCGCGCTTGCGCTCCTGCTGGCGGCGGTGCTCGACGACCTGCTTGGCAACCTTGTCGTCTTCGGCTGCGTTCACCTGATCGCCGGCATCGGGGACACCATCGAGACCGAGCACTTCGATCGGCGTCGACGGGCCTGCCTCCTCGAGGTTCTGACCGCGATCGTCGAGCATCGCGCGCACCTTGCCGAACGTACGGCCGGCCACGAGGATGTCGCCGAGGCGCAGCGTGCCTTCCTGGATCAGGATGGTCGCCATCGGGCCGCGGTTGCGATCGAGGCGCGCCTCGATGACCACACCCGAGGCCGACTTGTCCGGGTTCGCCCGGAGATCGAGCATCTCTGCCTGCACCGCGATCTGCGCGAGCAGGTTGTCGATGTTCGTGCCCTTGAGCGCCGACACGTTGACGTAGATCGTGTCGCCACCCCACTCTTCGGCGATGAGGCCGTGATCGGCGAGCTGCTGGCGCACGCGATCGGGCGCCGCGTCGTGCATGTCGATCTTGTTGACCGCGACGATGATCTTGACGTTCGCGTCCTTCGCGTGGGCGAGCGCTTCGATCGTCTGCGGCATCACGCCGTCGTTCGCCGCGACGACGAGCACCACGATGTCCGTGGCCTGTGCACCGCGAGCACGCATCTCCGTGAAGGCCTCGTGGCCCGGGGTATCGAGGAACACGATGTCGCCGTGACCCGGCGCCGCGACCTTGTACGCGGCGACGTGCTGCGTGATGCCACCGGACTCGCCCGCCGCGACCTTGGTCTTGCGGATCGCGTCGAGCAGCGACGTCTTGCCGTGATCGACGTGACCCATGACGGTGACGACCGGGGACCGGGTCTCCATCTTCTCGGTCTCGTCGCCCTTGTGCGTGAAGATGTCGTCTTCCTTGAAGGCGACGTTCTGCACCTCGTAGGCGAACTCGCCGGCGAGCAGCTGCGCGGTATCGAAGTCGATCGACGCGTTGATGTTCACGCCGGTCATGCCCATGCCCCAGAGCTTCTTCAGCACCTCGGGGGACTTGACGCCCATGCCGCGTGCGAGATCGGCGACCGTGATCGTGTCTTCGATCCGGATGACGCGCTTGTGCTCGGCGGGCGTGGTGATGGTCGTCTGCTTGCCCTTCTTGCCGAGAGGCAGCTTCTTGCGACCGAAGTCGTTACCCGGCCCCGGACGTCCGCCGGGACCACGGGGGCCACCGCGCTGCTGTTGCTGCGCGAACCGGCCGCGGATCGGATTGACGGGCTGCGGACCCGGGGGCGGACGACCCGCGATCGCCGTGCGCTCGGTGATCTTGATGCGCGGGGGCAGCGAGATGACCGTGCCGACGGCAGGACGCGATGGATCGCGAGGCGCCGCGGCGACGACGGGAGCTGCCTCCGGCTCGACCTCGGGAGGAGCATCGGGCGGCCGCTCGGCGGTGCGCGCACGTGCTCGCTCGAGCTCGAGCTCGAAGCGGCTTCGTGCACCACCGGCAACTTCCTCGACGGTACGCGGACCCTGCGGCACGAGCGGCGGGGCATCCGTACCGGGAGCCGAGCGCACGCGCGCCGGCAGTGGAGTCGACGGCGGCGGCTCGACCGAGGGTGCGCGGTGCGACGCGACAGAAGCAGAGGACTGCTGCATGCCGCGGGCCGGTTCGCCACCACGCGCCACGACCTGTGGACCGGGGAGGATCACGCGTGAACGCGGTGCTGCGGATGCTCCGCCTCCCGCGCTCTGTTGCTCCGAAGGCCTCGGCTCGCGCATGTCGCGGACCTCACTGCGGACCGAGGTCCGTACCACCGGCTCCGGCGGCGGAGCCACCACTGGCTCGACCGTGACAGCGGGTGTCACCACGCGGACGGGCTCGACGACCTCGACGACCGGCGGCGCAACGCGGAGCGCGGGCGCCGGCTGCTCTGGCGGACGCGGCGGCTCGCGGTGCTCCGGTGCGGGAGCCTCGACGACCGCGACCGCGGGCTTCGCCGGAGGGGCCTCGGGAGTGATCGACGCAACGCTCGATGGCGTGACCGGTGGCTCGACCGGCGTGGACCGAACGATCTGCGGTGCTGGACGCTCGACGTGCCGCACGACCGGCTCGGGACGCACGACGGGTGCCGGACGTGGCGCCTCGACATGAACCGGCCGGGCCGTCTCGGAGGGTCCGGAACCGTCGGCAACCCGACGACGAACCACGGGTGCTGGGGTGGGTGGCGCTCCGGCTCGATCGGCAACGCCGCGCGTCGGGCCCTTGGCCTCGTGATCGGTGGACTCGCCGGAAGCCTCGGAAGCCTTGTCACCGGTAGAACGGCGACGAAGCACCGTTCCCGAGGACAGCTTCTGGGTCTGCGCCGGTGCAGTGACCGACGCTTTTTCCTTTTCGAGCGAGCGTTTGATCCGGGCTACATCGTCGGCATCAAGCGATGACATGTGATTGTTCACCTCAAGACCGAGTGCACGGATCTTCGCAATGAGGTCCTTGTTGGGGATCCCGACCTCTTTGGCTATCTCATACACGCGCATCTTCGCTCCGGTCATCCTTCGCCTTGTTCCGAGGAGGAGTTTCTACAGTCTTTGCACCTGCAAGGCCAGGGCAGAGATCGTCGGGGTTTTCACCAGGATCCCCTCCAGCGGAGGGAGGCGAATTGTCATCGACCCGTGACATCTCGGACACGATTCGCCGGACGTCGTCCGCGGAGACACTGCGACGCAGGCTCCGAGCGAGTCCAGGAATCGTCACGCAAGCAACTAGTCGATGTACATACGCGCCCCGACCGGGCACGCGACGCGCGGCATCCAGCACCAGGCGCGAGCCGACGAACGCAACGCGCACGAGGGCGCTCTGCGGGACGACGGCGCGACACCCGGTACAGGTGCGCTGGGGAACATGGACGCTCAGGACGAGACCTCCGAGAGCCAGCTGATCGCGCGCTGGCGTAGCCTGGCGAGATCACCCATGTCGATGCCGGTCGACGTGGCGACCTGCTCGATCGGCGTACGGATGAGATCCTCGGGTGAGTGGATGTTCGCCTGGGCGAGCACGACGAGGACATCCTCGTCGACGCCATCGAGCTCCATGAGCTGCTGGCCACCCGACAGGCTGGACCGGCGCTCCGCTTCCTTCGTCGCCGTCTCGCGGCGCCGGCCACCCGAGGCGATATACGCCTGAGCCGACTCGATGATCCGGCGAGCGCCCTCGACGCCGCCGATGCCCGGCAAGCCCGCGAGCTCGTCGACCGCGGCGCGGCTGAGCTCGGAGACCGAGCGCCAGCCGAGCTTGAACAGCGTCTCGCCGACCGGGCCCTCGAAGCCCGCACCGTCGATCGCCGCCGTGATCTGCTCCTTCGCACGACGCTCGAGCTCGTAGATCTTCGACTCCGAGTGGATGTCGATGCGCCAGCCGGTGAGCTGCGACGCGAGCCGGACGTTCTGGCCCTTCTTGCCGATCGCGAGCGAGAGCTTGTCGTCGGGGACGATCAGCTCCATGCGATGGCCTTCGGCGTCGATGATCACGCGCGACACTTCGGCGGGCGCGATCGCGTTGCACACGAAGCGAGCCGGATCGTCGTCGTACGGGACGATGTCGATCTTCTCGCCGCGCAGCTCCTGCACGACGGCCTGCACGCGGCTGCCCTTCATGCCGACGCACGCGCCGACCGGATCGACATCGCGATCGCGAGACGATACGGCGATCTTCGCGCGCGCGCCGGGCTCGCGCGCCGAGCTCTCGATGCGAACGATCTTCTCGTAGATCTCGGGGACCTCTTGCTCGAACAGCTTCTCGAGCAGCCCCTTGTGCGTGCGCGACAGGATCACCTGCGGGCCCCGCGCATTGCGATCGATGTCGAGGCAGTACGCCTTGATCGAATCGCCGACGCGGTAGCTCTCGCGCGGCACCTGCTCGCGCATCGGCAGCACGGCTTCCGCCTTGCCGATGTCGACGACGAGCGCGCCACGCTCGAAGCGTCGCACGATGCCCGAGATGATCTCGCCCTTGCGATCCTTGAACTCGTTGTAGACGTTGTCGCGCTCGGCCTCGCGAACGCGCTGGTAGATCACCTGCTTCGCCGTCTGTGCGGCGATGCGGCCGAACTTCTTGCTCGCGTTCTTGAGGTCGATCAGCGTGCCGAACTTCTCGTCCTGCTCGCGCGCGCGATCGTCATCCTCGGAGCGGTAGAACACCTGGAACAGGAGCTCGTCGCCGAGCTCGGCCTCGAGGCCCGCCTTGTGCGCCTCGGCGACGGTGATCTCGCGTCCCTCGATCGCATCGTCCTCTTCGACGACATTGACGATGAGGAAGAGATCGACCGAGCCGGTCTCGGCGTTGAACTTGGCCTCCATCTCGCGGTTCATGCCAAACGTGCGCTTGGCCGCGGTGAGGATCGCCTGCTCGAGCGCGTTGATGAGCACGCTCTTGTCGATGTTCTTGTCCCGGCCTACTTGCTCCAGGACCATGTCCAGCTTGGCTTCCATTGGAAAGCTCCGTGTTCCTTGTTCTCAGTCGTTCGTGCTCGGGCCCTGATCGGGTCCCGAGTTTTGAGGAGGGTTGTTGGTCGATTTCTTCTTCGAGGGTCGGTGGCCCGGCTTGATCGGCTTGGGGGCCCGCCCGCCGATCCCGCTCTTGCCGTGCATGACGGCATCCCAGTCGGGGACGAGCTTGGCGTGGTCGATGTCGTCGATCGGGAGCCGGAACGGCTGCCCGTCCACCTCGATGATGACGTTGGTTCCCTCGACGCCGCGCAAGATCCCGCGGAAGTTGCGGCGCTCGCCCGACGCTGTGGGAAGGCCGACGGCCATCTGGATCTTCGCATCGCTGCCGGCGAACCGTGCGAACTGCTTCGCGGTGCGCAGCGGGCGATCGATGCCCGGCGAGCCGACCTCGAGGCTGTACGCCTGCGTGATCGGGTCGTCGACGTCCAGCACGGCCGACAGCTCGCGCGAGAGGTTCTCGCAGTCGGTCAGATCGACTCGATCCGGTGGAACCTCGCCGAGGTCGACCCCCTTGGGGATCGGCCGGTCGATACAGACTCGCAACACCCACCCGCCCTGCTCGAGCAGGAAGCGCAGATCGACCAGCTCGTAACCCGCTGCTTCGCAGACGGGCTCGACGATGGTGATCAGGCGTTGTTGGAGTGGTCGGGACATGATTTTGAGCGAAAAAAAAGGTGGCCGAAGGGCCACCTCTACCGCCGAGCAGTTGAAGCTGCGGGATGGGTACCACCACCTATCAAAGAGGGCAAGTGATGTTCTCTGCTCAGAGCAGATGGGTGGATCGGCTCGAGTAAGTTGTGAAAGTGGAGAGCGTCCCCACGGGTTGCGGAAGTGGAGAGCGTCTCCTAGTAAGGTTGCATGTGGCAGCTCCGGATGGGTGCGATCCAGCTTCGTTCGACGGATGATCTGCACGCGAATCTCGCGATGTGTCGCGAGCTCGTGGGGCGGGCCGCCACCGATGGTGCACAGGTCGCGGTGTTGCCGGAATGTTTCGCGTTTCTCGGTCGCGGCGAGGGCGACAAGCTCCGGATCGCCGAGGACTTCGAGCGCGGGGGGCCGATCCTCGACACGCTCCGCGAGCTGGCAGTCGCGCGGGGGATCTGGATCGTCGGGGGCGGAACGCCCGAGATCGTGCCCGGCGACCCGAAGCGAACCTACAACACCGCGCTCGTGATCGAACCGAGCGGCAAGCTCGTGGCGAGGTATCGCAAGATCCACCTGTTCGATGTCGACATCCCCGGTGGCGCGACGCTGCGCGAGTCGGACGCGACGTGTCCCGGCGATTCGCTCGTCGTCGTCGAGATCGGCGGCGCGAAGGTCGGGCTGTCGATCTGCTACGACGTGCGGTTTCCCGAGCTGTATCGCAACCTCGTCAAGGACCACGGGGCGGAGGTCTTGCTCGTGCCCGCGGCATTCACCGCGCACACCGGCGCTGCGCACTGGCACCTGCTGCTGCGCGCGCGCGCCGTCGAGAATCAGGCGTGGGTCGTCGCTCCGGCACAGTGGGGACGCCACAACGACAAGCGCGCGAGCTTCGGTCACACGCTGGTCGTCGATCCGTGGGGCGCGGTCGTCGACGAGCGCTCCGAGGGCGATGGCGTGGTGCTCGCCACGCTCGACGGCGCGACGGTCGCGCAGCGGCGCACGCAGATGCCGTGCCTGACGCACGCCGTGCTGTGGAAGTGAGCACGCTGCCTGCGGCGTGGAACGTGGGGAAGCCCGAGGACGGGACGCTCGGAAATGAACGCCATGGACGCCACACGACGCCAGCAGGAACGCCACAAGAGATCGACCTTGGAAGACACCGCTCCGAGGAGTCTCCGCTGGCGTTCTTGATGGCGGCTTGTGGCGTAGTGGCGTTTGATCCGGAACGTGGTTCTCGTCGACGCTGATGCTTCGGATTCTGGCGGTCGGCTCGAGTGCTGCGCCGGGAGCTACGGAGTGAACACGGCCTTGACCGCCGTGAAGCCGAAGCCGAGGGAGAGCGCCTGCTGGCCGTCGATCATGACGTCGGGCGCGACCAGGCTCTGGATCAGCGAGTTGTTCTTCACCTCGGCGAGCGAGATGGTGCAGTCCTTCGGGGTCGTGTCGAACAGCTGCTGCATGGTCTGGCCCTGAGAGCCGCCGGCGCATCCGCAGCTGGGCGGAGCCCCGGGACAGGCTTGCTGCACCGTCGCGTCGAACGCCTGCTGCCACGCCGGCATGAGGGTACCGTCGACCTCGGTCTGCGTGACCGCGCCGGCGATCACGCCATTCGAGATGCCTGGGTCGCTCAACCCCGTCACCTTCGCGCGTGCGCCGATCAGGTTCAGCGTCACGGGATTCGTGGTCAAGAGCGTGGTCTGGATCTGCAGGCGGCCGCTGCTGTCGACGTTGGTGACGAGCACGCCCGCGGCGAGGTTGCCTGCGAGCGGAGTGTCGTGGGCCGAGGTCGCCGCGACCGCGAACGAGCCCGTACCGTCGAGGTGGTGGCGACAGATCGTGTCTGCTCCGCTGGTACACGGGGCCGGCTGCGGGTTGGCGCCGGAGTACAGCGTGAACCGCGCCTCGCTGTTCGTGAACCCGTTCGATCCCAGATCGATCAGCATGAGGATCGAACCGCGATCGACGGCGGTATCGACCGGGGTCTGCGTCTCGAAGCCCTGGGCCGCGAACGTGGCCATCACGGCGCCGAGCTGGTTGTCGATCACGGCATCGTCGTCGAGGTCGAGCCCGAGGTCGCGGGCCTGGCTGTTGGTCAGCGGGATGACCTGCTTGTCGACCACGTAGTGATGCACCGTGAGCACGGTCGGCGCGTCGATCTCGAGCGCCATGTCCGGAGGTGCGTCGGGCTGCGTGGGGTTGGTGTTGACGCCGGAGCAGCCGCACACGAGCACGAGAGCGCCAGCGAGCCGCCAGGCGAGCAAGTGCCCTTGGGGTAGAAGACTATGGAGGGTCATGGGGTCCTCGATCACGGGGTTTCCCGTACCACCCCGGAGTGGGCCGCACTGCGCAAAAAAACTTCATGGGCTGACGATCACCCCGAACCAGGCTGCCGGCAGGGCGACGACCGTGACCTTGCCGTCCTGCTTGAGCAGCGTCGCGGGCAGGTGGGCCTCGAGCGCGAGCGCGATGCGCGGCGTGAGCCCGATCGAGAGCCCGCCCACCGGCGCGAGCGCCACGGCGCCGGTCGCCGAGGTGTCGCCGAGCGACTGGAACACGGCGCCACCTCCCAGCTCGACCCCCAGCGATGCACGAGCCCGTCCGGCCTCGAACCCGATGCGATAGCCGCCGAACACGAACACGCTGGTCTCGCGAAGCTCGTCCGTGCTGCGCGAGCTCGCGTCGAGCGAGAGCGAGGGACCGCGCAAGCCCGGCGAGCGCACCCCGACGCGCACTCCACCGAGCGTATCGAGCCGCGTCGCGATCCCCGCACGCCCACCCACCGCGACGGCGATCGCGAGCGGGCCCGAGTCGTTCGTGTGGAACGTCTCGACGACACCCTTGGCGCGCGACGAGGACAGGGTGATCGGGTGCAGCTCGTCCCAGCGCACCGCGCGTAGCTCGTTTGCGGAGATCGCGAACCGCGCCTCGAACGTCTGGTTTGCTCGCCACGCGCGCACCCCGTAGCGGCCGGGCAGCAGCGCGACCTGCCTGGGATCGCCGCGGCCGAGCTCGGCGATCACCTGGTCTCGCGCGATCTCGATCACGAGCGCGCGGTCGAAGCCATCCGGCAGCGAGAGCCCGGCCGTCGGTTTGGCGAGCTCGGTCAGGATCAGCTCGCCCTGACCGGTGAGCCGATAGTCGTAGGTCGGGTGCTGCGGGCCCGCCAGGGTGGCGCCCGAGGTCGTGATCGTGTGCTTGTACGCGTACTGGTACGCCTCGGTCAGCGTGACGCGGGCGTCTCCCGAGCTATCGGCGGCGCCGCGCAGGCCCGACACGAGGTGATGCGTGAAGAACGAGCCGCCGATCTCCCTCGATTCGAGCGCGTTCTCGTCGGCCGCGCTCGAGGTCAGCAGGGCCTCGCCGGTGCTCGACACCTCGTCGGTCAGCCGGATGTTGAACGCGGGGCCGGGCGAGCCGCCCTTGGTCGCGAGCAGCGCGCCGCTCTTGCACGAATCGACCAGCCCGAGCCGGACCTCCGCGCCCGTGTCCTTGAGCCAGCGCCTCAGCGCGGCGAACGTGAACCGATCATGGCCGAGCTCGAGCGCGACGCCATCGGAGTGCCCCGAGTAATAGAAGATGGCGATCACGCGATCGCCGCGGCTCTGGTAGCCGGTGATCTTCGCCTTCGCACGGCGCAGCGTGTCCTCGAGTGCCGCGAGGTCCTTGCCCTGGAGCAGGAACAGATCGGCCGGCTCGAGCCCACCCAGCTCGACGAGCACGCGGCTGATCTTGCCCGCGTCGATCTCGGCGTAGCGCAGCGCCGTCTGGCCCAGGTTGCCCGCGTTGTTCCCGACGACGACCGCGACGCGCCGGGTCTCGGCGGACGCGGTCGCGCTCGACGCGATCACGATCGCGACCGCGAACGAGATCGAGATCGCGATCGCGCGGATCACGGCGTCACCTTCTCGAACACGACCGACGCCTGCACCGTCGCCGGCACATCGAGCGTGCGGGTCTCGCGGATCGCGCTCGGCCCGCGCGCGCCGAGCGCGGCGAGC
>Ga0299912_10003017_pt1 | contig 13806 bp, 10 predicted proteins | sample RVTome_2_FD_207667 | JGI IMG/M metagenome (GOLD analysis project Ga0299912, IMG submission 207667) | Soil microbial communities from uranium-contaminated site in the Upper Colorado River Basin, Wyoming, United States - RVT95D214 (version 2) ...
TGGAGAATCAGCCTCAGTGATGACCTGTCTGGATGGTTACCAGATGGCTCGCCAAGGTCGAGCTGGAGCAGCCCTAGGGATTTCTGCATTTGGCTCCTTCATCGCTGGGACCTTAGGAATTATTGGCTTGATGCTGATGGCTCCGCCCCTGGTAGCCTTCGCCCTTAAATTTGGACCTCCGGAATATTTCTCTTTAATGGTTCTGGGCATGGTAATCCTAACCTTCCTGTCTTCTACCTCCATGATCCGAGCCTTAATGATGGCATGCTTTGGGGTGATCCTCGGAACAGTCGGGTTGGACACCATATCTGGTCTTGCCCGTTTTACTTTCGGAGTGCCAGAATTGCTAGATGGCGTGGGAATTGTGCCTGTGGCCATGGGCATTTTTGGAATTTCGGAGGTGTTGCTAAACATCGAGACTTTGATCAAAAAGCAAGTTTATACGACCGAATATAAAGGCCTTTTGCCCACTTTGCAAGATTGGGCCCGATCCATCTGGGCGATTCTCCGAGGTACGGTAATTGGGTTCTTTTGTGGAATTCTCCCGGGCGGAGGAGCGACACTCGCTAGCTTCATATCCTATGCTATTGAGAAGCGTGTTTCCAAGCATCCTGAGGAGTTTGGCAAGGGGGCGATTGAGGGGGTGGCAGGCCCTGAGTCGGCGAATAATGCTGGATCGACGGGCGCCTTCGTTCCCTTGTTAACCTTAGGAATACCCGCCAATGTGGTTATGGCTATGCTCCTAGGAGCGTTAATAATTCATGGTGTTACTCCGGGACCACTTCTTCTTACACAGAATCCAGAGCTCTTCTGGGGCGTGATTGCAAGCATGTATGTTGGCAATATAATGCTCCTGATTCTGAACCTTCCTCTCATTGGGATATGGGTTCAGATCTTGAAAGTTCCCTATTGGGTGCTTTCGCCATTGATCGTCCTCTTCTGCCTTATAGGGTCTTATTCCATTAACAACAATACGGTTGATATGATATTCATGCTTGTTTTTGGTGTGATCGGTTACCTGATGAAAAAAATATCTTTTGAGGCACCTCCCCTGATGCTAGCTTTCGTTCTTGGCCCCATGCTGGAAACAGCGCTACGTCAGTCACTGATAAAATCCAGAGGAAGTTTCTTTATTTTCTTTACAAGGCCGATTTCTACCACTTTCCTCATCATTAGTCTTTTTTTGCTCGTCGCTCCCCTCCTCCCTTGGTTAGGTCGGCGTCGGCCCGGAGCAACGCTTAAGGATGAAGAAATTACCTAGGGGTTCAAGGGATATGAGTATAGATAAGAGGAAGAAAGGCTAATAAGTTAAAAATAATTTAATAAGGAGGTAGGAAAAATGGAACGGTTCAATCGTAATTTCGTAGGTCTAATTATTACAGTTTGTTTAATCATTGCTTTGGGATCTCCTGCTCTTGCTCAGGAATATCCTAATAAACCCGTCACGTTAGTGATTCCTTATGCGGCCGGAGGCCCTACGGATCTGTCGACACGCGCCCTTGCTAAAGCAGCTGAAAAATTCTTGGGCCAACCGATCATATGCGACAATAAACCAGGAGGCGGTGCTACTATAGGCCCTGCATTAGTCCATGAAAAACCTGCAGACGGTTACACGCTGGGGATCCTTACAAGCGGTGCTATCAGTGGTTATCACATGGGAAATGTGAGCTTTAACCCCGTCGAGGATCTCACTCACATCATGCGCGGGGTAGGCTACGTAGCCGGCCTAGTGGTTCGCGCTGACTCGCCGTGGAATACCATTCAGGATTTTGTGGCGTATGCCAAGCAGAATCCTAAAAAACTTAGTCATGCAGTCGCTGGCATAGGAACTACCGGCCATTTGATCATGGAAGATCTTGCTTCCATAACCGGAATAGAGGTAGTACACATACCTTACAAATCAGACGCAGAGGCGATGACAGCCGTTCTGGGGGGCCATGCTGATTTTATGTTTGGATCCGGATGGTTTCCATTAGTGGATGCAGGCAAATTTCGAGTGTTGGCCATGGCTGGAGATAAACGAATTAAAAAATATTCTCAGGTCCCCACGTTGAAAGAGGTTTATAATTTTTTCGGAATGGCATATATGGGCCTTATGGGCCCCAAGGGACTACCCCAGCCGATCGTTCAAAAAATCCACGATGCCTTCCGGAAGGCTCTGGATGACCCTACTTTCCAGACCTTCATAGAAAATTATGGATTGGAGATAGTTTATCTTAATACAGAGGACTACGTGAAATCCCTCAAAGAGGAGAGCGAGCGAGTCCGCAAAACCGTTCAAAGACTAGGTTTGCAGAAGAAATAAAACATTAAGTGGTTTAGCAAACTTAGAAATACCATAAAAGGAGGTAGGAAAAATGGAACGTGTCAAGTATAATTTTGTAGGCGTGATCATGGCAGTCAGCTTTATCATTTCTTTGGGAGTTCCTGCTCTTGCTCAGGAATATCCTAATAAACCCGTCACGTTAGTGATTCCTTATGCGGCCGGAGGCCCTACGGATCTGTCGACACGCGCCCTTGCTAAAGCAGCCGAAAACTTTCTGGGCCAACCGATCATATGCGATAATAAACCAGGAGGCGGTTCTACTATAGGCCCTACATTAGTCCTTGAAAAACCTGCAGACGGCTACACGCTGGGGATCCTTACAAGCGGCGTTATCAATAATTATCAGATGGGAACGGTAAACTTTAACCCCATCGAGGATCCCACCCACATCATGCGCTTAGCAGCCTACAATGCGGGTTTAGTGGTTCGCGCGGACTCGCCGTGGAAGACCATTCAGGATCTTGTGGCGTATGCCAAGCAGAATCCTAAAAAATTGTCTCATGCATTCGCCGGCTTAGGATCTACCGGCCATTTGACTGTGGAATATCTTGCTTCCGTAACCGGAATAGAAGTGCTACAAATACCCTACAAATCAGACGCAGAGGCGACAACAGCCGTTCTGGGGGGCCATGCTGATTTTATGTTTGGATCTGGATGGTTTTCATTAGTGGATGCAGGCAAATTGCGAGTGTTGGCCTCGGATGGAGAAAAACGAATTAAAAAATACCCTCAGGTCCCCACGTTGAAAGAGGCTTATAATGTGGTTACAATGGCATTTATGGGTCTTATGGGTCCCAAGGGGTTACCCAAACCGATTGTTCAAAAAAATCACGATGCCTTCCGGAAGGCTCTGGATGACCATACGTTCCAGACCTTCATGGAAAATTATGGCATGCAGATAGTCTATCTGAATACAGAGGACTACGAGAAATTCCTCAAACAGGAGGACGAGCGAGTCCGCAAAATCGTCCAAAAAGCGGGTTTGTACAAGAAATAAGTAGGGAATAGCCTCAGCCTAGGCGGTTAGCGGAACGATATTCTTCAATTCGGTTTGTGTTCGGAGGTTTGAATGAAAGCAGCTAAAACCTATAATAAAGAGGTGAAAAATGGAACGGGTCAAGTATAATTTTGTAGGCGTGATCATGGCAGTCAGTTTAATCATTGCTTTGGGATCTCCTGCTCTTGCTCTGGAATATCCTGATAGACCCATAACCTTAGTTATTCCTTATGGTGCCGGAGGTCCAACGGACCTAAACGCGCGCGCCGTTGCTAAAGCAGCTGAAAAATTTCTGGGCCAGCCGATCATATGCGAAAATAAACCAGGAGGCGGTGCTACTATAGGCCCTGCATTGGTCCTTCAAAAACCTGCTGATGGCTACACGCTGGGTGTCTTTACAAGCGGCGCTATCATTGGTTATCACATGGGACCGATGAGCTTTAACCCCATCGAGGATCCCACTCACATCATGCGCTGGGTAAGCTACATAGGCGGCCTAGTGGTTCCTGCTGATTCGCAGTGGAAGACCATTCAGGATTTCGCGGCGTATGCAAAGCAAAATCCCAAGAAAATTACCTATGCAACTGCTGGCATTGGAACTTCCGGACACTTGATCATGGAAGATCTTGGTTCTGTAACCGGAATTGAGTTGGTGCACATACCCTACAAAACAGACGCAGAGGCATACACAGCCCTTCTAGGGGGCCATGTCGATGCCGTGTTTGGATCCGGATGGTCCGCATTAGTGGATGCAGGGAAATTTCGACCGCTGCTCCTGGATGGAGATAAGCGATGGAAAAGATATCCTCAGATCCCTACGTTGAAAGAGGTTTATAATGTGTTTTCAGCGACATTTATGGGTCTTATGGGTCCCAAGGGGTTACCTAAACTGATTATTCAAAAAAATCACGATGCCTTCCGGAAGGCTCTGGATGACCCTACGTTCCTGACATTCATGGAAAATTACGGCATGCAGATAGTCTATCTGAATACGGAGGATTACGATAAATTCCTCAAACAGGAGAACGAACGAGTCGGAAGAATCGTCCAAAGACTAGGTTTGCAGAAGAAGTAAAACATTAAGTGGGTTAGCAAACATTGAAATACCATAAAAGGAGATAGAAAAAATGGAACGGGTCAATCGTAATTTGGTAGGTCTGATTGTAGCAGCCGATCATATGTGAAAATAAGGCAGGAGGCGGTGGTACTATAGGCCCCAAGCTAGTCCTTGAAAAGCCACCGAACGGCTACACGCTGGGTGTCATAACAGTTACCCCTATAACCGTTTACCACATGGGCCCGATGAGTTTTAATCCGGTCGAAGATCCAACTTATATCATTCGCTTGGCAGGCTACATAGGCGGCCTAGTGGTTCGCGCTGATTCACCGTGGAAGACCTTTCAGGATCTCGTGGCGTATGCAAAGCAGAATCCCAAGAAACTTACCTATGCATCTTCTGGCATTGGAACTCCAGGGCATATGACAATGGAAAGACTTTCTGCTAAGATCGGAATAGAGTTGTGTGGTGCATATACCCTATAAATCATCTGCAGAGACGAACACAGCCCTTCTAGGAGGCCATGTCGATGCCATTTCTGACGTCGGATGGCTCTCATTAGCGGAGGCAGGGAAACTTCTTCCGATACTCATGTATGCTGATAAGCGATATAAAAAATTCCCTCAGATCCCTACGGCGCAAGAGGCTTATAATGTACTCTGTACCGCAGGTATAGGCCTTATGGGCCCCAAGAGTCTACCTAAGCCGATCGTTAAGAAAATTCATGATGTTTTTCAGAAGGCACTGGATGACCCTGATTATCAAGCCTTCATAGAAAAATATGGTATGGAGACAATTTATTTGGATTCAGAAGACTATGAGAAATTCGTCAGACAGGAGAGCGAGCGAACCAAAATAATCATCCAAAAACTGGGGTTACAGAAGAAATAATAGGAGCGAGCCGTCAAACCTAGGCGGCCCACGGAATTTAATTATTCGTCACTTCGAATCGTGCTCGGAATTATGAGAAAAATACAATCAAAAACTGTGATACCGGCTGGTTATAAAGAGCCCCGCCCATAGGGCGGGGCTCTAAAACCTAAATTCTTAAACCCAAAACCGAGATCCCGAAATCGAAGATCCTGAAACAAGTTCAGGACCTAGTTTGGGATAACAAAAAGAGCAGAAACTAACAGTCATGTCATGCTGAACTTGTTTCAGCATCTGGTTTGCTTTTTTTCTGCTTTCAGCAGACGTACCTTTCATCCCCGTCCACAGGACGGGGTTTTCTGATGCGGTCTTAATAAAAACCATAAAAAAGGGCCAACACCATTCTTTTGCCTGTCAGGTACAGTTCGCCCTTTCAAACCTTGTGAAATTAAAAAACAGCCGCCGTCTCTATTGTGCCACAAAACCGCCATCTACCGCAATTGCGTGTCCAGTAACAAAAGAAGCAGCCTCTGAGCACAACCACAGCACAACCTCAGCGACCTCCTCTGGTGTTCCCGAACGACCAATAGGAATATGAGCTATGTTGTGAGCCTGACGCTGAGGATCACGCCGAATGAGATCTTCGGTCATCGGCGTCTGGATTCTGCCTGGGCATACTGCATTGACCCTAATCCCATTTTGTGCGTATTCTACAGCTACTGTCTTAGTCAACCCCAACACCCCGTGCTTGCTAGCACTGTAAGCTGCTCCCGCAAATCGACCCGCAACCAATCCAGCCACGGATGATGTGTTAACGATAGCTCCACCGCCTTGATTCAGCATCTGACGAATCTCGTACTTCATGCACAACCAGACTCCCTTGAGATTGATATCAATGACTTGATCCCACGTCTCCTCGCTGTACTTAACAGTAGGAGTGAAAAGACTTCCCCCGATTCCAGCATTATTGAACGCAAAGTCGAGTCTGCCATATACCTCTATCACCTTGTCGACCATCGCCTCAACTTTCGCTGCTTTAGATACATCAGTTTCGACGAAGATAGCATCTCCACCTGCTTGCTTGATCATATGTACGGTCTGTTCACCACCCACCACGGCTATGTCAGCAATCGCAACCCTCGCACCTTTCCTGGCAGATGCCAATGCAAAAGCCCTACCAATGCCTGAACCTCCACCAGTGACCAAACCAACTTTGCCCTCAAAGTTCCCTTCCATTTTAACCTCCTCCCTTGTTTTTTTCCTGTTTATATCGTACAAGTATTGAGACTTTCACCGCATGCCATATTAATTGTGAATTGAAAAATTCCGATTGGAATTCCAGCCCAAAGCGCTACAGTCCTGGCAGAATTAGGTGGAAGATCGCCCGTTCTAAAACCATGGGCCATGATGACCTCGTGAATTTCATCCCCTCCAGTCCGGCTCTCTTTAGTGTCTCCGCTATGACGGTGGTCCCCAGATCCAAATCGCTCACCTCTACTAAAGCCCCACCAAATTTTCCGCTAGGAAGTCTTGTTGCACTTACAATTAGCACATCTTTCAATGTGTGTCTCCTGCTTCAATTAGAAACTGCCATTCAGATAATTGGCAATCAAGCTAAAGTGATTGCACAGAGACAAGAGGTTTTTCTGCTTTCAAAAAGAGAAGCTGAACTTCCCCCGCCTGTAAAGCGAGAAGTCCTTCACTACCTTGTCGACTCGAAGTCGACTTCCCGATAAACCGTCCCCGTTCACAATACTCTACAGGAACGAAATAGTCGTGGTCGCCTTGTTTCAAAAGCATCGTAAATCAGAGTCTGCAATAGCTATCCAACTATTTCGCAAATCCTTACTCTGTCTGAAAACGAGAAGTCTCTGCCACCCTCGGCGCAGGCACTTATTCTTAGCTTCCTGTAAAGCGAGGGTCTCTTTTTTCAAGGAAAGATTGGACTCCCTCCTTAAAATCGTCAGTGGTCATGCACAATTGTTGAGCCCGGCTTTCAAAGTCAAGCTGGTTCTCATAGGTATTTTCCATGCCCTTGCGCACCGCCAATTTTATCAACTCGATGGCAATAGACGGACCCGAAGCCAAACGAAGTGCCAGCTTTGTCGCTTCTCCTATCAAATCCTCTTTTGGCACCACGCTGTTGACAAAACCGATGCGTTCCGCCTCCCGGGCATCGATGAAATCGCCTGTCCACATAAGCTCCAATGCCTTGGCCATACCCACCAAGCGCGGAAGGAGATAGGTAGAACCACAGTCCGGAACTAATCCCCTTCTAATGTAAACGAAGCCAAAGCGGGCATTCTCTGAACAGATTCTTATGTCAGAAAGCATGACGAATGCCACGCCCGCACCAGCTGTGACACCATTAATTGCAGCAATAACTGGTTTTGGAAAGCGATGGAGTGTCTCCCCAATCCAGCCCATAGGCTTGATCCTTTCGTGACGAGAAGGTTCGATCTTCTTTCCTGCAAGATCAGCACCAGTGCAGAAAGCACGTTCCCCAGCCCCTGTGAGAATAAGCACCTTTAGGTTATCATCTGTTTCGATCCGGGAAAAAGCATCCATAAGTTCCTCTCTCATTCTATTGCTGATGGAGTTCATCTTCTCGGGGCGGTTAAGGGTGAGGGTAACAATTCCATCCTTTTTTTCCAAAATAATATCTTGATAATCCAAGGGTGACCTCCTTTTCTCTAATATGTTGAGTTATGTCGATCTCAGAAAATACCTGTCCCAACCATGTTGCATTTGATGACCGATGTCTTTAATGAAAATAAGCATCTTATATAATCCTGACAACACCGAGAGCAAAAGGGATTGAAATACCTAGAATGAGTCCTACCACCAAAACGAACAAAGCCATAGCAATCATCTCAAGCTCTCTCATGGGTTATCTTATCCCATGTTTTCTCCATTTTTTGACTTTCGCTTCTTCATCTTCTTAGTTTGTGCCCAGCTTTTTCTCGATCCCAAGTGTCTGAGGTTATCCCCTCGTCTCTCAGCTTGTACTTTTCAACTCTTAATGTTGGTGATTTCGGTAAGCTTTCCTTAAATTCCACGTATCTCGGTATAGCGAAGTAGGCCATTCTGTCCTCGCAGAAAGATATTAATTCCTCATGTTTCATTTGCTCACATTTCCTTAAGACTACGGCCACTTTAACATCGTCTTCCCCTAATTCGGACAGGATAGCAAAAACTGCGGACTCCTGAACTTTCGGATGTGTATTAATAACTTGCTCCACCTCAAATGAAGAAATGTTCTCGCCCCTTCTCCTTATAGCATCCTTCTTTCTATCAACGAAATAAAAATATCCATCTTCATCCTTGTAACCAAGATCCCCTGTGTGGAACCACAAATTCCTGCATGCCCGTGCGGTCGCTTCTGGCATGTTATAATAACCATCCATTTGCACGTACGGTTCTTTACCTCTCACTACGATTTCTCCAGAAGATTTCGGACCGAGTTCGATGTCGTGGTCATCAAAGATTTTGACATTGAATATACTTAATGGTTTCCCACAGGAACCAGGTCTTAATTTTTCGTCAAAGGGTACCATACATACAACACCCGCCTCAGTAGTTCCGTAGCCTGTAACCAATTTGACATGAAATCTTTTCTCAAATTCTTCGAATTCCGGCATCAAAGGAAAAATATTGAACACCTTAAGGGGATGTATCGCATCGTCTTCTCTTGGAGGCTGCCTCCAAAGAGGTGGAAAAATTGAGCCCACTACGCTCGTATGGGTCGCTTTATATGATCTGATTTCATTCCAGAACGTGTTCACACTAAACCTTTTCGCCAAAGCAAATGTACCTTCCGCAAGCATAGCGCCTAGGGCCCCAAACATGGAAGCGTTTGCATGGAAAAGTGGGAGGCAAGAATAAACTACGGCTTCTTCATCATATCTCAGGCAGTGATTCGCCACAGATGCAGCCGAGTAATAATATGCGTGGCTTAATAATACTCCCTTCGAAGGACCAGTTGTTCCAGATGTGTATAAAATAGACATGGGATCGTAGAAGTGAACTTCACAAGCTGGTCTCTTAGGAGAATCATCAAACAATTCCAAAAACTGTTTAACAATATAGTCAGATCTAAACCCTTTCGCTTCCTCCAAATGATCAGCGACGATGATAATTGTCTTAACCTTTTTAATTTCCTTTCGAATGGAAAGTAAGCGGTCGATCAGATCCCCGTCAACGACAATAACAGACCCGTCTGAGTTATCTATCATATACCTGAGCAAACTTCCCTTAAGAGCAGTATTGATAGCAACCATGACCGCTCCAATTTTTGATAAGGCAAACCAACTATATAGAAAATATAAAGAATTTTCCATAATCATACAAACCTTGTCACCCTTCTTTACTCCCAATCTTAGCAAGGAATTGGCAATCTTATTCGTGTTTTCATCCATCTCTTTATAGGTAACTCTCAGATCTTCATGGAGCAAAAAGTATTTTCCTCCGACTGTTCTTGCCTTATGCTCCAATATCTTTCCTACTGTCCTTTCCTCATATTTATATTCTTTCATCCTGTAAGAACCTCCTCTCCCTACTGAAGTCCTACAAATTAAAGCCAACCTAGCTTCCTAGCTGATGCTCTTAGTTCACTTCTGAAATCAGGGTGAGCAATAGAGATCAGTTCATTTGCTCTTTGTTTCATAGTTTTTCCAAATAAACTAGCAATGCCATATTCAGTCACTACGTAGTCAGCTATGACCCGTGGCACCGATACTCCTTGGCCTTTTTCCAGCGTAGGCGTAATGCGAGACACTTTGCCCTCTTTGGCGGTAGCAGCGAGAACAGTTACAGAACGTCCTCCCCGAGATAGTAGGGCTCCCATCACAAAACAAAATTGACCACCTGCCCCACTATACATGAGTGGACCTAAGGAATCAGAGGCTATTTGGCCGCTAAGGTCGACAGCTAGTGCATTATTGATTGCCACCACTCGGTCATTCTGTGAGATCACTCGGGGATCGTTAACATAAGAAGTCCTATGGAGCTCAAACATAGGGTTCATATGGATGAACTCCATTTCCTTCTCGTTCAGCCCCGTAATAGCCGTAGCCACCACCTTCCCGGTCTTAATGTTCTTCGTTTTTCCTGTTATCACTCCTTCTTTCACTAAGTCCAGGATACCGCCTGCTAGCACTTCACTGTGTATCCCAAGGTCATGTTTCTCGTGAAGGAATGCATACATAGCTCCCGATATAGATCCCACCCCCGTTTGGAGTACATCACCATCTCTAACCAAATCTGTAGCAACGAAGCTGCATATAACTTCAGCAATCCCAGCTTCGTTCTCGTCCTTAACTACAACACCTAGTGCCTTGCTTACGTCCTCATGGCTAAGTTGATGGGAAGGGTCCATCTCCACAAATTTACTAATCTGTGAGACGTGGACATAATTTTCTCCATAGGTTCGGATAAATCCCGGATTCACCTCGGTAAGTACCAGATCAAAATTTTCGATAAAGTCAAGATCATTCCAAATCATATGACCCAGACTGCAATAACCATGATGATCTGGGGGGGACAATTGACGCATGTAGACATACCTGCCTTTTGGCCACCGGTCTTCATCAAATTGCCGAATCATCAAGCCTAAATCTCTACAAATGGTGTCCATTCTATCATCTGCGATAAGATGACGGTCAAACTTAGTACCGAAAAATGTTACAAGGTGGAAGGCTTTCTCATAACCGGCTTGAAACCAAGGGAGGGACCTAGTATTTAATTCATGAACAATGGTCACGTTTTCCAGCTCATCTTTACGCCTCGCTAATGCTTGACAGAGAGCAAAAGGCGTCATCATACTATGACCTAGGAAAATGGTGTCACCGGACCTTATTCCGCTGGCTGCTTCATCTGCTGTAACAAGTTTTACCCTATATTCTTCTTCCCAATTCATCGTTCCTCCATCCAATTTGTTTTATGTCCTTATGTTTTTTCGGTTGGGTTCGTGTTTACCTAACACCCTATCTACTCAGCAAACATGAAAACCACTGGAAAAGCTTCGCCCGAAAGACCCCGGTGCTTTGATCAGGTCGCTTATTATAGGGGCCTAAATTCGATTGGAAACTCGAAAACGATCAGTGAATTCTAACAATGATGCTATCAAAGAAATCCTTTTCTGTTATTAAAAACCCTTTAATCCCAACAAAGATCAGCAACACTTTACACCATCTCGCATGTAAGAACAATTTCTTAACTACATCATCGAAGGAAGCCAGAGCACGATCTGAGGGAAGATCATTATTTTGACAGTCGCCAATATAATGGCGATTACCAATATACTTGTACCCAGATAAACCTTCATTAATTCCACATTCGCCGTCGCACTCACCACAAAGGCTGCCATGCCCACAGGCGGGAAAACGAGTCCCATCGAAATCAACATCATCGTGACGACACCATACCAGATTCTCAAATTATAAGGGCTTTTTCGGGAGATCACCACTACATCTTCAATGATAATCCAGCCAATTCCACCCCCTGCAATTCTCGTATATCGGTCTATCAGGTTATCTGTCACAAACCCATCCTCAGTGGCCAGATTACTCACCACCGGCACAGAAACAACATGGTTTTTTAGCCTCATGCCTGAAAACTCAAATGGCTCAAAGAGCATGGCCGAACTTCTCTCCCTTTGAAAGGATAATTTTAGAGGTTGGTTTACTCTTTTTCCTCCCTCTTTTGTTTGATCGCTTTCAATACCTTTTCTGGGGTGATAGGGAGGTCTGTAATCCTCACTCCTATTGCATCGAATACAGCATTTCCGAATGCTGGGAAGATGGCGACAGAAGCTCCTTCCCCCACCTCCTTGGCTCCAAATGGACCATCCGGATCAATGCTCTCCACAAAGATATGTTTGTTCTTCAGAGGGATATCCATTGAAGTGGGCATTTTATAATCCATGAAGGATGGATTAAGCACATGCCCGTCCTTCTTATCCCTTTTCAGTTCTTCAAAAAGAAGTTGACCCTCCGCCTGTATCCAAGCCCCGTCAAGTTGACCCGCACAGAGTATCGGGTTCAAAGCCTTGCCAATATCATGAGCGCCAACAGCCTTCAGGATAGTTATTTTCCCTGTCTCAGGGTTTACCTCGATTTCAACAACATCCGCAGCAAAGGTATACGCTGGGGAGATATTTCCTCTTCCTGTCTTGAAATCGATGAAATCGATTCCGGAATCATAGCTCCCACTTCCAATGATCGACTTGCTCTCCTTTCCCATGCTATGCTGGGCATGTCGGATCAAGGCGTCAATCTTCCAGCCTTTCTCCGGACTGTTCTTTGGAAAAACCTTTCGATCTTTAAATACAATCTCCTCCGTTGGTGTCCCCATGACTTTACTTGCCACCTCGGTAAGTTGCCTCTTTGCATCTTCGGCAGCAATCTTTGCTGCATTGCCAGAGTAGAAACTCACTCGAGACCCATACGTCCCTGGATCGATGGGTGTAAAGTCTGTATCGATTCCAGCGTTGATGATGATATCTTCCATGGAAAGACCTAAAACCTCTGCAACGATCTGAGAGACGATCGTTGACGAACCCTGACCAATATCTGTTGCACCTGTCAAGACTGAAGCGGTTCCATCCTCATTCATCTTGACAACACAAGAAGCAGAGTTATGGCCACTCAGCTTCACCCCTGTGATAAAAGAGGAGGTCCCCATGCCAATCCCACGATAAAGAGGCAGCTTACCCTTTTTCTCTTTCCATCCTGAAGCCTCTACCGCCTTCTCAACACACTCCGTAAATGCGCAACTGGTGATCTTATAACCACTCGGGGTCTCATCCCCTGGGTGTAGAGCATTCTTTTTACTTACCTCGGCGATGTCCAGTCCCAAATCGTTACACACCATATCGAGTTGCTGGCCCAAGGCCCATCTTAGTTGGGCAATACAATGACCTCGCAAAGACCCGCAAAATCCCTTATTGGTAAATACACGGTAACCATCATATTGGACATTGGGAATGCAATAGGGGATATCGATGAAGAATGCCGGCAAGGCAATGCTGACTGGTCCGATGGTTGAGTAGGCCCCTCCATCGGCCACGACGTATGCCTGGATGGCCTTGATGTAACCATCCTTCGTCATCCCTGTCTTTACCTTCATATTGAAGGGATGGCGCATCTCCCCCATGACGAGAACGTCTTCCATGGTATATACAAATTTTACCGGTTTTCCTGTCTTTTTGGACAACATCAGAGCACAGAAATCAAGAGCAAATGGGTCTGATCGAGCAGAACCAAAACCTGCACCGACATAGGTTTGGATAACTCGCACCTTGCTGGGAGGGAGCCCAAGGGCCATGGCCAATTTCCTGTAGACGATATAGGGGCTCTGTTTATTACCCCACAAGGTCGCCTTCCCTGTAGGATCCCATAGACCAACCGATGCATGGGGTTCCAAGAAACCGTGTTTGATCGCCTGAGTCGTGAACTCATCTTCTCTTACATGATCCGACTCTCGGAATCCCTTTTCCACATCTCCAAATGCCAGATGCTGCGATGCACTGATGTTGTTCTTAACATGATCATGAAG
>Ga0299912_10003018_pt1 | contig 13802 bp, 11 predicted proteins | sample RVTome_2_FD_207667 | JGI IMG/M metagenome (GOLD analysis project Ga0299912, IMG submission 207667) | Soil microbial communities from uranium-contaminated site in the Upper Colorado River Basin, Wyoming, United States - RVT95D214 (version 2) ...
AGATAGGCATGAAAGACATCATCTTCATCTGGGTAGGGTCTGCGGACACGGTGGTCATCTTTTGCTGAAAAAACATGGTGGCTCCCATCAGCAGCGGGGTGATATAGGTGGGGTCTTTGTCAGCGAGGTCCCTGATCCACAAGATAAAAGGGGCGTGCCTGAGCTCGATGGCGCCAAGAAATGCCTGATACAGGGCAAAAAAGACCGGCATTTGTAGGAGCAAGGGGAGGCATCCGCCGAGGGGATTCACCTTGCGCCTCTTGTAAAGCTCCATGATCTCCCGGTTGAGTGCTTGCTTATCGTCCTTATATTTCTGCTGGATTCTCTTGACCTCCGGCTGTAACTGCTGCATCACCTTCATCTGCTCCTGGCTCTTGTGGGTCAGGGGGGTGAAGACGATCTTCAGGACGACGGCCAGGATGATGATATCGAGGCCATAGTTCCCCGTAAAGGTGTTGGTGAAATTGAGGACCTTCAGGATAGGGACGGCGAGAACGTTCAACCAGCCATACCCTGCCGCCTTCTTGGCCGTTGGGGTGATTTGCGAGAGGAGGTGAGAAACCTTCGGCCCCAAAAAGAGGGTATATGCAATCCTGCCGTTATCACCAGGGCTCAACTCCAGAGGGGTAAGCTGGGTGCTGTGGATGACGTTCTCCGGGGTACGCCTCATCGCAAGACTAGTCCCCTTCGTGGACGGATGGATCAGGGCGAGGAAATAGTCTTGTTCCATCCCAAACCAATCCACCTTTTGGACGATTGTTTCTTCTCCCCCGATCTTCTTTGGTTTGGTTTTCTGGAAGCCGCCGTCACTATAGGAGATAGGGCCAAAGAATCCGTATCTCGAATTTGTTTTGGGAATTGCGGCTGCCCATCCTAGCTCCAGCGTGTCTTGGATTGAACCTCGGCTGGCAGGGTTGGAGATCACAAGATCCATATCCATCCGATAGGTATCAGGGTAAAAGGTAAACCGCTTGTCAATCTGCTCCCCTCGTGGGGATCGCCAGCGGAAGGTAAGGGTCTTTTTCTCCCCATTTTGGTTCAGCGTAATCCCCTCAGAGGAGGGGACAAAGGGGATTCCCTCGTCATATCCAATGCCTCCCTTTTTGAACGAGATCCCCAGAGGTAAATCAGCCATGGTCGTCGCGTGCACGATCTCGATTGGCTGTGGAGGGGTCTCCTCCGCCTTTTTCCCCTTAAAACCGAAGACCCCCTTCACAAGATACTCAAGATTTTGCACAAACTTGCCCAAGGGGTACATGGGGACTTTGTCCATATAGTGCTTTAACTTCCAGCTCTTAAGCCTGCCCCCATAGGTGGTAAAGGTAGCGCTGTACAAGGGGGTGTCGACGACGACATCCTGGTAGGCAACCCCCTCTTTCAAGCGTAGCTGCCCAGTAACAACGGGCGGCAATTGCCCCACCTGCTGGGCCTTCTCCTCGCCCTTATCCGCTACCGCTATCTCCTTGCTCTCAGGGATCTCCTTCGGCGCCTGTTTGATAAAGAAGAGCTGGTAGAGCACCATCAAGAGCACAGAGAGTGTCAAGGCGATGATCAATCGCGTGTTCATTATACCGACCTCCTAACGTATCTGGGATGCCAAACGGCTACCCTACCGTACTGGGTCGTAACCGCCAGGGTGTAAGGGATGACATTTAAGAATTCTTTTGACTGAGAGAAGGATCCCACGCCGCAATCCATGCGCCCTGATGGCCTCACTAGCATAACTGGAACACGAGGGGTAGAATCGACACGTGGGAGCAAAGAGGGGGGAGACAAAGATTTTATACGCCTTGATGATCCCTATAACCGTATCCCCGCAGATGGTACGTTTACAGGGAAGCACTGCCACTCCTCTGGTTATCCTCCCTTCGAAGCTTCACGAGGGAGCTCAATTCAGCTACCACGTGGGCATACGGTAAGTCTTGAGACCCCTTCTTGCCGACGATCACGTAGTCAGTCGAGGGAGGGAGCCTATCCTTGTTCCTCCGGAAGAATTCCCTCATCAATCTTTTTACCCTGTTTCTCTCTACGGCTTCCCCTAGCTTTTTGCTTGCAACCGTTCCCACTCGGGAAAATCCCTGATCATTCTTTCTCATAATAATCAGGAAATTTTTTGTGTGCCTCCTGATACCCTCTTTGGCAATGGCTTCAAAGTCTCTCTTTCTTCTCAGTCGTTCGTCTCTTCGCAGCCCCTCATCTCTTTTTTGACGCGGCATGGCTTATACCGTCAGCCGTTTCCTCCCCTTAGCCCGTCTGCGCTTCAATACCAGCCTTCCCCCCTTGGTGCTCATCCGCTGCAAAAATCCATGTGTCCTCTTTCGGCTGATCGTACTTGGTTGATAGGTCCTCTTCATTTAATTGTCCTTAGACCTCCGCAGTTAAAAGATTTTTAAGTATCTGATTAAATCATACCATCACCTGCGTTGTCAAGCTCTGCCTCCAGGGCCCATGAGATCATCAAGCAAGGCTTCGCGCGTGGTTACTACCCTACCCAGCGACATAAAATGTCACTTGACAAAGGCGAGGGGTTCATATAATACATCCCGTTGTGAAGGCTGCAACTTATTGCATAGGGTAGGTGGGAAAGCTCTAGCAAAAAGCCTTGCATCATTAAAGGCCGCAATAAATAAGTGGGAAAGGAGGTTGAACAATGGCGTACGATGCTACCAAGATGTCTGACTGGCAGATTGCGGAGGATTCAGAGAAGAACATGCCGACACCCGAGGCATGGCGGGAGAGGTTGAACCTACAACAGGATGAAATCATTCCCTACGGGAGACTCTGTAAGCTCGATTTTATGAAGATCATCGAGCGTCTCAAGAAAAAGCCCGACGGCAAGTACATTGAGGTAACCGCTATTACCCCGACGCCTTTAGGCGAGGGGAAAAGTACCACGTCGTGTGGTCTCATGGAGGGTTTGGGCAAACGGGGCAAGAACGTCGGCGGCTGCCTGCGCCAACCCTCAGGCGGTCCCACCATGAATATCAAGGGGACCGCTGCCGGCGGCGGCAACGCCCTGCTCATCCCCATGACCGAATTCTCCATGGGGCTCACCGGCGACATCAACGATATCATGAATGCCCACAACCTGGCCATGGTAGCCCTGACCGCCAGGATGCAGCACGAGCGCAATTACGACGACGAAGAGCTAAAAAAGCGCACGGGGATACGCCGCCTGGATGTCGACCCTACCAGGGTAGAGATGGGGTGGATCTTGGACTTCTGTGCCCAGAGCCTCAGAAACATCATCATAGGCATCGGCGGCCGCATGGATGGCTTTCTGATGCAGTCCAAGTTCGGCATCGCCGTAAGCTCAGAGCTCATGGCTATGCTCTCCATCGTCACGGACCTGGCAGACCTGCGTAAAAGGATGGATCAGATTACCGTTGCCTTCGATAAAAAGGGTAACCCCGTCACCACCGGCGACCTCGAGGTCGGAGGCGCCATGACCGCCTGGATGCGCAATACCATCAACCCCACCCTCTGTAGCACGGTGGAGTATCAGCCCTGCTTGGTGCATGCCGGCCCCTTTGCCAACATCGCCGTGGGGCAGTCATCCATCATCGGCGATCGCATCGCCCTCAAGATGTTTGATTACCATGTCACTGAGAGTGGTTTTGCCGCTGACATCGGCTTTGAAAAATTCTGGAACGTCAAGTGCCGCTTCAGCGGCCTCAAACCGCACGTGTCGGTGCTCACCACCACCATCAGGGCCCTCAAGATGCACGGCGGCGGCCCCAAGGTGGTGGCTGGTCTGCCTTTGCCCGATTCCTACACCAAGGAGGACCTCGGGCTCCTGGAGAAGGGCATTCCCAACATGCTGCACCACATCAACACCATCAGGACCTCCGGCATGAACCCGGTGGTATGCATCAATGCCTTCCACACCGATACCAAGGATGAGATCGCCCTGGTCCGCAAGGCGGCTGAGAAGGCCGGGGCCCGCTGTGCAGTCAGCGAGCACTGGCTCAAGGGTGGGGATGGCGCCCTGGAGCTGGCCGATGCGGTGATGGAGGCCTGCGATGAGAAGAGCGACTTCAAGTTCCTCTACCCCATGGAGATGAAGCTGAGGGAACGTGTTGACAAGATTGCCAAGGTAGTCTATGGGGCCGACGGCGTGTCGTGGACACCCGATGCCGAGGCCAAGGCCAAGATGTTCGAGAAAGACCCCAAGTATGATGAATACGCCACCATGATGGTGAAGACCCATCTGAGCCTGACGCACGACCCAGCGCTGAAAGGTGTACCCAAGGGGTGGACCCTGCCCATCCGCGATGTATTGATCTACTCCGGGGCCAAGTTCCTCTGCCCCTGCGCCGGGACCATCAGCCTCATGCCCGGCACCTCCTCAAGCCCTGCCTTCCGCAAGATCGATGTGGATGTAAAGACGGGGTTGGTTAAGGGGCTTTTCTAGGTCCCGAGGGCACCGTCTTAAACTTAAGGCCAGGCATGATGCCTGGCCTTTTTTCTTGCCTTGCCTAGAAAATAGATTCGTCGGTGACGCGCCGTCATGATAGATTGCCTATACAACTGGATAACGGTCCTGAATAATGGGATGAGAAAAAGTGTATGGGTTCTATAAAAGTTATTTTATTGTACTGTTTTTATTACAACTACCCGTGACCTCCTCCTTGTGGGGAAATCTACCGCAGTTGAACCGCCCCTCCGGGCAGTACCCCAGGCGCTCGCACTTTGCACCACCCTTCTCAAAGACAGGGGGTAATTTCTCACGACATATCTCCAACATCTTATCGGCCAAGGCCCGGATCTCCCACTGAGCCCGTTGGCAGCACCGCTGCGCGAAGAAATGCAACAGCTCCCTGCAGTTCATGGTTACCACGATCTTGGTCTCCGCAGCCTGGGGTAGGACAAACCGCGCATCCTCATGAGCCCTCTCCCCGACAACGCCCTTTTCAACGAACCGCGCTAGGATTTCTTGATAACTCCGCCGGATCTCATCCATGCAACGCTCAAACTCCGCGCGCAAGACCCCATCTCCTGCAATGGAGGGAGGGCAGATATAGCCGAACTCCTTCATGTCTACGTACCGCTGACTCTGCTGGGAGTACGATGCCACCCGGTATCTCACCAGTTGGTGGGTCAAGGCCCTGGAGACCCCCTCGATGGCAAAGGTGAACTTCACATGCTCCAGGGGGCTGTCGTGCCCGGACTGCATCATCTCCCTGATAAAGGCGGCCTTGCGCTCCTCGCTCACATCCTCCTCCCACATATCCCCTGCCCATCGGGACGCATAGCACTGACGATAGGCGACATAGAGCAGGGAGAGGGGGCGTTCGCTCATCTCCAGGAGTTTCACCTGTAATCCCACCAGCGGCATCCTTCTTCCTTTCTTTATTTTACAAACACCATGTTAACGTATTTAAAAAAACACTGCAAAGGTTTTGTGAACGATCAGTTCACAAATGCCCGTTGTCTACCGACAGCCACCTTCAGGGACTTGCATGCCCCCTATAAAGCCTGTATCTTGGTAAGCGATGAACCGCGTCGTGGTGACAGGGATAGGGGTCCTCAGCCCCATCGGGATCGGCAAAGAAGAGTTCTGGCGCAGCTGCATAGAGGGTCGATCCGGCATCAGGCCCATCCAGGGTTTTGAGGTGGGCCACCTCCGTCCAAAACTAGGGCATCAGGTTGATGACCCCGATTACAGTCGCTATATCAAACCAGCCAATCTGCGCCGCATGGACCGCATCAGTCGAATGGTGGCGGCCTCGGTGAGGCTCGCCATCCAAGATGCTGGCCTGCAGATGGCAGGGGAAGATCCCGAGCGCGTAGGTATCATGATCGGAACGGGTCTGGGCAGTTCCAAGACCGTGGACCTCTTCTTCCGGGACCTGGTGCGCAACGGTCCCCATGAGGTAGCACCACTTCTGTTCCAGACCTCGGTCCCCAACGCCATCTGCAGCCACGCCTCCATCGAGTTCGGCATCAAGGGGATCAACACTACCTTTTCCCACAAAGAGGCCTCGGCGGAGAGTGCCTTCGTCCACGCCTTCAATGCCCTGCGCCGCGGGAAGGCCGAGGTCATCTTCGCCGGCGGGGGCGACGAGATCAGCGAACCCCTCTATACCGTGTACACCACCTTGGGCACCCTCTCGCCACAACGATCTCCCTATCCCGAGGGCATGCGGCCCTTCGATCGCACCAGAAACGGCTTCGTTCTGGGCGAGGGCAGCGGCGTTTTGGTCTTGGAGACCCTCGACCATGCGCGCGCACGCGGGGCCTTGCCCTATGCGGAGGTGGTTGGGTATGGGATGGTGGGGAGTACCGATGGGGCATGGCGCTACGATACAGACGGCTCTTCCATGGCCAAGGCCATGTCTCTGGCGGTAAGAGATTGCCCCCGGGTCGACTATATCTGCGCTGCGGCCAACTCCACCCAGCCCTTGGATCGGGCCGAGGCCAGGGCCATGAGAAGGGCATTGGGCAAAAAGGCCGAGGAGATTTCCATTAGTGCTGTCAAGTCGATGATCGGGGAATTCGACGCCTCAGGGGGGATACGGGCGTGTGCTACGGTCCTTGCTATCAGGGAAGGGGTTATCCCCCCGACGATCAACTATTGCGAGCCTGACCCCGCGTGCGACCTGGACTATACGACCGCTGGTGCTGCAAAGAAAGAGGTGGAATTCGCCCTGCTCAACGGCTTTGCCAACGGAGGGGCTCATATCTGCATCCTCTTTAAGAAAATCTCATAGGTAATTGCCGTTGCCCCTTGTACCTGTGAGATGTTTCTTTTTTTCAAAATCCTTCCCGATACTTCACGGCAAACAGCCATATATCTCCCGAAGGACCTCACCAGCCCCTTGAGCCAAGAGGTCCTCAGCCACGTCCTCCCCCACTGCCTCAGGATCTTCCCCTTGGGCCTCGGCGCGAAAGAACTGGGAGCCGTCAAGGCTGGCCACCAATCCCCGCAGGTGAAGCCTCCTTCCTCCCGCCTCACCATAGGCGGCGATGGGAACCTGACACCCCCCCTCCAGCCTGCGCAGAAAGGCCCTCTCCCCTTGCACGGCCATGGTGCTCTCTGGGTGGCTCAGAAAGGCGATGAGCTCATTGATTCCCCCCTCCTCGCGGCATTCAATCCCCAGCGCCCCTTGGCCTACAGCCGGGAGCATCACGTCGAGGGGGAGCGATTCGGTAACCCGCTCCTCCAGCCCCATCCTGCGGATCCCGGCTGCAGCCACGATCACCGCGTCGAGCCCCTCGGTCTCCAACCGCCTGATCCTGGTGTCCAGATTCCCCCGCAGGGGGATGATCTCCCACTGCGGGTTGATCCTCAGAAGCTGCGCCTTTCTCCTGAGCGAGGAGGTCCCGATCCTGGCTCGGGGAGGGAGTTGCTCCAATCTCTGCCTTCGGCGGGAGATCAGCACATCCCTAGGGTCCTCTCGCTCGGTAATGGCCCCCAGGTGCAGGCCCGCTGGGAGCTCGGTGGGGACATCCTTCATGCTGTGCACGGCCAGGCCTATCTCCTTGCGCAAGAGGGCCTCTTCAATCTCCTTGACAAAGAGCCCCTTCCCCCCCACCTGGGCCAAGGGCACGTCCGTGATCTTGTCCCCTGCGGTCTTGATGCGGATCACCTCTATCTGAATGCCAGGATGCCTCTCTGCGATCCTCTTCCGCACCCATGCGCTCTGTTGCAGGGCCAGCTTGCTGCCCCGCGTGCCGATCTTGATCCGCTTCACAGCCTTCGCATCAGGGATTTCCCCCGCTCCGTGAGATAGTCCCCAGAGACCCGATATCTCTCCTGCACCCACAGGGCAGGGCCGAAGACCTTGTGCCTGAAGGCCGTGCCCCCTATCGTGGTGACGTGACACATGGACTCAATCTTTAATAACCACAAGATCCCTTCTTTGTCAAAGGGAAAGGTGCTCCAAGATCTTTGGCTCGCTTTTTGCGGCCATCTTTGCTACGATGTGGCCACAATCACTAACCGAAAGCAGAAGAGATGAAGGCGAGGATACGATTGCAGCTCATTTCACCAGCAGTGGAGGATAACGCCCCCATCCCCAACCTCTCCCTCGCCACGGTGGCTGCCCTCACCCCCCCTGATGCCCAGATTTCCTTCAGCGACGACCTTATCCATCCCATAGACCTGGATGGCAACCTGAAGGGAGTGGACCTGGTGGGGATTTCCTGTTCCACCAAGACCGCCCTTCGGGCCTATGAGATCGCCCGGGCCTACCGCGAGCGCGGGATACCCGTAGTCCTGGGGGGGATCCACCCCACGGCCGTGCCCGCAGAGGCCCTGGAGCACTGTGATGCCGTAGTAGTTGGAGAGGCGGAGGAGAGCTGGCCCCGCCTCATCAGGGATTTCCAAAGAGGCAACCTCGAGCGCATCTACCAACAGGAGGGGTTCACGCCGCCGGCGAAGATCCCCCGGGCCCGCCGCGACATCTATCATTCCAAAGACTACTTCCCTATCGATTCCTTGCAGGCCACCCGGGGTTGTCCCTACCTGTGTGAATTCTGCTCGGTGCAAAGGTTTTTCGGGGGTACCTATCGCTACCGCCCCCTCGATGCAGTCATCGCGGAGGCCCGCACGCTGCGTCACAAGGTGATCATGTTCGCCGATGACAACATCGTGGGCCACCCCCGTTATTCGCGAGACCTACTCGAGGCCCTCATCCCTTTGCGCAAGTGGTGGATCGGCCAGGCCTCCCTGGCCGGGTTGGAGGATGAGGAGAAGATCAAGCTCATGGTGAAAAGCGGATGCAAGGGAGTGCTGATCGGCCTTGAGTCCATCTCCGAGGAAAATATCAAATCCGCACGAAAGTACCAGAATCGGCCGGCTGACTATCTGAAGATCATCCGTAATCTGCATTGCCACGGCATCGCTGTCTGGGCCTCCTTTATGTTTGGCCTTGACCACGATGATAAGGGGATCTTCGAGCGGACGGTGCGCTTTGCCATCGAGGCCAAGTTTTTCTCGGTGAACTTCCCCATCCTCACCCCCTACCCAGGCACGGCCCTTTACGAACGGCTCAAGAAAGAGGGAAGGCTGATTGACGAACAGTGGTGGCTTATGGAGGACCAGGCGGCCCACGCCCCTCACTTCCACCCAATGGGGATGACGAGGGAGGAGCTCCGGGAAGGATGGGAGTGGACCTGGCGGGAGTACTATTCGTACCCCGCCATCATCAAGAGGTTCCAGTGGGAGTACCCTCCTACCCTGGTCAACAAGGCCATCTACTTCCCCTTCAACCTCATTCTGCATCGCTTTGTCCGAAAAAAGGTCCTGGGCGGGGAACGGCTCAGGTGGACCAAGCTGCCCTGGAAGAGGGGGAGGGCTAAAAAGTAAGCTGCGCTTTCAGCCTTTATATAAAAGGAAAGCCCGGTGCCGCGGGACAATCAAAAAATTCAGGTGGCGTTATAGCACCTTGTTGACGCTAGGCCTTCTATTCCTCTGACAGACCAATGCATAAAGAAGTCACCGTATTGTTTGAAAATGGTTACTATGATAAACTAAAAATCTTGCATGCCCTATACGGCTAGATAGTACGCATCATAAAACGCGCGGAGGGCCTCGGTGATAAGAAAAAAATCGATTCTGAAAGTTGTTTTGGCGAGTCTCGGTATCTTTGTTGCTCTCTTTTTACACGGTTGCTATGAAGGGTATGTCGGCTCTGAGGGGGAGGTGCTCAAGCAATATTTGCCACCTGAAAAACTAAAGGCATTGGTAAATAATCCTGATAATTCCATTTGGATCATAGACGTCCGCCCGGCTGCTGCGTATCAGAAGGGCCATATCCCCACGGCCAAGTCATTCCCCTCTCCCACGATACTCTCTCGTCTGGGTGAACTGCCAAAGGATAACTACCTCATCTTGTATTGCGAGACCGGTGGCCGCGCCTACAGTGTCTTGAAGAAATTGGAAAAGCAAGGATACACCCGGCTCATGAACTGGGGGGGCATTTCACGGTGGCCTTATGAACTGGCGAAAGGGGCGCAATAATCTAACGCTCAGCATTGTCGATGCAGCGAGGGAAGTGACCCTCTCATGCTTTCAGACACCGCGTGTATGTTACTTGACTTCACCGAGGGGGGCGTGTTAGCAATGGAGCAAATGGAGTTTGGAGGTTAAAAGATTGAAAAAGATATGGGCAATAATCCTTCTCCTCCCCCTCCTGATGCTCGGATGCACGGGTGGAGACAGCAGCGGCTTGCAGGGGTTTCTCCCCTCTTCTGCTAAGGCGAAGGGGATCAAGATCAAAAAAGATGGTGAGGCCCGGATCTACGAGGGCAAAAAGCTCTTCGACTACATGGACGGCGGCGCGGAGCTCTATTACGAATATGGCTTTGAGCAGGCATTGGTACAGCGGTATAAGGCCAAGCAGGGGGATGTTACCGCGGAGATCTACCAGATGGATACCCCGGCCCATGCCTACGGCGTCTACACCTTCGACACCGAGGGGGAGCACCCCGCTATAGGGCAAGATGCCACCTATGCACAGGGGCTTTTGGCCTTTTGGAAGGGGAGGTATTGCGTACGGGCCTTTGCCGAGAACGAGGGGTTCAAGGATGTCCTCCTAGCCTTAGGACAGGCCATCGCCAAGAAGATCCTCCAGGAGGGGGAACGGCCTGCTATCCTGGCCTTCCTTCCCCCCCAGTGGGTGGTAGCGGATTCACTGCTCTATTTCCGGGGGCAGATCGCCCTCAACAACGGCTATTTTCTATCCCACCAGGACGTCCTCTTCCTGCGCAAGGGCGCCGAAGGGATTACCTTTCTCTATAAACCGGAGGCACAACCCCTCAGGGTCATCATGGTGCGCTATACGGGCCATCAGCAGGCCATGGATGCCTTTAAATCCCTCCGGGCAGCCGAGGTCATCAAGCAGGGTTCTGTGAACGAAGGTTTTTTTCTAGGGAAGAGTCGGAAGGGATACGGAGGGGCCTTTTTGTCGGAGGATATCGTAGTCCTGGTCCTCGACGGGAAAACCCGTGAGGTCGTGACAAGGGCCTTGCGGTCTCTGCCATACAGGGGGGGTCAAGGATGAAGCGTGTGGCCGCGGGTATCGCACTCGGCGCAGCAGCCGGTGTGATTGGGATCATAGTCTATGAACTGACTGATCAACAGATCGCGGGCTGGTTGACCACCGGTGTCCTCCTCGGCGTTGCCCTCCAAGTTGTCCCCCCGGCTACTGGGAGATGGACCTGGTGGGGGATGCTTGGGGGAGGCATCATCCTCGCCAGCTTGCTCCTAGGGAGGATTGTACACTGTCCCATACTCGTCGCCTGGCCCCTGCTCGGCGCGGTCTTCGGCTGCCTCGCTCCCCGCAACGGAATAGCGTGGAGGATCGCCGGGGGCGCCATCGGCCTCATGGCAGGCCTCTTGGGCATGGGGATCTTGCCCTTGATCACCCAGGCCCTCCTGCCGTTGCTCAACCTTCCCACTACCTTTGACTATGATGTGGACGTGCTCGGCCTGGTAATGGCCGGGGCCTTTATCGGCGGGACAAGCGCCTGGCTCAGGGGAGATGAGGGGAAGATCGCTAAAACAAGGAAAGGGAGAATCGCCGCGCGTGGGAAAAAGAGATAACAAAGATCTATCCCGTCGGGATTTCATCAAATTGGCCGTGGGGGGTACGGTGGCCCTATCGGCATGGGGATCTGGATGCTTCCGAGGGGCTCAAGGGCCTCGATCGGGAATCCCGAATCCCTTTATGCAGGGGGGCAAGCCCTTGGTGGTCTCTGTCCAGGGCACGGACCCGGAGAGGATGCTCCGCGCTGCCCTTGCGGCCATGGGCGGCCTCAATGCCCTGGTGGGTGGGGGCAAAGGGGCACTTATCAAACCCAACTTCATCTTCCGCCAGCCCTTCCCGATCACCACCGATCCGGAGATGATCTTCCTCGTTGCCCGTCTCCTGCGCGAGGCAGGGGCCTCAGGCGTGGAGGTCTTTGACGCCCCCGGTACCTACCTGTTAGGGACGGAACGGGAGACCTTCGACTTCAACGACATCGTCCGCCGGGGGCGCGAGCAAGGGATTGCAGTCACCATGGGTGACGCGGGAAGGCGCCGGGAATACGTGAAGACCAAAAAAGACGGATGGCAGGCATATCCCGAGATCATCGTGCACAAGAAGGTCCACCAAGCGCCGGTCGTCGTCAACATGCCCTGCTTGAAAAGGCACCACTCCTCCTTTCTCACCTGCGCCCTGAAGAACCAGTTTGGGGCCATCTACGGGGCCCAGCGCTGGGATTCCCACATCCGGGGAGAAGGGATTCAAAAAGGGATCAAGGGTGCCGACGCGAGGACCAAGGCCCCGTTCCGCGACGAGACCCATTTCATGACCGCCCTGGCCGAGTTCGCCGATGCGGTGCGCCCCGAGCTCTCCATCGTCGATGCCAGGGCCATCCTCACCAAAGGCGGGCCTACGCGCGGCAAAGGCGAGATCAAGGAGGGTGTCAACCGCATAATCCTGAGCGGGGACATGGTGGCCTTGGACGCCTACTGCTCACGCATCATGGAGAAGTACGACGACACCTATACCACCGAGATGATCGTCCCCTACCTGCGGGTGGCTGAGCGGCTTGGGCTGGGTACGATGGATTTAAAGAAGGCCCAGGTGATCGAGATCACGGCATGAAATCGGGGTCACGTTGGCCGCTCAACACACCTTTTCCCCTAGCCCGTTGAACAAGTCTGCCTAACATTGTCTCCTCTATGAGCCTCTCAATTAGGCGCACAGTGGGCCGGCACCCAATGTCCATTGGGCGCATGATGGCCAGGGACCCAGTGATGGCCCGGCGGGCAACGCCGCCCTCGCGGTGCGCAGGAGGAAAAGAGGGTGCTGAGAAATACTATCACGAGAAAGCTGGTCATTATTTTTATAAGGCTGGACATAACCCTCCTCCCTTACAGGTGGCATCATTCATAGTAAACCAATCGCATCACCTCAACGCCTGTGCGACACATAACCCTGCGGTTACCTGGTGGTCTTTGCTACCACATACCACTCGTCTTCCGAATCCGAGGCCGTGTCCACCACCAGATGTACCATGGAAAGGGTCGGGTATTGCCTCTTGAACTCATCAAGGTCTACGGGTTCGAATCGTTCCTTATTATTAAAATATGCCTGTGGAGTCAGGGCATTGGATTCATAGTTTTCCTTTGTCCTCTTTGCGATCTTTGCCAGGGAATACTCCTCGGGACACTGGGTCTGCTGGATAAGAAGGGTCTTGTTATTTTTTGCGGCCACCTCCGCAGCCCTCATCCTGAGCCTCTGGCTGATAAAGGTAGCATCCATGATAACCCCTGTGCCCTGGGAGGCGAGGACGTCTGCCCTGGAGAACATCGTGTCATATACCAACCGTCGTTTGTCCATGTTCGCGGCTACCTTTTCATCGAATATGTCCTCATTCTTGAGCACCTCTTTACGGATGAGATCCGTACGCAGCATCGCATAGCCCTTGAGCCGCGCGACAACCTCCATGGTCTCTGTCTTGTTGGTGGCAGGAAGACCGCAGGCGATAAGAACAGCGTCTGCCTCCATCTCCTTCTTGACAAATTCCTTAAATGGTACCCTCATCGTGTAGCTCCTCGAACAGCTGAATGTAGCCCTTGCAAAAATTGCTCCCCCACATAACCCGGGACATCCACCTCCCCCATCAACACGGGCTGCTGATGGCAGTCGGATCCGCCGGAGACAATGAGCCCCATTCCCCGGGCAAAGGTTGTATATGCCACGGTGGTCTCGGTATCGTGCCGGGAGTGCCAGCACTCAATCCCATCGATATATGCCATCATGGCATCGTGAATGATCCGCACTTGTTCCTTCACCGAGGAGGTC
>Ga0299912_10003019_pt1 | contig 13801 bp, 8 predicted proteins | sample RVTome_2_FD_207667 | JGI IMG/M metagenome (GOLD analysis project Ga0299912, IMG submission 207667) | Soil microbial communities from uranium-contaminated site in the Upper Colorado River Basin, Wyoming, United States - RVT95D214 (version 2) ...
TATCGATCGGGACCCTCCTCCGGCCCAACATCTTGCCGTCTTCAGTAAAGAGGGCCGAGGCAATCTTTGTCCCGCCGACATCGACCCCAACGCAGTAGGACTTTTTTCTCATTTTCTGTCTAGAAGCACGACCCAGGCCTCACCGGGATTGAGACTTTTGGTCAGATGCAATCGGCCTTCCTTAAATTGAGAAGGAATCGTCTCCTTGGTCTCCAAATCTGTCGCCTTGAGATTGCCGTCCGGCGCGGCCACGGCGAACCCGGCCGCCGCCTTGCTTTCACCGCGGTTGAAGCCGAACAGGATCATCCGCCCATCTCCCTCGAGCAGTCTAGCCTCCACCAGAACATCGTTCTCGGCAACCGTGACTTCCACGGGCCGGAGGATCTTCAGCCAATCGGCTAACCCGGCCAGGAATTTTCCGTTATTGGGGTTCTTGAAATGATGGTAGGCCGACCCGATGAACGAGCCGACGATCATGGCCCTCCCTTTTCCCCGCTGGGCATAGACTATGGCCGGCTGGCCGTTGTCGAATTCCGCCAGCACCCGGGCTTTGGCGCTGAGAAGCTCAAACCCCTCTTCGAAGAATAATGTATCGAGTTTGTCCCCCTCCTTGAGTAAGGGCAGCTCTTCATGAGTCCCCTTGATTCTAAGGGTCGAGCCTTTGGAGAGCGGCATAAGATAGGACTCCCGGCAGCCGAGGACTTCGTGCAGCCCGCCGCCCGGGATGATTTCGGAAGAGAATCCTCGTTCATCCACCCAGCCGCAGCGCGCCTCGGTGACGAGCGTTCCGCCGGCCTCAACATAGGCGATGATCTTTTTTACGTCCGACTGGGTCATCATCACCGGGTAGGGAACGATGAGCAGCTTGTACTGCTTCCAGCGTTCCGGCGTGAGGTCCATGACATGGAGGAAATCCACCGGGATGTTCCGCTCGAAATAGGCCTTGTGGATGCCCTGAAGGGACTCGCTCAGGTTATTGACGCCGATGGTCTGTCCCTCGCCGGTAAAAGCCTGTTGCCCGCCGACCATGTGAGCGAGCGGGTTGTAGAGGAGGGCCACCTCCGCCCGGGGGGGCTGGCTTCGGAGAAAGAGGTCCATGTTCTCGGTGATGACCCGGGCGATCTTCCCCGCAGCGACCGCCCGTTCGGTCACTTTCCCGTCGAGCTCCACCAGCCCGTAGCCGCCGGCTTCGTAGCCCGAGCTCATCGGGTAGTAAGCGTAGATGTTGACCGCGCAGGCCCCGCAGGAGACCATCGACCACATCCAGTCGCGGAGGTCCGCCCCGACAACCGGAACGCTGAGCTTCATCCCGAAGACACCGTAGCCGGCCTGGAGCTCGCCGACATGGAAGCCTCCATTCGCCCAGCTCATCGACCGGATGAAGTCGTTCCCGGCGGCCCGGAAAAACGGCGACCAGGGCCGGACTGTCCAGGCGTGTTTGGGGTAGATCGATACGCCATAGTAATCGACCGCAGCCGCCATCTTCCGGTCGTCGGGTGTCCCGCTCCAGACGGGCTTGCTGAACAGGCCGGGGACGGCCGAATGGCTGGTGACGACCGCCTCGGGCGCCACCGCCTCCACCGCCTCCGCTTTCATCTCCAGGTCCTCGGCCAGCTTGTCGGAGATGTAGTTTTTCCAATCGATGTAATCGGTGTAGGTCAGGATCGTCCCGAAGCGCGGCGGGTCGACCTCGTCCCAGCTCTCGAAGGTGCGGTACCAAGCTTTGTTGAGATTGTCGATAGTCTGGTATTTCAGCTTGAGCCAGTCCCGGAACCTCGCCTTGCTCGAATGGCAGTAGCAGAACTGCAGATACTCCGGGTCCCCGAGATGGTAAATCTCCGCCCAGTTGATGATATGGGGCTCGCTCCAGAGGTCCCATCCCAGGAAGGCCGGCCTGTCCTTGACGACCTTGGCGGCCTCGGCGAAGAACCGGAGGATCTTCTCCCTGACCTGGAGATGATCGAAGCAGAATCCCGGAGAGGCCTGGGATTCGACGGTCAGGCCGTTCGAAGCGACGAACTTGGAGTCCGGATATTTTCTTCCCACCCAGTCCGGGGCCGAGTCGATATAGACCTGGACGATAACCCTCAGGCCCACCTGCTCAGCCAAATCGACGATGGTGCGCAGGGCACTGAAATCATACCGGCCTTCCTCCGGCTCGCAGTTTGTCCACTCAATCCAGCAGCGAACGGTGTTAAAACCCAGGCTTTTTATTTGTTCCAGGTCCTTCTTCCACAGGCGCGGCGATTCGGCCGTCACCTTCTCGAGCATCGGAGCCCGGGCCTTTCCGCCGGCGTACCAGACGGACACGGGAAAATAGTCGCTTTTCTTCTCGGCAGAAAAAGCCGGGCCGAGCAGGACGATAATAAGAACTGCCGCCAGCGCGAGTCTTTTCGGCAGGGGATCATTGAGGACGACGCTCATGGGCATTTCTCCTCATTCTGTTTTGGCGAAGGAATCGCCGACGACTTTTAGTAGAACGGACTGGTCCTGGTCATAGTCCTGGGTCAATTCCCAGATGATGACGCCGGCCGCGTTATTATCCAGGACATATTGGCACTTGGCGCCGATCGATTGCCCGTCATCATAAGAGATGATGACGCTCTGGTCGGGCTTCCGGGCAATCGGGACCTGAGCGCAATCGTCCCAGAGCCGGGTCCAGCCGCCGGTCAAGAGGCCGGCGACATCGGCATAACTGTAATCCAGGCTCTCGCTGAACGGCTGGTACAACTCCGGGCAATTGAAAGACCGCCCATAAAAGGCGAGCCCGACGAGGAGCTTTTCTTTTGGGATTTTCCGCGAGAGGCCGTAGATAAAGGTGTCGTTGAGCGAGCCGCAGGCATCGTTCCCGCAGAGATAGAGGGGCGAATTATGCCCCGAATGATCGCTCCACGGGCCATGGTAATCGTAGGTCATAAAGCCGATGAAATCAAAGTAGCTGATGAGCTCCTCGAAGTTGATCCACTGGCCATAATAATGACCTGAAGATGCCGCCATAGTGAGCTGGAGCGGCGGGTCCTGGGCCTTGAGGGCTTGCGACAGCTCCTTGATGAAGGAGACGAAGTCCCGCTGTTCAGTCGGGTTGGAGACAAACTCCCAGTCGATGTCCACGCCGTCATAGCGGTTGGCCTTGAGGAAGTCCAGGACTTGGCCGATGAACTTCGCCCGGGTCACGGGCAGCGCCGCCATCCCGGGAAAGCCCTCGCAGTTCCCCCAGCCACCGATGCTCATGATCACTTTGACCCCGCGGCGGTGGGCTTCCGCAACCAGTTCGGGATAGCGATAATCCGGGTCGACCACGAGGTTTCCGGCGGCGTCGGGCTTGGTGAAGGCGTGGGCGATATGGGTCAGGTATTCGAACTTGATCTTGGTGTGACCGAATTCCGCCTTCTTCCAGGCCGGATAATAGCCCATGACCACCTTCTTCAGCTGAAGGCTGGGCGGCGGCTCGGAGGTCGTCTCACGATGGGAACACCGCCAACCGAAAAGGGACACCCATAGAAAGAATCCTATCCACGGAGTCCGCCTCCAAACCGCAGAACGATTTCCTCTCATCTTTCCTGTCCTATCTTCAAGCTTTCCGCCGGAGCTCAGTATGTATCTTTGAGCGAAATGATTTTCAAGGCCGGCTTGAATTGGTCCGCGCTCAGCGGCTGGTCGGAGATGAACCCAACCTCGTAGCTGCGCCCGGGAACAAGGTCAAAGAAATTATCGCTGAACCGGCCCTTGATTCCAGGGACTGAAAGATAGACATCCTTGGCAAACTTCGTAGTCTCCAACCGGACAAACAGCCGGCCGTCCCTGGCGAAGACCTCCGGCTGGATCTCGGGCTGGGGGAGCTCCACCCTCTTGAGCGGCGAAAAATGATAGACATTGGAGCAGAGCGTCGTCTCTCCCTTCTTCAACTCGCAGTGGAGATAGATCTCGTTCGGGGGAAGGCCGCTCCTCAGTTCCTCGAGGGGCTTGCTGACCACCAGACGGCTGGTCCGCGGGTCGATCCGGAGCGGCGTCTTCCCCTGTTGGACGGGAGTGCCCTCATAAGTGAACACTCCCAGGTGAAGCTCGGCATCGAGCGGCAGGTCCAGGTCCGAGATGCCGTAAATCCGGAGGTCCTTCCCTTCTTCGATGGGAACGATGAGCACAGGGTTATAAAACCTCTTGGCGTAATAATGAAGGGCCTTCCAGGTGCCGGGGTAATCGGTGCCGGCCCAGGAGGCCACCGGCCAGCAGTCGTTGATTTGCCAGTAGAGTGCCCCCATGATACGGGGCATCTGGCTCCGGAAATGCTCGACGGCCGTCTTCATGCCTTCCGCCTGCAGGACCTGGCTCACCCAGAGGAGCGATTCAAAGTCCTTGGGCAGCCGGTAATGGTCGAGCAGGTAGAGAAGGATGAGACGGTTGCCCTCGGGATGTTTCTGATGCTGCTCCATGACCGGGGAGGCGATGTTCCAGTCCTGGGGCAGGGTAAACGTCTTCACCGTCTCGAGGAGCGGGAACGACTGGAACCCGAACTCGCTGAAGAAGCGGTGGAATTTCTTGCGGTATTCCGTGAACGGCTCCTTGCCGTGCCAGATCCCCCAGTAGTGCATGTCTCCCGACCGGTCCGAGCGCGGGTCGCCGACCTTCTCCGAGTGCGGTGAGCTCGGCCAGTAGCTTCGGCCGGGGTCGAGCCGTTCGACCGTCTGGGGGAGGATCTGATGGAAGATTTTTTCGTAATCGTCCCAGACCGTTGCCGGGTACTGCTCCTTCCAGCCCCAGTGGAACCAGCCCTCCTCACATTCGTTGTTCCCGCACCAGAGCGCGATGGCGGGCCGATGACGCAGTTCCTTGACCACGTACTCGGCCTCGGCCCCGACATTCTCCAGGAAGGCCTTATCACCGGGGAACATGGCGCAGGCGAACATAAAGTCCTGCCAGACCAAAAGGCCCAGCTCGTCGCAGAGGTCATAGAAGTCGGGCGACTCATAGATCCCGCCCCCCCAGACGCGGAGCATGTTCATGTTGGCGGTGACACAGTCTCGTAGGAGCGATTCGTATTTCTGCCGGGTGACGCGCGGCGGGAAAGAGTCGGCTGGAATCCAGTTGCCGCCCTTGACAAAGAAGGGAATGCCGTTGACGACGAACTGGAAGCTCCTCCCCCACTCGTCTTCTTTCTGTTCGAGGACAAGGTCCCGGAACCCGATCTTTTTAACCGCCGAATCGATAAGCTTGCCCTTCTGATAGAGGTCGATTCTGACGGTGGTCAGGTTCTGCGCGCCCATCCCCGCCGGCCACCACAGGTCGGGGTTGATGATGCTGAAGGATTTCTCATTGAGGTTGATGCCGGGTTTGATATTGATCGACTCGCTGTGAGAGAAGGGCTTCTTCCCCAGGATGCTGGCTTTGATAGCGACTTCCTGGCCCCGGTCGGACAGGATTCCTATCCTGGTCTTTAGCAGGACCTTGTTCTTCTCCACGAACTCCTGGACGATCTCCAGCTCCCCCAGGCGCGCGCCTTCCCAGGCCTCAATGGCCAGCGGGCGCCAGATGCCGGAGGTGACGAGGCGCGGCCCCCAATCCCAGCCGAAATGATAAGGCGCCTTGCGGACGTGGGGAGACTGGCCTGGAAGCTTGTAGGGGAGATTCGCCTCCAGGGCTTGGGCCCGCCGGACCGGCGAATCAAAGCGGATGACAAGCTCGTTCAGGCCGGGACGGAGGAACGGCTTGATGTCGAACCGCCAGCCCCGGAACATGTTGTCGGTCTCGCCAACCTTCTGTCCGTTCAGGAAGATCGAGGCAAACATGTCCAGCCCCTGGGCCACCAGCTCGACGTGGGCCTTGCTCGATAGGGTGGACGTCACCTTGAACTCCTTCCGATACTCCCAGTCTTCTTTCTCCACCCACTGCACCCGGAGCTCATTGTCCCGGTAGAAGGGGTCCGGGATGAGCCCGGACGCCATGAGGTCCAAGTGAACGCATCCGGGGACGCGGGCCCGATGCCAGGCCTCCTGGCCGGCCTGCCTGAACTGCCAATCGCCGTCAAGAGGGAATATAATCAAGGCCGCGCCCTCAGCCCGCAGAAGAGGAGAGAGGAAAAGGATGCCGGCCAAGGTCAACGCCGTGGTGATGACCCCGACGGGGTTGGATATTTTTTTTGTCTTCGGGAATGGTAAGGCCATGACGTCCCTCCATATCGAGCCTCTGAAACCCAGACTAGGATAGTCAAAAAGCGGGCAATTGTCATCCCTTCTCCGGATAATGCCGACTCGGGTATCGATGCCCGTTCGAACTCCGCCTCAAAAGCCGAGGTTGCGCCGGAGTTTCTTCTGCCTCACGATCACATTCTTCTTCAGGTGTCCCCTTATCTTTATGGCCTATCCTTCAGCAACTCATCAATCCCGATGAAGCGATAGCCCCTCCGCTCCAGCTCGGTCAGCAGTTCATCCAGCCGACGGTAGAACTTGTCCGTGCGGTCGGGATGGGTGCCGATGTGGACGAGAAGGATAAAGCCGTTGAGGCTGTGAGGGTCGGTTTTTTCGAAATCGATGACGCTCTGGTAGATCCGGACCGAGGAGCGGTAGTTGGACATGTCCGGCGTCGTGTAATCGGCGTTGGAAAGTGTCCCCGGGCTGAAATTGAAAAGAACGAGCCCCAGCTCTTTGGCCCAGCCGACGATCGTCTCGTTATACCATTCATAGGGCGGGATGAAGTAGGGGGCGTTCTCTTTGGCGATACCGAAGGCGCCCATTGTCTCATAGTTACGCAGGATGTCGGATGTGAACTCGTCCTTGGTGACGAGGAGCTGGTCCCGATTCTCCCAAGCGCAATAGAGGAGGTGCCTATCGGAGTGCGGCCCGAGGTAGTGGCCATCCTCGCTCAAACCCTTGATCAGGGAGGTGTTCGCTGGTTTTCGGTAGAAATCCCCGGTGAAGAAAAACCCGGCGCGTGCCCTCTTCCGCTTCAAGATACTCCGGATGAGCGTCCCCCCGTCGGCAAACTCATGCCCGGTAAAGATGAGAGCGATTTCCCTTTTCTCCTCATCGCCGCGGACAATGCCCCCGTGGTCATAGAGGAAGCGACCGGGCTTCACGTCCTGCCCGAAAGACAGCCGAACCGCCAGGAGGCCCAGCAGAAGCGCAGGCAGTACCGAAAAGACGAGGGGAACTTCGATTCTGCGCATGCATCCTATTGTTACGCTTCCTGGAAAGAAATCTCAAGCAGGAACCCCGAGGAAGCGGGGCCGTCTTCACATCCGTGGCCAGCCATTCGGGAAGGGAAAAGCGACCTCGAAGGTTTAGCCTTCACGAGGCGTTTTTCGAGGGGAGCCGCTCTGGCGGCCGGGAGGACTGTCTGAGCATGTGGAGATCCGATAGAGAGGGATTAGAATGGAGCCAACATGCACAGGGAGTTTAAATCTATCATGCGGAGTTCCGCAGCGCCGAGAAAAACGCCGAGGGAACGGCGTTAAAAACCTGAGCGGGAGCGCAGCCATTCTCGAATGGCTGGCGATTATTGCTGAAAAAGTGCACATGCGCAGGAGCTTGACGCTTTGAGCCGGGCGAGAATTCCGATATAATTGGAGACTAACCGAAAACGGAATCAGGCGCGAGGACATGGACATGGAAGTCATCATCAAAAAGGACTATGACGAGGTTTGCTCGGAATCGGCCGCGATCATCCTGGAATCGTGCCGGCACAAGAGCAACCCGGTTTTGGGCTTCCCCACCGGGAAGACGCCACTCGGGCTCTATGAGAAGCTCATCGGACTTCACAATCAGGGGGGAATCGACTTCGCCTCCGTCATAGCCTTCAACCTCGACGAATACGTGGGCCTTGAAGCATCCCACCCTCAGAGCTTTGCCTACTATATGGACAATCATCTGTTCCGGCACGTCAATATTAAGAGGGAGAATATCTTCCGTCTGAACGGCCAGCCGGGCGATATCGAGGAGCACTGCCGGTCATATGAAAGGAAGATCCAGGAAGTCGGAGGAATTGACGTCCAAATCCTCGGGATCGGGAAGAACGGCCACATCGCCTTCAACGAACCCGGGTCATCGCTCTCTTCCCGCACCCGCCTGAAGATTCTGACGCCGGAGACCGTCGAGGCCAATAAGCCTTTCTTCCAGAATGAGAGAGACGTGCCGCGGTTTTGCCTGACCATGGGAATCGGGACGATCCTCGAGGCGAAAATGGTGCTCCTTCTGGCTGCAGGGAAGGACAAGGCAGAAAGCGTCGCCCGGGCGATCGAAGGGCCGGTGACGGCCACCGTCCCCGCCTCGGCTCTACAGTTTCATGCCTGTGCAAAGTTCGTCATCGACGAGGAGGCCGCCTCCGGACTGACGAATAGAGATTATTACCGCTGGGCCTATGAGAACATGAGCAGAGCTCTTGACCCCCTAAAAATCATCCCTGCGAAGCCCAAAAAGTAGGGCTACTTAATCAGGTAGAAGTTCATTTGCCTGCCGTCGATGAACCGGCAGCCGTTTTCGGTGAACAGGGCGTTTTCTTCATACCCGATCCGCACGTCCTGGTTGTCCCATTCGGGCACGGCCGTGGTGCCGCTGAACTCGATGGCGTAGGCGGTGTTTAAGAAGAGTGGGTATTTTCCCCTTTCCAGATTATCCTCGGGAGCCGATTCCGGCGGACGGGCGTCCGCCACGCACCCGGCGCCGTGGCCGTGAAATCCGACAGGGTGCATATAAATCAGCGGCCGCAGTCCCTCGGCCTCCCCCTTTTTCATCGCCGCGGTCACGATATCTGTCCCGCTCCGGCCCTGTGCGAACTCGCCCATGAAGACATCGGCTAGGCGGTTGGCCCGGCGCAGGGCCTCCTTCAGCCCTTCGGGCGCATCGGTCTCCCCGATGCGGCAGACATAGGCCTGGAGCTGCATATCGGTGCATAGCCCGAGATAGGTAATCCCGACATCGCAGTGGAGGACGTCGCCGCGGCAGATCACATTGCTCTCAGCCGACTTGGCCGCCTCCTTTTTGCTCCGCTGGATGGAAATTGACGGCTGGAACCAGGTGTCGAGCCCGAGGTCGGTGACCCGCTGCCGGAACCACCAGACAACATCGTCGGTCGTCGTGACATCGGGTGTGATGACCCGGTTGGAGAAGAACTCGCCGATGAGGTCATGGGCGATCCCGCAGATGTGACGGTAGACGCTCATCTCCTGGGGGCTTCGCGTCTCCAGCCAGCCCACACACAGGTTCTCGGCGGAGACGAACCGGGAGGAGAGTTCGGGCCCGAGCGCATTTCCCAGCTTGCCCTTGAGGGAAGCCGTCAGGCCGTCGCCGAAGGCCCAATTCTCGGACGTGTTGATCCCGATCCTCTTCGGGTTGAGCGCCTTGATGACCCCAGCCAGGCTCTCGAACTGTTTCTTTTTCTTATCGACCCAGGTGCCCTTGTACCATCCTTCCATTCCGTAATAGCTCCCGGAGAGCCTTTCAATCCCCTTCTCCGGGCCCAGGTCATGAAAAATGAGGATCGAGGTCCGCCGGGCGTACATCGTCGGCCGGGGCACGAGGCTCAGGTAAACGGGGTCCTCGTTGTACTCGCGGTTGATGACGAGCCACATGTCGATCCCTTCGCGCCGCATGAGCTGGGGGACGATGTTGTCGAGCCGCCACTTCAGCCACTCGTTCATCAGCTGTTCCCGATCCTTCTCCGGAAGGATGTTCTGGGAATCCTTTGCGCCCGCGATCTCCTGGACCGCGGCCGAGGATAGGCCGGCCAAGAGCAGGGCGGCGAAAAGGATCAGATACAGCCGTCGTGAAATGCTATGACGTGTCATCATGACCTCCTAGTTATGGGAACACAATAAAATATGGGGACATGAACCAAATTTCTGAATTCGGTATCGTGTCACCATATTTCATGTCCCCAAATTCTAATCTCCAAAGGGCTTATCGATGGCCGTCGCCTCCAGGCCGCCGAGGGTGCGGCCGCCGTCCTCGGTGACGACCATGCAATCCTCGAGGCGGACGCCGAATTCCCCGTATATGTAGATCCCCGGCTCGTTGCTGAAGGTCATTCCCGGCTGGAGCTTCAGCGTGTTTCCGCGGACGAGGTAAGGATACTCGTGCCCTTCCAGGCCGATGCCGTGGCCGAGACGGTGGGCGAAGTACTGATAATCCGGACCGAAACCGGCATCCTCGATCACCCGGCGGGCCGCCCGGTCGACGGATTCGCAGGTCGCTCCCGGTTTGACTATCTTGAGGGCCGCGGCCTGGGCTTTCCTGACAACTTCCCAGACCTTGCGCTGTTTGTCGGTCGGTTGGCCAAAGAAGACGGTCCGAGTGATGTCCGAGCGATAGCCTTCGACGGAACAGCCGCCGTCAACGAGCACCGTATCGCCCTTTTGGAGGTTTCGGACGACCATAGAGCCGTGGGGAAAAGCCGTGTTCGGGCCGAACTGGGGTCCGCCGCCGCCGGAGACTCCCATCTGCTGGTGGGCGGCGCTGACGGCCGCAGCCAGGTCGCGAGGACTCATCCCTTCGCGGATCTGTTTAAAGGCTTCGCGGTAGGCCAGCTTCGTGATCTTGTTCGCCAGGTCCATGTAGCCGACCTCTTTGGCCGTTTTGACGCCGCGGCAGCCTTCGGTGACGACGGCTCCATCGACAAGCTCGAGCCCCGCCGCATCCCGGCGGAGGCCGTAATAGATGAAGTGCCTCATCGAAGGATCGAGGCCCAGGCGTCCGCTGCCGGCGCCGAGGTCCTTCACGATGCCCGCGATCAGAGCATACGGGCTCTCGTGCTCTTCCCAGGTCCGGATCTCCTGGCCTTTAGCAATGAGTTCTTCGGCCCTTTCCCGTTCGAAGGCCGGGCAGACCCAGACCGGATCCCGTTTTTGGCTGAAGATGGCACCGAAAGTCCTTTCGCTCCGCCACCAGTTGACGTTCGAAAAATACTGAAGGTTTGTTCCGCCCTCGAGGAAGAGGCCGTCGAGACTGTTCTCAGCCACGAGCCGGCGGGCTTTTTCTAAGCGGGCGGCATAGTCTTCGGTCGTCAGCGGTTTCACGTCCACGGCCATGTTTTGGAGCGATGACGTCTGGACTTGGGCGGAAGTCGCAAGCACCTTCGTCACCCATCCTGAGACCGCGACGGTCAATCCTCCGATCTTTAGGAAATGACGCCTAGTGATCATAGTCTCACTCCTTTTTCTCCCGTAGAATCGTGCTTATCGCTTTTTCGAAGATGGTTAGGACAAAGGATCGTCATGACGGGATGAAAGAAGGAAGGTATATCACTCCGCCCACACGATGTCAAAGGAGCGGCTCACTTTCGGTTGCCGCGGGCGAGAGACGCAAAAACGCCGGCGAAGCAGAGCGCGGCGAAGATGATAAACCCCGTCCTCACCCCCTGCAGGAAGCTCCCCTGATTGGCCGGCGTTATTTGGATCCGGCCGACCAGTACGCCAAATATCAGCATGGCGATCCCCATACTGAGGGTCTGCCCGACGAGCCGCATGGTGCCTAAAGTGGCCGAGGCGACGCCGTAGAATCTCTTCTCCACCGAACTCATCACGGCGTTGGTGTTGGGCGAGGAAAAGAGGGCGAACCCGAACCCGAGCACGGCCAGGCTGGCGATGACAAAGGTCAGCGCGGTGTCGGCCCGGAGAAACGCTAGAAGCAGGAGGCCAAGGCTGGAGATAGCCATCCCGATCGAGGCGACGATGCGGGGTTCGATTTTATCCGAAACACGGCCGGCGAAGGGCGAAAAAATGGTCATCATGATCGGCTGGGCGATCAGGACGAGCCCGGCGCTCCGCGGGTTCAGGCCCTTTAGATATTGGAGATAGAGGCTGAGGAAAAAACCGACGGCGAAGGTGGCGCTGTAATTAATCAGGGCGGCCAGGTTGGAAAAGGCGAAGACTTTGTTCTCCCGGAAAAGCTCGATCTCGAGGAGAGGATTGTTTGTTTTCTTCTCCCGAAGGACGAACCCGGCGGCCAGGACTATACCCGCCGCAAAAAGCAAGAATCCGCTCTTTTGCGGGAGGCGGGAAAAGCCAATCATGATCCCGATGAGGGTGAGGCCGTAGAACGCCGCTCCGAAGAGATCAAACCGCTCACCCTTCGCCTCGGCCCATTCCCCCTTGAGCATGGCCAGCACGAAAGCGATGATGATTGCACCGAGGGGGAGGTTGACGACGAAGATACTCCGCCAGCCGAACTGCTGGGTTAGCAAGCCGCCGAGAACCGGGCCCAGGGAAAGGCCGAGATAGGTCGAGGCGACGTTGATGCCCAAGGCCTTTCCTCTTTCTCCGGGCGGAAAGACCGAGGTCAGGATGGCGACACTCGTCCCAAAAATCAGGGCGGCCCCGATCCCCTGCAGGATCCGGAACCCGATTAGCGTCCAGACCGTAGCGGCGATGGCGCAGAGCAGTGAAGCGGCCGTGTAGACCAAGACCCCTGCGAGAAAGATCTTTTTCCGGCCGTGGATGTCGGCGAGTTTGCCAAAAGGAACAAGAAAAACGGCAGCCGCCAAAATATAGGCCGTGGCCACCCAGCCGAGCAGGATCGCGTCCGCGTGGAACTCCCGGCCGATCGAAGGCAGGGCGATGTTGACGGATGCGCCCATGAAGGGGGCGAGAAACGCGGCCAGGCCGGCGACGATCGAAGCGGAGAGCTGCGCCTTTTTTTCCATCGATAAACGATATATATAATCGGAACTGCCGGTTTTTACAAATCCCCTTCCCCCATCTTTCTCCCAGGATGGGAAGGGCAAAATGAGTGCAAGACCAGAAAATAGGACCGTCCCCATTTTTCAGACTGGCGACATATATCATATGGCCGGCTTCTCCTTGACAACGACCAGCGCTCGGCGATATGTTTCCGGTGCGGAATATACTCGGGGGCTTCAAAAAGAGCCAAGCATGAATAAAACAATCCTGTTCTCGCTTGCTCTACTCGTCTTGGCCAACTGTTCTTCCCAACAACAGAAGATCGATAAGACCGTTGATGAAGGAGTTGAAGTCATCCTCAACCATCTCGAGCCCTATATGATCAAAGGTGTTCCCTCCCGGCTCGTCTTAGAGAAGGAATTCTCCATAGACACGGAGAATGAGAAGATCGCCCAAATCGGCCTGACGGAAATAGAAACATTCGATGTCGATCCCGACGGGAACATCTATATCATCCGCTGGCAGAGCAATGAAAATTACATCTTCAAGTTCGATGGAGCTGGGAATTTCCTTACGTCATTCTTAAGGAGGGGCCAGGGACCGGGCGAGCTCGAATGGGGCGGGACGGTTTTTCTCGACCACGAGGGGCACCTTCTGGCCAAAGATCCTTCCAAACCCAAATTCGCGATTTATGACCGGAATGGTCAGTTCATCAAAGAGGTCCTCTTGAAAAAACTGATCGAACTCGCCGGACCGCTGAGCAATGGCCAATATTTTTACTTTGAGCAGATACAAAACCCCGATAAGCTCCAGAATTATCTCGGCATCTGTGATTCTACCTTTGAATTATTCCAAGAAATCTACAGCAAAGACACTCCCAACCCGTTTCGGTCATCCGAAGCCAGAGTCTTAATCTCTGGCCGGTCTCTTATCTATCAAGCCGGAAAAGACAAGCTCTATATCGGCGACACCGACAGAGGTTATGAGATACGGGTTTATGACCTCGAGGGAAAACTGCTGAGGAAGATCCGGAAGGAGTACAAGCCCGTCTCCGTATCAGAAGAATTTAAACAGGACTTCTTGGCCCGCTTCCCGGAAGGAGATCCTTTCCGTGGCCGATTTGACTTCCCCGATGCCTGGCCGCCCTTCTTGTCTTTTATCGAAGACAAAGAGGGACGGCTCCTCGTCAGGACCTAT
>Ga0299912_10003020_pt1 | contig 13800 bp, 11 predicted proteins | sample RVTome_2_FD_207667 | JGI IMG/M metagenome (GOLD analysis project Ga0299912, IMG submission 207667) | Soil microbial communities from uranium-contaminated site in the Upper Colorado River Basin, Wyoming, United States - RVT95D214 (version 2) ...
TCGGGCCGGGAGTTCGCTTTCGCCGGATGACGAAGCAGTCATTCGGCTGTTATTTCGGTTGAGTAGCAGGTAATCAGCCCATTGCCGCCCGACGTTGACCTGTAGGTGAGCGGCAGGAATGGCCGACAAGCGGACGCTTTCGACCTACCTCACGACTGACTCTTCCGGGTAAAGAGTTGCCGTTTACGCCTACTTTCAACCTCGCATATTTTGGCCCGAAAAGAGTCCCTGAACCGTTTCCACACGCGTCCCCGAATACCCAAACAAACCAGATCTACATGCCTTCGGTCAGGCTGACGCCGACGCCGAACGACTGCTGGCTATGGTTGTAGTCGATGAGCGATTCGCCATAGCCGTTGAAGTACTGCACGTAGCCTTTCAGCCGCCCATACAGCGGGAAGCTCCAGTTGAGCTTCACCGCACCGCGGTTATCCGAGGTCTTGAAGTTGTTGCGCAGCAGCAGCGAATAGGCGTTGCGCCCCTTGCGGTAAACCACCTGCAGGTCGCCGTGCCCCAGGTAATCCTCGATGTCAGGGTTGTCGTCAACATCTTGTTCCGGGATGCGGTACCAGGGGCGGATCAGCACGGCCAGATTGTCGCGCTCGAATCCGAATTGCGCATACACCCGGTTCCAGCTTCGCGACAACTCTTCGCCGCGGCCATTCGACTGGTGCAGCATCCCCAGGTTGATGAAGCGGCCGCGAAAACCGGCAATCTCGTAATCCGTCCGGTAGGTCAGGATTGCTTCCGGTTCGTAGTTGGTCTCGCGGAACGGTGAGGAAATGGTGTCGTTGTAGGCCTGCCAGAAAGACGTAATCGTGTAGCCGAACCACAGGTCGAGATTGTCGTGGCCCAGCACGCCTTCCATGCCCTTGATCTTGAAGCTCAGCTGCAATTCGGTCTCGAGGCTGTCGAGCCCAAGATCAGGCTGGACAAACGTGTTCTGGAAAGGGGTGTTGTTGGGCGAATTGCTGTATTTGATCGGCAGGAAATAATTGGGCCGGTGCGGACGGAACAGGAAGGCGCCCTGCTTGGCTTCGTCGTCGAGTTCCCAGTGGCGCGACAGCGCCGACAGCAGATCGGGTTCGTCTTGCACCGGTTGGGCCGCCACGGGCAACGGCTCAAGCAGGGTTTCGGTCCTGGCGCCGGCCGGAGGGACGGGTGTTACCTCGGGCTGCGAACGTCCGGACACGCGGTCGTAGCACGCCAGCCGTTCGGCATCTCCTGGAATCGCGCTGCAGCCTTCCCATTCGGCGACCGAGGCAGCCTGCGCCTGGCCGATCAAGCCTGCGAACAGCAAGGCAAGCGAAAGTGTGCCCAGCATATGTCTGTTGAGGGCACTTCTATAAATTGTCATTCCGGGCTTGACCCGGAATCCAGATGCTTGATTTGACTGGATTCCGGCGTTCGCCGGAATGACGAAATCAGAATTTATAGAAGTGCCCTTGAATCTCATCGGCCCGCCTTAATCGAGGATGACACTTTGGCCCGGTGTCGGCGCCATCGCGTCCCAGCCGAACTGCGTCTGCAAATCGGCGGCGAATCCGTTCGCGACGGTTTCCTCGCCGTGCACCACAAACACCCGGCGCGGCTTGCTGCGGAAGTGACCGAGCCAGGCGAGCAGCGCTGTGCGGTCGGCGTGCGCCGACAGGCCGCCCAGGGTATACAGGTCGGCGCGCACGGGGATGTCCTCGCCCAGCAGGCGCACGCGCTTGGCGCCGTCGACCAGGCGGCGGCCGAAGGTGCCGGCGGCCTGGAAGCCGGTGATGAGGATGGTCGATTCGCGGCGCCCCAGGTTGGCGCGCAGGTGGAACTTGATGCGCCCGGCCTCGCACATGCCGCTGGCCGAGATGATGACGGCGCCGCCGGTGATGCGGTCGAGCGACTTCGATTCCTCCACGTCCTCGACGAAATCGAGCTTGCGGAAATGTGCGGCGCCGCCGTGCCGGCCCATCAGTTCATGGGTCTCGTCATCCAGCAACGCCATGTGCTTGTAGGTGATTTCGGTGGCGGCGGTGGCCATCGGCGAATCGACGAACACGGTCAGCTTGGGAATGCGGCCCTGCCGGGTGAGATCGGCCAGCAGATAGAGCATGTCCTGGGTGCGGCCCACCGCGAAGGCGGGAATGATGACGTTGCCGCCTTTCCGTTCGATGGTGTCGTTGATCGCTTCCACCAGTTCGTCCTGCGTCGCTTCCATGCTCTTGTGGTCGCGGTTGCCGTAGGTCGATTCCACGAGAAGATAGTCGGCATCGTGGATGTGGGTGGGGTCCTGCAGCAGCGGCCGCGCGGGCTGGCCGAGATCGCCGGAAAACACGATCTTGCGGCGGCGCTCGCCGTCGCCCACCCACACTTCGACGATGGCCGAGCCGAGGATGTGGCCGGCGTCGCGGAAGGTGCAGCGCACCTTGGGGTGCGGTGCGATTTCCAGATCGTAGTCGACCGGGTTCAGCTGCTTCAGCGAAGCCTGCGCCTGCGCCACGGTGTAGAGCGGCGCGATATCGCGCGGCGGCAGGCCGCTTTTTTTGTCGCGCCGGTCCATGTCCTTGCGGAAGCGGTTGAGGTTGGCGTACTCGGCTTCCTTTTCCTGGATGTGCGCGGAATCCGGCAGCATCACCGCCAGCAGGTCGCAGGTGGCGCGGGTGGTATGGATGATGCCCCTGAAGCCCATCGCGACCAGCCGCGGCAACAGGCCGGAGTGGTCGATGTGGGCATGGGTGAGGATGACGAAATCGATGCTGCGCGGATCGAAAGAAAACGCGCGCTGGTTCTTGGCGCGCGTTTCGCGGCCGCCCTGGAACATGCCGCAATCGACCAGAAAGCGCACGCCGTCGGCTTCCACCAGATAGCTGGAGCCGGTGACTTCGCGCGCTGCGCCGAGGAATGTGATTTTCATAGGGGGCGTCCTTCGCCTGCTTCTTCGTAGGTCTTGCCGTCGCGGATATGGTAAATGCGTTTGAAGGTGGGAATGATCTTTTCGTCGTGGGTGACGACGATGATCGCGGTCTGGAATTCCTGCGCCAGGCGGTTGAGGATCTTCACCACGGTGAGCGCGCGTTCGCTGTCGAGCGGCGCGGTCGGCTCGTCGGCGAGGATGATCGGCGGCTTGTTGGCGAGCGCGCGCGCGATCGCCACGCGCTGCTGCTCGCCGCCCGAGAGCTCGGGAATGCGCGCCTCGGCGCGGTGCTGCACGTCGAGCGCGGTCAGCATGTCCAGCGCGATCCTGCGCGCGTCGGCGTTCGGCACGCCCGCCAGCATCGGCAGCAGCGCGACGTTGTCGGTGGCGTCGAGAAACGGGATCAAGTAGGGCGCCTGGAACACGAAGCCGATGCGGTCGCGGCGCAGCGCGCGCAGGTCGCCGGTCTTCCAGCCGTTGTCGTAGATCACTTCGCCGCCGAGGGTGAAGCGGCCGGCGGTCGGCTCGATCACCGCGCCCAGGCATTTCAGCAGCGTGGTCTTGCCGGAGCCCGACGGACCGATCAGCCCAACCACTTCGCCCGGATAGACCGTCATGTCGACGCCCTTCAACGCATCGACCGCCGCGCTGCCGTGGCCGTAGCGCTTGGTGATGCCCTCGATCAGGATTGCGGGATCAGCCACCGATCGCCTCCGCGGGGTCGATCCTGAGCGCGGCGCGGATCGCCAGCACCGAGGCCAGCGCGCACACCACCAGGGTCAGCGCGAAGGCGCGCACCGCGTCGCCGTTTTCCAGCAGCACGTATTTGGGGAAGGCCGGCGCCCACAGCGTGGCGGCGAACTTGCCGACGAAGAAGCCGATCACGCCGAGCCCCAGCGCCTCCTGCATGATCATCGCGGCGATGGTGCGGTCGCGGGTGCCGATCAGCTTCAGCACGGCGATTTCCTTGATCTTGCCGAGCGTCATCGTGTAGATGATGAAGGCGACGATGGCCGCGCTCACCACCGCCAGGATCATCAGGAACAGGCCGATCTGCTTGGCGGCGGTGGCGATCAGCTTGGCCACCAGGATGTCTTCCATGTCGTCGCGCGTGTAGGCCGTGAACCGCTGCCAGCGCGCGATGCTGTCAGCCACGGCGCGCGCGTCCGCGCCCAACTGCAGCCGCAGCAGCACGGCGTTGACCTTGTGGCTGGAGGCCTGGATCGCCTGCACCGCTTCCAGCACGCCGGGCTGGCCGGGGCGGTTGACCGCGGGGTTGGCGGCGAGCCGCTTGCGGTCCTCGACGATGGCGTCGTTGTCCTTCAGGAACTGCGCTTCCTGCGCGTCCTTCAGCGGGATGAACAGCATCGGGTCGCCGCCGGAGGACACCATGCGCCGGGTCAGCCCCACCACGGTGTAGTCGTTGCGGCGGATGCGCACCACGTCGCCGACGGCGAAGCCGGTCTTGGCGTCGGCCACCGCCTCGTAATGCGCGCGGGCGATGGGGCGGCCCGCCACCAGAAAAGACGGCCCGCCCGGCTTGCCTGCCTCGTAACCCGCCACCATCACGCGCTGGGTTTTACCCTGATGCGACACCTGCATGGTGAGGTAGGCGACGTTGCCGGTCTGCGCCACGCCTTCGAGCCCCAGCAGCGCCCGGTAAAGGTCGTCCGGCACGGAGGACGGCTCGGCGAACGGACCCAGGGTGTTTTGCTGCACCACCCAAACGTCGGCATCGACCGCGCGCAGCAGCACCTTGGCGTCGTCGACCATGCCGCGGTACACGCCGGCCATGGTGAGCGTCACGCCGATCAGCAGGCCCAGGCCCAGCCCGGTCAGCAGATAGCTTTTGAGGTGGTGCGCGACGTCGCGCCGCGCAAGATTAATCATGGCCCAGATTGATCATTGCGGTTCGCTCAGCGCGGCGTCAGCTGCTGTTCGCGCACCCGCACGCCATCGTCGAGTTGCTTCGAACTGTAGGCGATGAGGCGGTCGCCGGCCGCAAGCCCCGAGACGATCTGCACCCGCTCGGCGGTCTGCATGCCGGGCTGCACCGGCTGGAAGCGCGCGCGGCCCTGCTCGATCCGCCACACGCCGACCTGGCCGTTGTGCTGCGCCAGCGCCGCGCGCGGCACGGTCAGTGCATCGCGCGCGCCGGGGAGCCGGATGGTCACTTCCGCCAGTTCGCCCAGATACAGTTGCGCCGGCGCGGGATCGAAAGCCACGTTGATGATCCGTTCCTCGGTCAGCGCGTCGCTTTGCAGGTCGATGCGCACCACCTTGCCCGGCAGCGCCGTGCCAGGCACCGATCGCATCACGATGTCGGCGGTCTGTCCGACCTGCACGCCCTGCGCGCGCGCCTGGTCGACGCGGGTGCGCACCCACAGCCGCGCCGGATCCACCAGCCGCAGCACGGCCTGGCCGGCCACCACGGTGGTGCCCGGCTCGGCCTCGCGCGCCGTCACCACGCCGTCGATCGGACTCACCAGTTTGAGGCTGTTGCGCACCTGCTCGATGCCCCGCAGGTCGGCCTCGGCACGGCCGATTTCGCGCAGCGCCCCGCTGGCGTTGGCGCGTGCCGCGGCCAGTGCGGCTTCGGCCGCGGCGGCTTCGTGGCGGCGGCTGTCGGCCATTTCCCTGGCGACAAAGTTTTGACGATAGAGCGCCTGATAGCGCTCGCTGTTGGCCTGCGCCAGCCTGGCGCGGCTCTCCGCTTCCGCCACCTGCGCCTGCGCCGCCTGTGCGGCCTGGCGTGACCGCGCGGCGGCGCTGCTGGCCGCCTCGGCACGCTGGCTCAGGTCCACCGGGTCGAGTTCCGCCAGCAGCTGGCCTGCCTCCACCCGGTCGCCATGGTCGACCCGCACGCTCAGCACGCGCCCAGCCTGGATCGGCCCCACGGCGTAGGCATGCTGCGCCTCCACCGTGCCGATGCCGAACACGCCGGGGCGAAGGTCGGCGCGCGTGGCCTCGACGGTTTCCACGCCCACCGCCGCCAGCGGCCCGCGGGTGGCGAGCAGCCAGGCAAAGGCCGCGATGAACACGATGGCGCCAAGGGACAGGAAAACACTGCGTCGACTGATTTTCATGACGGATTCAGCTCAGGATGAATCGGGATTGCATCGTGCTACGGCAAGTTCAAACTTCAGTATTGGACAGGCAAACCAGTATCGCATCCGCCAGCCCGCGCATCTCGTCGGCGCTCGTCACGTAGGGCGGCATCACATACACCGTGCTGCCGATCGGACGGATGAACGCGCCCTGCGCCAGCGCCGCCTGATGAAAACGGGCGGAAAAGCCGGGCGTCGCGTCCGCCACGTCGAACGCCCAGATCATGCCGAGGTGGCGGAAGTGACGCACCCGCGTGTGAGCAGCCACCTCCGCCATGAGCCTTGTAAATTCTAGGGACTTGACCCGGTTGGCGGCGATCACGTTGTCGTGTTCGAAGATGTCCAGCACCGCCAGCGCCGCCCGGCAGGCGAGCGGGTTGCCGGTGTAGGAATGCGAATGCAGGAAGCCGCGCGCGGTGGCGTCGCCATAAAAAGCCGCATAGACCTCATCGGTCGTCAGCACGGCCGACAGCGGCAGGTAGCCGCCGGTGATGCCCTTGGACAGGCAGATGAAATCGGGGCGGACGGCTGCCTGCTCGCACGCGAACATCGTCCCGGTACGGCCGAAGCCCACCGCGATCTCGTCGGCGATCAGGTGCACCTTATAAATGTCGCAGAGTTCGCGCGCACGCCTCAAGTACGCCGGGGGGTACATCGCCATGCCCGCCGCCCCCTGCACCAGCGGTTCGACGATCAAGGCCGCGGTGGTCGCGGCATGCTCGGCCAGATGCGCTTCCAGCGCGGCGGCGCAGCGGTGCGCGTAGGCCTCGGCCGGCTCCCCCGGTTCGGCCAGCCGGGCGTCGGGGGTCGGCACCTGTACCGTATGCCGCAGCAGGGGCGCGTAGGTGTCCTTGAAGAGCGGAATGTCGGTCACCGACAGGGCACCGACGGTTTCGCCGTGGTAGCCGTTTTTCAGGCTGATGAAGCCGTTTTTCTCCGCCTGTCCTAAGTTGCGCCAGTAGTGAGCGCTCATTTTCAACGCGATTTCGGTGGCCGAGGCGCCGTCCGAGCCGTAAAACGCGTGGCCCAGCCCGGTAAGCGCAGCCAGCCGTTCCGACAGTGCCACCACCGGTTCGTGGGTGGCACCGGCCAGCATCACATGCTCGATTTTGCCGAGTTGGTCGGTGATCGCCGCGTTGATGCGCGGGTTGCAATGGCCGAACAGGTTGACCCACCAGCTGGAAATCGCGTCCAGATAGCGCCGCCCGTCCGGGTCGATCAGCCACGGCCCTTCGCCGCGTGCAATCGCCAGCGGTGGGGCGGCTTCCAGCTGTTTCATCTGGGTGCAGGGATGCCAGACGGCGGCGCGGGTTCGATTTAAAAGATCATCCATGGGCTTGAAATTGTCACAAGGCGCCCCTACTATTAGCACTCTACGGCGGCGAGTGCTAACACCATCTTCGCCGCTTCCTTATTTTCGGGCAGCCGCGGCTGCCGGTTATCAACGTACCGCAATGGAGACTTTGCAATGAAAATCCGTCCTCTGCACGACCGAGTGATTGTCAAGCGCATGGAAGAAGAGCGCAAGACCGCTTCCGGAATCGTCATCCCCGACACCGCCGCTGAAAAACCCGACCAGGGCGAAATCATCGCCGTGGGCACCGGCAAGAAAGACGACCAGGGCAAGCTGATTCCGCTGGACGTGAAAGTCGGCGACCGCGTGCTGTTCGGCAAATACGCCGGCCAGACCGTCAAGGTCGAGGGCGACGAACTGCTGGTGATGCGCGAAGAAGACATCATGGGCGTGGTCGAGCAGTGACGCAGATGTCCGCGCTTCAGCGCGGAAACAGCTGCGTCATCCCGGCGGAGGCCGGGAACCAGCTTAATCAAACTGGATTCCGGCGTACGCCGGAATGACGAATTCAAGAAATTTCAAGGAGTTTAAACATGGCTGCAAAAGACGTACGTTTTGGCGATTCCGCGCGTCACCGCATGGTGGCAGGTGTCAACATTCTGGCTGATGCCGTTAAAGTGACCCTGGGCCCGAAAGGCCGCAACGTGGTGCTCGACCGTTCCTATGGCGCCCCCACCGTGACCAAGGACGGCGTGTCGGTCGCCAAGGAAATCGAGCTGAAGGACAAGCTCGAGAACATGGGTGCGCAGATGGTGAAGGAAGTCGCTTCCCGCACCAGCGACATCGCCGGTGACGGCACCACCACCGCCACCGTGCTGGCCCAGTCCATCGTCAACGAAGGCATGAAGTACGTGGCCGCCGGCATGAACCCGATGGATCTCAAGCGCGGCATCGACAAGGCCGTGCTCGCCATTACCGCCGAACTGAAGAAGATTTCGGTGCCCTGCACCAGCAGCAAGGAAATCGCCCAGGTCGGCTCCATCTCCGCCAACTCCGATGCCTCGATCGGCGACATCATCGCCGCCGCCATGGACAAGGTCGGCAAGGAAGGCGTGATCACGGTTGAAGACAGCTCGGGTCTGGAAAACGAGCTCGACGTCGTCGAAGGCATGCAGTTCGACCGCGGCTACCTGTCGCCCTACTTCATCAACAACCCCGACAAGCAGATGGCGATCATGGAAGATCCCTTCATCCTGCTGTTCGACAAGAAGATCTCCAACATCCGCGACCTGCTGCCCGTGCTGGAACAAGTCGCCAAGGCCGGCAAGCCGCTGATGATCGTCGCCGAAGACGTCGACGGCGAAGCGCTCGCCACCCTGGTGGTGAACAACATCCGCGGCATCCTCAAGACCTGTGCCGTCAAGGCCCCGGGCTTCGGCGACCGTCGCAAGGCGATGCTGGAAGACATGGCCATCCTCACCGGCGGCACCGTGATCGCCGAGGAAGTGGGTCTGTCCCTGGAAAAAGCCACCCTGCAGGATCTGGGCCGCGCCAAGCGCATTGAGATCGGCAAGGAAAACACCACCATCATTGACGGCGCCGGCGTTGCCGACGCGATCAAGGGCCGCATCAGCCAGATCAACAAGCAGATCGATGAAGTGACCAGCGACTACGACAAGGAAAAGCTGCAGGAGCGCAAGGCCAAGCTGGCCGGCGGCGTGGCAGTGATCAAGGTCGGTGCCGCGACCGAAGTCGAAATGAAAGAGAAGAAGGCCCGTGTCGAAGACGCGCTGCACGCAACCCGTGCCGCCGTTGAAGAAGGCATCGTCCCCGGCGGCGGCGTTGCACTGCTGCGCGCCAAGTCCGTGGCCGCTGCGATCAAGGGCGACAACCACGACCAGGACGCCGGCGTGAAGATCGTGCTGCGCGCCATCGAAGAGCCGCTGCGCCAGATCGTCAAGAACTGCGGCGAAGAGCCCTCGGTCGTGGTCAACAAGGTGCTGGAAGGCAAGGGCAACTACGGCTACAACGCGCAGACCGGCGAATACGGCGACATGGTGGCGATGGGCGTGCTCGACCCCACCAAGGTCACCCGCACCGCGCTGCAGAACGCCGCATCGATCGCCAGCCTGATGCTGACCACCGACTGCATGGTCGCCGACCTGCCGGATGACAAGCAAGGCTCGCCGATGGGTGGTGGTGACATGGGCGGAATGGGCGGCATGGGCGGCATGATGTAAGGATGCTGTTCAGCCAGGGCTCTCCCGCTTGCGGGCAGCGCCCTGGACCCAGTTGTTTAAGCCACAAAAAAGCCCCGCATCATGCGGGGCTTTTTTGTTGCGCTCGCCATTAGCAACCTATTGCCCTTGAAGAAAATAGAGGCATGACTCGAAGATCCCCCTCCCTCAAATGGCTCATCGTAATGTGCTTGGAAGGATCCGATGCACCGTCTGATGATTGCAATGAGCTTCGTCGTATAGGCACGGTCCCTCATCAGAGTGGGGGAGTTGCACCATGCACAATATTTTTACTGACGCTATCTGCCCAGAGAACGCGTTGGACGCGGCATTCCACTGCACGCTTGTTTGAATCAACGCATGGGCCAGGCGATTTTTGCATGCCCATGCGGATGCACTGTAAATTGTAGCCATCCCGGTGCTGTTCGGACACTTGCCCCATGACCCACACGATCCCGCTCGCCAACAGCCTGCACCGCGCCACCCTCGATGCGCTGCGGAAGCAGGCGCCATTTTCGGCGATGCCCGAAGACGAGGTGCTGTGGCTGGTGCAGCGCCTGTCGGTCGCCTATTTTGCACGCGACGCCGTGCTGCTGGAGCCCGCCGCCGTCCCGCCCGACAGCCTGTTCATCATCAAGCAGGGCACCGTCAGCGGCGACACCGCAGACGGCCAGACGGTACTGCAGCTGGCGACGGGCGAAATGTTTCCGCTCGGCGCCTTGCTGGCGGGCCGCGGCGCCGCCAACCGCTATGTCGCTGCGACGGATACCTTTTGCTACCTGCTCGCCGCCGCCGATTTCCACGCGCTGCTGACCACGAGCACGGAGTTCAATGATTTCTGCACCCGCCGCATCGCCAGCCTGCTGGAGGAATCGCAGCGCGCGGTGCAATCGGAATACGCGCTGGCACTCGACGACGAGCACCGCTTCGCGCGTCCGCTGTCCAGCCTGGTGAGGCGCGCGCCGCTGAGCGTGCTGTCCGACACGCCGCTGGCAGACGCCCTGACGGCGATGGAGGCGGCGCGGGTGGGGTCGGTGGTGGTCGCCGACGCGGCCGGGCAGCCGGTCGGGATTCTGACCCTGAAGGATGTGCTGGCACGGGTGACCCTGGCCGGCGTGCCCCTGGCCACGCCGATTTCGGCGGTGATGACCGCAAACCCGGCGACGCTGCCGGACGACGCGCCGGTGGCCGACGCCCTGGTGCTGATGGCGCGCCAGGGCATCCATCACCTGCCGCTGGTGAGCGCCGGAAAACTGGTCGGCGTGGTGTCGGAAAAGGACATCTTCGCGCTGCGCCGCCTGTCGGTGGAAGGCATCACCTCGTCCATTGCACGCACCGACGATCCCGCGCGCCTGCCTGCGCTGGCACACGACATCGGCGATCTGGCGCACAGCCTGCTGGCGCAGGGGATGGATGCGGAAAACCTGACCGCCATCATTTCCAGCCTCAACGACCGCCTCACCGAACGCCTCATCACGCTGGAATGCGAAACCGATCATGCCCTGACCGGGCTGCGCTGGTGCTGGCTTGCGCTGGGATCGGAAGGCCGCATGGAACAGACCCTTGCCACCGACCAGGACAACGCGCTGATCTTTGCCGCGGCGGATGACGCCCAGCGCGATGCGCTGCTGGCCATGGCGCTGCGGGTGAACCATCGTCTCGACGCCTGCGGATTCCCGCTTTGCCGCGGCGGCATCATGGCGAGCAACCCGAAATGGTGCCTGTCGCTGACCGACTGGCAACAGCAGTTCACGCAATGGATCGATCACGGCAGCCCCGAAGCGCTGCTGCACGCCAGCATCTTTTTCGATTTCCGCCCGCTGAGCGGCGATGCTTCGCTGGCGCTCGACCTGCGCGCCTGGCTCAATCGCGCCGCGCAGAAAAATCCGCGCTTCCTCCACCAGATGGCGGGCAATGCCCTGCGCAACCGCCCGCCGCTGGGCGTGGTGCGCGACTTCGTGCTGTCCGAAGACGAAGCGCATCCGCACACCCTCGATCTCAAGCTCAATGGCGCCACGCCGTTCGTCGACGCGGCGCGCATTTTTGCGCTGGCGTCCGGCAGCCCGCAGACCAACACCGCCAAGCGGCTGCGCGAGGCCGCACATGCGCTGCGCATTCCCGACACCGAACTGGCCGACTGGAATCGTGCGTTCCACTTCCTGCAGCTGCTGCGGCTGCGCCACCAGCATGGGCAGCAGCGCGCCGGCCAGACGCCGGACAACCACATCAACCCCGACATGCTGAATCCGCTCGACCGCCGCATCCTGAAGGAGACGCTGCGCCAGGCGCGCAAGGTTCAGGCGCGGCTGGCAATGGATTACGGCCTGTGATCTGGCCGTTCACAAAACGCGCGCCGCCCGTCCTCGATGACGCCAGCCGCGCGCGGCGCGACGCGCTGCGCCAGCAGAAGGTCGACCTCAAACAGCCGCTGGCCGACCTGCGCTGGTGCGTGGTCGACACGGAAACCGGCGGGCTCGATGCGCAGCGCGATCCGCTGCTGGCGATCGGCGCGGTGGCGATCGAACAAGGGCGCATCGCACTCGGTGCCAGCCTGGAGGTCGGACTCACGCAGACGCAATCGACCGCTGCCGCCAATATCCTGATTCACGGCATCAGCGGAACCGAACAGCGCGCCGGCCACGCACCGCACGAGGCCGTGCTCGACTGGCTGGAGTTCGCACAGGGCGCGCCGCGGGTGGCCTTTCACGCCGCATTCGACCAGACGGTATTACAGCGCGCCGAACGCGAGCAGCTGGGCCTGTCGATCGCAGCACCGTGGTTCGACGCGGCCGTCGTCGCGCCGCTGCTGTTCCCCGACGCCGCTCCGAACTGCCGCCACCTCGACGACTGGCTGGCGCATTTCGGCATCGCCGTGTATGCGCGCCATGGCGCGCTGGCCGACGCCTATGCCACTGCCGAGCTTTGGCTGGTGCTGCTGCAGGCCGCGCAGCGCGAGAACCTTGCCACCGCACATCAGCTACACAAGCTGCTGCGCGCCCGCCGCTGGCTATCAGCAAATTAGCGCCTACTAATTCGTTTGTGGGCTGCGTCACAAATACATAAACTCCGCGCACGCGCGATTCATATTAATAAAGCGCGTCCCCCACTCACGCTCACGGAGGAATTGCCATGCAGTTGTCGGAGAGACATCAGGAGTACTGGCGCAAGAATCTGCGGCTCACCGCAGTGTTGCTCGCCATCTGGTTCGTGGTGACGTTCGTCGTCATCTATTTTGCCCCCCAGCTCAACAATATCGTCATCATGGGTTTCCCCTTCGCCTTCTACATGGCGGCCCAGGGTTCACTCATCATCTATGTCCTCGTCATCTGGTTTTATGCCCATCGCATGAACCAGCTGGACAAGGAATTCGGCGTCCACGAGGGAGATGAAGAATGAGCACTCAAACCCAAAGCCAGTTTTTCCAGCAACTCAAGAAGTACTACACCTTCTACACCGGCGGCTTCATCGCCTTCGTCATCGTGCTCGCCATTCTGGAGCAGATGGGGCTGGCGCCGAAATACATCGGCTACATCTTCCTTGCCGCCACCATCTCGCTGTATGCGGGCATCGGCATCATGTCGAAGACCGCCGACGTGTCGGAATACTACGTCGCCGGACGGCGCGTCCCTGCGCTGTTCAACGGCATGGCGACCGGCGCCGACTGGATGTCGGCCGCATCCTTCATCGGTATGGCCGGCACCCTGTATCTGAGCGGCTTTGACGGCCTTGCCTTCATCCTCGGCTGGACCGGCGGCTATGTGCTGGTGGCGCTGCTGCTCGCGCCCTACCTGCGCAAGTTCGGCCAGTTCACCATTCCCGACTTCCTCGGTGCGCGTTTCGGCGGTAACCTGCCGCGCACCATCGGCGTCGTCGCGGCCATCATCTGCTCGTTCGTCTATGTGGTCGCGCAGATTTATGGTGTGGGCCTGATTACCGCCCGCCTCACCGGCCTGGAATTCCAGATCGGCGTGTTCGCCGGTCTCGCCGGCATCCTGGTGTGTTCCTTCCTCGGCGGCATGCGCGCGGTGACCTGGACCCAGGTCGCCCAGTACATCATCCTGATCCTTGCCTACATGATTCCGGTGGTGTGGCTGTCGGTGAACATCACCGGCAACCCGATCCCGCAGATCGCCTACGGCCAGGTGCTGGAGCAAGTCACCGCCAAGGAAAAAGAGCTGAACGATCCGACCACCACGCTCGGCGCCGCCGAAGCGTCGGTCCGCGCGATCTTCAAGGAAAAACAGCTTGCTGCGGAAGACAAGGTCA
>Ga0299912_10003022_pt1 | contig 13791 bp, 10 predicted proteins | sample RVTome_2_FD_207667 | JGI IMG/M metagenome (GOLD analysis project Ga0299912, IMG submission 207667) | Soil microbial communities from uranium-contaminated site in the Upper Colorado River Basin, Wyoming, United States - RVT95D214 (version 2) ...
TCGCCGTCGCCGAGGCCGGCCGCCTCGGTCTCGAGATCAACATGAACGACGACGCCGGATGGAACGGGAGCGGCGGTCCTTGGATCAAGCCCGAACAGTCCATGCAGAAGATCGTCTGGACCGAGACCTCCATCGCCGGCCCGCAACGCTTCTCCGGCAAGCTCCCCGAGCCCGCGGCCGATCACGGATTCTACCGCGACATCGTCGTGCTGGCTTTTCCGACGCCCGGTGATTACCGCATCGCGGACGTCAAGTTCAAGGCGCTTTACGAACGCGGCAACGTGCCTCCGCCCGCCGAAGCAAGCCTGCTTCCCGAAATGGCGATCGCACCCGCCCGCCTCGCTGATCTCACCGCCCGCATGGGCCATGACGGCAGCCTCGCTTGGGACGTGCCGGCCGGCCGTTGGACGATAATGCGCTTCGGTCACACGGGCACCGGCGTCGAGAACGCCCCCGCTCCCGCCAGCGGCCGCGGCCTTGAGTGCGACAAGCTGAGCAAGGAGGGCATCGAGGCCCAGTTCGCCGGCATGATGGCCAAGCTCATCGCCGATGTCGGTCCCGCCGCCGGCCGCGCGCTCGTCGCGACCCACATCGACAGCTGGGAGAACGGCGCCCAGAATTGGACGGCCCGGATGCGCGAGGAATTCAAAGCGCGCCGCGGCTACGACCCGCTTCCCTTCCTGCCCGCGGTCACGGGCCGGGTCGTGGACAGCCTTGAGGTCTCGGAGCGTTTTCTAAGCGACCTGCGCCAAACCGTCAGCGACCTCGTCGTCGAGAACTACGCCGGACACATGGCGACCCTCGCCCATAGCCACGGCCTGCGCCTCTCGATCGAGGCCTATGGCGGTCCCTGCGACGACATCACTTACGGCGGCCGGGCCGACGAACCCATGGGCGAGTTCTGGATCGGCGGCGGAGCCATGGAAACCCTGAAGGAGATGGCCTCGTCTGCGCACATCTACGGCCGCCGGATACTGGGCGCGGAAGCGTTCACGGCCAACGACTGGGAGCGGTGGCTCCAGCACCCGGCTTCGATCAAGGCCCTCGGAGACAAAGCTTTTTGCGAAGGCATCAACCGGTTCGTTTTCCACCGCTATGCGATGCAGCCCTGGCTCAACTATCGTCCGGGCATGGCCATGGGGCCCTGGGGTTTGCACTACGAACGTACTTCGACGTGGTGGGACGAAACGCAACCGTGGCACGAGTACCTGGCCCGCTGCCAATATCTCCTGCGGCAGGGAACGTTCGTGGCCGACATCTGCTACCTCCTGCCCGAAGCCGTGCCGGAGGATTACCGGGTCCACAGCCGTAGCGGATACGACTACGACAGCTGCACGCCGGAAGCTCTGCTCACAAGGGTATCGTTGAAAAACGGACTCCTCGTCCTGCCCGACGGCATGAGCTATCGGGTGCTCGTCCTGCCCGATACGACCCGCATGACGCCGGCCCTGCTGCGCAAGGTCGAGGAATTGATCACCCTGGGCGCGACCGTCATCGGCCCGGCCAAGCCCTCGAAATCGCCGGGCCTCGCCGACTACCCGAAGTGCGACGCCGAGGTCAAGCGGCTCGCCGACGAGCTGTGGGGTCAGGGTAAAATCGTCACCGGCAAATCGCCCGAACAGCTCCTGGCCGGGATGGGAGTGCCTTCCGACTTCTCCGCGCCCCCGTTTGTCCGCTGGATCCATCGCAGCTCCGGCGACGCGGAAATCTACTTCGTCGCGAGCGGCGCCCGGCAGCCGACCGAGGCGATGTGCGAGTTTCGCGTAACCGGAAGGCGCCCTGAATTCTGGCGGCCCGAGACCGGTAAAATCGAGCCGGCGGCGGTTTACGCGCAAATCGGCGGCGTCATTCGCATCCCCATCAGCTTCGAGCCGAGCGGTTCGATATTCGTGGTCTTTCGAAAGAGCGCCGAGTCCTTCGACCAGGTTGTGAAGATGTCCCGCGACGGAGCGATTATTCTCCCGGCGCCCGAACCTAAGGACAAGACGGTCATCCTCAAGGCCGTTTATGGAGCGTTGGAGGACGCGAAGCGCACACGCGATGTGCGGGCTAAAATCCAGGCGATGGCGGACGCCGGCGAATTGAGCTTCCGGGTATCGCGTCTGGGCCGGGACGACGACCCGGCCCCCAATGTCATAAAAACGCTCGTCATGACATACACTCTGGGCGATAAATCATTCGAGGTGACGGGCAAAGACCCCGATATGATAGACCTCCCCGTTCCAACCGGCATCCAGCCCTTGGCAAGCGTTTTCTGCGATGGAAGCGGGCCCGCTGCAATCGAGGCGCTCCGGCCGGGCCGCTATGAGCTGATGACAGCCTCGGGCCGTACCCTCACCGCCCAAATCCCCGTCCTCCCCCCGACGCTCGATATCGACGGACCTTGGAAGCTGCGGTTCCCGCCGAACGCGGGCGCTCCCGAATCGGTCACGCTCCCCAAGCTCGCTTCCTGGACCGAAAATGCCGACCAGGGCGTGAGACATTTCTCGAGAACCGCCACCTACGTCAAGATGTTCACCGTGCCCGCCGGGACGATCGGAGCGAGCCGTCGCGTCTATTTGGATCTGGGCAAGGTCCAAATCATGGCTCGGGTGAACCTCAACGGCAAGGACCTCGGCCTTGTCTGGAAGCCGCCCTATCGCCTGGACGCGACCGACGCTTTGAAGGCCGGCGAAAACGCGCTCGAGGTCGCCGTCGTCAATCTCTGGGTCAACCGCCTGATCGGCGATGAAGACCTGCCCGAGGACAGCGATCGGAATCCCGACGGCACGCTCAAGACCTGGCCGGCCTGGGTCCTCCTGGGCAAGCCGAGCCCGACCGGCCGCACGACGTTCACCAGCTGGCGGCTGTGGAAGAAAGGGGATCCTCTTGTGGAGTCGGGACTGTTGGGTCCGGTGACGTTATGCGTCGCGGAGAGAGCCGCGGTTAAATAGAGTAAAGCCGCGCGATGATCGAAGGGCGCCATTGAGCGATGATAAATCAGCCCTAATCCGGGCCCTTCTTCAGAAAGCGCATCGTGCGCGGTTCCTTCTCCAGATGAAAGACGATGATGCGCTGATGCGTACGGCGGACGGCTTCCAAGGCATCAACGGTGAAGGGAGCGCCCGCCTCGGCCAACGGCGGGTTCTTCTTAGCCCAGATCGTGAACGATAATACCTCGGGGCCGACGGTGTCCCTCTTCTCGGGCGCGCAGGCGCCGCAGTAAACTCCGTCCCGCTTTGGGGAAAGCCAGCCCGCCTCGGCCAGCGGCTTATGGCATCTCTGGCAGCGCTTGAACTCGGGCAGCCACCCGTTGATCCTCAGAAACCACGACTCGAAATACCGGCTCAGCAGCCGGACCTCGCCCTTCTCCTTGAACCCCCGCAACAAACTCAGCACGAGCCGGTAGAGAAGGTCGTCGCGGGAACGGGACGGCGAGAACTCCTCGATCAGCTCGGCGAAGTAGGACAGGGCGCAGGCGACGTCGAGGTCCTTCTGGACGTCGAAAAAAGATTCGAGGAGGTCGCAGTTCGAGATCGTGACCAGCTCCTGGCGCTCCTTTTCGTAGAAGAAGGTCCGGACGTGGGACATCGGCTCCAGGCTCGACCCGAACCGGTTTCCGAACTTGCGGGCGCCCTTGGCGACGCCCTTGATCACGCCCTTGTCCTGGCTGAACAGGACGACGAGCTTGTCCTGTTCCCCGATCGGGTAGGTCCGGAGGATGACGGCTTCCGATTGCTCGAGCGGCATGGCGCGGCGGCCTGCGGCCTCAATCGATGAAGGTGATGTTGAGGGCCTTGATCCTGTCCTTGAGGACCGGTTCCTCGACGCCGAGCGCTTGGGCCGAGCGGGGGAGGTCCCAGCGGTTCCGGGTCAGGACCCGGTGGACGAAGCTCCGCTCGAATTCCTCCAAGGCCTGGGGGAGGGATCGTTCGCCGGCCAGTCCGGGCGCGGACTCGATCTCGCGGGTCTCGACCAGAAGCGAGAGATGCGAGGCGGCGATCTCGGGCTCGGCGACCATGATCACGAAGCGCTCGATCACGTTCATGAGTTCGCTGACGTTCCCGGGCCAGGCGTAGTTCAGGAAGGCCTCGACGGCCTGGGCCGTCATCGTCTTGGGCTTCTTCCCGTATTCGTCGGCGAAATAGCGGAGGAAGGCGTTGATCAGGACCGGGATGTCCTCCTTCCGCTCCCGGAGGGGCGGGATGACCAGGGGGATGACGTTGAGCTTGAAGAAGAGGTCCTCCCGGAACTTCCCCTTGAGGATGAGCTCCTTGAGGTTCCTGCTGGTGGCCGTTACCAGACGGATATCGATCGGGATCGGCTCGGCCGAGCCGAGCGGCTCGTATTCCTGCTCCTCGAGAACGCGGACGAGCTTGGCCTGGGTCTTGAGGCTCATCTCGCCGATTTCGTCCAGGAACAGGGTCCCTCCGTCGGCGAGCAGGAATTTGCCCTTCTTGTCCTTGCCGGCGCGGAGGTGGTGATCCTTGCTGTAACCGAACAGCTCGTTCTCGATGACCTCGTCCGGGGCGGCCGCGCAGTTGATCTCGACGAAGCGGCGGTCCTTGCGCTGACTCTGCTGATGGATGAGCCGGGCGATGAACTCCTTGCCGGTCCCGTTCTCGCCGGAGATGAGGACGCGGCCGTTCGAGGGAGCGGACGTCCCGATCTCCTCGCGGAGCTTGCGGATCGAGCGGCTCTCGCCGATCAGGTGGTACCGGGTCTTGGTTTTCTCCCGGAGCTCGACGTTCTCCTCCTCGAGCTTGCGCTGCCGGAGGGCGTTCTGGACGGTCACGATGACCTTCTCCAGGGAGAGGGGTTTTTCCAGGAAGTCGAAGGCGCCCAGCTTGGTCGCCTGGACGGCCGTCTCGATCGTCCCGTGGCCCGAGATCATGATGACGGGGGGATTGTCCTCGGACTGCTTGACCCGCTTGAGGACGTCGAGCCCGCTCATCTCGGGCAGCCAGACGTCCAGGAGCAGGAGGTCGAAGTTCAGTTTGTCGAGTATACGGAGAGCGTCCTCGCCCGTCTCGGCGGTCTGGATCCCGTAGCCCTCATCCTCCAGGATGCCCTGGAGGGAGGAGCGGATGTTCGATTCGTCGTCGACAACCAGGATTTTCTCTTTGTTCATGACGCGCGATTCTCGCTTGCCGTCGAGTTCAGGCCGGGATCCGGATCGTGAACTTGGCCCCGTTCGGCTTGATATTCTCGACGCCGATCGTCCCGTTGTGCTCGCTCACGATCTGGCTGACGATGGCCAGCCCCAGACCCGAGCCCTTCTTCTTGGTCGAGAAGTGGGGCATGAAGAGCTTGCCCAGGTCCTCGGACGAGATGCCCGGGCCCGTGTCGGAGACTTCTATTCTAACCATTTGCTCCGATTTGTCAAAGGCGGTCGCGATCCGGACCGTCCCCTTCTTGTTCATGGCCTCGATGGCGTTGTCGATCAGGTTGATCAGGGCCCGCTTCATCTGCTCCGGGTCGAGCTGGAGGGGGGTCGCCAGGTCCGAAGCCAGGAGCGTTTCGAAGCGGATCTCCTCGAAGATCCCCTCGAACAGGGCGACGACCTGGCCGACGATGGCGTGGAGGTCGGCCGGCTGGAGGCGGACGCTCGGCATCCGGGCGAAGGTCGAGAACTCGTCGACCAGGGACTTGATCGTGCGCGTCTCCTGGATGATCGTCCGCGCCCCCTCCTGGATGACCTCGCTCGAGCGCTCCTCCCGCTTCTGGAGGTTCTTGATGATCCGCTCGGCCGAGAGCTGGATCGGCGTCAGCGGGTTCTTGATCTCGTGGGCGACCCGCTGGGCGATCTCCTTCCAGGCCGCGATCCGCTGGGCCTTGATGAGCTGGGTCAGGTCGTCGAGGACGACGATGACCCCGGCGAACTCGTTGGCCGGCGTCCGGAGCGGCGAAAGGGCCAGGGCGACCGTCGTGCTCTGGCCGTTGGCGCTGATCCGGATCTCTTTGTCCGAGAGGCGGTAGCGGTTCTTGAGCCCCCATTCGATCGTCTTGACGATCTCGGCATATTTGGGATCCCCCAGGACGTCCCGGTAGCTGAGGCCGACGATGTCGGGCCCGGACAGGACGAGCATGTCGCGGGCCGAGGGGTTGATGGTCGTGACCAGGCCGGCCGCGTCGAGGGTGATGACCCCGGTCTGGATGTTGTTGAGGATAGTCTCGATGTATTCCTTGCGGTCCTCGAGCTCGGACGTCTTCAGGGCGATATGCCCCTGGCTCTCCTTGAGGTCGTTGATCATCTGGTTGAAGGATTCGATCAGGGTCCCCAGCTCGTCGGTCGCGCTGTCCTCGACCCGGACGGCCAGATTGCCCCTCGAGACCTCCCGGGTCGCCTTATCGAGCTTCTCGATCGGGACCGTAATGCCCCTGGCCAGGTGGAAGCCGATCCAGGTCGCGGCGAAGACGATGAGGAGGGTGATAATGGCGAGCATCATCAGGTAGGTGTTCTTGACCGGGACCTTCTGGACCTTGAGCTGGCCGTAGCGGTCGACGTAGGCCGTGATGTTGGCGATCCGCTGGGCGTAGTTTTGGGCGAGAAACTTGCCGGTCGCGACCAGGACGTTTCCGATGCCGGGGAGGCTGAACGAGACGCCGCGCCGGATCATCTCCCCGTTTCCGAGCGGCTCGATGCTGCGGAGGAGCTCCCCCAGCTGGGCCCGCTTGACGATGTTTTTCTTGAGGTCCTGGTAGTCCTGGAGGGGCAGGGCCGGGTTGAGGTAGGTGAAGAGCTCCTCGTCCTCGAGGAAGATCCCGATCTCGTCGAGCCGGTACTCGGACAGCTTGTCCCGGATGTATTCCCGGAGGGCGACCCGGTTCTCGGGGGCGACGAGATTCTGGCGCTTGATGGCCCGGGACAAGACCTGGGCATAGTGGTAGGTGATCTCCTCGCTGTTCCGGTAGAAGCCGTCCGCGACGTTCTGGGTGTCTTCGAGGATCTTGTCGAGGGGCGTTTGGAACCAGCTCTCGATGTTGCGGGAGATGAGGTCGCTGGCGAACAGGAAGAGGAGGAGGGTCGGGATGAAGGAGAGGGCCGTGAAGAAGAACACGAGCTTCGTCTTGAAGTGGGAGCCGGCGACCTTCCGTCTCCGCTCGATCTGAAGCTTGATCAGGTTCCGTCCGAGCAGAAGGGCCAGGATTAAGAGAAGGAGGAGGAAGATGATCTGGAGCGAGGAGAGGAGGATCTTGGTCAGCGAGGTCGGCGAAAATTCCTGCGATTCCCGGCTTATGAAGAGGATCGCGAAGAAAAGGATGATGAGGAGAATGATGAAGGCCCCGATGATCCGGGAGCCCCTTTTCTTGGCGCTGGTCTGTTCCATGGCCTATTTCCAAAAATCGCTAAGGTTGCCGGGTGTCACCCGGATGTTCTTGACGACGGCGTCGGACCGGCCGAACGGCTTCAGGGGCCTGCCGTTGAGGACGCCCGAGACGCCGCCCGCGTTCCCGAGATGGATGAGGAGCTCGGAGCGGGCTTCGATCCGGGCCGAGGCGCCGGCCGGCTCGATGCCGTCGAGCTTGACCGTCCCGTCCGCGAAAACCTGGATCCAGGTCTCCTCCGAGAAGGCGAGATCGAGGCGGAGCCCTTGGATGTCTTCGGGGACGGGGGCCGGGACCGCCGCGGCCGGGGCTTGGACGGGGACTTGATCGGGAAGGGAGGTTCGGGTCTCGGTTTGTCTCGCCGCCCCGGCCGGGAGGGGGGGCTCCCCGCGCTGCTTGAGAAAGACGAACAGGGTTAGGGCTATGATCGCAACACCGATCACGAAGAAAGCCGCGTTCATAAGAAGGGAACGGGAGGATTTGGAGACGGGGGGGTGGGGAAGCGTCTCCGCGGGCTGTTTGCGGCCCGCCTTGGAATCGAGCGCCCGGTAGCGCTCCAGGGCGTCCTTTTCATCCAGGCCGATCGCTTTGGAGACCGCGCGGATGACGCTCCGGGCGAAAAAATCGCTGGAAAAGGAGTCCAGATTGTCCTCCTCCAAGGCTTTGAGGTATTTCAGGTTGATCCGGGTCGCGGCGGCGATTTCCTCGAGAGAGATCCCTTTCGCTTCCCGCGCGCTCTTGAGATCCGACCCCAGGGAGGACATTCCACCGAAAATTGTATGGGAAGCCCAACACCCTGTCAACCCTTCGACTCCCCGGCATGAATGCCGGGGCTTGATCAGGGTTAACCCTGAGCCTCGCTTCTCGTCCCCGCCTTTTAGGGCGGGGTAGCGTCGGCGAACGGGTCAACAAATGCCGCAGGCGTCTTCCCAAACGCCCCTTGACGCGCGGGCCGGTCTTTTGTTAAATAAGGTAACACCGTGGAAACGTCCGTCCTTCTCGACAAGTGGAAAACCTCTCCCGAAGTGGACGAGATCATGGCCCATCTCCGGAAGCAGATCGAAGAGAGGCATGCCGGCGGCCGCTACGGCCGGGACGAGCTCCGCAGGGAGACGGCGCTGTGGCTGTCCGAGGTCATGAGCGGCCCGGCGTCCGGCGAATCGGCCCTTCATCACTACCTCGACACGATCGGCGAGTGGCGGATGCAGCTCCACCCTAATTTCTCCACCCATCGGGGGAGAATCGGCCGCCTCTTCGTCTGGCTGAAAAAGCGCGTTCTCTATCCGCCCCTGCGCTGGATCGTCGAAGTCGTCGAGGTCAACGCTTGGCGGCAGGACCGGCTGAACATCTCCCTCCTGAACTTGCTGGAGGAAATGGCCCTTGAAATCGGCCGGCTCCGGGCCCGCCTCGACCGGCTGGAGCGACCCAAGATCGACGGCCCGGACAAAACCTCTCCATGAAAATCGCCTTTGTCATCCATCGCTACGGCGTCGAGCTGGTCGGGGGAAGCGAGTTTCACTGCCGCCGGATCGCCGAGGAACTGACCGCCCGCCATCAGGTCGAGGTCCTGACCACGACCGCGAGCGATTATATCACCTGGCGGGACGGGTATGCCCCCGGCCTGGAGACGGTCAACGGGGTTAAAGTCCGCCGGTTCCGGACCGAGCGGAAACGGGACTTGGCCCGGTTCAAGGACATTTCGGACCTCTGTTATTACGACAAACGCCATACCCGCGCGGACGAGCTCGAATGGGTCCGGCTGAACGGCCCGGAATCGCCGGAGCTGGTCCGGTTCATCCGGGACCATCAAGCGGAATTCGACGTCTTCATTTTTTACAGCTACCGCTACTACCAGACCTTCTTCGGGCTGGCCGAGGTTCCCGGCAAGTCGATCCTGGTTCCGACCGCGGAGGAGGATCCGGCCGTCGGCCTCTCGATTTTTTCGGAGTTCTTCGCCCTGCCCGCGGGAATCCTGTTTCTGACGCCGGAGGAAGAGGACCTGGTGGGCCGGGCAACTCGGACGGGTCTTCCCCCGAGCGAGGTCATCGGGTTCGCCGTCGATGTTCCGCCGGGCCTGGATCCGGAGGGTTTCAAGGAACGCCGCGGCTTGGCCGATCCTTTCATCCTGTACATCGGCCGGGTCGACAGGAACAAGGGCTGCGACGGTCTGTTCCGCTATTTTCAGGAGTATCTCAAATGGAAGACCCGGCCGGTCGACCTGGTCTTGGGCGGTTCGGCGGCCCTGCCCATTCCTTCCCATCCCCGGATCAAGTCGCTCGGCTTCCTGAACGACCGGGAGAAGTTCGAGGCTCTCCAGGCCTGCCGGCTGCTCGTCATGCCGTCTCCTTACGAAAGCCTGTGCATCGTCGTCCTCGAGGCCTGGAAATCGGGCCGCTGCACTCTGGTCAACGGCCTGTGCAAGGTCCTGCGGGAGCAGACCCGGCGCAGCGGAGGAGGCCTCTATTACTACAGCTTCGCCGAATTCTGCGAAACCCTCGATTTTCTCCTCGACAACTCCGAGATCCGGGAAGCGCTGGGCCGGACCGGGCGCGAATACATGGAAAAATATTTCGAATGGGTTCACGTCGTCGGCAAGATCGAGCGCTTGATCGCCCGGACGATCCCGGACCGCTGAACGCCCCGCCTCCCCGCCGTCCTCAGGCCTTCAGGAATTTCGAGCACAATTTGACGTCCTTTCAGATCATGTTTTATCGTTCCGGACGAGGGGAGGAGGCACAACGGGGCGCATCTCTTTAAAAATCCCGGCGCTTTTCAAGAATTGAGTTTGGATAAGAGTGATCTCAATGATATTCTATTCTATAAACTACAATAGACTGATCATAGGTCTTTTGATTTATCGGCAATACATTATATATTCTTCTGTTTTGATAAACACAGTTCTTCGAAATAGATTTTGTCTTGAAGGAGTACAACCACTCTCCATTTTCGCTGAAGATATCGATAGTATTTTCATATTCCGGGTTCATATTATCTTCATATGTTTCACCCGAAATCACCCAAACATTCCGTCTGCTATCTTGGAAAATATTAACGACTACCGTCGGCGATAGGGGGAGCGCTTCTCCCTGCTTGATCCATCGCTCATTGACTGAATAAATGTTATCGCGCGCTTCTTTTGAATATCCAGCAACGACATATTCTCTGGAGAATTTCAGCAGCGGCTTTCCTTCTTTGTCATACTTAATTATTGAGTACACGTTAAGATTATCTTCAGGAAAATAAAATTCTCCCGAGTCAGAAACTAACAGCCAATTCCACCATAAACAATTGTATTGAAGGCCTTTCAATCCGGGAGGATAATTGTACCTGAATAGATCCTTGCTATTGACAAAGCTGTCATCATAGGCCGTTAAAATTAATTGGAGACTTGTAAATGTGGGATCGGTTTTCCCTCTCAGGACAAAGAATCTATCGTCGACGACTCTAACATCCAACCGATTTTCAATATAGACTACTTGTTTAGAGATGAATTCCCCTTTTAAATCAACGATTTTTAATTCGTTAAATCCTTCAAATACGAGAATTTTATCATTTTTTACAACCAGCGCACTGGGCCTGGAGAATTCTTTTGGGCCTTGCCCCGCTCTGCCGAAGGATCTTACGAAATCCCCCTTGTCATTGAAAACGGATATCTTGCTTTCATAGCAATCAAGAATATACATATTGTTGTTTCTGTCAAAATCGATAACTCTGCCAAACCCTTCGTTGGACTGTTTGCCAAAAAGACTAATTTGCGTGACATCAAGATCATATAATTTGACTAGCTCTACGAATGCCTTCCCGCCATATCGGGGCGATGAATTGGTTACCTCTATCAGGGCGTCTTTCGTTGATTTGCATGAAATCATGACAGTACTTACGATTAAGCTAAAAGAAAAATAATATTTCATGTTCTTCATCATGCTCGTCTCCCCTTAGACATAGAACCGATAGCTTCGGCATCGACAAAGATAACAACGATTTTACCTTTAAACAAAGGTACAGCATTAATATGCCCGGCTAAAATAGCGAATATCATGACCGGCCCAAGACAGGCGTGAAAAATCCGCAATCTCAGAGACAAGGATCCCCCCCCTTAATATGCAATGGTATATTTGGCATATCCCGTGCCTTCATTAATTCTCGCATATAGGTTGTTTTCAAAATCTATATGAATAAAATGGCTGGGCTCGGGTAAAAAAAATGATCCTTCCTGCCTTCCTGATTTTCCGTCCAGGATAAAGACTTTCCGGCTTCTGTTCGGCCCAATATGCCCAAGCAAAACGAAAACGCGGCCGGACATGTCCAGCTCAATATCCTTATAGATCATTTCAAGAGGCAGAGCGGTCATGCCGGCAGGAATATTTCGAGTCTCCGTCTTTGCCTTGATTCCCCCCATCAAGCTTTGCGACCAGAGTTTTTGATGGTTTCTATCATATTTCTCAACCAAATCCTCAAAAACACTGCACACAAAGATATTTTCATCCTCATCAACCGCAAATTTCAATCCCTTACCAAGCGCATTTCCTATATCTTCTACTGAATTGGACTGGCCGCTGGGATTTTCTTTGAGATCCCAAACAGATATTTTGAGCGGATTCGCTAGAATGAAACTATGAACTAACAACCTTTCGGAGGAGAGAGCCTCCATATCCGTGATTGGAAATGGAAGATGAGAAGAGGATAGATAATTAAGATCTTCATCTAAGACGTGAATACAAGATAGTCCAAGATCATAAACAAACAAGGTATTTTCATAGAGCTTAATAATATGAGGGGCCATAAACTCCCCGGGGCCTTGACCCCTTTGTCCTGCCCTTTTTATAAGTCGGCCTGATTTATCGATTTTTTTTATGGAGCAATCCATGGAATCCAACACGAAGACGTTGCCCTTTCCGTCCGTCGCTAAGCCTGCTATCATATAGATGATGTCGTCCGCAGGGCCGCCAACGGATAAAACCTTGCGAATTGAAAAGTCTTTCATGTCGCTGCTTCGGTGGCAGCATAGGATGGTAAGACTAGCAAGGAATCCAGCGCAAAGAATCCTAACGTGTGTTTTCGTCATCTTTGGATGCCATTTGAATTCGAAAACAGACCTTTTATTTTACCCAATTTAGGTATTACTTCCCTTCGGCACCCACATCGAAATCCGTGTAAGTATAATTTTGCAGAAGAAAAAACAGCATCGACCTTTATCCCTCAGGCCTTCAGGAATTTCGAGACCGAGGTCAGGCTCCCCATCCAGCCGATCGCCGCCCCGGCCGCCACCAGACCCAGGCCTTGCGATAAGGAGAGGTAGCGGAAGTTCAGGAGCTCCTGGAGGGCGCCCAGCGAGGACCCCAAGTAGATGGGAAAGATCTTGATCAGGGCGAGGAGGAGGAGGAGCGAGACGAGGCTCCCCAGGATGCCCAGGACGGTTCCCTCGAGCAGGAACGGGATCCGGATGAAGGTGTTCGTGCCGCCGACCAGGCGGAGGATCTCGATCTCGTTCTTGCGGGACAGGACGTTGAGCTTGATGACGTTGGAGATGATGAAGAAGGAGGCCAGGATCAGGATCCCGCCCAGGAAGAGCCCGACAGCCCGTGCCAGCCGGCCCAGCGAGCGGACCTTCTCAACCCAGTCGCGGTTATACTCGACGTCCTCGACCCCGGGCGTCTCGACCATGCTTTGGATGAAGGCCGCCACGGCTTCGGGCCGCGCCTTCTCCGCCTGGAGGAAAGCCTCGATCGAGGCCGGAAAGGGGTTCACCTTGAGGTTGTCCAGAACGTCCTTGAGGTCCGGGAAGCTGGCTTGAAACCGCTCCATGGCCTCCTCGGCCGTGACGACCCGGAGGGACTCGACGATCGGGGAGCGGCCGGCCTTGTCCCGGACGAGGCCGACGTCCTTGCCCGGGAGGTCCTTGTTCAGAAACAGGGTGACGACCAGGTTCTGGCCGAGCCGGGCGGCGACATGCTGGAGGTTGTTGGACAGGGACCAGAAGACGCCCAGGATCAGGAAGGACAGGCAGATGATCGTCACCGAAAACAGGTTTCGCATCCTGAACTGCCAGAGGCTGCCCAGGGCGGTCCCAACCAGGTACCTCAGTTTCCGGATGATGGGAGTGAGTCCTTTCCTAAAAGCTTGCCGGCCTGGAGGAAGAGGATCTTGGACCCGAAGTGCCGGATGAGCTCCTTGTCGTGGGTCCCGATGATCACGGTCGTCCCCTGCTTGTTGATGTCCTTAAACAGGTTGATGATTTCGAAAGCCAGCTCGGTATCGAGGTTTCCGGTCGGCTCGTCGGCCAGGAGGATCTTGGGCGCGTTGACGATGGCCCGGGCGATGGCGACCCGCTGCTGTTCGCCGTAGGAGAGATGGGAGGGGGGGTCGCCTAGCTTGTGTTGAAGGTTGACCATGCGGAGGGCGTTGAAGACGCGGCGGCGGATCTCCTTGTAGGGAACGCCCAGGACCTGAAGGGGGAGGGCGACGTTTTCGTAGACGGGCCGG
>Ga0299912_10003023_pt1:0-7500 | contig 13790 bp, 6 predicted proteins | sample RVTome_2_FD_207667 | JGI IMG/M metagenome (GOLD analysis project Ga0299912, IMG submission 207667) | Soil microbial communities from uranium-contaminated site in the Upper Colorado River Basin, Wyoming, United States - RVT95D214 (version 2) ...
AGGTGGCCCTTAAAGGCCGCGCCGGGCGTGAGCAAGAGGCAGCGCTGGCGCGCGACATCATCGCGGGCGAGGCGGCGGCATTTTTGCACAATCGCGCCGAACGTGTCGCCGTTCCTGCGCTGACCCGGCTGCACGCACGGTTTGAACTTGAACGCCGCCAAGCCATCATTGACGCAGGGGGTGATGCCGAAAAAGCCACGCGCCTATTAATCGGTCGCTTGCTGCATCGCCCTTCGGAAGCCATGCGCCGCATTGCCGCCGGAGACGCAGCCGCGTGGGCGCGATTGGAATTCGCGCTGGAAAAGTTGTTTGAATTGCAAGACGTTGAAGCCGTGAAAACGGACGGGGATCAAGAAACGTGAGTCTGGAAGAAAACCTCAAACGAGTGCAGGACCGCCACGATGAACTGAGCGCGCTGTTGTCGGCGGGCAAGGTGGAAGCGGATGCATTTCAAAGAATGTCCAAGGAATATTCAGACCTGACGCCGATGGTCGAAGCCATCAATGCCTTGGAAAAAACTCGCGAAGATCTGGCCGATGCGTTGGAAATGTTTGCCGAAAGCCGTAGCGATCCGGAATTGCGCGAACTGGCCGAAGCCGAAGTCGCGGAGCTGAAAGCGCAGTTGCCGGAACTGGAGCAGCGGGTGCAGGTGTTGCTTATGCCGCGCGACGAGGCGGATGAGCGCAACGCCATATTGGAAGTTCGCGCAGGCACCGGCGGCGACGAAGCGGCGTTGTTCGCTGCCGATTTACTGCGCATGTATCAGCGCTTTGCCGACTTGCAGGGCTGGAAGTTTGAACTGATGGAAGCCAATGAAACCGGCATCGGCGGTTATAAAGAAGCCATCGCCGCGATTACGGGTCGCAATGTGTTCGCCAAATTGAAATATGAAAGCGGTGTGCATCGCGTGCAGCGGGTACCGGAAACGGAATCGGGCGGGCGCATTCATACTTCGGCGGCGACCGTTGCGGTGCTGCCCGAAGCCCAGGACGTGGACATTCAGGTGCGGGTCGAAGATTTGCGCATTGATACCTATCGTTCCCAGGGCGCTGGCGGTCAGCACGTCAACACCACCGACAGCGCGGTGCGCATCACTCACCTGCCGTCGGGCATCGTGGTGCAGTGCCAGGATGGCCGTTCGCAGCACAAAAATAAAGAAAAGGCTATGACCATGCTGCGCGCCAAGCTCTATGACCACCAGCGCCAGGAGTTGGATCGTGAACGCGCGGCGTCGCGCAAGGGGCAGGTGGGTTCGGGTGATCGTTCGGAACGCATCCGCACCTACAACTTTCCTCAAGGCCGCGTCACCGACCATCGCATCAACTTGACCCTGCACAAACTGGACCGGGTGTTGGAAGGCGAATTGGATGAATTGGTCGACGCGCTGACCACCGAAGATCATGCCCAGCGCTTAGCGGATTTGAGCGGATGACCGTCGCCGGACCGGGAGTTGATGTGGATCAAGCTTTTCGCGACGCCTGGAACCGTTTGCAGCAGGCGGGCATCGAAAGCGCCCGTACCGATGCGCGGCTTTTGTTGGGGCTGGTGCTGGGCGGTGGTGCGGAACGGGTGCTGGCGGAAAAGGGCCGCGCGCTGACATCTGACGAAGCGGCCCGCTTTGAAGCTTTCATCCAGCGACGCCTCGCGCGCGAACCGGTCAGCCAAATTCGAGGGGGGCGTGAATTTTGGTCGCTGGATTTCAAGGTCACCCGCGATACGTTGACGCCCAGGCCCGATACGGAAACTTTGATCGAGGCGTTGCTGGACCTTGCTCCTTCGCCGGTGGCCAACGTATTGGATTTGGGTACGGGGAGCGGGTGCATTTTGCTGGCTCTGCTTAGTGAATGGCCGGTTGCAGAGGGAGTCGGTATGGACGCGAGCCTGAACGCCTTGGCGGTTGCGCGTGAAAATGCCCTGGCGCTCGGTTTGGGCGCGCGCGCGCGGTTTATCCATGCGGACTGGACACAATCGGGCTGGACCCATGCGTTAGGGGCTTCGTTCGATGTGGTGGTGTCCAACCCACCGTATATTCCCGGTGGGGATATCGCGGGTCTGGATAAAGATGTGCGCGATTTTGAACCGTTGATCGCGTTGGATGGCGGGGCAGACGGTCTGGATGCTTACCGCATGATTATAAATTCTGTGCTCGATTTGGTGTCAGAGGGTGGACTTTTGGCTTTTGAGGTCGGTATTTCGCAGGCCGATGCCGTTGCGAATCTGATGGTGGGCGCGGGTTTTAAGGTTTTGGAAAAGCGCAAAGACTTGAACGGCATCGAACGCGCCGTTATCGCGCAAAAACAAATCTAGAATTAATTGTGCTCGGACGTGAGAAAAGAGTTGGAAAGCTGCCCCATTCCGATTAGGGTTATATGGAACGGACGGCCATAGGGGCCGCGGGGGTTTCGGTATCGGTCCAGTTAGCATTTGTTCGGACCTCGACACCATGAACCCAACCATCCCTTCAACTCTGCTGAAAACGTCTCCGAAATTATTCGTAGGCTAAAATTGTTTCGGCGCGCGTTGTCAGGTTTCGACCTGGGCGGGATTCGCAAGCCGTGACTTCGCAAAATCATTCAAAACAACAAAAAATGGTAAGATGAAACAAGGCACCAATCAGAGACGAACCCGCGGTCGTAATGGCGGCGGTGGCGGCAGCAACAATAGCGGTGGCGGCAACAACAATGGCGGCGCTCGCCGTGGTGGTCGCAATCAAAATTACGACAGCAATGGACCGGACGTAAAAATCCGCGGATCCGCGCAGCAGGTGTTGGATAAGTACCTGCAATTGGCGCGTGATGCTCAATCGAGCGGCGACCGCGTGAAGGCCGAAGGTTATTTGCAGTTTGCCGAACACTATTATCGCATCTTAAGCGTCGAGCAAGAGGGTGACCGTCAACAGCGCCCCATGCATCAGGGCGACCAGGGCGATCGCGGCGATCTTCAGGGAGAAAACGATCCATACGTCGAACATTTGGATCGGTCCCAGGATAGCCGTAACCAGGGCGGAAATGTTCAAAGTGGCAATGTCCAGGTTGAGATACGCCGGGATGACACGGGCCAGCGAGATACGGGCCAGCGAGACACAGGTCAGCGAGACGTAGGTCAACGAGACACGGGTCAGCGAGATGTCATCCAGGGGGATGCGGGCCGTATCGAAAAAAATCAGGGTGAAAAACCGGTCCGGGGCCGTCGTCGTGCTCCGGTGAAGAACGAAGCGACCTTGGCCGCCGAAGCTGCCGCCGCCAACGAGGCGCGCGCTTTGGGGAAGCATGGGCGTAACAATGGGAGCCAAGAGGCCGATGATGATATTGGCGAAGCCGTTGTTATCAGCACCGTTCCTAAACCCGCGCCGGTTACCGATTCCGACGACGATACGCCTGAAGTCGCGAACGGTTAGTTGTTTCGTCGCAAGCCCGCATATGCAAAAGGCCCCGCGCTTGCGGGGCCTTTTTTGCGCCTTAGTCGAGCAGCCGAATTTCATCGCCCGTATTGACGGGGCCACCGCTTTCGACTTGGGCGTAGATGCCCATTTGGGTGTGGCCAAAATGTTCCTTTAAGGCATGCATAACCTTAACGTCGGCCACGCCGGTGAGCGGATTGACGTGGGTGGCCGTGCAGCGCCCGGTGGGTTCGGTAATGCGCAATACGACCGGGCCGATGCTTAACCGGCGACCGGGCCATAATGCCTCGGCCCAGGCGTCGGCACCTTCGATCCAAAAATTCATGCGAAAACGCACCGGATCAATGCTCTGGCCCAAGACTTGTTCCAGTGCGCGGTGAGAGTTTAAATTGAGCAACGAAATCGGCCCTTGGGTGGTGTCAAAATGCCCGATTTCGCGTGCTTCGACCAGTATCGGTGTTTGCGCTTTGTCTAGTCCTAGGTGTTTAGCCACCCCGCCCGCGATGGCGGCGCGGCCTTCGGGGCTCATTAGGTTGCCTTCGGCGTGCAGGCCTTCCGGACTTTCAAAACAAAATCGCCCGGTAACATCGTCAAAACGACATTTCAATGCGGCCAGCGTATGATTGCGCACCAGCACGACGAATTGGGATTTAGGTCTCCAACCGTTGCCCTCTGCGGCATCCGTTCCGGGCAGGGCCAACGCCCAGCGTCGGTCTTGCGGAAGGCCTTGGCCCGGGTTGAGCACGGTGCGCTCAAGGCGAGCGCCGCTAAGGCTTTTTATGGGATAACGCCAAATGTCATGTAGTTTCATGGTTCATGCTTCCTGTGAGGTTGCGAAGGCGATAAGTTCAGACCATATCCGTGTCAAAGAGTGACGTATCCGCGAAGCCGGTCGGGTTGCCGCTGAGTTTAGGGGCCAAACCGTGCTGTCGCCAAGTAGGGATGTGAAAAATGGATTTTGAAAAATATTCCGAGCGCTCCAAGGGGTTTTTGCAGTCGGCGCAGATGACGGCATCGCGCCGGGATCATCAGCAATTGACTCCTCTGCATCTGTTGCTGGTGCTGCTGGAAGACAAAGAAGGCTTGTGCGCCGGGTTGATCAACGCCGCAGGCGGAGACGCCAAAAAGGCGTTGCAGGGGACCGAGACGGCGCTGGCCAAGCTGCCCAAGGTCGAAGGCCAGGGCGCTGGGCAGGTGTATCTCACCCGCGATCTCAATAAGGTGCTCGAGCAGGCCGAGCAGTTGGCTGAAAAGGCGGGCGATAGTTTTATCACCGTGGAACGTCTGCTGCTGGCGCTGGCGTTGAATGTCGGCGGCGAGGCAGGCCAGGTGTTGAAAGATTCCGGGGTGACGCCGCAAAGTTTGAACAAAGCGGTCGAAGACCTGCGTAAGGGCCGCACCGCTGATAGCGCCAGCGCCGAAGACAGTTTTGATGCGTTGAAAAAATACGCACGCGATCTGACCCAGGCCGCCGCCGACGGCAAGATTGATCCGGTCATCGGCCGCGATGAAGAAATCCGCAGAACCATTCAAGTGCTCAGTCGCCGCACCAAAAACAATCCTGTGCTGATTGGTGAACCCGGCGTGGGCAAGACGGCCATCGTCGAGGGCCTGGCCAACCGCATCGTGGGCGGCGACGTGCCGGAAAACTTAAAAACCAAAAAGCTGCTGGTTTTGGATTTGGGCGCGCTGGTGGCGGGCGCAAAATTCCGTGGCGAGTTTGAAGAACGCCTTAAGGCCGTGCTGAAAGAGGTCGAGTCCGCCGAGGGGCAAATTATTTTGTTTATCGACGAAATGCACACCCTGGTCGGCGCGGGCGCGGCAGAAGGTTCGATGGATGCGTCGAACTTGATTAAACCCGCCTTGGCGCGCGGCGAGCTGCATTGCGTCGGTGCGACCACGCTGGACGAATACCGCAAACACGTGGAAAAGGACGCTGCGTTGGCGCGTCGGTTCCAACCGGTGTTTGTCTCTGAACCCACGGTGGAAGATACCGTTTCTATTTTGCGCGGCATCAAAGAAAAGTATGAACTGCACCACGGCGTACGCATTCACGACGCAGCATTGATCTCCGCTGCGATGCTATCGAACCGCTACATTACGGATCGATTCCTGCCCGACAAAGCCATTGATCTGATGGACGAGGCGGCTTCGCGGGTGCGTATGCAGGTGGATTCCAAGCCCGACGAACTTGATGAGTTGGATCGCAAGATCATTCAATTGAAGATCGAACGCGAGGCGATGAAAAAAGAGGCGGACGCGGCTTCGCTTGAACGCCTTGGCGTGATTGAAAAGGAACTGAGCGAACTGGAGGATAAGTCCACAGCGCTCACCGCTGAGTGGGAGAGTGAGAAAAACGCGCTGGCTGGGGCGACGCGGATTAAGGAACAGCTCGATCACGCACGTGGCGAGTTGGAACGCGCCATGCGTGAGGCGCGCTATGAACAGGTCGGCGAGTTGCAGTACGAGCGCATTCCCGCCCTGGAACGGCAATTGGTCGAGGCCGAAAATACCGAAAATCATCGCATGGTCGAAGAAGCGGTGACGCCTCAGCATATCGCTCAGGTGGTGTCGCGCTGGACCGGCATTCCGGTCGACAAGATGCTGGAATCGGAACGCGACAAACTGGTGCACATGGAAGACGGTTTGCGGGCACGCGTGGTGGGGCAGGAAGAAGCCTTGACCGCCGTGGCCAATGCGGTTCGCCGTGCGCGTGCGGGTTTGCAGGATCAAAACCGCCCCATCGGCTCGTTCTTATTTTTGGGTCCGACCGGCGTGGGAAAAACCGAATTGACCAAGGCGCTGGCCGAATTTTTGTTCGACGACGAAAGCGCTTTGTTGCGCATCGATATGTCGGAATACATGGAAAAGCACGCCGTGGCGCGGTTGATCGGCGCGCCGCCGGGCTATGTCGGTTATGACGAAGGCGGCGCGTTGACCGAAGCCGTGCGCCGTCGCCCGTATCAAGTGATCTTGTTCGACGAAGTCGAAAAGGCGCATCCAGATGTGTTCAACGTCATGCTTCAGGTGTTGGACGATGGCCGCCTGACCGATGGTCATGGGCGCACGGTGGATTTTCGCAATACGCTAATCGTGCTGACCTCTAACCTGGGCGGCGACATTTTGGCCAACCAAAAAGAAGGCCACGATTCAGGCGAAGTGCGGGCTCAGGTGATGGAAGTGGTGCGCGGCGCGTTCCGTCCCGAATTCCTCAATCGTCTAGACGAGGTGATTTTATTTCATCGGCTGTTCCGCGAACACATGGCGGGTATCGTCGATATTCAACTGCAGCGTCTCTTGGCTCTGGTCGAAGAGCGCAAGATTACGTTGACCTTGGACGATGCCGCGAAGGCGTGGCTTGCGGATAAGGGCTACGACCCGGTTTATGGCGCGCGCCCCTTGAAGCGCGTCATCCAGCGCGCTCTGCAAAACCCGCTGGCCTCAATGCTGCTCGAAGGCAGAATCAAGGACGGCGACGCGGTTCAGGTTTCGGCGAAAGCCAAGCACCTGACCATCAATGGTCAGGTCGTGGAAGACTGGGCGGCGTAAGACTGGGCGGCGTAAGAAAGGCCGGGTTGCCCAAGCTCCAAGCCACAGACTTTTGGGGTCCGTGAACGGTGCTTAAGGGAATGCTTTAAGACGCGTTATTTCTGCGCCAGTCGTTTGCTTTGAATGCCCAACGCGGCCCATTGCGCATTCAACGTATTGCGCGCGCTTTCAAAGCGAGCCAGTTCCTTGCCGCTTAGTTTCTCGCCGGAGGGCATCTTCACGCTCATGGGGTTCATCTTGGTGCCGAGGCGGACGATTTCATAGTGCAGATGCGGGCCGGTGGATCGTCCGGTGGTGCCGACATAGCCGATTACATCGCCTTGGCGCACGCGCTTGCCCTTAGCGACGCCGCGATTGATGCCGCTCATGTGAGCGTAGCCGGTGGAATATTCGGAATTGTGGCGGATGCTGACGTATTTGCCGTAGCCGCCATTCCAGCCGGCGCTTTCCACCACGCCGTCGCCAGCGGCGTAAATCGGTGTGCCCGTGGGCGCGGCGAAGTCGGTGCCGGTGTGCTTTTTGGTGTAGCCCAGGATGGGGTGCTTGCGATT
>Ga0299912_10003024_pt1 | contig 13786 bp, 9 predicted proteins | sample RVTome_2_FD_207667 | JGI IMG/M metagenome (GOLD analysis project Ga0299912, IMG submission 207667) | Soil microbial communities from uranium-contaminated site in the Upper Colorado River Basin, Wyoming, United States - RVT95D214 (version 2) ...
GCCACAATGCCAAACCGGCTCACGGGCAATGCATTGCGGCTGGCCACGACAACAAGCAGCGGGTGGGCCTGAGACTTCCCTGTGCGCCGCACCCGCTTGAAATCCGCCTCACCGGTGAGCCGGTGTCTGCGATCCATCTGCCCTGGCAGGGTCCTGGCTCCACCTGAGAGCCATCGCCCCCCGACCGGCCGTCTCGGCCCGCCGGTCTCAGGCCTTCCAGTTGATCTTCTTGACGTGGGCGTTCATGCGCGGCGTCAGCCGCCGGCGCCCGCGCAGGCGCCGACGCTTGAGGACGGCGCGTCCGTCCGGCGTGGCCATGCGGGCGCGAAACCCGTGGACCCGAACCCGACGGCGAATCTTGGGCTGATACGTTCGCTTCGGCATGCTTACCCCGATCGTTTCGGTCTGACGTGAAGATGACCGGGACAGTATACCCCAACCGACCGGACGGGTCAACGGGTGGACCCCAGGCGGGTCACTCTCCCAGGCGCTCGATCTGCGCCCCAAGCGACCGGAGTTTGGAGTCGATCTGCTCGTAGCCGCGGTCGATCTGCCCGATGTTGCGGATGTCGGAGCTCCCGTCGGCGGCCAGTGCCGCCAGGACGAGTGCCATTCCGGCGCGGATATCGGGGCTTTCCAGGTGCTCGCCAATCAGGCGGGTTGGGCCTTCCACGATGCAGCGGTGCGGGTCGCACAGGATAATGCGCGCCCCCATGGAGACCAGCTTGTCGATAAAGAACATGCGGCTGGGGTACATCCAGTCGTGGAAGAGCACCGTGCCGCGAGCTTGGCTGGCGAGGACGATGGCAATGCTGATCAGGTCCGTTGGGAACGCCGGCCAGGGCATGACGCTGATCTCGGGGATGAATCCCCCCAGATCGGGGACAATGCGGAGTTTCTGATGCCCGGGGGCGACGACGTCCTCACCCCGGGCCTGCCAGTCGACTCCCAGGCGCGTCAGGACGAGACGGATCATGTCGAGATGCTGGGGAGCGGCGCTGTGAACCGTCACTTCGCCATGCGTGACTGCCGCGGCGGCGATGAAGCTCACAACTTCCAGATAGTCCGGTCCGATGGTGAACTCCCCGCCATGCAAGCCCTGCACGCCGGAGATATGCAGGGTGTTCGAGCCGATGTGCTTGATCCGCCCGCCCAGGGTATTGAGAAAGTTGCAGAGGTCCTGGACATGGGGCTCGGAGGCGGCATTGCGGATCACCGTATCACCCTGTGCCAGGACGGCGGCCATGACGGCATTCTCCGTTGCGGTGACGCTGGCTTCATCGAGCAACAACTCGGCGCCGTGCAGGCCGACCCCCGCCTCCATGCGGAACTCTCGTTCGCTGTAGGTGATATCGGCCCCCAGGCCGCGCAGTGCCAGGAAATGGGTATCGACCCGCCGGCGGCCGATGACATCCCCGCCGGGTGGGGGCAGGTCGATCCCTCCAGAGCGATGCAGCATCGGGCCGGCCAGCAGAATCGAGGCTCGGATCCTGCGGCAGATATCCGGATCCAAATCCGCGCGGCGCACTTGGCCGGCGTGCACCCGCCAGGTATGCTCATCCAGAGCCTCGATCGCCACACCCAGGCTCTCAAGGAGCAGGCGCATGGCGCGGACGTCGCCGATATCCGGGACATTGTGTAGGACCACCGGTTCGTCGGTCATCAGGCAGGCCGAGAGCAGCGGCAGGGCGGCGTTCTTGTTGCCGGAGGCTGTCACTTCGCCGTGCAGTGGGACACCGCCGCGAATCCGGAAGCTTGGCATGGCTTATCCTCTTGACACGAGCAGGATGGGCGCGCCCGGAGTGATGGGCAGCAGGTCGGCGGCGCGTCCTTGGTTGATGGCCAGCTCGAGCAGGCCATCGCTGCCGATGTAGGCCAGCGCTTCCCCCGGCGCCGCCTCGCCGAAGGTTCGCCGGAGCGGGACGGCCCGGCCGTCTGGCAGGATGGCGGCCAGGTTTGCGGCCGGGAGCTTCGTCCCTTTCACGCCGCGCACCCAAGGTGACAGAACCAAGTGCTCTGGCTGGAACTCCAGTACTCCGATGGATGTGACCCAATTCCCGAACCGGTCGGTGAAAAGAGCTTCGCCGCGGATCCCGGGTGGGTTGAGGATCTCGAGGCGCTCCGGCGGGAGCCTGACCAGGTCATCGATCTCGGGACCGAGTTCGCTCAGCGCCGCACCTTGAGCCAGCGCTGCAGCGGCCGGGGCAAAAACATCGCGGCCGTGGAAGGTCGAATGGAGCGCTCGGGTTGTCGGTGAAGGGAGCTCCACCGCACGCGCTGGGCCGAGGCGTTCCTGCAGGAGCGTAAAAAGGCCATTGTCCGGCCCCACCGCTCGGGCTCGCTCCCAGGCCAAGGCCACGCCGCGGCGGTCTGTCCCGACGCCCGGGTCTACCACGGCCAAGTAAAGCGTATCATCGGGCAGGTAGGGCGCCGCCTGCCACAGGCGGAAGCTGGCCTGCCGGATGTCGCCGGGGGGGATCTCGTGGGTCAAATCCAGGAAGTGAGCGTCGACCCCCGAGCGTGCGATCACGCCTTTCATGATCCCCACGTAGGCATCTTGCGTTCCGAAGTCTGTCAGGCACGCGATCGTGGCGGGAGTCGGGCGCATAGACGGACATTCTAGCGGAGGGGCGGGAGGCGGTCAAACCGGCCCTGGCGGTGCCTCCGCCTTGCCTTATGTCGACCGGGAGGATGCAGTGGGCGGGGACTCGAGTCGAGAGCTCGGAGCAATCGGACCACCTGCCGGAACACGTGGTAAAATCACTCTTTGTGGTCAACCCAAGCGGCGTGGAACGACCGATCGGTGTCTGGGGAGCGCTGGCGCGCGGCTTCGAGCGTGTGGCGGCGCAACCTCTCTTGCTAGTCCCCCCGATCTTGCTGGATCTCTTCTTCTGGTTTGGCCCACACCTGACGGTCTCGGCGATCATGCAGCAGGTGCTCCATGGGCTGACATTCCCATCCAGCAGCGAGCCCACGCTTGTCGACCAGATGAAGGCCATGCGGGAACTCCTGGCGGAACTGGGTTCACGCTTCAACCTCCTCACGGCCTTGAGCAGTTTCCCGGTCGGAATTCCCAGCCTGATGGCAGCCCGGCTCCCCATCGGCACGCCCCTGGGAGCACCGCAGCAGTTGGAAATCGCCGATCCTGGCCTGGCACTTCTGCTGTGGGCCAGCCTGACGGTGGCAGGACTCGGAATCGTCTCGCTCTATCTGCGCGCGGCGGCGATCCAGATCGCACCGGTGAAGGAGATCGCCTCCGGTTTCTCGGCATGGGCGCGTCTGTGCCTGCTGGCGGCTGGCATTGTCTTGGGCGGCATCCTGATGGGAACGGCGGTGGTCTTCGTCGCCACGCTGGCCGCCTTGATCGCTCCGCTGCTGGAGATGGTGATCATCTTCCTGGGTTTCAGTGCCATCTTCTGGGCGGCGGTCTATCTGGCCTTCACCCCCCATGGCATCGTCCGCTATCGCTACGGTGTGTTTCGGGCGATGATGGAGAGCGTCCTGCTGGTGCGCTGGAATCTGGTGGCCTGCATCGCGTTTCTCTCGATCTCCTTCGCTCTGACTTATGTGACGAATATCATCTGGACCATGCCGGAGGAGACGTCCTGGTTCGCGGCGCTGGCCATACTGGGGCACGCCTTTGTCAGCGCCATGCTCGTCGTCTCGAGCTACGCCTTTTACCAGGGCCGGCACCAGTGGCTGAGCGCGCTGCGGGCAGCAACCACCGCCCGGGTGATGGGCGATGCGCAGCCACCGGCTGGTCCTGCGGCATAGGAAGAGGTTGACCGTGGCACGCAAGACATCCAGCGTAAGCAGCTACGCCGCCAAGGACATCCAGGTATTGGAAGGCCTGGAAGCCGTCCGGCGGCGGCCGGGCATGTACGTCGGGGGCACCGACGTCAAAGCCCTGCACCACCTGGTCTACGAGGTCGTCGACAACTCGATCGACGAGGCTCTGGCCGGGTCATGCGACCGGATTGAGATCCTCATCCACCCGGACCGGAGTGTCACGGTGGAAGACAATGGCCGCGGCATCCCGGTCGATCTGCACCCGGAGAAGAAGAAGCCCGCTCTGGAAATTGTCATGACGGTCCTGCACGCCGGGGGCAAGTTCGGCGGCTCGGGCTACAAGGTCTCGGGCGGGTTGCACGGTGTGGGCGTGTCTGCCGTCAATGCCCTCTCGGAGTGGTGCGAGGTTGAGGTCCGGCGGGACGGACAAGTCCATTTCCAACGCTACGAACGCGGCGCTCCGACCGGCCCGGTCAAGGTCATCGGCAAGGCGGGCAAGAGTGAGACCGGCACGAAGACAACCTTCAAATACGACAAGCTGATCTTCAAAGACGAAGTCGACTACCGGTTCGAGAACCTGGTCCAGCGCTTCCGCGAGATGTCGTTTGTTACGCGGGGCGTGACCATCCACCTACTGGATGGTCGTGATGGCCGCGAGATGACCTTCCATTTTGAGGGCGGGATCACGTCCTTCGTCCGCTATCTCAATCGGAACCGCGAGGTCCTGCATCCCGTCGTGTATGTCGACCGGGAAATCGAAGGCACTGGCATCGAAGTAGCACTGCAATACACCGACGCCTACGCCGAGTCGGTTTACTCCTTCGCCAATACGATCAACACGATCGACGGCGGTACGCACCTCACAGGCATGCGGGCGGCCATCACGCGCACGATCAACGACTATGCACGCAAGGCCGCTCTGCTCAAGGATGCGGACCAGAATTTTTCGGGCGACGACACGCGTGAAGGCCTGACGGCCATCGTCTCCATCAAGCACCGTGATCCGCAGTTCGAAAGCCAGACGAAGGTCAAGCTGATGAATGCCGAGGTGCAGACCCAGGTGCAGCAGGCCCTGGGCGAAACCTTCAGCGCCTTTCTCGAGGAGAACCCGCGCGCCGGCAAGGCGATTGTCCAGAAGTGCCTGACCTCCGCCCGGGCCCGGGATGCGGCGCGCAAGGCCCGCGACCTGGTGATCCGCAAGAGCGCTCTGGAAAGCCTGACTCTGCCTGGCAAGCTGGCGGACTGCTCGGAACGCGAGCCGCACAAGTGTGAGTTGTATATCGTCGAAGGGGATTCTGCAGGTGGATCGGCCAAACAAGGCCGTGATCGACACTTCCAGGCAATCCTTCCCTTGCGGGGCAAGATCCTCAATACCGAGCGCGCCCGCCTGGATAAGATCCTGGGCAACAACGAGGTCAAAGCCTTGATCTCGGCGCTAGGTACGGGCATCGGCGAAGGCTTCGACCTCTCGGGCCTGCGCTATGGGCGGGTCATCATCATGACCGACGCCGATGTGGACGGCAGCCACATCCGCACGCTGCTCCTGACGTTCTTCTTCCGCTACATGGCGGAGTTGATTGAGGCGGGCCATCTGTTCATCGCCCAGCCGCCGCTCTACCGGATTGCCTACAAGAGTAAGGTCCACTATGCCTACACTGATTCCGATCGCGAGCGAATCCTGAAGGGCATGGATGGCGGCGCGGACAAGGCCAGCCTGCAGCGCTACAAGGGCCTGGGGGAGATGAACCCCCAACAGTTATGGGAAACGACGATGGATCCGGCCAATCGGACGCTGATGCAGGTGACGGTTGAGGATGCCGCCGCCGCCGACCGCACTTTCGATATGCTGATGGGGGAGGCTGTGCCTCCGCGCAAGCGCTTCATCCAGACGCACGCCAAAGACGTCCGCAACCTCGACATCTAGCACATTCGGGGGAAACGAACCGGGCTGGCCCACGCGGGCCAGCCCGGTTCGTTTCCCCGCCAGGCGGACGGCAGGCATGCCCCGCAAAGGCGAAGGTGGACCTTCCTCGTCACGCGCCGGATTCCGCGTGATGGTCTCGGTGTCCTGGAATTGCAGGGCGGATAGAGACCCCCGACCCACCCTTGGGGCCAGACAAGTGTCGACAACGCCAGGCAGGGATGGACGCGGTTGCACCGCGCCATTCGGTCTTCGGGTCACTGGTGGGTCTTGTGCTGGAGCGGGGGGGTGGACCGGTCGACCGGGGAGGAGATGGGGCGGAGAAGCCTGGAACAGCGCGTCGGCAGTCCTTGGTAAGACTGCTTGCAGCCCCCTGATCGCCCAGGGCGAGCTCTGCCCCCAAACAGCCGCCGAGGTTTCTCCCCGTGTGTGCTGACTTGTTAGGGCTTCTCGCGGAACGAGACGCCGCAGCGCTCGCAGGCGCCGGGGATGCCCAGGCTGGTCTGCACACCAAGAAGCAGGCCGCAGCGAGGGCAGCGCACGCTGAATTGAAGCCCCACCCCAGCAATCACCAGCGCAGGAAGGGCCAGGAGGGCGATCCAACGGGCGACCCACGCCTCGTTCGGGATGGTAGACACAAAACCGACCATCACCCCCAGGTAGAAGAGAGTGGCGACCGCCGTCAGGCGCATGTTTCGTTGCCAACGGCGGAGCAGGGCGAACTCGGAGGCACTCAGCTGAGCGGGCCGCGCTTGCTGCCAGCGGGCGACCTTCTCGCCGGCCAGCTCCCGCCTGCGGATCTCGCGGATCACGAAAATCCCCACGATGCCCAACGCCGCTATTGCAACGAAAAAGAACTTCAGGTATCCACTCGTGTCGCTCATGATAGGCAGGTCCCAAGTTTGCGCGTGCGGAAGGATGGCTGGCATGCAGTCCGCATTATAGTCCATGAGAGGTCACTTCATCCGACTCGATCCCGCTTGAGAAACCAGCAATTCCGAAGTTTCGATGACCGCGCGCGTCGCGGAAACTTGAATCGGTCATGAGATCGCAAGCCTCCCACCTTTCGAACCTGGTTTCCACCACGGTGGTTGGCCTCCGCCTGGTCGGCCGCCCGCACGATGTGCGGTGCTGGCTCCACCTCCTGCTCCCGGAACGGTTCGTCACGCACGCCCCCTTCGCCTGGGTCCGCAGTGTGTGGCATCCCTCGGCTGTTGGAAAGGCGCTCATGTGGATGAGGGAGTGTGCTTGGAGCCCGAAGGCGCCACGGCCGCCGTGTACTGCACGCATCTACCGTCCTTCGGATGGCGTGGCGAGGCCGAGGGCCGGATATCGACCTTCAGGTCGGCCAGGCTGGGGTGGCCAGCGGTCAAGGAGTGCCGGGGATGGCCGGCTGAGGCCCACCCGGGCTGACCCTTCCGCATTTCAAGTGGCAAACTGATTGCCGAAGGGCCGCCGAGAGCAGACCGCGGCTTGACAGGTGCGATGGGCCGAGATAGGATTCGTCATCAGACGTCTGATGACTTACGCCGGCGCGCGGCACGGGCAAGGGAGCCTGGCGTCGGGTCGTATGGCAGGAGCGCGATGACGGATCCGAATCGGGGGCGCAGGCGATCATCTGCCGCAAGTCCGTCCCGCGCGGTGCCCACGGCCCTGCCGCCTGGCCAACCGCTTCGACAGCAGGTACGTGTGCGCGTGGCCCACTTGCTTGCGGAGCGCAGGCTGCGGCCGGGCGACCAGATCCCTACCGAACCCGAGTTGATCGCATTCCTGGGCGTTAGCCGAGCCACCTTGCGCGAAGGGCTGCAACTGCTTGAACAGGAGGGCGTGATCGCCTCCCGCCACGGCATCGGCCGTTTCCTCGTCGCCTCGCCGGACACCCTCGTCACCGACATCTCCCGGCTGCGAGGCGTCAGCGAACTGCTCACCGAGCACCGCATCCGCGCCACCCGGCACCTGCTCGACCTGCGGCGCCTGCCCGCCGACGCCGAAATCGCCGCCGCGCTTCAACTCCCCGAGGGGACTCCCATCATTCGCCTGGAGCGCGTTTGGGTACAGCGGGCCGAACCCGTCATCTACAGCATCGACATCCTGCCGGAGGCGCTCATCGGGGAGGGCTGGACGCCGCGCGACTTCCAGGGCTCTCTGCTGGAGCTGATCGAGGCGCGCAGCGGACGCAGCCTCGGGCACGCCCAGTCCGCCCTGCGCGCCGTCACCTTGCCGCCGGCTCTCGCCCGGCGCGTCGTCGTTTCGCCTCGGGTGGCCTGGCTGCGCATGGATCAGGTCAATTTCGACACCGACGGCCAGCCAATCATCTTCTCGCAGGACTACCATCGCGGCGACTGGATCACTTTCCACGTCGTCCGCCTTCGCCGCTGATCGCCCAAGGAGACCGCATGCCCATGACCGCAACGACCACCTCAGCCGACCCGATCCCCGCCGAGGATCTGACCCGGCAGTACATGCAGATCGAGGCCGAGATTCACGCCGCCATCGATCGCGTCCTTCCCAGCGGCAAGTACACGCTCGGGCCGGTGCTGGAGGAGTTTGAGCACCAGTACGCCACCTTCTGCGGCACCCCGCATGCGATCGGGATCAGTAGCGGCACGGCCGCCCTGCAGCTGGCTTTGGCCGCCATGGGCATCGGGCCGGGTGACGAGGTGATCACCCAGGCCAATACCTACGTCGCCACGGCCTTCGCCATCAGCTACCTAGGAGCCAAGCCTGTGTTTGTGGACGTGGACCCGGTCCACGCCAACCTCGACGTGGGCGCGCTGGAGGCGCGGATCACGCCGCGCACCAAGGTGATCATCCCGGTGCACATGTACGGCCACCCGGCTGACATGGATCCGCTGCTGCGAGTGGCGGACCGCCACGGGCTGCGCGTGCTGGAGGACGCCTCACACGCCCACGGGGCGACCTATAAGGGCAGGCGCATCGGATCGCTCGGTGACGCGGCGGCATTCTCCTTCTATCCATCCAAGGTCCTCGGCGCGTACGGAGACGCCGGCGCCATCACCACGAACGACGCCGACCTGGCGAAGAGGATCCGCGTCCTGCGCTACATGGGGCAGGAGCTCAAGCACACGCACCTGGTCATCGGTTACCAGGAGCGGCTCGACCCGATCCAGGCGGCGATCCTGATCGTCAAACTGCGACACCTGGAAAGCTGGATCGAGCGCCGGCGGTCAATCGCTCAGCGCTACCGCGAGCTGCTCGACGGCCTGCCGGTGCGTGTGCCGCAGGAGGCGTTGGACTGCCGGCACGTCTACTACCTGTACACGCTTCACGCGCCGCGGCGCGACGAGCTGGTCGCGTTTCTGCAGGGCAGGGGCATCGCCACGCAGACGATCTATCGCAGTCCGGTTCCGCTCCAGCCCTGCTACGCGCAGCTCGGGTACACGGCGGACGACTTCCCGGTGGCGACTCGCCTGGCGGGCGAGCTGATCAACCTGCCGATGTTCCCCGAACTGCGCGACGAGGAGATCGAGCGTGTCGCCGGCGGTGTGCGTGCCTTCTACGGCGGAGACAAGCCGTGAGCGATCGGATCAAGCTGGCCGTCTTGGGGGGAAGTGCCCTGGCCACGCCCCTCTTGTTCGAGGGCATGGCCAGGGCGAAGGCCGCTGCGGCCTACGAGGCCGTCCTCTTCGGCCGCGACAGCGAACGACTGGAGCTGGTCGCGCGCGTCTCAAAGGATCTGGTCTCTCGCTACCCGGGTGTCGACATCCGCGTGACGTCTACCGGCGACTTGGGTCAGGCGGTCGAAGGCGCATCTTTCATCGTCAACCAGATGCGAATAGGCGGGCTGGAGGGCAGGCTCTTCGACGAGACCTTCCCGCGCGCCTTCGGCCTACCGGGAGAGGAAACCGTCGGGCCGGGCGGTTTCAACAATACGCGCCGTGCCCTTCCGATTGTGCTCGATGCCTGCCGTCAGATCGAAGGACGCGCCCCGGACACTGTCCTGCTCAACCTAACCAACCCTTCGAGCCTGATCCAGTATGCCATCCGCCGCTTCACGAAGCTCAAGGTCATCGGCACATGCGACTCGCCCGTGGCCCTGATGAAGATGATTGCCGGGCTGCTCGGGCTCCCGCGCGACGAGCTGGCCTTCACCGTCGGCGGGATGCACCATTTCACCTGGATCACCGGCGTGACGCACCAGGGCAAGGAGCGCTTGACGGAGGTCTTGGCGCGAGCGCACGAGCTGCCTAAGCTCGGCACCGACCCCGATCTGATCCGTGTCTTGGGTGTCATCCCGTCGCCTTACTACCGCTACTACGCCCATCCGGATCGCATCCTGGCCATGACTGAGGGCCGCCCCGCGCGGGCTCAGGAGCTGATGGCCATCCAGAGCCAGATGCTGGACGACTTCCGGCGTTGGCGGCCGGGTGAGAGGCTCGACTCGCTGGCCCGGCGCGGCGCCGCGTGGTACGAGGACATCGTCGTACCGACACTTCTGAGTCTGGCCGAGCATAAGACGGTGGAATTGGTGCTCAGCCTCGACAACGGTGCGGCGCTCCCCTGGCTCCCACCGCAGGCGATCATTGAGGCTCCGGTTGCGATCCGGGACGGCAGTCTTCGCCCGCCCAAGCCGGCGGACCTTCCGGCCGATATCCGTGGCCTCGTCCAGCGCAACGCGGCGTATGAGATGCTGGCCGTCGAGGCCATCGTCGAAGACGACCGCGCCAAGGCGCTGCGCGCGCTGATGTCCAACCTGATGGTGCGCAGCTACAACCAGGCACGCGGCCTGCTGGACGTGATGTGGCCGGATCAGGCCACGCCGGGGATCTCGATCCAGCGCCGGGAAGCGGATGGCCCGGCGCCGATGAAGGCACCGACCTTGCACTTCGGCGATCGGCTGCTCGAGTCCGTCCGCCCGCCCGAGGATGACGTGGCCGTGATCACCATGGAGGAGCCGTGGAAGCTGGCGCGCGACCGGCTCGGGCTGCGGCCCAAGGTCGTCGCCTTTGTGCGCGAGCTCGACTGGTTCCGCCTGGAGGCGCTCGAGCGCGAGCTTCCGGAGGTCTCGGCTGTGGTCGGCCTGGGGGGAGGCACGCCGACCGATGCCGCCAAGTACGTCGCCTGGCGGCGGCATCTGCCGGTGGATGTCTTCCCGTCCATCACCTCGGTCGACGCCGCCGTCACCAAGAGCATCGCCGCCCGCAGTGGCGGCCATGTCACCTACATCGGTTATGTTGTCCCTCGCCAGGTGTACGTCGACACTACCTTGATCGCCGGGGCGCCGCCGCGCCTCAACCGCAGCGGCGTCGGCGACATCCTGTGCGCGCACGTAGCACTGTGGGACTGGAAGCTGGCGCATGAGTCGCGCGGCGAGCGCTACGATCCGGCCGCTGTCGAAGCCATGCGCCGCTGGCTGGAGCGCATCGTCGCCGGCGCAGGCGACATCCACAACGTGACGCCGGCAGGCATCCGGCTCACCATGCAAGCCTTCGAGGACATCAGCCTGACCTGCCGCCGCTTCGGCAGCAGCCGGCCGCAGGAAGCTTCCGACCACACCTTTGCCTACAACGCCGAGTTCCAAACCGGAAAGGCCTTCCTGCATGGTGAGATTGTGGGCCTCGGCACGTACGTCATGGCCGTCCTGCAGGACAACCATCCGGACTTCCTGCTCGAGGCCTACGCCAGGACCGGCCTGTTGTGGCAGCCGCGCGACATCGGGCTGACCCGCGACGAGTTTGTTCAGACGCTGCGCACGCTGAACGACTACCAGAAGAACTTCGGCCGTCGCTACTCGATCCTCGATGAACGCAAACTGGATCTGGCCTTCATCGATGCGATTGCCGCAAAGATGGCGTTCTGAGCCGATGGGCACTCCGATCCTTCGGCCAGGGCGTGCCGACGAGGCGCCGGAACTGCTCAGCCTGATGTCCGCCGCGCTGGCCGGCGGGAGCGCCGGCGCGATCATCCACGACTTTCCAGACCCGGATGGCGAGGAGGCCTGGCTGCACTACCTGGTCTCAACCGGTGAGGGGTGGGTGGCGGAGATCGATGGCGCCGCGGCCGGTTTCGGAATCACCGTCGAACGCGGGGCCACACGCTGGCTGGTGTCACTGTTCGTGCAGCCTGCCTATCAGAGACGGGGACTTGGACGCTTGCTGCTGGACCAGCTGTGGCCGCCAGGCTTCAAGGGCGAGCGGGCGACACTGGTGGATGCTGCATCACGCCCGGCCATGAGCCTGTACCTGCGCGCCGGGCTGACGCCACGGCTCTCGGTGCTCGCATTCGAGGGCCAACCGTCGGCGGGCTCCGCCGGTACGCAGCGCCTGCACTTGCACGACGATTGGAAAGAGGTGGCGGGAAAAGTCCATGTCGCCGATGCCGCTGCATTCGCCGCCGCGCGGCCAACGGATCACGCGCATTGGGCAGAACGCGGATTCGCTTTTCGCAGCCTTTGGAGAGATCCAGGCGAGTGGCTCGGCTACGCGCGTTGGAGTTCATCCGGCCGGCTGGGCCCGGTCGTTCTTACGGAAGGCGTCGATTGGCCGGCGGCGCTGGAAGCGCTGGCCGGCGAAGCCGCTCGGGGCGGGCTGGAGCGCCTCCGGCTGATGGTCCCTGCGGTGAATGAGCCTGCGCTGCGCTGGTGCGTAGAGCGCGGGTTGCATTACCAGGGGATGGAGATCCTCCTGGCGACGCGGTTGCCGGGTGAGTGGAACCGCTGCCTGATCCACCGGGCGGGGCTGCCATGACGGCTGTTCCCCGGGATGCGGGATGGGAAGATGAATGACGCGGACCTGCTGCTTGGATTGGACATCGGGACTCAGGGTGCCAAAGGCGTACTCGTAAACCGCGCCGGAAAGGTGCAGGCTCAAGCACAGATCGAATACGATTGCATCTACCCGCAGCCGGGATGGGTCGAGCACGACATGCAGGCAAACTGGTGGCAGCACCCGGCGGAGGTCATACGGCGGCTGCTCCAACAGCCAGAGATCACGCCGGCACGCGTGGCCGCCGTCAACATCAGCGGGTTGTACCCGGCGATGGGGCCCACCGACGGAGACGGGCAGCCGATTGCCGGGGCCATCCTGTACTCCGACAACCGTGCCTTGGCCGAAGTTGACGAACTCAACGTCGGCCTCGGGTTGAAGCTGACGAGTGAGGAGCTGACGCCCAAGCTGCTGTGGTTCCTGCGCCACAGGCCGGACCAGGCCAGTCGCATGCGCATGTTCTTTGACGCGGCCCATTACGCCGTATTTCGCCTCACCGGCGCGTATGTGGCCGACACGATCACCCTCGGCTTGTGGGGCGCGATCTACTCGGCTCCGGACGCCGCATGGAGGCCCGAGGTCTGCGCCCGGTTTGGCATTCCGGTCGATATCCTGCCTGCGATCCATCCCCCGGCCACGATCGTCGGCCACGTGCACAGCGAGGCGTCGCGCCTGACGGGCCTGCCGGTCGACACGCCGGTTCTCACCGGGATGCCCGATCTGGTGGCGTCCATCATCAGCGCGGGTGCCACCCAGCAGGATGAGGCCGTTGCCTACTATGGTACGGCGGGCGTCGTCCCGGTCCAACTCGACGACCTGCTGCGCGCCCTGCGGCACTCGCATCCTGTGGAAGATGGCTACCTGTTCTACTATGCCGCCTACAGCCTGGCAGTCGGGGATGCGGTGAGGTGGTTTCGAGACATCTTCGGGCTGCCGGAGGTGGACGCCGCCCGCGCCGGTGGGCCGGGCGCCTACGCGCGGCTCGACGCGCTGGCGGCCGGCGTACCCGCCGGGTCGGAGGGGCTGCTGCTGCTCCCCTACTTCCAAGGGCAGCGTTCTCCGGAGTTTGACCCGCAGGCCTCGGGCGTGTTCTTCGGCATGACTCCAGCTCACGGCCGAGGCCACTACTTCCGGGCGGTGCTCGAGTCGTGGGGGTACAGCATCCGCGATGGGCTGGAGACGAGCTACCCGCAAGGATCGCCGATCCGGCGGATGGTCGCCACCGGCGGCGGGGCGCGCAGCCTGCTGTGGCGCCAGATCGTCAGCGACATCACCGGGCTGCCGCAGAGCTACGTGCCCGACGCGGATGGCCCGCTTGGTGCGGCGTATGTGGCCGGGCTGGCGCTTGGAT
>Ga0299912_10003027_pt1 | contig 13780 bp, 12 predicted proteins | sample RVTome_2_FD_207667 | JGI IMG/M metagenome (GOLD analysis project Ga0299912, IMG submission 207667) | Soil microbial communities from uranium-contaminated site in the Upper Colorado River Basin, Wyoming, United States - RVT95D214 (version 2) ...
CCCCGAGCGCCGCCAGGTAATGGAGCCAGGTTCGGCCTTGATTGTCCGCCAGCCCGGCGTCGGCGCCGAAAGCCACAAGCTGGACAATACAGTCCCCTGCTTCACCCCATGGCCACTCACCAGTCAGGAACAGATGCAGCGGCGTGCGCCCATGTTTGTCCCGAGCATTTGGGTCTGCGCCGGCCTCTAGCAGCGCCTTGGTGGCTTCGCGGCGAAACGTGCTGTCGGACAACGCGACCACATGCAGTGGTGTGAGACCTTCGTTGTCACGAGCATTGACGCGGGGTTTGGCCTTCAGGATTTCCACCAAAGGTCCCTCCCAGACGCCGATCTTCTCGACGGCGGCGTGCAGCGGCGTGCGGCCTTGGCGATTGGTTGCGTTCACATCCGCCCCGGTGGCGATCAGCTCAGCCACTTTGTCCTTGTAAATCCCGAGCGCAGCGCGATGCAGGGCGGTGTCGCCGTTGGCGTCTCTGGCATTGAGATTTGCCCCGACGGCGCCGAGCAGTCTCAACAACGCCGCGCGTTCTTCGTCAAACAACATTATTGAATCGTCTGTGGCTAACGCCGCGACGGTCTTTCCGGACTGGTTCGTGGCGGCGGCATCCACGCCGGCCGCTAGCAGGAATGCAGCCGCGTTCGGCACGGGCCATTCCATTGACTCTTCATCCTTGGTCGTCAGGTAACGCACATAAGGTTCCTTGCGCGGATCTGATTTCATCCGCGCCAGCCAGGTGGCGGGGGGCCGGCTTTGGATCACGACCGGCCGGTGAAGCAGAATCAAATGCAGTGCCGTGTTGCCTTCGGGGTCGCGGGCGTTGACATCGGCTCCCTTGTCGAGCAGGAATGCCGCCGCACCCAGATGCCCGTGTTGCACGGCCAATTGGAGGGGCGTGAAGCCGAGTTCATTGCGGGCATCCAGATTCGCCGAATCCACCAAGGCCGACAAGGCGACGATGTCACCCTTGGCAGCGGCCAGATGGAGCGGCGTGGAAACACCGCGCTCGGGCCGGCTGCCGGCGGTGCCGGCGCCCAGCAGCAAGCGGATCGTTTCCGACTGCTTTGCCTGGATGGCCGTGTCCAATGGCGTCCAACCGTTCGAGTCGCGCACGTTGGTGGGGGCATGAGCCGCCAGCAGGCGCGTCACCTGGTTTGCCAGGCCGCGCGCCGCCGCCAGGTGCAGCGCAGTCTGTCCGGCGAGGTTGGTGGCGGCAGGAGAGACGCCGACCTTGAGCCAGAAATCCGTCAGCGGCAGCCGGTCAGTCCGCACTGACCAGTGCAATAGGGTTTGCGATTCACCGTCTCGTGCCAGCACGACGTTCCCGTTTGCCGTCCAGAGTTCGCGCGCGGTTTCCAAGTCGCCAAATCCCGTGGCCACGAAAACGTCGTAATCGCATCCATTTCGACGCAGCAGGTCGCGGAGCTTTGCCCAGCGTTCCGGCGCAAAATCCTTGCTGTCGCGGGCTGCGGCGACGGCCAACGCCAGGGTCTGGAACAACGTGAGGCGCTGCGGGCTTTGGACGTTTGGCGAGACCCCGGCCGCCAGCAGAGCCTCGGCGGCCTCAAGTTGGCCGCGTTGGACGGTGGCCTCGAGCATCGCCGCGCCGTGGTTGGCGAGGAATTGGGCCGCCTCCTTGTTCAGCGGAGGTGGTCCCTCTCTTGCCAGCAATTCAGCACCACGCGTGGGCCCGCCCGGAGCAGCGCGGCTCTGCTTGAGCATTCGCGGGACAAGTTTGCCGTCACTGCGAATGATGGCCAACTCGAAGGGTGTTCTTCTGTAATAGCCTGCCTCCAGGAAGGGATCTGCGCCATAATCCAACAGCAAGCATGCGATTCTTTCCTGTATGTCAGGTGGAATGAAACCTTCGAGGGCAAAATGCAGCGCGCTGTTCTGGGAAAAACTGCGGTGATTGGGATTTGCGCCTGCTTCCAACAACAGTTTACACACCTCCTCATGCCCGTAACTGACTGCCTCTTCCAAGGCCGTCATTTGGGCGTTGGCGCTGTTTCGAATATCTCCCCAAGCATTGGGATTGGCGCCGTGTTTCAGTAACAAGGCAACGATTTCAATGCGACCATCTGCGGCAGCCTGGAGCAATGGGTGGTGTTTGGAGTAGTAAATGTCGTAATATGCGTCATCCACCAGGTCTTTATTGTGCGTCAGCAGATCCTGGACGGCATTCGTATCATTGTTGTCAATCGCCCGAAACAGTGCCGTAAATGTCTCTTGTTGGCGGGCATGTGGTTGTGCCGAGGCAATCCAAAAGCCCAGCAGACACGCCGCGAGAGAGAATGTGACCCACCTTAACAGCCCAAGAGCGCTTGCGCCTTTTGCAGCCATGAATGCAGTCTGGTCAAGCTGGGCGGGCCTTGTCAATTCACACGTCCGATTTGGTTGCCAACCGTTCGCAAACGGCATAAAAGGATGGCGCAATGGCAGCCCGTTTTAGTTGCACCGTTTTGGTGTTGATGTCCCTTTGCTCGTGCCTTGGACAGCGGTTGGACTTGCCCGAACCGCCGCAGCAGCGAAAACCTTGGCATCCGCCTGCCGCCGATGTGCCGACCAATCTCCTATCGGCCGTTAATAGCCTTTTCGAGCAGGGTTTTCCGGACCCGCGCGGTTGCGAGTATCGTGAAATCGAAGTCGAAGTCAGCAGCATATGGGACGGGAAAGGTCGCGCCGTTCAAACGCGCGGCTGGGTGCTGCCGGAAAAGGCGGGCCAGACACAGCGATTTGCCATCTGCTGGAATGGACTGATTTATCCTGTCGCAACAGTCGGGGCAGCGGCGGACCTGCATGCTGAAGCGGTGAATTTGAGTCCGCCCACTTGGCGGCGATTCAATTCCGCCTTCGGCGAGGTCATTCTGGACTTTGCCTCTAATTCCCCGTCCACGCGCGTGCTGTTGCTGCTCCAGTGCGGCGAGACGGAGGCTGCTCGGAAAAACTGGGCGCCCGACCAGCGCTTCATGACCGAACTGCAAGAGGGCATGAATAAGCCGGAAACGGAGATTGGAAAGCGCGAAAGTTACGATCCGTATCTGGAACTTGCCGGCGACTGGGCCTGGGCGCTCTTCGACCGGACGATTTGCGCGCACATGCGGGGCGACGAGGCGCTGGCCTTGGCCACCGCGCGCAAGCTGGCTGAAGTCCAGCCCAAAATCGAGGCGGAGGCGGCGAAGCGAGGCTTCCCACGCGAGCAATACTACGATTCAGCAAGGAAAGGGAAAGAGAAGCCCTACCTCGATTTCTTGGATCAGTTGCCTCAACTGCTGGCTGACCTGGAGCGCCGCGCCCGCGAAGGCAAACGCGTCAGTGCGGTCGAAAGCGGCCTGCAAAAAATCCCGAATCAAGCCGGGCGAATCGCAGCGTTGATGCGCGACTTGGACTTGGTTCAAGCGCGTCAGTGGAGTCAGCCGGGATGGGTGAATCTGGCCGAAGATCCCGTTGTGACGGCCCTCGTCCAAGAAGGCGACGCCGCTGTCGAGCCGCTGCTGGACTGTCTGGAGACCGACAAAAGGCTGACGCGCTCGGTCGGCTTTCATCGCGACTTCTTCCGCAGCCGCACTGTAATCCCCGTGGCCAGCGCCGCCCGAACTGCACTGCAAATGATTCTTCAGGCGGAGTCTCGCGGCGGCGCGCCCGAGATTCGCGCGTATTGGGACAAATACAAAGGGCTGAAAATTGAAGACCGCTGGTATGCGATCTTGAAAGACGGATCTGCTGGAATGGAGCGCTGGCGGGAAGCCGCCGCGAACATCACCCGGCCGGAAAACATGACGTCGGTTCCGGGAATTGGTTTCAGCACCATCAAACTGGCGCCAACCAACGCGCCCGTCCGGCTGCGCGGCGAAGTGTTGCGGGGCAAATCGAACCCGTCAGTCTCGGCCCTGATGACCCGTCGCGCCCTTCAGGTCGCTCCCGCCGACAGCGATGCCACTTACGATCTTGCCAACGCCTGCGAAATCGGCCTGTGCCTGGCGGCTTGGGACAGTCAAGCCGTGGCGCCAACTGCGAAAGCGCTGGTGGAACGCTGCCGCACGGTGATGGAATACTCCGACCAGGGGAGTTCATGGCCCGTGCAGCGACTGGGAAGTCTCATTGCCAGACTCACGATGGCCCGCGTCCAAGCCGGCGACCCGCACGCGCTCGAAGATTACGCGGCGTGGTTGAAGACCATGACGCCGGAGCAACTAGAGAGTTATCTGTCCGACAGCCTCGAGCCGCTGAGCAAGTTCCCAAGCAACGACGTTCTGCAAGCCGCAGCGGACAGCTTGTTCAACGATACCAACTCGGTTTGGAGCAGACTGCCTTGGAAGGGCGCGGGCTTCCACAAACCGGTCGAAACCGAACTGGTCAACGTGCCGGCCTTCCGGCGTTTGGTGTCCCGCGAACTGGACAAGAGAGAAGTCTGCGGCACAATCGAGTGGCTCGGGCCGGGCACCGCCGGTTTCCAAATCACCAATTACCTGAGCGGCAGTCGCGGACTCGCCTTGCCGGAAGGCGAGCGTCCCGCCACCAGAACAGAGACCGACCTCCGCTGGTGCGACTGGATCGCGTGGTCGTTGTTCAATGCGAAACAAATTCCTTTTTTCAATCCTTTTGCGCCGGTCGAAAAACGCGATGACATCATCCGGGATGCAAAGGCCTTGCTTGACCGATGAGGCGTGGACCTGGGATGCTGCGTGCATAGATTGCCCACCCTGAAGAAATCATGAAACCGCTTGCGGGTTGCCGGCTCTACACGTTCGTGGACACGGCTTATTTGCGCGGGCGCGCGCCCGAAGTTGTGGCGCAACAGCTTTGTGACGGCGGTTCGGACCTGATCCAGCTTCGCGCGAAGGATTCGCCGCTGAATGACATCCGCCGCATGGCTGAGGCGCTTCTGCCGATCACGCGCCAGGCCAACGTCGGTCTCGTCATCAACGATCACTTGGCCATTGCGCGGGAAGTGGGGGCGGATTTCTGTCATCTCGGGCAGGAGGACTTTTTCGGCGCGGGACACAAGCACGTCTCGGAACTCAAAGGCAGGGACGGCTCTCCGAGCCGTCCGAGCGGCGCGCCCGGCGGGCGCGCCCTACCTGAATTGCGGATTGGGATTTCGACGCATGCGCCGGAACAGGCGAAGCGGGCTTTGACGGCGCGCGCAGATTATGTTGCCATCGGCCCGGTCTATGCCACGGGCACGAAACCGACCGCCAAACCAGTGACGCTGGATTACGTGCGCTGGGCGGCGGTGAATGTGACTGTCCCGTGGTTTGCCATTGGCGGAATCAATCTGCAAAACCTCGACGACGTGCTGGCGGCGGGCGCGCGTCGCATTTGCGTGGTGTCAGCCATCCTGAACGCGGACGACATGGGTAAAGCGTGCGCTGAGTTTCGCAAACGTCTGGGTTGAACTTTGGGCCCCGAGTTCACCGGACAGACTTACGGCTGGACAACAGGCAGCGTTTTTGTCATTCGTCCCGCGACACTAGCATTGCGATAAACATCTGCCGCTCGCGCGACTCCTTGACAGTGAAAATGCCCAAGTGGATTATAGGGTTAGTCCTGGGATTGGTCCTGGTTGAGGTTGGCATCGTTGCTTGGGTCTACGTTGTTTGGTTTTACCCCATGGATCGCTACTACCGCGTGCATCAGGCCACGTACGAGAAGACTTCTACCGAGAGACTTCAGTTGCTGGCGCGGCAAGTGGTGAAAATGGCAGAGGCGATCGGGCCTTCAAACGGAGTTCTCTACTACATCCGAGATGATGACATGCCTTCGGAGTTGAGAGACCTCGATCCAAGTTGGGTTTCAATAGGCAAAGATGAAGCGTGGGTCGAGCTTCACGGTGGTGGCGACCACTTCGGATTTGCCGTTCGCCGAATCGAGGGGGAAACGAATGTCTGGAAGATTGTACGCTATGACGAATACCACGAAATCGAGATTGGCGAGTATTCAGAAGTAAGAGCAGCCACAAACTCGGTCGCGCCCACGCCGAACCGGTAGGAGGCGTGGCGTGACGCACCTCCCTACCGCAGGCTCTCATCCTTGGGCGACAACAGGCGGCGCGGAGGTCCATTCGTTCGCGGCTCAGGTTTTGTCTTGAACGCGGAGCGCAGCAGCCAGTGACGCTTCAGCCCCTGCACCAGTTCGTCCGTGTGCACGATGGCGTCGGAAATCTCCTTGAGCATGTTGGTGTTGGCTTGGACCTGCGCGTTGAGGTTGCTGGTGATGCCGGCCAAGTTGTCGAGCGACTGCGCCAGGCTTTGTGCCAGCACGGCAAGGTTGGTGTTGGCGTTGACCATGACGGCGTTGGCGTTGGTGAGTGCCGAGTCCAATTGCGTGTGCTGGTCGGATGACAGCAGCCAGTCGCCCAAAGCCCCGTGTCCTTTCAGTTCCTCGGAAATCACGGCGAGGTTCGAGGCGGCGGGTTTGGCCGCGAGGGCAACAGCGTTCAGATTCGTGGCCAAGCCGATGGTATTTTCGAGCGCGGCGGCCAGTTGATTCGTCAGCGCGAGGAAGTTCGGCAGCGCCTTTTCGACCTGCGTCACGAGTTTGTCCAGCCGCTCACTGATGGCGGGTGTTTCCTCCGAGAGCAGCCAGTAGAGGTTGGTCCGGCCATAAGTTTCGTAGCGCTTCTCGAAATCGTCCCACACGGCGGTCATGGACTTCTTTTGCTCGCGGGTGTCGAGGACGCGCACGCGTTGATGGCCCAGACTGGCGAGTTGCGCCAGATTACTTCTTGAGAGCGGCGTCAGGGCGCGCAGCACGACGTTCGTGCCGGTGGCGTCGCGGATTTCCTCGGCGAGTTTCCATTTCTCCAACTCGCGCCAGTTGGACGCTTCGCCGGGCGCGATTTCGCGGAGCGGATTGAACATGTAGGTCGGATAACCCCTGGTGCCTTTCGTGACTTCGAGCGAGCGTTGGCCGAGCAGATCGGCGGAAGTCACTTTCGCCCGTGAACCTTCCGTCCACAAATAGCCGTAGTACGGGTCTTTGATCTCAAACTCGACATAGACGTTGAACGGGTCGTAAGGCGGCATGGCGTCAATGCGGGTGATCTGGCCGACGTCAAAACCCATGAGCTTCACTGGATCGCCGACCTTCAAACCAGTGGCACGGTCGGCGAACGTGTAGTAAGGCGCCTTGGTGACGAACCAGCCTTTCCGCTCCGCGGTGTTGTAGATGTAATAGGCGAAGCCGCCGACCAGCAGCAGCGTGGCCAGCAGCACAAACCAGCCCACGGCGCGTTCCATGCGGCTGAGGCGCGTGCGCAGTTGCGGAGTCAGATCCTGCAGGGCCATGATCTCAATTCGCTCGGGTGAATGTTGAGGTGTCTGCGCCGGTTGCGCCAGCCGGCAATTCGACGGCGAGCATTTCGCACACAACCGGTTCGTTAGCCCGCTCCAGCTCGGCCCAGCCGCCGAGTACCACCAACTGTTTATCCTTGAGCAGGGCGAACCGGCGGGCGTGGCCTTTCCACGGACGCAAATTCTCGGTCGTGGCGACCAGCGTCACCGGTTTGCCACCGAAAAAGCTGTGGCCGGCGGACAGTTGATCGAGGAAGCGCAGCCACCAGTTGGCGTGGCGTGCGTCGAGGCCGCCCAGCGGGTTGTCCAGCAACAGCACGTCCGGTTGGAGCATCAACGCCCGGGCCAGTCCGGCGCGTCTTTGCCAGTTGCGGCCAATGGCGCCTGGCGTGCGGTCGGCCCAGCGACTGAGTTCCATCAACTCCAGCGTCGCCTGCACGCGGTCCGCGGCTTCCGGGTCGGACAGATTGCGGTGATAACGCAGTGGCAGGGCGATGTTGTCCGCGATCGTCAGTTGGCCGAGCAATTGCCCGCCGTCAAAGACCAGGCCAAGGCGCAGGCGGGTTGGCAGGCGCGCGTCCTCGAAGATGGGCATGTCTTCGCCGCAGAAATGGTAAGTGCCGCGCGCGGGCGAGAGCAGTCCCGCTGCCATCATGGCAAAATCGCTCTTGCCCGAGCCATGCAGACCTGCCAGCACCCAGTAATCCCCGGGCGCAACCGACCAGTTCACGTCTTCGACGACGGTGCGGTCGGGGTCTCTCATGGCCGTGGCGGCGACGGCGCGCATTTCGATGACCGGTTGGCCGGGGCTGGATACGACGGTGGTCATACGGCGAGGTAGATGATGATGAAGAGGGCGTCCAACAGGACGCAGCCAACGAGGCTTTGCGCCACGGCGCGCACCGTGGCGTGCGAAACTTCCTCCAGCCGCAGCGGTCGGGCCAGACCGTGGTAACAGGTCACGATGGCGATGATGAAGCCGAAGCCCACCGTTTTGAGCGCCAACAACGCGAAGTCCAGCCAACCCAGGGCGCTGGCCAGTTGGCGGACGTATTCGCCGGGCAGCAACGGCACGTCTTGAAGAAACGCCCAAAGATAGCCGCTGACCAGCGAGCCGAGGATCAGGTAAACCGTGAGCGAAAAGATGCCCAGCGCCATGCCGATGACACGGGGCACAACGAGGTAATGGACGGGATCAATGCCCAGCGCCTCGAGCGCCTCGACTTCGCCCAGCGCGCGCGCCGTGCCCAGCTCGACGACGTTGGCCGCGCCGACGCGCGCCAGCACGACCAATGCGGTCAGCAGCGGGCCAAGCTCGCGCACAACGACGATGACCACCACCGGGCCGAGGTAGTTGATGGCGCCGACGGGTGTCAGCCAGGAAACGGTTTGGCCGATGACCAGCAGGCCCAGCGCGGCGGAAAGAAAGAGGAACATCGGCAGCAGCCGCACCCCGGCGCGGTCCACCGCACGGCGCATGAGCGGATGAATGACGCGCGAGGCGACGCCGAATTTGCTGGCGATCACGCCGAGCGTGATCAGGCCGAACGCGCCCAGCCCCTGCACGGTCAGCACCAGACGCAGGAGCTTGCGGCCGAGAAAGTTGGTGTAAGACCTCGGCAGCGGTGCGCGTAAGAGCACGCTCGTGTCTGGTGCATCGAAGGCGCTGACAGTCCCGTCTGGCACAGGGTCAACGTAATGCCCGCTGCGCACGGGGCAAGGCGCTTTTTACTACAGCGGTTAATCGTGATCGTGCCCTTGCTCTTAATCTGCTTTTCGGGTTGGGAGATTAAGATTACGATGAGGATCAAGATTCCGAGCTGAAGAAGGCAACCGGTGAAGAACATCGTCTATTTCGACCTGGAAACGCAGAAGTCCGCCGAAGAAGCCGGCGGCTGGAACAAAATCAGCCGCATGGGGATGAGCATCGGCGTGACGTACAGCACCGCGCGGGACGACTACCGGATCTTCGACGAGAAACACGTCAACGAGTTGCTCGCCGACTTGCAGCGGGCCGATCTCGTGGTGGGTTTCAATATTTTGCGCTTTGATTACGAAGTGCTGCATGGTTACACGCCGTTCGATCTGCGACAACTGCCCACGCTCGACATCATGGTAGATTTGCAGGAAAAGTTGCAGCACCGGTTGTCGCTCGACGCCATCGCCAGCGCCACGTTCGGCCTGGAAAAGACCAGCGACGGCATGCAGGCCTTGCGGTGGTTCAAGGACGGGAAGCTGCTGGAGATCGCCGAATATTGCTGTTACGATGTAAAGCTAACCAAGCTCGTGCACGAATACGGTCTGAAGCATCGGCAGCTTCATTACCACAATCGCTTCGGGAAGAAACTCACTGTGCCGGTGGGTTGGGGAACAGTTGGCGGCGTGAACCATTGACAATGGTAACATAAATGGCACTATATGGCTGAGACTTTTGACGTCCGGGAATACACCGAAGGCGGACGCTCGCCCTTCGCAGGATGGTTCGATGAGTTGGACGCGGTGACGGCAGCGCCGGGTGGACAGATACGTCCGCGCGGCTTGAAGCGGGCAACTTCGGCGCGGCCAAACCGCTACGCGAGGGTGTATTTGAGTTGAGGCTGGATTTCGGGCCGGGCTACCGCGTGTATTACGGGCGCGATGGCCGGACAATCATCATCCTGCTCGGCGGCGGGAGCAAGAGGCGGCAGGACGCCGACATCGCCGCCGCCGTGGAACACTGGAAACGATACAAACAGACAGAAGCATAAAATGGCATTGACACGAGACTACAAAGAAACCGTTGTGGCGCGGATTCAACGCGACCGCAAATTTGCGCGGGCGCTCTACGCCGAGGCCGTGGGCGCGCTGCTGGAAGGCGAAACCGCCGAGGGACTTTCCATGCTGCGCGACTTGGTTCACGCCGGAATCACCTTCAAGCAACTGGCGCGGCAGACCGGCTTGGGCGAAAAGACGCTGCACCGGATGCTGAACCACAACGGCAACCCCACGGCGCGCAACCTAGGCATGATCATGCGGCGCATTGCTGAAGACTTGGGCATCAAACCGCGTGTGGAAGTGGCTGCTTGCAGGTGAATGCTCGCGCTGAAATTAACCACAGTTCCAAATCAATTGATTCTGGCCAGTCTCGCTGCCGTCGCAACGAATGGCACGAATACAGTCTGCGCCACCGGCAACTGCACTATCACAATCGTTTTGGGAAGAAACTCACCGTGCCGGTGAGTTGGTAAGTCGGAATGCATTGAAAATCATTCAATCGTAAGCGGGTATTCCGACGACCACATGAACTTGTCTCTATTGAAAGTGCGCGACCTCAGCAAACCCATCCCGGTCGATTAATTGGTTGCGCCGGGAGCGTGATAGCAATGGGCCGGCAGTGAGGTTTGTCTTTCATTTCCTTCCGCCCTTATTGCCATCGAAGTTTTTCAAAACTAGCAACAATTCCGAGAATCTTTCTTCCTCGGCAATTGTGGAAGCTGTTTTTCCATCATCAGTTTTGAGGTCGCGATTTGCTCCCCATAACAAGAGAAGCTTGGCTACTTCAATTTGGTTCGCAGCCGCAGCATGCATCAGGGGCGTCCATCCGTCGCTTTGTCTGGCGTTAACCTTGTCACCTTTCGAATAGAGATATTCGACCACATCCTTGTGTCCGCCGGCGGCGGCCATCATCATTGGAGTCAATCCTGTATCGGTCACTCTGAAATCCGCATTTTTGGAAATGAGATATTTTACCGCTTCCAAATGTCCCTTCGCTGAAGCAAGAATGAGCGGAGTTGATTGGTTAAACCCCCGCAAATTGACATCTGCCCCCTTTGAAATAAGAAGTTCGAGCATTCGAATATTTCCCTGAAAAGCTGCCACACCCAGAGGGGTCATGCCCTGGGAGGATTTAATGTTTATGCCAATCCCCTTCGCCAAATTATCCTTAACAGTCTCCACATCCCCTTTCGTGATTGCCCGAAAGAAGGATTCCACATCGGATGGAGAAATGCTTGGGCTTGGTGCTGAGACTGACGAGTTTCTTTTTTCCCGCGACATTTTAGCCAGCCATAGCGACCATCCCCAAATTGCGGCCTGCCGCTCCCTCTCAGATCCGCCATTGTAAATGCGACCGAAACATTCTCCGGTTGTTTGATCGAGGATTGCGGCCAGGACATCCGCCACAACTTTTGGTTTGTAAGTTGCATGAACACCAGGCTGTAAAGTCAGCGTAAACTCCTGCAATGGTAATTCCCGAAAATCATTCATTTGAGAAATGATGGCAGGGGCCGCGTCTTTCCCAAGTGCGGCCAGCTGACTATATGCCCTGGCGGCCGAGTTCGAGTTGAACATCTCCCGAATCAGTTCTTTCACTTCATCGCTATGCAGTCTCGGTTCGGAGTTTTGGAGCTTTAGATCAGAAATTAATCCTGCTTGCGTTTTGATTTCACTCTTAATCGTTGCTTCGCTTCGTCTATTAAATTCCACCAGGGCACTATTTGGTTCATGACTGGTAAAATAGATACCCTTCCAACTGGGCCAATCATTGTACTCAAGGAAAAAGATCGCCTCCTTTTTATCTAATGAAAGAACGTAATCGGGCTCTGGCGCGTCTGAACGCCCTTTTGCCTGGTATTTGAGAGTGATCGGCGCTTTGTCGATTTGCCCTTTGTATATCTCAGTTATTTTCAAAGGAATGAGCAGGAAATCGTAAGCCCTTTCGCTACGCTGTTTTTGAAATTGCTCAAGTGGTATTTCCATTACCCCTTTGATAATCACTGGCGATCTTGCAATCAGCTTCCAGTCAGGTTCTTCTTCGGCGAATACAGTTTTGGAAATCGCGAGCCCGATTCCAAACAGCGAACATAGGAGCTGAGTTCTCGCTGTGGTAGCGGTTGGGAAAACTCTGGCGGCGACCCTGATCACTGGACGATCATATAACCGCTCCTAGGAGCGTCAACACGGGAATGATGTCCCCGTGCTCACGCGCTAGCTGATTTCATTGCTGTTTTAAGATGTGGTGCCCGCGACAGGATTTGAACCTGTACGGTGTTACCCACTAGAACCTGAATCTAGCGCGTCTGCCAATTCCGCCACGCGGGCACGAGGCGTCGTTTCGACTAAAACCTATTACGCCCTGGCAGGCTCTGGAGCAAGGCAAAAGGCGGCGGTCGCCGCGGACGATGGGCGCATCTTGAGACGGCGTCCGAACCCACGAGACCGCCGTGAAGAGAACCACTGATTGAGAATCAGCAGTATCGCCGGGCTGGTAGCCCGCGACGTCCGGCTGCATGGACGGCCAAGCCGGTTGTCAACCGGCGACACGGCGGACTGTCAGTCCGCGCTACGACAACAGTACCGCCAGGGTGCGGCTCGTAATTCAAGGCGGCTCTTCCGCGCTGGACAGCACATCGGGGTTTCGGCAGTCTGGCGGCACGCCCTGTCGGGCTTGATTACACTCGAATCGTGCGGCTGGTTTCGCACATTTCCTGTAACCCTGGCTGGATTTTGCCTATGTATTAGAGAAGACCTGATTAAAAAACCTATGGAACCAACTCCGCCCAATCCCGAACCGCAACCAGCCGCTCCCCAACCACCCGCGATGTCGCTGGCCGGACGGTTGCTCAACGTCGTCGCCGCGCCGGGCGAGGTCTTCGAGTCCATCAAGGCCGCGCCGGTGCGTACCGCGAATTGGCTCGTGCCGGTGCTGATAGCTTGCGCGGTTGGAATCATGTATGTCCTGGTTGTTTTTTCACAGGAGAGCATCCAGCTCCAGTTGCGGGAAGCACAGGAGAAGGCCTTTCAGCAGCAGGTCGAGGCCGGCAAAATGACCCAGCAACAAGCGGATCAAGCCGTGGCGGTGACACAGCGGTTCTCCGGCCCTGCAATGATGAAGATCTTCGGGTCGGTGGGCGCGGTCTTCGGAAACTTCGCCTACGTTTTCTTGGTCGGACTGGCGTTGTTCCTTGTCGGCGCGAGGCCGTCGGATGCAAAGCGCTGGGCCCGCTGGATTGGCGCGGTGCTGGTGGGTTTCTTTGCCGCGCTCCTGACAATAAAACTGTTCGCCGGGATGGGTTGGCAGTTGCGAGTGCTGTTGTTCTTCGTTTCATGGGCGGTGGTTGTCGGCGTGATGACGTTGCTGATCGTAATGATCGACAGAATCAACCCGTTCGGGGGATCGTTCACTTACATGAAGGCGGTGGAGGTCTGTGCGCTGGCCGGCATGGTCAATGTGCTGGGGGGCATTGTGACCATGCTGTTGGCCGTGGCGATGGGCAGCCTTTACGCCAACCCGGGGCCGGTCCTTTTGATCCGCGAGTTCGACGTGGTGAACAAGGTCCACCTCGCACTGGCCGCGGTCAATCTCGTGGTGATCTGGTACACTTTGGTGCTTGGCGCTGGTCTTGCGAAACTCAGCGGGGCTTCCTTCATCAAGTCGTTTCTGTGGTTGTTTGTGCCTTACGCTACGCTCCGTGCCGGCGTCATCCTCTTGGGCGTTGGCCAATAGGGC
>Ga0299912_10003028_pt1 | contig 13774 bp, 14 predicted proteins | sample RVTome_2_FD_207667 | JGI IMG/M metagenome (GOLD analysis project Ga0299912, IMG submission 207667) | Soil microbial communities from uranium-contaminated site in the Upper Colorado River Basin, Wyoming, United States - RVT95D214 (version 2) ...
GACCGGCACCCGCAGGTCGCGGTTGACGTCGGTGATGCCGACTTCGAACTCGGCCAGCCCGTTGAAGTCGTTCGGGTCGACCTCGAAGCCGACCTCCAGCCCGGTCAGGTACAGCGTGCCTTCCGGACCCGACGCCGGACCCTGGAAGCACAGCTGCGGCGGATGCTTGTGGATGATGCCCTCGGGATCGCGGATGGTGACGTCGCACTTGAGCGTGGCGATGCCGTCCTTGAGCTGGGCGCCGGAGAAGAAGCTCAGCAGCCAGGCCTTGTCGCCGGTCTTCATCTTGGCGGCGAGGTGGAACTGCGGGATCGTCACGGGCGAGGTGTTCCACTTTTCCCGCCAGTCGGGGTCGGTAACGATCGTGGCGATGGCGACCAGACCCGAGCGCTCGACCTTGGCGGTGGGCCTCGCCTCTTCGGCCGCGGCCGGCCCCGAACCCAGCGCCAGGAGGGCCGCAAGCCAAAATAGTCCGGCGCTCGGGCGTGCCCTGCTCATGGTCATTCCTCGTACGAATGCCCGGCCCGCAGGCCGTCGCGGACCCGGGCGGCGATGGCGAGGAATTCCGGCGTCTCGCGGATGTCGAGCGGCCGCTCGGCCGGCAGCGTCGACTCGATGACATCGGTCACCCGGCCGGGGCGCGGGCTCATCACCACGATCTTGGTCGAGAGATAGACCGCCTCGGGGATCGAGTGGGTGACGAAGGCGATGGTCTTGTTGGTGGCGGCCCACAGCTTCAGCAGCTCGGAGTTGAGGTGGTCGCGCACGATCTCGTCGAGCGCCCCGAACGGCTCGTCCATCAGCAACAGGTCGGCGTCGAAGGCCAGCGCCCGGGCGATGGAGGCGCGCTGCTGCATGCCGCCCGACAGCTGCCAGGGGTATTTCTTCTCGAAGCCGGTAAGGTTCACCAGTTCGAGCGTGCGCTTGATGCGGTCGCGCTTCTCGGCATCGGCGAAGCCCATGATCTCGAGCGGCAGGGCGACGTTCTTGTCGATGGTGCGCCACGGAAACAGCGCCGGCGCCTGGAAGACGTAGCCATAGGCCCGCTTCGCCCGCGCTTCCTCCGGCGACATGCCGTTGATCCTGATGCTGCCGGAGGTGGGCTGCTCGAGGTCGGCGATCACCCGCAGGAAGGTGGTCTTGCCGCAGCCCGAGGGGCCGATGAAGGAGACGAACTCGCCCTTTCCGATGTCGAGGTTGACGTCGGTCAGCGCCACTACCGGCCCGTCATTGGTGTGAAAAGTAAGGCCGAGACCCTTGGCCTCGACCACGTTGTTTGAATTCCCCTCGGTCACGTAGATCTATACCCCCGTCGCCGGAATGCCGGTGCGCTCGACCTTGCGCGGCGCGGTGATCTCTTTCCAGGTCGAGAGCGCCCGGTTGACGGCGCCGCGCGGCTCGCGGGCGACGAACTTGCCGTGCCCCGGCCTGGCCTTGACCTCGTTCTCGACGATCGCCACCTCGCCGCGGGTCAGCGTGTAGCGCGGCAGGCCGGTGACCTCGATACCCTCGAACACATTGTAGTCGATGATCGATTGCTGGGTCTTGGCGCTGATGGTCTTGCTCCGCTTCGGGTCCCAGACCACGAGGTCGGCATCGGCGCCCACCATCACCGCGCCCTTCTGCGGATAGCAGTTGAGGATCTTGGCGATATTGGTCGAGGTGACGGCGACGAATTCGTTCATGGTCAGCCGGCCGGTGACGACGCCCTTGGTCCACAGCACCGGCATGCGGTCCTCGAGACCGCCGGTGCCGTTGGGGATCTTGGCGAAGTTGCCGATGCCGGTGCGCTTCTGCGCGGTGGTGAAGGCGCAGTGGTCGGTGGCCACCACCTGCAGCGAGCCCGACTGCAGCCCGGCCCACAGCGAATCCTGGTGTTGCTTGGAACGGAACGGCGGGCTCATCACCCGGCGCGCCGCATAGTCCCAGTCCTTGTTGAAGTACTCGGTCTCGTCGAGCACCAGATGCTGGATCAGCGGCTCGCCATAGACGCGCTTGCCCTGCTGGCGGGCGCGGCGAATGGCCTCGTGCGCCTGCTCGCAGGAGGTGTGGACGATATAGACCGGCACCCCCGCCATGTCGGCGATCATGATGGCGCGGTTGGTGGCCTCGCCCTCGACCTCGGGCGGCCGCGAATAGGCATGCGCCTCCGGCCCGTTATTGCCCTCGGCGAGAAGCTTGGCCGTCATCTGCGCCACGACGTCGCCGTTTTCGGCGTGGACCAGCGGCAGCGCGCCCAACTCGGCGCAGCGCTGGAAGGACGAGAACATCTCGTCGTCGTCCACCATCAGCGCGCCCTTGTAGGCCATGAAGTGCTTGAAGGTGGTGATGCCGCGGTCGACGACCTCCTCCATCTCGCGCCAGACCTGCTCGCCCCACCAGGTGATGGCCATGTGGAAGGAATAGTCGGCCGAGGCCTTGGACGTCTTGTTGTCCCACATCTGCAGCGCCTCGAGCAGCGATTGCTGCGGGCTGGGCAGGCAGAAATCGACCACCATGGTGGTGCCGCCCGAGAGCGCCGCGCGGGTGCCGCTCTCGAAATCGTCGGTCGAATAGGTGCCCATGAACGGCATCTCGAGATGGGTATGCGGGTCGATGCCGCCGGGCATGACATAGCAGCCGGTAGCATCGAGCACCTCGCCGCCGGAAAGGTTCGGCCCGATCTCGGTGATCTTGCCGTCCTCGATGCGGACATCGGCCCTGTAGGTGAGATCGGCGGTAACGATCGTGCCGTTCTTGATGATCTTGCTGGTCATGGTGTGGGGTTCCCTGGCTCAGGCCGCAACGAGGCCAGCCGAGAGGCTGGTACCTTGCTGCGCAATTTCGTGCTGGTGGTGCTGGCGGACGGCCTGACGCCAGGGGCGCTCAGGCGTCGACCAGGTCGAGCCGCTTCTCGATGCGCGCCACTCGCTCGTCCATCCTGTCGAGCCGACCCGAGAGACTTGCGTATTGCTGCTCGAGGATGCCGAGGCGACCCTTGATTTCGCGCAGGTCGTCGGAGTGCCGATCCTGCGTGGCGCGGATGGCGCGAAGATGCTCGAGGATGATGTTCTCGGTCGACATGAGCCTGCTTCCGGCGCGGGAGCCCCATCGCAATATAGACGCGCGCTGGTCACGCCACAATCTCCGCGGTCTCGACCACGGCATGGAACAGCACGTCGGCGCCCGCCGTGGCCCATTCCTTGGAGATGTCCTCGGCTTCGTTGTGGCTCAACCCGCCGACGCAGGGGCACATGACCATGGTGGCGGGGGCGACCTTGGCGGCCCAGCAGGCGTCGTGCCCGGCGCCGGAGATGAGGTTCATGTGCGAGTAGCCGAGCTTTTCGGCGGCCGTGCGAACGCGTGAAACCAGCGTGGGGTCGAAGGTGACGGGGTCGAAATGGCCCACCAGTTCCACCGAGCAGCCGACGCCGAGCGCCGCTGCGATCTTTGCCGCTTCGGCCTCGATGCGGGCGCGCATGCCCTGGAGCTTGCCCAGCTCCGGCGAGCGGATGTCGACGGTGAACACCACCGTGCCGGGCAGCACGTTGCGCGAATTGGGGGAGAACTTGACCTGCCCGACGCCGCCGACGGCGCCCGGCTGGTTCTCCATCGCCACCGTCTGCACCATCTCGAAGATGCGGGCCGTGGCGAGCCCGGCATTGACCCGCATGTTCATCGGGGTGGAGCCGGTATGGGCCTCCCTGCCGGTGAGGGTGAACTCCAGCCAGTTGAGGCCCTGGCAGTGGGTGACCACGCCGATCTGCTTGTTCTCGGCCTCGAGGATCGGGCCCTGCTCGATATGGTACTCGAAATAGGCGTGCATCTTGCGGGCGCCGACCTCTTCGTCGCCGACCCAGCCGATGCGCTTCAGTTCATCGCCGAAGCTCTTGCCGTCCAGGTCCTTGCGGCCATAGGCGTAGTCCAGCGTGTGCACGCCGGCGAAGACGCCCGAGGCCAGCATGGCGGGGGCGAAGCGCGCCCCTTCCTCATTGGTCCAGTTGGTGACCACGATGGGGTGTTTCGTCCTGATGCCGAGGTCGTTCATCGTGCGGACCACTTCGAGCCCGCTCAGCACCCCGAGCACGCCGTCATACTTGCCGCCGGTGGGCTGGGTATCGAGGTGGCTCCCCACATAGACCGGCAGCGCCTCGGGATCGGTGCCCTCGCGGCGCATGAACATGGTGCCCATCTGGTCGACGCCCATGCTCAGCCCGGCGGCATCGCACCAGCGCTTGAACAGTTCGCGGCCCTCGCGGTCGGAATCGGTCAGCGTCTGCCGGTTGTTGCCGCCGGCGACGCCCGGGCCGATCTTGGCCATTTCCATCAGGCTGTCCCAGAGCCGATCGCCGTTGATACGAAGGTTTTCTCCAGGCGCTGCCATGCAGTTACTCCTCAATCGCAGTCTGGTCCCCTCGCCCCTCTGGGGAGAGGGTGGCTGGCGTGTAGCGCCAGCCGGGTGAGGGGGCGGGAAAAACACCTTCATTCATTCGGGCAATCATCTCATGCACGCCATTGAGCTGCTGGAGCACCTCATTGTTCCAGAACCTGAGCACCGAATAGCCGCGGCGATTCAGGAACGCGGTTCGGCGATCGTCGTACGCCTCGTCATCGACGTGCCGGCTACCATCCACTTCGACGACGAGCATGCGCTCGCGGCAGGCGAAATCGACGACGAAGGGACCGATCGGGAATTGTCGCACAAACTTCATGCCTTGGACGCTGCGGTTGCGAAGCAGGTTCCACATGCGCCGCTCCGCTTCGGTCGGAGTGCGGCGGAGAGTCCTCGCTTTCGCAACACCTTCGGGCGTCAGCTTCTTACCCCTCACCCGGCTCGACTTCGTCGAGCCACCCTCTCCCCAGAGGGGCGAGGGGAAGCCATAGGCACGTTCAGTCGACTCCCCACGCCCCTCCAGGGAGACGGTGCCGCCGTGGACGTCGACCTCTCCCCTCAGGGGAGAGGTGGCATCGGGGCCAATCCTGCCGGGGGGGGCTCTCATCCGGCTATTTCACGCTGGGGAAGCTGAATTCGGCACCGCCCTTGATCCCGGCGGGCCAGCGTGTGGTGACGGTCTTGAGCCGGGTATAGAAGTGCACGCCTTCGGGCCCGTAGATCGAGTGATCGCCGAACAGCGAGCGCTTCCAGCCGCCGAAGGAGTGGTAGGCCACCGGCACCGGGATCGGCACGTTGATGCCGACCATGCCGACTTCGATCTTGTCGGCGAACTCGCGCGCGGCGTCGCCGTCGCGGGTGAAGATGGCGGTGCCGTTGGCATATTCGTGGCCGTGGATCAGATCGACGGCATCCTGGTAGGTGCCGGCGCGGACCACCGAGAGCACCGGCCCGAAGATCTCCTCGCGATAGATCTTCATGTCCGGCTTGACGTGGTCGAACAGCGTGCCGCCGACGAAGAAGCCGTTCTCGTAGCCCTGCAGCGAAAAGCCGCGGCCGTCGACCACCAGCTCGGCGCCGGCTTCGACGCCCGCGTCGATGTAGCCGACGATCTTGTCGCGCTGCGCCATGGAGACGATCGGCCCCATCTGCGCGTCCTTGTCGGTCGCGGGCCCGATCTTGAGGCTCTCGACCCGCGGCTTGAGCTTGGCGACCAGTGCGTCGGCGGTCTTCTCGCCCACCGGCACGGCCACCGAGATGGCCATGCAGCGCTCACCGGCCGAGCCGTAGCCGGCGCCCATCAGCGCATCGGCTGCCTGGTCCATGTCGGCGTCGGGCATGATGATCATGTGGTTCTTGGCGCCGCCCAGCGCCTGCACGCGCTTACCCGCCTGGGTGCCCCTGCGATAGACATACTCTGCAATGGGCGTCGAGCCGACGAAGCTGACCGCCTTGACGTCGGGGTGATCGAGTAGCGCATCGACTGCCTCCTTGTCGCCGTGGACGACGTTGAGCACGCCCTCGGGAAGGCCCGCATCCATGAACAGCTGCCAGGCCAGCATCGGCGCTGACGGATCGCGCTCGGAGGGCTTCAGAATGAAGGTGTTCCCGCAGGCGATGGCCATGGGATACATCCACATCGGCACCATGGCCGGGAAATTGAACGGGGTGATGCCGGCGACCACGCCGAGCGGCTGGCGATCGGAGTGGGTGTCGATGTTCGGCCCGACATTGCGGGAGAACTCGCCCTTGAGCAGCTGCGGGATGCCGCAGGCGAAATCGACGCAGTCGATGCCGCGCGCCACTTCGCCCAGCGCATCGTCATGGACCTTGCCGTGTTCGCGCGAAATCTCGCGGGCCAGCTCGTCGGCGTGCTCGTCGAGCAGCTGCTTGAACTTGAACATCACCCGGGCGCGCTTCATCGGCGTGGTGTTCGACCAGGCCGGGAAGGCCTTTTTGGCGGCGGCAACCGCGGCGTTGATCTCGTCCAGCGTCGAGAGCGGCAAGGTCGCTATGGCCTCGCCGGTGGCCGGGTTGAAGACAGGCTGGGTGCGCGCGCTATTGCTCGTCTGCAGCACGCCGTTGATGGCATTCTGGATCGTGATCATCTGGTATTCTCCGCTTTGCGGCCGGATTTAGAACATGCATTCCATTTGGATAGCAATAGAACAAACGTTCTAAACCTAATCCAGCGTCCTCAGGATCTCCGTCAGTTTGCCGATCAGCGTATCGATGTGGCTCTTCTCCACGATCAGCGGCGGCGACATGGCGATGATGTCGCCGGTGGTACGGATCAGGATGCCGGCCTCGTAGGCCTTGACGAAGGCCGAGAAAGCCCGCTTGGTCGGCTGTCCGGCGATGGGTTCGAGCTCGACGGCGCCCACCAGCCCGATGTTGCGCACGTCGATGACGTGCTGCACGCCCTTGAGCGAATGCAGGGCGTCTTCCCAGTACTTGCCCATCTCGGCGCCACGGGTCAGCAGGCCCTCTTCCTTGTAGGTCTCCAGCGTCGCAAGGCCCGCCGCCGAGGCCATCGGGTTGCCCGAGTAGGTGTAGCCGTGCATGAACTCGATCATGTGCTCGGGTCCCTGCATGAAGGCGTCGTGGATCTCGGACGTGACCAGCACCGCGCCCATCGGGATGACGCCGTTGGTCAGGCCCTTGGCGGTGGTGATGATGTCCGGGATAACGCCGAAATAGTCGGCGGCGAAGGGCGTGCCGAGGCGGCCGAAGCCGGTGATGACCTCATCGAAGATCAACAGGATGCCGTGCTTCCTGGTGATCTCGCGCAGTCTCTGCAGATAGCCCTTGGGCGGGATCAGCACGCCCGTGGAGCCGGCCACCGGCTCGACGATCACCGCAGCGATGGTCGAGGCATCGTGCAGGGTGACGATGCGCTCGAGCTCGTCGGCGAGGTCGGCGCCGTGCTCCGGCTCGCCGCGGGTGAAGGCGTTCTTGCTCAAATTGTGGGTGTGCGGCATGTGGTCGACGCCGGTCAGGAGCGTGCCGAACATCTTGCGGTTGCTGACGATGCCGCCCACCGAAATGCCGCCGAAGTTGACGCCGTGATAGCCGCGCTCGCGGCCGATCAACCGGAAGCGGCTGCCGTCGCCTTTAGCGCGATGATAGGCAAGCGCCACCTTGAGTGCGGTCTCGACCGACTCCGAACCGGAGTTGGTGAACAGCACGTGGTTGAGCCCCTTGGGAGCCAGGTCGACCAGCCGGTTGGCCAGCTCGAAGGCCGTGGGGTGGCCCATCTGGAAGGCCGGGGCGTAGTCGAGCTCGGCCGCCTGCTGCTGGATCGCTTCGGTGATCTTGGGCCGGCAATGACCGGCGTTCACGCACCACAGGCCGGCGGTGCCGTCGAGCACCTGCCGCCCGTCGGCGGTGGTGTAGTGCATGTCCTTGGCGCCGACGAACATGCGCGGCGCCTTCTTGAACTGCCTGTTTGCCGTAAACGGCATCCAGAAGGCGCTGAGATCGTTCGGCACGACGTTGAGGCGGTTGGACACGAGTTCTCCCCAGGGGTCTTTTTGGCGTTTCCGGTCATTGTCCCTTGACGGGAGCACTACTTATCCAGAAATTTGACCAGTTGGAAAAATGTTAGCACTCCCATGCCGCCGATCAAGGTGAAAATGCTCGACGACAAGAGGCCGAAGGGATCTGGAACTGCGGCGAAGGAGCGCAAGCCCCGGCCGCAGACCCGCATCCAGAAGGAGAAACAGGACCTGATCCTGGAGGCGGCACTCGACATTTTCTCGCTGCACGGCTTCCGCGGCGCCACCATCGACCAGATCGCCGAGGCGGCGGGCATGAGCAAGCCGAACCTACTCTACTATTTCCGCCGCAAGGAAGACATCTACAAGCGGCTGCTCGCCGAGATGCTCGACGTCTGGCTGGACCCGCTCAAGCACATGGATTCGGGCGGCGACCCGATCCCCGAAATCCGCTCCTACATCCGCCGCAAGCTGGAAATGAGCCGCGACTTCCCGCGCCAGAGCCGGCTGTTCGCCAACGAGGTGCTGCAGGGGGCGCCGCGCATCTTCGACATGCTGGAGGGCGACCTCAAGGCACTGGTGGACGAGAAGGCCAAGGTGATCACCGGCTGGATGGACGAGGGCAAGCTCAACCGGGCCGACCCCTACCATCTGATCTTTTCCATCTGGGCCACCACCCAGCACTACGCCGATTTCGACGTGCAGGTGCGCGCCGTGCTGGGCAGGGACCGCGGCGGCGAAGGGCGATTCGATGATGCCGCGCATTTCCTCGAGCAATTGTTCATGTACGGGCTGAAACCGCACAAGCGGTGAGCGGCGCGCCTCAATCGTAGGGCTCATAGCTCTTTTCCTCGACGATTTCGGAGCCGGCGAGGGCGTTGATGCGGCTCTTGATGGCGAAGCGGCGGTCGTTGGTGGTGTAGACGGCGCGCGCCAGCGCGACGAAGCCGTCGCCGAAATCCCTGTCGCGCTCGCACAGCCGGATCTCGTCCTCGATCCGCCAGAGCTCCTGGTTTACCGCCAGCAGCTCGGCCTGCAGCCCATCCAGTTCCGGCAGGTCCAGGTTCCGCAGGCATTGGCTCAACAGCTCGAGTTCGCGGCGGACGTTGGCGAGCTTTGCCGGGTCGGAGATGGTGCGCGTCTTGATCTCGAGGATGGTCACCTTGTCGACCAGTTCGCCGACGCTGATGGGACTGTTCACGAGCATCTGCGTCAAGCCCCCGTCCGTTCCATGAGCCGGCCCGCTACCATCCGCATCACCCCGGCCCAGTCGCCGGCGCTCTGCTGCCGGAACAGCGTCATGGCCGGGTACCAGGGAGAATAGTCGATCTCCCGCATCCAGCGCCAGTCCGCCGCCTTCTGCAGCAGCACCCAGCACGGCACCCCCAGGGCTCCGGCCAGGTGGGCGATCGAGGTGTCCGAGGTGATCACCAGGTCGAGGCTGGCCATGACGGCGGCGGTGTCGACGAAGGCGTCGGGCCCGGCGTCCAAGCCCTCCCCCAGATCGGTGATCGCCGCCGCGCCGGCCAACTGCCCCAGCTGTTCGGCGCCAAGACCCTTCTGCAGGCTGACCAGCGCGACGCCGGGGATGGCCAGCAGCGGCGCAAAGGCCTGCAGTGGCAGTGAGCGGCCGCGGTCGACCTCGGCGCTGGGGTTGCCCTGCCAGGCGATGCCGACGCGCAGTCGCCCCTCGGGCAGGCGCGGCTTCCAGGCGGCGATCCGCTCGGGCGACGCCTTGAGGTAGGCGGTGCGCAACGGCAGCTGCTCGAGCGTGAGCCCCATGCGGAGGGGCAGGCTCATCAGCGGGCTATGGCAGTCGAAGCGCGGCGCGCTGCCGCCGGCCGCCACGATGCGCACGCTTTCGACGGTGCTGCAGATGGCCGCCAGCGGACGCGGCACCTCGACGACGACAGCGGCACCGCGCGATGCCAGCTCGGCGGCGAAGCGGATGAACTGCAGCGTATCGCCAAGACCCTGCTCGGCGTAACAGAACAGCGTGCGGCCCCGCAGGTCCTCGCCACCCCATTCGGGCGCCGCGTACCGGCGGACCGGGACGCCGGGCTTGAGCCGCCGGAACTCGTGCTCCGGCCAGCCCTCGGCGAACCGGCCCAGCGACAGCAGCAGGGTGCCCCGGCTGTAGTGTCCGTCGACATAGCGCGGGTTGAGGGCGATGGCCCGGTCGTAGCAGGCCAGCGCTTCGTCGACCCTGCCGAGCCGGTTGAGGGTCGCGCCGAGCCCGCCATGGGCTTCGGCGAGCCGCGGGTTGAGGGCGATGGCCTGCCTGTAGCTCTCCTCCGCTTGGGCCAGCCGGCCCAGTTCGCGCAGCGCCGTCCCCAGGTTGCTGCGGGCCTCGGCAAAGCCTGGCCGCAGCGCCAGCGCCGCCTCGTAGCTGGCCACCGCCTCCTCGAGCTTGCCGTCCTCGAACAGCACGATGCCCAGATGATGGTGGGCGCTCTCGTAGCGGGGATTGGCCGCGATGGCGGCGCGATAGCTCGCGGCCGCCTGGGCGCGGCGCCCCAGCGCCTTGAGGACATTGCCGCGGTTGTTGTGCGCCTCTGGGAAATTGGGGTTGGCCGCCAGCGCCCGATCGATCAGGGCCAGCGCCTGCTCGTTGTCGCCGAGCTGGAAGGCGGCAACGCCGAGGAGGTGCAGTGCCACCGGATGCGCGGGTTCGACGCTCAGCACGGTTCGGTAGATGGCGCTCGCCTCGGCCAGCCGGCCCGCCGCATGCAGCGCCCGCGCCCGCTCGATCTGGTCGTCGCCGGAGCCTGCCATCTTGCCCCCTTGGCCCCCTAGCCGTCGCGTTGCGCCGCCAGCACCAGCAAGCCGAGCACGGTGACCACGGCGCCGGCGACAACGCTGAGGCTAACCCAGCCGTGCCCGGCGAGGCCCTCGAGCAGGATGACGAAGGCGGGAACCGTATAGCCGTAGGCGATGACCTTGGCGGCCGGCAAATGGTGGGTGGCGAACTGGATGAGAAAGAAGCAGATCGCCGTCGGTCCGACGGCCAGGTAGAGCAGCACCCACCACACCATCGGCGGCAGGTTGAACCAGTCGACGGCGAGGATTTCGGGGAAGCCGTAGACAGCGATCCAGAGCGTGCTGGCGGTCAGCGTCCAGAAGCTCGCCACCATCGAGGGCTCGCCGCGGCTGAACCGGCGCAACAGCGGGGTATAGAAGGCGTAGGCCAAGCAGCCGACGAAATAGACCAGCTCCCCCTGTCCGATGTCGAAGGCGAGCATGGCAGCGAAGTCGCCGCGGAAGATCACCCAGATGGCACCCAGTCCGGCTACCACCAGGCTGAGCAGCACCACCGGTCCCGACTTCTGCCCGACGAGAAAGTAGGCGATGCCGGCGGTCATCAGCGGGATCAGGGTGAAGACGGCGCTCGTTGCCACCGGCTTGATCATGGTCAGGGCGAAGAACATCGAGACGAAGTAGATCGCCATCAGGAAGCCGGTGATGCCGAAGCGCCAGGGCGCGCGGGGCAGCACGAAGCGGTGGCGGGCAAACCCGAATGCGGCGGCGCCCATCAGTGCCGAGGCCATGACGAAGCGGATGGCGTTGAGCGGGGCCGGTGCCAGGAACGGCACGGCCAGCGCCCCGGTGGTGAAGGAGCCGGCGATCAGCGCCGCGAACAGCAGCATGGCTAGGTGCGCCAGCAGGCGCTGCCGGGCAGGATCGATGATCGAGACGAGCGATTTCGCGGGCGTGGTGTCCATGGCGGCCACCTGCCTAGCCAATCGGCGCCGCGAGGGAAAGCCTATTCGTCCAGTTCCGGGTAGTGCCGGAAGACGTCCCACTCGTTGGGTGGCAGCCGGCGCTGGCTCTTGAGATAACGTGCTATGTTCGGCAGGGCGGCGACTCGGGCGCAGACACCTGCGACCTTGGGATATCCGGGCAGCTGCCGCTGCATCAGCCGGGGAAAGGCATAGCTCAGCCCCTCGACCAGCTGGAACAGCGAGAGGTCGGCATAGCTCCGTTTCCGTCCTACCAGCCATGTGTCGCCGGCCGGGTTGCGGGCGAGGACGGTCTCGAACCAGTCGAGGAACAGCGGCACCCTGTTGTCGCGGAACAGCCTGGCGCGCCGCGCCGCCTCGGGCTTCTGCTCCTCGTAGTAGAGATCGCCGCCGATGGGGTGGTGGGTGTCGTGCGCCTCCACCACGGCATCGGCGATGGTCAGCTGGATCTGGTGGGTCCAGAGCCTGAGGAGCGGGTCGCGCGGCACCAGCCCGAGCTTGGGCCCCAGATAGTGCAGAATCAGCGCCGTCTGTCCGATCACCACCTCGCCGTCCCGGAGGAACGGCGGGGCGAAACTCGGGGTGGACGACTCGGCCGTGACCTTGCCGATGATGCCGTCGCCCTTCTCGCGGGCGACATCGACATAGTCCGCGCCCGCCTCCTCCAGCGCCAGCCGGACGAACTCGCCGCGGCCCTGGATGCCGGTCCAGTAGTAAAGCTCATAGGTCATGCGGCAAGAATGCGCCCGAATCGGGCGGCGTTCCAGCGCTTGCGTGGGCGCCGCTCAGCGCCCCGCCACCAGCATGCGCCGCAGCGTCCCGTCGCGCAGCACGAACTGGTGATAGAGCGCGGCGCCGGCATGCACGGCGATGAGCAGGATGAACGCCGGCTTGGCCAGCTGGTGCAGCTCGCCCCAGGGATCGCCGAAATAGTAGGCCAGAAGACCAAGGACGGGGACGACAACCAGCAGCGCATAGAACAGCCAGTGCATGGCGCGTGGCGCCAGATCGAGGAGCGGATTGGCGCCGTTGGCCGGCGCTGGAACACCCGTACGTAGGCGCAGCACTAGGCGGACCCCGACCAGCACCAGGATGGCGATGCCGAACCAGTAGTGGGCAGTGCCCAGCAGCGAATCGAGCGAGGACACCGTCTCCCCCTCCTCTGCGGCCTCGATGACCTCCGCCATGCTTTCACCGAACACGATCTGGAACAGGACGAGCGCGGCGATCAGCCAGTGCAAGACGATCTGGGCTCTGGAGAAACCGGGAGAAGTCGTGGCAGCCATTGGGGACTCCGTGGGCAGGTTGACGCGCCCACCTACTCCCGAAAGCTGACACGAATATGAAGGGGGTCTCCTTCCACCGGGCAGTCGCCGGTGCATATCGCGCGTTCGCCGATTCTCGCTCCTCCTCCGCCCCGCTGGTCGGCGCTGCGCTCGGGGCGCTGATCTGGCGCTGCCTCCTCGCCAGCGCCGAGGCCTCGGCCCATCCTGGCCAGCCGGCCAGCGCAGTCTGTCCGAGGCGGGCCGCACAGGGCCCGCCTCGGAAGGTCCGCTCAGTGGGCTGCGACCGCCACAGCGTCACATGACACATCCGGGTTCATGTCGGCGAAGGCGCCGTGCGGGTTGGGCTTCCAGGCCCAGACATGCAGCTCATAGAACGGCGGCAGGCCGTAGCGGTTGGGCGTGTTGGTGAAGCTGAACAGGTGACCCTGCAGCTCCGCCGGCCCCTTGAGCGTGATGTACTCGACGGCGATCAGCTCGAGGCTGCCATCGGCCTTGGGCTCGTACATCACCGCCTCGGGCTTGCTGAGGTCGACCGCGTCGTCCCCCAGATAGGCCGCGTTGACGTAGTGGATGCCCATGCCACCGCCGTCGACGCCGCTGGCGCAGGCGATCGGCGCATAGCCCTCGGCCGTTGCCGCGGCCACGTCCCGGAAGCGGTCATTGGCCTGCCGCACGCTGTCGGCGAGGGGATTGGCTTCGGCCGCCTGTGCGGCAAAGGCCGCGGTTGCGAACAGGGTCGCAAGCGCAAGGCCGCGAGTCCACCGAGTGGTGTTCATTTTCGTTCTCCATTGAAGTGTGGGGGTGGGCCGGCCGCCATTCATGCAACCGGCGAGGTGTCCGGCTACAGGCCCCAGGGGCCCCGCATCTCGAAGGGCGGCA
>Ga0299912_10003030_pt1 | contig 13769 bp, 8 predicted proteins | sample RVTome_2_FD_207667 | JGI IMG/M metagenome (GOLD analysis project Ga0299912, IMG submission 207667) | Soil microbial communities from uranium-contaminated site in the Upper Colorado River Basin, Wyoming, United States - RVT95D214 (version 2) ...
CACTAAAATAAAGATTTGCCTTGAATTATAACACAGTAATGTTTAAGTATAAATGAGAGTTGAAAAGTGTGTTTGTGATTCTTGAAGGTTTTGAGTCTTAATGGCTAAAATTAGTATTGCCACAAAAGCACCAAAACACGAAGAAAACACTAAGTTTTACTTGCCATAATTATCTAGAGTCCATAGATATTGTATTGAATTTCAATTTATTTGAAGATTCATATCACTTTACAAGTTGAATGCTCACCCGTGCATCGGGTGCCGACAATACGAGCAAATAGTTGCCTGATGGTAAATCTTCGGGTAGCGCAATAACCTGTTCGTGTTGGCCAGCCTCCTGTTTTTCACAATCTATAAAAGATTTCAGGATCCTTCCCTGCATATCCACCAGATAGATCGATATCTCTTCTTCTTCAACCAGGCTATACTTCAGCGTTGCTTCCTGCTCAATGGGATTAGGATAAATCCACAACTGATTTTCAGGACCTGAAAGATCAATTACCGCTGAAGGGGTCCATAGATAGTATTTTGCCAGGACAAAGTCGGCATCAGTACCATTCCCGGAATACCCGGCAACTATTACGCTCCTTTCAGGCAGGATGGCAGATGAATTCACCCCATCGTCGTATGTGCCAATGTCAGTGGTAACAATGCCGTTGGTACCGAAGGTATTATCAAGATCACCTTCTGTAGTATACCTGCAAAGTGCAAAATCCCAGTCATTGCCGTTCCAGGTACTTCCGGAAACTACCAGATTTCCATCGGGCTGAGGAAAAACGGAATGGGCGTCGTCGTGATTATCTCCAATGGCCGTGGTTACATATCCAACACCATTAAAACTGGTATCTAATTCACCATCCTCCTCATACCTTGCCAGGATAAAGTCGCGGTCAGCTCCGTTTTCTGAGCTGCCTGCCACCATTATTGTCCCACTGAGATTATCAAAGACTGAATTAGCAATATCATCGCCTGACCCAAAATCGGTAGTCACCAAACCATTGTTACCAAAACTAATTGCCAGGGTACCAACCTGGGTATAACAAGCCAAAGCAAAGTCATCATCTGTTCCGTTTTCTGAACCACCAGCAGCAATCAGTCGCCCATCGGGTAATATCCGTAATGAATTAACTATATCATTGCCGGAACCGAAATCAGTAATTGTTATTCCTGCAGTACCAAAAGTATTATCCAGACTGCCATTGGTATTATACCGTGCAAGGGCAAAATCAAGATCAGTTCCATTAGAGGCAGTTCCCGCTACCACGATCTTCCCATCGGGTTGAATGGCTAGTGAATAGATATAATCATTGCCTGAACCTACATTGGTCAATACAACGCCATTTGAGTTAAATGTGGGATCGAATGTACCATTGGAGTTATAGCGGATAATAGCAAAATCGAAATTGCTGCCGTTGTGATGATACCCGGCGGCAACAATTTTTCCGTCGGTTTGTATGGCGACCGATGTAGCATTTTCGTTATTGGTATCAATATCCGTAACGAGTTTCCCATCGGCACTGAAACTGCTGTCGAGCATACCATTTTTTTGATATCGAGCCAGGGCGAAATCGTTATCTGCTCCATTATAGGAATAACCGGCGGCAACAATTTTCCCATCGGGTTGAATTGCGATTGCAAGTATTAGATCATCGGACGTGCCAATTTGTGTAGTTACTTTTCCGTCTGTGTCAAAACCAGTATCCAATGATCCCGGTTGCGCAGATAATTTAGCAGTTAGTATCGTTATTACTGCAATAGTTAAGAGATAAGTTGTTTTTTTCATAGAATTTAATTTTTAAAGGTTGGTTTATAGGTTTAGTCTAAATGCTGTCTTATTTTATGATTTTAATACACATCTGTCCCTTGAGGGAAGAGATCGTGAGCAGGTAATTTCCGGAAGGAAGTCTTTCGGGAAGTATAATAGTCTGCTCATGTGTCCCTGCTTCCTGTTTCTCGCGATCAAGATAGGACTGAAGAATCCTGCCCTGCATATCCGTCAGACAAATTGATACCTCTTCGTTTTGAGTCAGGGTATAACCCAGAGTGGCTTCCCCCTGGACCGGATTCGGATAGATCAGAATTGAATTTTTCATTTCTGAAAAATCAAGTACGCCTACATGATTTATATCGGCGATATAGCGGGCAAGAGCAAAATCTCCGTCTGTCATATCAAAAGAAGCACCTGCTGTGACAATTTTTCCATCGGGCTCAAGAGCGACTCCTCTGGCCCGACTCTGTTTTGTCCCCATATCGGTGATAACAATACCTCCGATTCCAAAACTATTGTCCAGGCTGCCATTTGATAAATATCGGACCAGGACACTACTGCTGTTGGTACCGTTATTTGTTTCACCTGCAACAACTATTTTCCCATCATGCTGAAGCATGGCTGAATTTGCCCAATCATTATCTGGAGTGACCGGGGTAATTACCAGTCCGGAACTACCAAAACTATTATCCAGTGTACCGTCCGGCAGGTATCTGACTAACGCAAAATCTGGATGAGAGGAGCCATCATCACAACCTCCGGCAGCTACTATTTTACCATCGGGCTGAAGGATTATTGAAGTAATATGATCATTGACTGAACCCAAATCGGTAGTCAGCATTCCATCGCTGCTAAAACTATTATCGAGCGTGCCATCGGGATTATAGCGTGCCATGGCAAAATCGCATATCCAGCTAGTCATTGTGTATCCGGCAGCAATAATCTTCCCGTCGGGTTGAATAGCCATTGATGCAGCTACACTCACTTCGCCACCCATATTCGTAGTAACGTAACCTCCCGGCCCAAAGCTGCCATCAATCATGCCATCCGAACTCAACCGAATAACAACAAATTCGTCGCAAATGCCAACATATGTGGTACCCACGATCACAATTTTCCCGTCGTTTTGTCTGGCTACCGCAAAAGCCTCATCGTCAAAACTAATATTTGCTGATACAAATCCTAAGGCATTAAATGTATTATCGAGAGTGCCGTTGCTGTTATATCTCATAACGACAAAATCAGCATCACCGGCAATGATTGAATAGCCGGCAACAACAATTTTACCGTCAGGTTGTACAATAACAGACTTGGTTTGATCCATGGAGGAATTATAATCAGTCGTTACGATACCTCCTGTACCAAAACTGTTATCCAGTGAACCGTTCAAATTATACCGGACCAACGCAAAGTCATAAACTAAATATGAGTTACCGTACATACCTGCAGCTACAATCTCACCATCAGGCTGAATAGCCATGGAGGTAGCTTCATCATATATTGATCCTAAATCAGTTATTACTGTTCCGCCAGCACCGAATTCAGTATCCAGTGTACCCGGTTGTGCGAACAAACTAATAGTAAGTGTTGTCATCACAACACATAGAAGAAAGTATACTTTTTTCATAGAACTTTATGTTTTAATGTTGATTTATCGATTTAGTATAAATGCATTCTTATTTCATGATTTTTATACACATCTGCCCCTTGAGGGAAGAGATTGTAAGCAGATAATTTCCGGCAGTCAATCCATTGGGTAGGAAAATAACCTGCTGATGCCTTCCGGCTTCCTGTTTTTCACAGGCGAGATATGTTTGAAGAACTCTGCCCTGCATGTCAATCAGGCGAATTGATATCTCTTCTCTCTCTGTCAGGGTATATCCCAGGGTCGAATTTTCCTGAACCGGATTGGGATAGATTAATACTGAATTTTCCAATACGGAGAAATCTAATACTCCCACACTATTCAACCCTGAAATATACCTGACAACAGCAATATCGAAATCCGTTCCATTCATAGTGAGTCCGGCAGCAACAATTTTCCCATCGGGATCAAGAGCTGCTGAGTAGGCCCAATTGAAGCTTGTTCCAATTTGAGAAATTACAATACCTCCGATACCAAAGCTAATATCCAGATTACCGGCGGGTAGATACCTGGCCAGGACAAAACCACTGTTGACTCCGTCATCTGTGCGTCCGGCAACTACTATTTTTCCATCAGGCTGATGCACTATAGAATAGGCTTCATCAATATTTGGAGTAACAGAGGTAATCACCTTGCCGTTACCACCAAAACTATTATCCGGTGAGCCATCCGGATTGTATTGCGCCAATGCAAAATCAGGAGAAGATATTCCATCATAACAGTGACCTGCGACTAAAATTTTGCCGTTCGGCTGAATATCCATTGAGTATGCATAATCATAGTCTGTTCCGAAGTCGGTAGTAAGCATTCCATCGGAACTAAAACTATTGTCCAGGGTACCGTCCGGATTATAGCGTGCCAGGGCAAAATCAGATGCAATGCCGTTCCCTGCATATCCTGTAACAACAATCTTTCCATCGGGTTGAATAGCCAGCGACATAGCCACACTGAAATCACCCCCAAAGGAAGTGGTTACGGTACCCCCTGTTCCAAAGCTGTTATCAGTTGAGCCATCTGTATTAAATCGCAGCAATGCAAATTCCTGCTGAGAACCATCATATGTTGTGCCCGCAATTACGATTTTCCCGTTATTTTGTATGGTAACCGCCTGAGCCTCATCATCATTATTAAGATATACAGTTAATTTTCCGTCGCCACTGAAGGTGTTATCCAGGGTACCGTTCGTGTTATACCTTGCAAGGGCAAAGACTTTTTCACCAGTCAGATTGTATGAATAACCGGCTACAACAATTTTCCCGTCAGGTTGCAGAATAACTGATCTGGCTTCATCGTCGGTGGAATTAAAGTCAGTTATTACAATACCCCCTGTGCCAAAACTGTTATCGAACGAACCGTTCGTATTATATCGAACCAGGGCAAAGTCATAATCATACATTCCCGTGCCTGTTTCCCCTATAACTACAATTTTGCCGTCGGGCTGAATGGCCAATGAACGACCTACTTCAGAAGTTGATCCCAGGTCGGTTATCACGATTCCGTTTGTTCCGAATTCAGGATCCGGCGTACCTGGTTGAGCAAATGATCCTGCTTTAAGCAGAAAAAATAGTAATGTTAAAACTAGTTTCATTCGTTTCATATCGATAATTTTTTGTGATTAAGATTTACTTATGAATACTGACCTTTTGTGTATACAGCCTATCATCCAGCACCAGTTTTATAATGTAAACTCCCGGATGAAAATTCCCAGTGATTTTATTCTGACCTTCAACGAGGTTATATTCACTGATTATACAGTTCCCCGATAGATTATACACTGACAGTTTTGCTTTTGTATCGCAATAGTCAATTACAGCATATATGTCATTGCCATAGGAATAAATCTGTACCGGGTTATCACGGTTAGTTTGTATGGCATTCATCGACTCTGTCTGAAAGGTGTTTGGATTTCCGGTTTCCGTATCGAGCAGGTATTGTTCATTGCCTGCTTCGCCATTGTATTCATATGCCTGAACTGTGTATGTAGTACCGGGTGTCAGATTGTTGACCGATACCATTGTTCCAGTATCATTGTATACACAATAATACCCCGATGTGCCCAGCTGAGAACCTTTCGAGTCCCAATCGTTGCTGGCGGAATAAATAGTATTGTTATCAGGGTCGGTTATTGTGCCCGTACCCTCTTTTATAAATACTGCCCGTTTTTCGCCATTCCCGTTGGTCCAAGAGATATTCGTCACACTGATCCCTACAAAGGGAAAGGTAATGTTGCTGGTTTGGGTATCAGGTACTAGGAAATATTGAAAAATTACTCCACAGGTATTTGCTCCTCCATATCCTGTCACACCGTATAACGTGCTGCCCGAGATTGTTAAATCGCCATAGGGATACTTCCCTCCTTCATTATCAACAAAATCCCAGAGTGTCGAAAATTCGTTAGTCATGGTATTGAATTGAAATATACAACCCAAGTCATTCGTACCACCCATCCATGTCATTCCATACAATACATCACCGGAAATTATCAAGGAGCCAAAGGGATAACTACCGTCAACTTCACCGCTGAAGTCGAATAGTTTGGTATATCCTGTTCCATCGGTATTGAGTTTAAAAATACAGCCTATGTTGTCAGCCCCGCCATTTTTGGTCATGCCATAAAGCACATCTTCCGAAATCGTTAACGAGCCATAGGGATTCCCTCCATTCTCAGTTCCGTCAAAATAAAGTAGCGGGGTATACCCACTGCCATCGGTATTGATTTTAAAGATACAACCCAGGTCATTCGTACCACCCCAAGCTGTCATGCCATAGAGCACATTACCGGACAGGGTCAAAGAAGCATAAGGAGTATCACCGTCAGCTGTACCACTGAAATCATAAAGTTGCGTATATCCGGTGCCATCCGTATTGATTATAAAAATACAACCCAGGTCATTAGCCCCCCCTCTAGATGTCATTCCATATAATGCATTCCCCGAAATCGTTAAGGAACCGGTAGGATAATTGCCAATTGCTGTTCCACCGAAATCATACAGCTTTGTAAACCCACTGCCATCGGTATTGATTTTAAAAATACAACCCAGGTCTTGAGTACCTCCCGCCCATGTCATTCCATAAAGCACATTATCTGAAAGAGTTAAAAAACCTTGCGGATAGCTGCCATTTGACGTTCCGCTGAAATCAAGCAATTTGGTATATCCGGTACCATCGGTATTGATCCTGAAAATACAGCCTAGGTCATTTGTGCCACCATTTGTTGTCATTCCGTACAATACATCACTAGAGAGAGTTAACGCACTTTTCGGAAATTGTCCTTCAGTTTCACTGAAATCGAATAGTACGGAATACTGGGCCGTAGCTGGATTACTTCCCAGATACAGCACCATGATCAGAATAAAAAAAGCTTTTTTCATATCGTTGTTTTTTAGTTGGATTCGATTTATTTGATGATGATTTTCTGTGTGTATAACTCGTCGTTCAGTACCAGTCTCACGATATAAACCCCCGGCCGGTAATCCCCTGCAATCTTGTTCTGTCCTTCAACCAGCTTATTCTTCTGCGCTATACAAACTCCCGAAAGGTTATAAACTGACAACTCTGCTTTTGTCACAGAAAAATCGATTACTGCATAAATAGCACTGCCATCAGAATAGATCTGAACCGGTTTGTCACGGAGTGAGGGTACAGCTATAATTTGTTCTGTCTGGAAGGTAAATGGATTCCCGGTCTCTGTGTTGGTCTGATATTGTTCGTTACCAGCTCCCCCATTGTATTCAAATCCCCTTACGGTATAGGTTGTGCCAGGAGTTAAACTGATTACCGACACCATTTCTTCCGTGCCGTTGTATACGCAGTAATACCCCGATATGCCCAGTTGTGTGCCCTTCGAATCCCAGTTTGTACTGGCAGTATAAGTCGTATTGTTTTCGGGATCGGTTATCGTGCCTGTACCCTCTTTTACAAATACTGCCCGTTTATCGCCATTTCCCTTTGTCCATTGAATTTCTGCCACACTGATCCCTACAAAGGGAAAGGTGATATTGCTTGTCTGTGTGGCAGGTGGCAGGACATATTTGAAAATAGTCCCCATGTCGTCCGAGCCTCCACTTGTTGTAATTCCATATAATCCGTCACCGGTAAGGATAAGATCACTACTGGGGCCACTTCCATTCACCGTTCCGTTAAAATCCAGAATGTCGGAGTACTCGAAACGCTGGGGAACATATTTGAATATACAACCCATGTCATTCATTCCACCCGAACTCGTCATGCCAAGCAAGGCATCGCCTATGACGATCAGGGAGCCCTTCGGATAACTTCCATTGCCTGATCCGTCAAAGTTCAATAAACGATTATATCCGGTTCCATCGGGATGTAAGGAGAAGAGACAACCCATGTCATTCATCCCTCCATATCGTGTCATTCCATACAGAACGTTATTTAAAAGTGTCAATGCACCCCAGGGAAGGCTTCCATTGTCCGTACCATTGAAATCGAGCAGTTTGTTGTAGTCACTACCGTCGGTGTGAATTGAAAAGACACAGCCAAGGTCATTAACACCCCCCTTGTTTGTCATGCCATACAACACGTTCCCGGAAACTATTAACGATCCCATGGGATTACTTCCGTCTATACTACCCACGAAATCGAAAAGCCTTTGATACGAGCTTCCATCGGTATTGATTCTAAAGATGCACCCTAAACTATTCATACCACCCCATACAGTCATTCCGAACAGTGTGTCGCCTGAAAGAGTTAGAGATCCGTTCGGATTAGCACCGTCGTCTATTACGCCGAAATCATGAAGAGAGGAATAGCCCGTACCGTTTGTATTGATTTTAAAAACACAACCTCTGCTAAGACTCCCGCCACTAAATGTCATTCCAAAAAGCACATCGCCTGATAGAGTCAATGAACCCTGGGGATAGCTACCATGAGTTGTACCGTCGAAATCGAGCAAATTAGTGTACCCGCTGCCATCCGTATTGATCGTAAAAATACAACCCATGTCATGTGCACCACCCATTGATGCCATTCCATATAGCACATCACCCGATAACGATAAATAACCTTTGGGATAATATCCTTTTGTGCCATTAAAATCGAAAAGCTTGATATACTGGGCTACTGCAGGGTGAATTCCCATGCATAGTCCCACGATCAGTATAAAAAATGTTTTTTTCATATCGTTGTTTTTTAGTTGGATTCGATTTATTTGATTACCACCTTCTGTGTATACAGCTCGTTGTCCAGTACCAGTCTTACTATATAAACTCCCGGATTATAAATCCCGGTGATCCTGTTTTGTCCTTCAACTAGATTATCCGATTGAGCAATACAGATCCCTGACAAGTTGAATACTGCCAGTTGTGCTTTTGCATTGCAATAGTCAATCACAGCATAAATGTCGCTGCCATAGGAATAGATCTGTACCGGGTTATCACGGACATAGGGTATCGCTGTAAGCGATATTGTCTGAAATTTATTCGGGTTCCCGGTTTCCGTTCTGAGCTGGTAATGTTCATTACCTTCTTCTCCATTGTATTCAAATGCCTGCACGGTATACGTAGCACCAGGTATCAAATTGGTAATTGATACAATATTCCCTGTACCGTTGTATACACAATAATATCCCGATGTGCCCAGTTGTGTGCCTTTCGAGTTCCAGTCTGTGCTGGCAGTATAGGTAATGTTATTTGCAGGGTCTGTAATTGTACCTGTACCCTTTTTAACAAACACAGCACGTTTTTCGCCACTCCCGTTTGTCCATGAGATATCCGCTACGTTGATCCCCACAAAGGGAAATGTGATATTGCTTGTTTGTGTAGCAGGCTTCAGGACGTATTTAAAAATAACTCCAAGGTCGTAGGAACCTCCATCGTATGTCATTCCGTATAAGGTGCTGCCCGAAAGGGTCAGATCACCCTGGGGATTACTGCCATTTCCTAATCCATTGAAATTCAATATTCTGGAAAACCCGTCGTGAGTGGGATCGAATTTGAAAACACTACCATCGCCGTATGTACCACCATAAGTTGTCATCCCGTAAAAAACATTTCCTATACGTGTTAATGATCCAGAGGGATAATAAGCACCATCATATGTGCCATCGAAATCATACATCCTGGTATATCCGGTGCCATCGGTATTAAAAGAAAAGATACAACCCTGGTTGCTGGTACCACCCATTCTTGTCATCCCATACAAAATGTTACCTGATAGGATCAAAGAACCATAAGGACGCTCGCCATCTGCCGTACCGCTGAAATCGAGCAGCGTGGTGTACCCGGTGCCATCGGTATTGATTTTAAAAATGCAGCCCTTATTATTGCCCCCGCCATAAGCTGTCATTCCATACAATACGGTTCCTGAAATCGTAAAGGACCCGTGGGGAGTACTTCCATTTGACGTACCGGTAAAGTCAAACAGCTTGGTAAAAACGCTATTGCTGGTATTGATTTTAAAGATACAGCCCTTGTCGGCATTACCACCTTGACTTGTCATTCCATAGAGCACATTGCCTGAAAGTAGTAATGAACCATAAGGATACTTACCGTTAAGTGGGCCGTAAAAATCGAACATTTTAATATACCCGCTGCCGTCGGTCTTGATTTTAAAAATACAACCCATGTCATTGGTGCCACCCATCATTGTCATCCCATACAATATGTCACCTGAAAGAATCAAAGAACCATGGGGACACGCACCATCTGCTGTTCCACTGAAATCGAGCAGTGTGGTATACCCGGTGCCATCTATGTTCATTTTAAAAACACAGCCCAATTGATTGGCTCCGCCATACGCTGTCATTCCATACAAGACCTCATTCTCAATCGTAAATGAACCTTCTGGATAATACCCGTTTGTGCCGCTGAAATCGAGCAGTTTGGTATACTGGGCCGTTACCTGATTGCTTCCCATGCATAGCCTCATTACCAGAATAAAAAGTAAATTTTTCATATCGTTGTTTTATTTTGAAATTCGAATTATTAATAGTGTCATATCAAGTTAATTTTATCAGTGAGAGATTGCTTCTCCCGATTTCATCGGGATCGCAATGACGTCATTGCGAGGAATCCCGAAGCCTCGGGATGACGAAGCAATCTAATCCTCCAATATTCGATTGATTTGATACTAGTTTTCAATCAGTACCTTCTGCGTATAAAGCCTGTCGTCCAATACCAGTCTTACGATATAAACTCCCGGCCGGTAATCCCCGGTGATTTTGTTCTTTCCTTCAACCAGTATGTTCTTCTGGGCAATACAAACTCCCGAAAGGTTATAAACTGCCAGTTGTGCTTTTGCATGGTAATCGTCAATCACAGCATATATGTCACTTCCGTCGGAATAGAGCTGAACCAGGTTCTCACGGTCCGTTTGTATGGCATTTATCGACTCCGTCTGGAATGTAATAGGATTCCCTGACCCTGCTTCGAGTAAGTATTGTTCGGTACCTGCTTCGCCATTGTATTCAAATGCCTGCACTGTATAAGAAGTACCAGGTGTTAAACTGGTGATCGATACAATATTCCCTGTACCATTGTATACACAATAATATCCCGATGTACCCAGTTGTGTGCCCTTCGAATCCCAGTTCGTACTGGCAGTATAGGTCGTATTGTCAACAGGATTCGTGATAGTACCCGTGCCTTCTTTTACGAATACAACACGTTTTTCACCACTCCCGTCGGTCCATGTGATGTCCGCCACATTGATTCCCACAAAAGGAAAGTCGATATTGCTGGTCTGGGAAGTTGGTGGTAAAACATATTTGAAAATGACACCATAGTCGTTTATGCCCCCCGCACTTGTCATTCCGTAAAAGGCACTGCCCGAATACGTCAGACCACCTTGTGGTGTTCTGCCATTATCTGTTCCATTGAATTCCAGCAGTTTTGTATAGCTGCACCAGGCAGGATCGAACTGAAACATGCAACCGTAGTCGTAATATCCCCCAGTTGTAGTCATCCCGTAAAGCATATTGTCCACAAGAGTCAATGAACTTATGGGTTCGCTCCCTCTATCCATGTTAAAATCGAGCAAGGGAGTATAGCCTGCTCCATCGATCCCATAAGAAAAAAGACAACCCAGGTCATACCCTCCCCCGGCAACTGTTGTTCCATACAGGGTGTTTCCCGAAATTGTCAGTGAACCAAAAGGATTGTACCCGTTATTCCCACCATCGAACTCAAACAAATTCGCGTACCCGGTTCCATCGGTATTGATGGAAAAGATGCAACCCAGGTCCGATGCCCCACCATAAGGTGTTATTCCATACAATACGTTTCCTGAAAGTAACAATGCACCACAAGGCTCACTGCCGGCTCCTATACCGCCGAAATTGAACAGTAGTTCATATCCGCTGCCGTCAGTATTGATCTTGAAAATACAACCCTCATTATTCGTACCTCCATATCGAGTCGTTCCGTAGAGAACAGTACCGGAAAGGGTCAAAGAACCAAAGGGAGCTGCACCGTCAGTTGTTCCGTTGAAATCATGAAGACTGGTAAATCCGCTTCCGTCGGTGTTAATTTTAAAAACACAACCCCCACTGTATGTGACTCCCGAGTATGCGGTTCCATATAACACATCACCTGAAAGAACCAATGAACCCAGAGGAAAGGCCCAATTTACAGAGTTACTGAAATCGAGTAATTTTGTGTACCCGGTCCCGTCGGTATTGATCTTAAAAATACATCCCATGCCGTTCACACCACCTATAGACGTCGAACCATACAATACATCTTCTGCCAGGATCAGGTTTCCGAATAAAGGTATTGCTCCATTCGTAAAGTCAAAATCCAACAGTTTGGAATACTGGGCCGTGGCAGGGTGAATTCCCAGGTACAGCCCGATCATCATAATTAAAAGTATTTTTTTCATCGTCATAATATTTTTACATTGTTACTATTTGACCGGGAGTGACTGTTGCCGGATAAGGTATCCTGCATTCGTCCGTTCCGGTGTAATTTTTATATGAAAATACTTACCGGAGCTATTGAAAGTCAACTATTTGTGCTGAGTGGTAATTGGATGGGACAGATGAAAATAAACCAGGGACGAAATGAAAAAAATCAAACCGATTGAAATATATACCTAACCAGTTTACTAATAGTGAGCCACTAAAAAACATTTGTTTTTACAAAAGAGGAATACTACTTATAAAAATATTACTATCCTTTTTCTTGCTATAACTATATACTCAGTTCTATGATATTCCGTGCTTGACACGGAATCCAGATTAATTTTGCTGGATTCCTGCATTCGCAGGAATGTTTCAAAGTATAAATGATATTTGATTTGGTATGTTAATAGATATTCATTTAAAAAAAATTTGCTCTTCATATAGTAATTGTTGCAAAGAAATTTCGAACCTTCAATTCCTCCTGCACGCGGATACTTATGAATTACATGTGATTTATGATTATAAACAAGGTAAGGATAGATCAATATGACGCTATGAATCAGGTGAAAATCTTCAATCTCTCTTTGAGCATGTCAAGAAAGGAGCGACTTACCGGGATCTCATGTTTATTAACGATAACAGCCCCATATTCTATAGCCGAGATATGATTGACATTTACTGCAAATGACCGATGCACCTGGACGAACATGTCTGCTGGTAATTTATCCAGAAAGATCTTCAGCGTTGAACGGATCAAAAACATTTTTCCGTTACAATGAAGTTCCAGATAATTTCGCTCGGCTTTGATCCATTGCAGTTCATCGAAACGGATCTTTATCAGCAGGTGATCTTTTTTCACAAAGATACTGTCGTCAAGAATGGCATTATTTTTATCTTCGAGATTCTTCGATTCCTTCCTTCCTAGCCTTGATTCGAGATAATTGGTAAATGCAATTTCGATGGATGTGTAAAGGTCTTCTTTTTCGAAGGGTTTGATCAGGTATCCATCGGGGTGAACGCGTTTTGCCCGTTCAACCGTAGCTTTATCGGCATGACTGGTAAGAAAAATAAGGGGCAGATTGTACTGATCCTTTATCGTTTCGGCCAGATCGATCCCGTCTTTCACTCCCTTTAGTTTGATATCGATCAGAAGGAAGTCGGGCAGGTCTTCCTCGATCAGTTGCATGGCCTTTTCGTACGACTTGGCGATACCCGTAACTTCGTAACCGAGCTTTACGAGTTGAATCCTCAGATCTTCGGCAATAATGATCTCATCTTCGACAATGAGTATTCTGATGGTAGCCATTGGGTTTGGATTTAAACTGTATCTGTGAATTTGATGGTAAATATAGCGCCTTTATTATATTCATAGTTGAGATCCCCTTCGAGTTGACCCGTAAGCATCTTTACCAGCCGAAGCCCCATGGAGTTAAGCTCATCGATATTGGTGCCTTCCGGAAGACCTTTTCCGTTGTCGGATACCGTGAGAATAT
>Ga0299912_10003031_pt1 | contig 13768 bp, 13 predicted proteins | sample RVTome_2_FD_207667 | JGI IMG/M metagenome (GOLD analysis project Ga0299912, IMG submission 207667) | Soil microbial communities from uranium-contaminated site in the Upper Colorado River Basin, Wyoming, United States - RVT95D214 (version 2) ...
GCATGGTCGCCATGTCCGGCGCGATCATGCCCGAGCCCTTGGCGATCCCCGCGATCCGCACCGGCACGCCGTCGATGTCCGCCACGGCGCAGGCGCCCTTGGGGAAGGTGTCAGTGGTCATGATCGCCCGGGCCGCCGCCAGCCAACTATCAGCCTCCAAGCGGCCTTCGAGTTCCGGCAGGCGGGCGATGATCTTGGCGTCGTCCAGCGGCACGCCGATCACGCCGGTGGAGGCGAGCATCACGTCCCGCTGGCGGCAGTCCAGCCGCTTGGCCGCCGCGGCCGCCACGCGCCGCGCCGCGTCAGCTCCCAGCCGGCCGGTGAAGGAATTGGCGCAGCCGGAGTTGACCACCAGGCCCCGCACGCCCTCGCCATCCGTGGCCTCAAGATGCCGCTTGCACCAGTCCACCGGCGCGGAGCCGACGCCGTGGTTGGTGAACACGCCGGCGCACGCGGTACCCTCGGCGAAGCGCATGAGCAGCAGGTCGTCGCGCGCCTGTTTGTAGAGGCCCGCCCGGCCAGCCGCGAGCTCCACCCCCGCGATCGGCGGGATGGTCGGGAAGGGCACGGCGAGCGGCGAGATCAGCGGCTGCGGCTTGGACGCGGTCGTGGAGGCGGGGCTGGAGAACTGCCGGTTGTCGCGGTCCGCGCGTTGCAGGGCGGCGCGCTTCAGCACGCTGGCCAGGGGGTCGAGCGCCCGCTCCAGGGTCTGGCCGACCTGCACGACCAGGTCCTGCGCCTTGGGCGCTGGATCGGCCGTCTTGGCCCGCGACTTGGTCTTGGCCTTGAGCCGCGCGCGCGCGGCGGGCCGGCGGCCCTTGTCGGAGGGCGGCCGGCTCATGGCTTGCCTCCCCGCAGGGCGGGCGTCACGGTCGATGAGGACGCCGTCCTGCCGGCCGTCGGCTTTGCGGGCGCGGGTTTGGACGCGGCCGGAGCGGCGGGCGGAACGGCCTGGGTGTCCGGTGGGGCGTCTCCCGACCCCTCCGCGGGGAGGTTCGACGCCGGCGGCGCCGAGGCCGGCTCGGTGGGCGCGCCGGGCACGTCGGTCGGGGCGCGGACCAGCACCTTGACGCGGGCCTGATCGCGCAGCCGCTTGAGCAGGTCGCGCACCTCGTCATAGGTCAGGAACCGCACGATCTGGGGCCGGGCCTGCTCATAGGAGACCGGCTGCTCGGGGCGCCGATCGTCCACGCGCACAACGGCCCAGCCGGTCTCCAGCTTGAACGGACCGACGATCGCGCCCTTCGGCGCGTCCTTGAGCGCCGCCTCATAGGCGTCGGGCATGACGTCGGTGGTGAAATAGCCGAGGTCGCCGCCATTGAAGCGCGTGGCCGGGTCGGTGGACCGCTCCAGCGCCAGGCCCTCGAAGGCGGCGCCGGCGGCGAGCTGCTTCTTGATCGTCTCGGCGTCGGCCTGGGTGGGGACCACGATCTGGCGGGCGTGGATCTCGTCGGTGAGCTTGGAGCGCTTAACCTGCTCGTCATAGAGCGTCTGGACGGCCTGATCGGTGACCGCCCGGTCAACAACGCCTTCCACCAGCATGTCGCCCAGGATCCGCTCGCGCGCGGCCGCCAGCCGGCGCTGGGCCAGGGGGTCCTTGTCGAGCTTGCGCTTGAGCGCCTCGGCGGCCAGCAGCTTCTGGTCCACCACCTCGTCCAGCACCTGGCGGAACAGGTCCGAGGAGACGTCCAGCGGCTCGCCTTCGCTGATCATGCCCTGGGCCACCGCCTCGCGCTTGACGTCGGAGGTCCAGACCGTCTGGCCGTTGACCGTCGCCACCGCGCGGTCGCCGGCTTCGGGCGGCTTCTCGAACACCTGCTTCTGGCTGCAGGCGCACAGCAGCGCGGCGGCCAGAGCCAAGCCGGCCCAAAGCCCCCGTCCCGCCGCGTTCGTCCCGCCATGAAGCCCGGCCATGCCGCCCGCCTTCCCGTCGAAGTCCAAGATCGAGTCGAGCGTCGAGCGCCCGCGCCGCGTATACAACGACAAGCCCCCGCAATGGAAAGCGCCGATGGGCCGCGTTGACAGGGACCGGAGCCGTTCTTAAGTCTCGCCCGCGCATGCCAAGCGGAATCCCGCTATGAAGCGGCGTATCTTTCCCGGCCGAGACTAGGGCCGCACACGCTTCCGGACCCCTCATGCTCGGCTTCGTCAAACGCATCTTCGGCTCATCCAACGACCGCACGGTCCGCCAGCTCGCGAGCCGCACCCAGGCCATCAACGCGCTGGAGCCGAAGTTCGAGGCCCTGTCCGACGCCGAACTGCGCGGCAAGACCGCCGAGTTCCGCGAACGGCTGAGCAAGGGCGAGACCCTCGACCAGCTTCTGCCCGAAGCCTTCGCCGTGGTGCGCGAGGCGTCCAAGCGCACGCTCGGCATGCGGCACTTCGACGTGCAGCTGGTCGGCGGCATGGTGCTGCACAAGGGCGGCATCGCCGAGATGCGGACCGGCGAAGGCAAGACCCTGGTCGCCACCCTGCCCGTCTATCTCAACGCCCTGGCGGGCAAGGGCGTTCACGTGATCACGGTGAACGACTACCTGGCCCAGCGCGACTCCGAGTGGATGGGCCAGGTCTATCGGTTCCTGGACATGTCGGTGGGGGTGATCGTCCACGGCCTGACCCAGAACGAGCGCCAGCGCTCCTATGGCAGCGACATCACCTACGGCACCAACAACGAGTTCGGCTTCGACTATCTGCGCGACAACCTGGTCTATGACCCGCGCGAGATGGTCCAGCGCGGCCACAACTTCGCGATCGTCGACGAGGTGGACTCCATCCTGATCGACGAGGCGCGCACGCCGCTGATCATCTCCGGTCCCACCGAGGACCGCTCGGAATTCTACCGCACCATGGATGCGCTGGTGCGCGAGCTGATCAAGGACCGCGACACCTTTGAGCACGACGAGAAGCAGAAGCAGGTGATGCTCACCGAGCTCGGCTCGGAGAGCATCGAGCAGCTGCTCGAGGACGGCGGCCACCTGGTTCCGGAGTCGGCGGGCCTTTACGATCCGGCCAACATCTCGGTGGTGCACCACGCCAACCAGGCGCTGCGGGCTAACGTGCTCTACCAGCTCGACCGCGACTACATCGTGCGCGACGGCGAGGTGATGCTGATCGACGAGTTCACCGGCCGCATGATGCAGGGCCGGCGGCTGTCGGAGGGCCTGCACCAGGCGATCGAGGCCAAGGAGAAGGTCGAGATCCAGCCCGAGAACCAGACCCTCGCCTCGGTGACCATCCAGAACTACTTCCGCCTCTACGCCAAGCTGTCGGGCATGACCGGCACGGCCGCCACCGAGGCCCAGGAGTTCTCGGACATCTACAAGATGGACGTGGCCGAGATCCCCACCAACGTGCCGGTGGCGCGGATCGACGACGACGACGAGGTCTATCGGACGGCGGACGAGAAGAACCAGGCGATCATCGCCCAGATCGAGGACTGCTATGTGCGCGGCCAGCCGATCCTGGTCGGCACCGTGTCCATCGAGAAGTCAGAGCACCTGTCCGAGCTTCTGAAGAAGCACAAGTTCGAGGTGGACGGGAAAAAGCGCACGGGCGTGCCCCACCAAGTGCTGAACGCCCGCTATCACGAGCAGGAAGCCTATATCGTCGCCGAGGCGGGCGTGCCCGGCGCGGTGACCATCGCCACCAACATGGCCGGCCGCGGCACCGACATCCAGCTGGGCGGCAACCTCGACATGAAGGTCGAGCGCTGGCGGCACGAACAGCGCGGGCTGGGGATCGAGGTCACCCTCGAGATGGCGCTGGAGCAGCGCAAGGTGTTCGAGCCCGAGGTCCTGGCCCTGAGGAACGAGGCGCTGGCCGCCGGCGGCCTGTTCGTGCTCGGCACCGAGCGGCACGAGAGCCGGCGGATCGACAACCAGCTGCGCGGCCGTACCGGCCGGCAGGGCGACCCCGGCCACTCCAAGTTCTTCCTGTCCTGCGAGGACGACCTGCTTCGCATCTTCGCCGGCGAGCGGCTGGACGCGATCATGCGCACCTTCGGCGTGGAGGAAGGCGAGGCCATCACCCACCGCTGGCTGAACGGCGCCATCGCCACCGCCCAGAAGAAGGTGGAGGCGCGCAACTACGACATCCGCAAGAACCTGCTCAAATACGACGACGTGGTGAACGACCAGCGCAAGGCCATCTTCGAGCAGCGCCAGGAGTTCATGGAAGCCACGGACCTCTCCGAAGAGATCGCCGAGATGCGCCGCGACGTGGTGGCCGACCTGGTGGCCCGCACCATGCCGCCCAAGGCCTATGCCGAGCAGTGGGATGTGGACGGCCTGAACGAGCGGCTGAAGGATTTGCTGGCCCTGGAGCTGCCGATCAAGGACTGGGCCGCCGAGGAAGGCGTCGCCGGCGAGGAGATCGAGCAGCGCATCATCAAGGCCGCCGACGCCCGCGCCGCCGAGCGCGAGGCCCAGATCGGCGCCGAGCACATGCGCGGGGTCGAGAAGAACTTCCTGCTGCAGACCATCGACTTCGAGTGGCGCGAGCACCTGATGCACCTCGACCACCTGAGGAACGTCATCGGCCTGCGCGGCTACGGCCAGCGCGACCCGCTGAACGAGTACAAGACCGAGGCCTTCTCCCTGTTCGAGAAGCTCTTGGGGGACCTGCGCGAAAACGTCACCCGCTGGTGCATGACCGTGGAGTTCCGCTTCGAGGAGCCCCCGCCTCTACCGCAGACGCCGCTGGGCGAGCTGGTGGAGGTGCACATGGACCCGCTGACCGGCGAGAACGAAGCCCAGAGCGCCGCGCGCCTGGCCAGCGTGCCCGCGGACCAGCGCCAAGCCCTGCCGCTCTCGGCCCTGCCCGCCGGCTGGGAACAGACCGGCCGCAACGCCCCCTGCCCCTGCGGCTCCGGCAAGAAGTACAAGCACTGCCACGGGGCGCTGGTGTAGGGCGGGCCTGCCTCACCCTTGAATACGTATTACAATACGTATAAGATCCGAGCCATGGTCAAAAAGCTCACCATCACCGTGGACGAAGAGGTCTACGCGGGCCTGCACGCCAATGTCGGGCGGCGAAGAATCAGCCGCTTCCTGAACGACCTCGCCCGTCCGCTGGTCACCGAGACGGCCCTAGCCGAGGGCTACAGGCAGATGGCCGCCGACGAGGCCCGGGAGCACGAGGCGGCGGACTGGTCGGACGCCTTGATCGAGGATGCAGCTGGTGGCGGCGACTGACGCCCAGCGATTGGAACACCCGCCTTATTCCTCACTAGAGTCGGCGTCGCTTGGCTTCTCTGGCAGGAACAGTTTGTTAGCCTCCAGCTTGCGGATCAGGTCCTCGACCATATCCCGATGGAACAACGTGCCGTTAAGGATCAGGCGGTCGTTCATAACGTTGATTTGGAAAGCACCGGCACCTGTGGCCGGCGATGGTGGCGGAGAGGCCGGTCCGCTGCCTAGTATCGCGTTTCCTTGGATCGGCTGAACTGCTTCGGCCGCCGGCGCTATCGCACCCAACCTCTTATCCGGCCCCTCTGTGAGCATAAATTCCATTGTTTCTCGGAAAGACCGAATAACCTGCGATAGCGCGCCCTCGCCAAAGCCGCGACGAACCAGATAGGACCGAAGGTTATCGTCGCTTGGAAAAGAGTCGGGAAAGTCCGCCAGCATCTCGCCAAACAGCGCGGGCTCACGCGCCGCTTGAGCGACGGCCTCTGCCCGCTCAAAGGGGGTCTGTGGATGCAAGATTGCCAACGCCCGATCCGCAACGCGACAATCGTCACCATGACGCTCTAGAAGCCCATACTTCGCCAAAGCTGACAGCGCACCTAGCGATGCGCCGTTGATGCTCTTGTATCCCATCGCCTTCACAATCACTTCCTTGGCGGCCTTGTGCCGGTTCTCTTTGGAGAAAACCTTGGCGGTCATCTGGATCGCCTCGGGCAAGCTCAGGGCCGGGTAATTGGGGCTGCGCACGCGCGCCATTTCGACTCTCCCACTTCTATCAAAACTATCAGGTCAGAGAATTGCTATCTTGTCAAACGTCAGTGCCGCGAATAGCGATTGCGCTCCAACGCACATGGGACTAGTCTGACGGGGGTTCGCTGCTCGGCCGGGCGATTCGGCCAGCCTGCGTGACCCATGCACGAGGCGAAAGTGAAGTCCGAAATGTCACCAACAAGGGCCGCGCAAGGAGGCCGACGGGGTCGCCACGAGCGCCCTACGAACGATGACCGCGCATTCGCGCCCGACTTCCCCCGGCGCGGCGAGGTCTGGTGGGTGGCATTCGGCTCTCCGGTGGGAGGAGAGGTCCAGAAGACCCGCCCAGCCGTGATCGTCAGCAACGACGCGGCCAATCGAGCGCTCAACCGGGTGCAGGTCGTGCCCCTGACCACCAACGTCGAGCGGCTCTATCCCGGTGAAGCCTACGTCGAACTGGCGGGCGGGCGGCGCAAAGCCATGGCCGACCAGATCGCCACCGCGTCCAAGGCGCGCCTGAAGGATCGGGCCGGTTGGCTCTCCGCCGCCGACCTTGTCGCAGTCGAACGCGCGATCCGGGTGCAGCTCGGGCTGTAGCTCCCCTTCCCTGAAGGCTCAGTGAGCTAGGGGGCCGGGTTCAGGATCGCCTCGACCGCGACCGCGCACCTAACTTACGTGAACCTGCGGACGTCATGACGGCGCTTCATGCGGCGGACTTGCGCGGCTCGACGCGCCCGTATAAGTTGCTCATGTTCTCGCGGAGTCTGTAGGTTGTGGGTGGCCGCGACGGACAGTCAGCTTGAAATCGGCAAACTCTGGGAAGGATGACCTCCATGGGGCGCGAGATTTTGCGTGCGCCGGCGGTCCTGCTCGCGGCGATGGCGGGCTTGGGACTGGGCGCATGCTCGAACACGGCGACGATCCACTACAAGCAGCCGGCCAGCTGCTACATCTTCGACTCCGATCCGACGGGCTCGCCCCATACGACGACCTCCGCGGGCAACGGCATGTTCGAATTCTTCGACATCACGTCGATCGAGAACAAGGCCTCGGGTGCGAAGGACTTCAACTTCATGCCGAACAAGCTGTTCGCCAACAGCACCGTGGGCGGCAACACCGTGAACAACGCCCCGGGCGCTTCGTTCAGCTTCCTGATCCAGACCGCTCAGCCGAAGCTGATCCCCAAGGGCACGACGGTCAACGGCCTCGGCCGGATCGTGATCAACGTCGCCGCCGACGATCCCCAGACCGAGAAAACGGCCAAGACCAACCTGCTCTACAAGAGCGCCCAGGGCGAAAGCGTGCTGCTGGTGAGGGACCCGCCGGACAACCCACCGCAGTTCCTCGATCCCTGCACGCCGACCAACGTGAACGCTCTCAACTAACGGATGTCCGCCCGAGCCGCGCCGCGGCCCGGCCCGTCCAATGAAGGAGGCTCTCATGAGCCGTGCCGTCGTCACATCCATGGCCGTGGCCATCGGCCTTCTGGCCCTGGGCGGGTGTCAGAAGGTGACGATCAATCCGAACGACGCCTCCGCGCCGGTCGTGGAGATCAAGATCAAGGGCGACAACGGCCAATATGCGACGGCCGGCGCCACGGCCCAGATGAGCGCCGAAAACGGCCAGATCGACCTGATGTGCATCGCGACCGACCCGCAGGGGGTGAAGTCGGTCTCCCTCTCCTTTGTGGGCGGCAGCGATAGCTGCACGGTCAGCGGCGCCATCTACAACGGCTCCTTCCCCACCGAGGGGCTGCCTTCGTCCCAGAAGCAGGCGCTGTCGGGCGACGCTTCGAACCAGGTGCTGACCAAGCTGCCCTTGCTCGCGGCTCTGAAAGGCCCGCTGACCTGCACGGTCCTGGGCGCCCCGAGCCAGAAGGGAACGCCCTATGGCTCCAAGGTGCTGGTGCAGTGCGCGGGGACCAACTGGTCGTCCAACAACCAGGTGAGCGGCGCCGTCAAGACTCTGGAGGTTTCGCTGAAGTGAGGCGCGGGCCCGAGCGCTGCCGGCGAGGCCCATCTTCGGTCACGGCTTGAGTTTTGTCGTCATTGCGCGATCATCTTCCCAAACAGATAGGGAGAAGATCGCCATGAGGCTCCAATTGACTGCGCTGGCGACGGCGGCGTTGGCCTGTGTCGGCGTTCCGACAGCCCAGGCGAAGGGCCCCGTCGTGTTGTCGCAAGTGGCCTGGGCCAAGACGCCGAGCCGCGCGGATGTGGTCGAGGCTTTCGCCACCGCGTCGGCCCGGCCGGCGGATCGGGTCGCCTTGGTCTGCCGCATCAACGTCTACGGCGACCTGGCTAATTGCGCGGCCGATCCCGGCGGAACGAACGCCGACAGCGCCGTGCGGGCCGCCCTTCGGCTGGCGCGGCAGTTCCGCGTGGACCTGGACCCGCTCGGCGCGGCGGACATCTATCAGCTGAGGGTCCGACTCGTCGTCCAGGCGCCTGATCCGGCTGGGCCGCGCGCCATCGCCAGTCCTGAATGGATGCGCACGCCGTCGGCGGACAAGATCCAGGAGATATTCCCACCCAAGGCCGCCGATGCAGGGCTGGGCACTGGACGAGCCGTGCTCGACTGCGTGGCCGACGCTGGCGGCATGATGACCGCCTGCCAGGTCTTGAGCGAAGACCCCGCCAGCATGGACTTCGGCCCGGCGGCCGTCCGCGTCGCCTCGATCATGGGCGTGAATCCTTGGACCGAAGACGGCGAGCCCGCCGAGGGTGCGCATGTGAAGTTCGCTGTCCGTCTGAATCGCCAGGAGCCCGCGACGCCTGCGTCCACGCATTGACGGCGACGGAGCACGTACGGGGCGACAGCGAGGTCGGTGGGGCGAGTTTCAGATGGTCGCGCCGGCCTTGATCCTCTCCATGCGGTGCTGGTCGACCACGTAGGCGTGCGCCTCATCGGTCTGGAACATGGACCGCTCCTCCTCGTGCTCGTCCACGGGGGTGATGGCCTCGTCCATGTAGCGCGGCCCGTCCGGCGCCCAGCGGACCATGCGGTTCAGCGCAAAGATCCTCAGCCATAGCCACAACCACCGCGCCTGTAGCCAGACCAGCTCCCACAGGCGGCGGGGATAGAAGGTCCAGACCGGCTCCATCGGCAGGCTCGGACGGCGGTCGCGGCGGTGTTTGCGCCGCAGGAAACCGCATTCGAGCGGATGCACGTTCTCGATCTCGATGGCGCCCTTGAACCAGTTGATCAGGCTCATGACCTTGGTGGGGCTGTTCCCCAGCGCCCGGGCCCGGCGCATGATCGTGGCGATGTGGGCGTCCGAATAGTAGGCGCGCCAGGCGTCCCGATACGCTCCCTGCCACGACTCGATCGACATGTTGGGATGGCGGGCGACGGCGTGGTTCAGGTCGTACTTGTTGAGATCCGGGTCCATCCAGGCCCCAGCCGCCGCGAGCTTCTGATGATCCTCCGAGCCCGGCAGCGGCGTCAGGAAGAAGAACTCCAGCACATCGACCGGCAGCTCCCTCTGGATGGTGGCGATGTCGCGGGCGATGCGCTCGGGCGTGTCGGAGGGAAATCCGGTGATGTAGCCGCAGTAGGTGATGATCTTCTGCGCTTTCCAGGCCAGCAGCATCTTGCGGTACTCGGTGATGTTGTTCTGCTTCTTCTTGGCGGCCATCAGGTTGTCGGGGCTGATGTTCTCCAGCCCGATGAACACCCGCCGCACCCCGGCGGCGCGCGCCTTTTCGATGAAGTTCGGGATGCGGTGGCATAGGGTGTCCACCTGGATGATCATGCTGGCCTTGAAGCCCTGTTCGCGCAGATCGGCCAACCGGTCGAAGATCGGCTCCCAGTCCCTGTTGCGGGCGAAATTGTCGTCGGTGATGAAGAAGCGGTGGACGCCCTGGGCGAAGTTGGCCCGCACGATGGCCTCCACGTCGTCGGGCGAGCGGCGGCGTGACTTGCGCCCCTGCACATTGATGATCGTGCAGAACGAGCACTGGTAGGGGCAGCCGCGCCCAGCGTCGAAGCTGGCGTTGGCGCCGAAGGTGCGTTTGACCATCCGCGCCGGCAGCAGAGGCACGGGCGCCGTCTCCAGGGCCGGCAGGTCGGCCATGAAGTTGTAGACCGGCTTCAGCGCGCCCGCGGCGGCGTCGCGCAGCACCTGTTCCAGGCGGCCCTCCTCCGCCTCGCCGGCGAACACCGAGCAGCCCATGTCGAGCGCGGCCTGCACATTGGCCTCGATCCCCGGCAGCATGGCCAGGGTTCCCGAGACGTGGAAGCCGCCGATGCACACCTGAACGCCCAGGGCCCGCAAGCGCCGGGCGATGTCGAGCGCGCGGGGGAACTGGTTGGACTGCACGCCGACCAACATGGCCACGCCCGCGTCGGCGGCGAGGATGCCGCGGGCCAGCTTTTCGGGGCGGATGCGGGTATTGGTCTCGTCGAAGGCCTCGATGTCGAACTCGACGTCCGGGCCGAGAGCCTGGTTCCGCTCGGCTTCCCGGGCGATGCCGTAGAGGCAGGCCAACGAGTTGGCCGGGATGGGCGAGAGCAGCCACTGAATCACGTAGCCGTCGTCGTCGTAGTGCGACGGCTTGATCAGCAGCAGCTTGAAGCGGCTGGTGGACGCCGCGCCGTGAGTCATGCTCCGCACCCAGCTTGTCCGACGCCAACCTACTCAAGCTGAGGTCGTAAGGCCAGGGGCGCTTTCGCTTGACGATATGCGGCGTCGGCCGGCCGCCGCCTCCCGCTGGCGCCCGAGCGTGCTAAGAGGCCGCCATGGCCCGCTACGACTTCGCTTCGGACAACACCGCCGGCGCCGCGCCCGAAGCCATGGACGCCCTGGTCCGCGCCAACGCCGGATTCACGTCGGGCTATGGAAGCGACGAGGTCACCGCCCGGGCGGCGGACCGGGTGCGGGCGTTCCTGGACGCGGACGCCGAGGTGCGGTTCCTCGCCTCGGGCACGGCGGCCAACGCCTTGTCGCTCGCGGCGCTGTGCCAGCCGTTCGAGGCGGTGCTCGCGCACGCCGACGCCCACGCGGCCACACATGAAACCGGCGCGCCGGCCTTCTTCGGCCATGGACTCGGCGTCATCGGCCTTCCCGGCGCCTCGGGCCAGATCGACCCGGCCGCAATGGCCAGGGTGCTGGACGAGCCGGAGGTCTCCTACATCCAGGCGCCCGCCGCCCTGTCGCTCACCAACGCCACGGAGTTCGGGACGATCTACGAGGCCGCCGAGATCGCGGCCCTGACCGCCGCCGCCAAGGCCAAGGGCCTCGGCGTGCATCTGGACGGCGCGCGCCTGGCCAACGCCGTCGCCGCGGGTTTCGACCCCAAGGCGCTGAAATCCCTGAATATCGACATGCTGGTGATCGGCGGGACCAAGGCCGGCATGCCGCCGACCGAGGCCCTGGTGGTGTTCGACAAGGCGCTGGCGGGGCGCCTCGACGCGCGCCTGAAACAAGGCGGCCAACTCCCCTCCAAGGGCCGGTTCTTCGCCGCGCCCTTCATCGGCATGCTGGAGTCCGGCGCCTTCGTGGAACGGGCCCGTCACGCCAACGCCATGGCGAAGAAGCTCGCCGGCCTGATGCCCTTCAAGGTCGCACATCCCGTGCAATCCAACGCCGTGTTCGTGGACATGGACGAAGGGCGGCTGGAGGCGCTGACGGCCGCCGGCTGGTCCGTCCATCGCTTCACCGACGGCACGGTGCGGTTCATGTGCTCCTGGGCCACGACGCCGGAGTCCGTGGAGGCCCTGGGCGAGGCGTTGAAGGCCGTGGCGTGACGAGCCGCCCGGTCGGGCCTATATTCGCGGCATGAACCGGGCAGATCTCATCAGGACGCTGAAGGCGGAGCGCGACATGTTCCGCACCGCCCACGTGCGGACGGTCGACCTGTTCGGCTCGCGCGCGCGCGACGAGGCGCGCGCCGACAGCGACGTGGACCTTCTGGTGGACTTTGAGCCAGACGCCCAGGTGTCGTTGCTCGACCTGGTGCGGCTGGAACGGTTGCTCAGCGAGCGGCTCAAGCTGACGGTTCAGGTGACCACAGCCCCCGTGCGCCGGGAACGGCTGCGCCAGGCCATCGAGGCGGATAAGGTGCATGTCTTCTGAGCGCATCGCTGATCGCCTCGATGACATCCTCACCAACGTCGCGCGCATAGCCGCACATCTGGACGACGTAGACGAGGCGCGGTTCCTGACGGACTCCCTGATCTATGACGCTGTCGAGCGATGTCTGGAGCGCGTCTGCGAAGCGGTGACGCAGCTTGGCCGGCTCGGCGTCGATCTTGACGCGCTGGAGCCGGACATCCGCTGGGCCGACATTCGCGGGCTCGGCAACCGGCTTCGGCACGCCTATCACGCCGTCGATCCCGAGCTGATCTGGGTATCCGCAACCCGCGACCTTGCACCCCTGGACGACGCGGTGCGGCGTCTGCAGACAGTCCTCTAGGCTGCCGCCCCCTACGCCAACGTCCTGCCGATGGCGTAAAACCGCTCGGCGCGCTGGGTGCGCAGATCGTCCGGACCGAGAGCGGAAAGCAGCCGCAGTTCCTCCTCCACCGCGTCGCCCACCGCCTTGATAGCGGCCTCGGGGTCCGCGTGGGCGCCGCCGGACGGCTCGTCCACGATGCGGTCGACGATGTCGAGGCCGATCAGGTCCTGGGCGGTGATCTTCATGGCCTCCGCGGCGTCCTGGGCGCGGGCGTTGTCGCGCCACAGGATCGAGGCGCAGCCCTCCGGCGAGATCACCGAATAGATCGAGTGCTCCAGGATCAGCACCTTGTTCGCGGCCGCCAGCGCGATCGCGCCGCCCGAGCCGCCCTCGCCGGTGATGGTGGCGATGAAGGGGGTGGAAAGCGTCAGGCCCCGCTCGGTGGAGCGGGCGATGGCCTCGGCCTGGCCGCGCTCCTCGGCGCCCACGCCCGGATAGGCGCCGGCGGTGTCCACGAAGGTGAGCACCGGCAGGGCGAACCGGTCGGCCATGTCCATCAGCCGCACGGCCTTGCGGTAGCCCTCGGGCCGCGCCATGCCGAAGTTGTGCTTCAGACGGGTGGTGGTGTCGTGGCCCTTCTCCGTGCCCATGACCACCACCGGCTGGCCCCGGAACCGGCCGAGCCCGCCCACGATGGCCTGGTCGTCGGCGAACTTGCGGTCGCCGCGCAGCTCCACGAACTCCTCGATCAGGGCGCCGATGTAGTCGAGCAGATGCGGCCGGTCCGGATGGCGGGCGACCTGGGTCTTTTGCCAGGGGTCAAGGTCCGCATAGGCGTCGCGCCGCAACGTCGCCACCCGCGCGCGCAGGGAGGCGATCTCCGCGTCGAACGCGCCGGGGCTGGAGGTCTCGGAAAGCCTCTCCAACTCCTCGATCTTGGACTCGAGGTCGCCGATCGGCTTTTCGAAGTCGAGGTAATGGCGGGGAGAGGCGGACATTCGGTGCGGGGCGCTCGGGGAAGCGGGGAGACTTAGGCGGGTTCACGGCCAGGGACAAGCACGGGGGTGTTCCGGCGGCTTCTTCACAATCGTCATCGCCGGGCTTGTCCCGGCGACCTATGAACACCTACGCACGGCCGTGTTCATAGGTGGCCGGCACGAAGGCCGGCCATGACGGTCAGTGAGTACCCGTCATTTGTCGATCCAGCTCATCATCGCTTCGTTGTAGCGCTCGCCCGCGACCTCTTCAGCCGGCACGGCGCGTTCTATGGCGGCGAGGTCGGCGGCCGACAGGGTGACGTCAACGGCCGCCACGTTCTCGGCCACCCGCGAGGGGCGGCGCATGCCGGGGATCGGAACCATGTCCGGCCCCTGCGCCAGCACCCAGGCGATGGCGAGCTGGGCGGGGGTGCAGCCCTTGGCCGTGGCGACGGCC
>Ga0299912_10003032_pt1 | contig 13768 bp, 11 predicted proteins | sample RVTome_2_FD_207667 | JGI IMG/M metagenome (GOLD analysis project Ga0299912, IMG submission 207667) | Soil microbial communities from uranium-contaminated site in the Upper Colorado River Basin, Wyoming, United States - RVT95D214 (version 2) ...
TTCTTCTACTAAATCCCTGACCAATTTTGGCTTTAAAATTGATTTTGTTAATATTTGGAAAAAAACAGTTAACTTACCCATCTATATCTATTCAAAAATTTTCATATATTAGTCCATAGTTTGTGAAAAATGCCCATCAATGTTAAATTTGTGTTTATTACTTTAACTAGAAGTAAATACTCTAGAAAAAATGTTAAAAATGAAAATAGCTTTAACATGTCCAGCTTCTTTACCTGCTACACAATTTGGAGGAATTATGTTTCTATGTATACATATTGCAAAAAAACTTTCAAATGATGGTCATCATTTAACAATTTATACAACTGATCTTGATTTTGCTAACAATACCAGCACTTTTAATAAAAAACTTCTTCGTGAAGAAAAAATTGGCAATTTTCTAATAAAGAGAACACATGTATTTTTTTCAACTTTTCTTTTTTTTGTTAATTTTGGAATGTATAAACAAATGATGAATGATGATTTTGAACTTATTCATTCAGTAGGTATCAGAAGCTTTCAAGCATTAATATCTGCAATTGTTTCTAAAAGAAAAAAAATACCCTTAGTGATTTCAGATCAAGGTGGATTGACCACACATCCTGACTTGAAAGAAACTACAATTAAAAAAAAATTTCTAATACAATTACAAAAACCTTTGATTAAATTTATTATAAATCAATCCAGTATGATTATTGTTCCTAACGAATACGAAAAAAAAATATTTTCATCTTTTTGTAACGAATCAAAAATTTCAGTAGTAAAAAATGGTGTTGATCTTGAAGAACTGGATTCTATGAAAGTCAATTTTTCAGAAAAATATGATATTAAAAATGAATTTATTTTATTTTTAGGACGATTTCACATTGTCAAAGGAATTGATACTTTAATTGAAGCAATCAATTTAATTAAAAATAATCCGTTGTTAAAAAAAATTACAATTGTAATTGCCGGGGTAGATTTTGGCTATGAATCTAAAATGGAAGAACTGATTAAAAAGTATGATCTTTCAAAAAAAATCACAGTAATCAAAAAACCTCCGAGAGAATATGTGATTTCTGCTTATCATCAATGTAGATTTCTCGTATTGCCATCTAAATGGGAATTGTCACCTCTTACTCCTTTAGAAGGATTTGCTTGCAAAAAAACTGTAATAAGTACAACTGCACACGGAATTCCATACACTTTAACAAATAATGAAAACTGTATTTTAGTAACTCCAGATCACCCTGACGAACTAGCAAAAGGGATTCTTGATTTATTACAACATCCTAAAAAATGCACTGACTTGGGTTTATCTGGATTCAAATTAATACAAGAAATTTGTAATTCTGATAGAATGTCTTTGAATTACCTCAAAATCTACAAACAGTTGTTAAAAAAATAATTTAGAATATTTGTTCTAAAACTAATTTTAGTGTTTTATTTTGGCAGTGATTAAAACTACTGCACCAACAATTTGTCCTAATACCTGTGAAAAAGCTACTCCAACTATTCCGTATGTTGAACCTAAAGTGATGATACCAACTACGATTATTAAAGTAATTAAACCATAACTTATCAAAACATATCGACTTTTTTCTTTACCTAACATCTCTGAAGTATAAAGAAGATTTATTGTCCAAGGAATAACACTAATACTCATAATTTGAGTAGCAACAACTGCATCATTATACTTTGGAAAGAAATTTTCAATTAATACAGGTAAAATAATTATGCCAAACACTGTAATTGCTATGGCAACAAACAATGTAATGACTTTAAGTTTTTTATTGCTATTACCACTTGCATCTTGCGGCAATAAATATTTGAAAACTATATTTGGCAAAATCATTAAAGCTGACAATAATTGTAATGCTAAGCTATAGTTACCCAAAATCATAAAACTCAATATGGTTGGAATAATAATTTTATCAATCTGACCATTTAACCCAGCTACTGAATTCATCAAATAATTATTTGTAATGAATTTCCAATGTGATTTTAAAAGTGAAAAATCAATTTTTGATTCCTTAAAACCTTTGATCATAGGTATTATGTAACAAATGTATGACAAGACAAGTGCAAAAATAATTCCTTCGACACCAAAAAAATGTAAAAACAATAAACCTAAGAAAACTGTGCCACCTTTTTGAATGAGAAAATAAATAGAAAATCCTGAATAATTTTTCTTACCTAATAACTCCCCTATAGATAACGTATTGATAACATATGCAATAACAAGAATTGATATATCTACTCTTTGATAAAATATGAAAACTACAAATGATCCGATTATTCCTGCAATAAGTGAAATAGTGAATAATGTGGATTGAATTGGTATTTTTTTGGCAATGTAAACTGTTAAAGAGTTTTGAGTAGCAATTAACGCAAAACTACTGGCCACACCTGCTATTCCAATGTAAAAAAAGATCTTTCCATATTCCTCAGGTTCCATAAAATTGGCAATATAAAACCAAAAAACTGCAGTAATACCTGTACCTAATACTTGTGCAATTCCTAATGATGCTAAATCCTTAAAACCAATACTCAACTTTATCCTATCTTTGTAACGTAGTTATAAAGGAAATCTAATATTTTTAGAATATCGTTGTGCATTTTTTGGTTGGAAATTAAATAAACATAAAAATATCATGTCTTGTTCGAATAAACATGAAAAATAATCTTAGAGAAATAGAAACTGAATTAATTCCACTGCCAACACTTGAACGATTAAAGTATTATCTCTATGCTCTTACTTTTCTTTTTAAAAAAAAACAAAAAAGAACAACAAATCAAATATCAAAAGAATATGAACATGATATTTATGAAACATTACTCCAAAATAAAATTTGGGATGACTCTGATTTGGAATCAATATGCTATACACGATTCATAAATAATAAAATTGAAAATAATTCCACACAAACTTCATTTCTTTATAATGATAAATTTTTTAAAACTGAACTCTACGAAATAAAGAAAATTTATGCCTCTCAAATAATAAAAAAAATAAAACAATTCACATCAAAATCTGAAATAATCTGTGAACTGGGATGTGGTTTTGGAAAGAATTTATTTTTATTAAGATTACATGATTTTAAGAATTCATTAGAAGGTTATGATTTATCTAAAAACGCTATAAATATTGCAAATAAAATAAATATAAAATTTAATACAAATATTAAATTTGATTGTTTTAATATGATCCAAGATATTCCTAAAATTAACTTAGAAAATAAAACTATTTTCACACATTTATCATTAGAACAATTAAAATATGACTTAGAAAGTATTATTCTAAATTTAATAAATTCTAAAGCATCTCAAATTATCCATTTTGAACATGTCTCTGAAATGTATAGTTTTAGTTTAAGACATATTGCATCAAAAATTTATTATTCTAATAGAGATTATCAATCAAATTTATATAAAATTTTAATAAAATTTGAAAAACAAAAACTTCTTAAAATTACTGATGTAGAAAAATTTGCTTTCACTTTCAATCCCTCTCATGAAATGGGATTTATTCGATGGGTGCCTTTGAGAAATTCTAATTAATAGTTAAAGTATTTTAACTTATTTTTAGTTTAAATTTGTAAAATTTAAAAAATTATCAAACAATAAATAATTTGAATATTCAGTCAAAGAATTGAAGTCTAAAAAAGATGTATTTAATGATAATTCTATCTCTGTTCCGTTTGTAATTCCTATTATTACAAAAGAGGACAAATTGGCTGTTTCTAAAGCCCTTGATTCTGTATTATTAACTGACGGTCCTAAACTACGTAAATTTGAAAAAACTTTTTCTAAATATACAAATTCTTTGCATGCAGTTGGAGTTTCTAATGCAACATCCGCTCTTATGCTATCGTTAAAATCATGTGGCATTGGAAAAGGGGACGAAGTAATTGTTCCAAATCTAACCTTTGTTGCAACTGCTAGTGCAATTATTCATTGCGGTGCAACTCCTGTTTTAGCTGATGTTGAACGAGATACGCTGAACATTGATCCTATTTCAATTCAAAATAACATTACAAAAAATACAAAAGCAATAATCCCTGTTCATTTTGCAGGTAGAATTTGTAAAATAAAACAAATATTAAAAATTGCCAAAAAAAATAATTTGAAAATCATTGAAGATTGTGCACATGCTTTAGGTTCTAGAATTGATAAAAAACATGTAGGAACATTTGGAGATGTTGGTTGTTTTAGCTTCTATCCGACAAAAAATTTTACAACAATTGAAGGAGGAATGATTATTACTAATTCAAAAAAAATTTCTGATTATGTTCTTCTTGCAAGAAATCATGGAATTACAAAATCATTAGATAACAGATTTTCTAGTGGAAAACCTTGGGATTATGATGTAAAAGAAGCTGGTTTTAATTTCCGATTAGATGAAATACGTTCTGCTCTAGGACTAAATCAAATAAAACGACTCGATAAATTAAATCAATTACGCAAAATAGCCTCTAATTACTATAGTACAAAATTAAAAACTATTGATGGGATCATCACACCTCTTGCATCAAAAAATAATGAAAATTCATTTCATTTGTATATAATTAGAGTAACAAAAGATTTCCCACTTAGTCGTGATATGCTATTTAAAAAGCTGTTAAAATCTGGTATAAGAACATCCGTTCACTATAAACCTCTGAATAAATTTACGTTATTTAAAAAAATGGCAAATTCATATGATGGATTAGAAAATTCTACATCTCTTTATGATGAAATTTTATCGCTTCCACTATACCCAACTATTACTAAATCTAAACAAGATTATGTGATTAATTCAATAAATAATATTCTAAATAGTTGACTGACTTGAAAATTTTATCATTAATTGATGGAGATGATATAGATACAAAAAAAATATCCAGAATAAAACATACAAAAATTTTTGCTTTTGATATTTTATCTCATAAATTTTTACAAAAAAAAAATCTTGGACACTTTATTGCTGACGATCAATTAAATATTAAAGAAAGAAAAAATATATTTGATCATATAGTTTCTAAACTATATTGGTATGAAAATAATTCATTAAATCACAATCTTTCTATTAATGGATACAATATTTTAGAAATGTTAGATCCATTATATCTTCACCAAAAATTACTTGTAACGTTGATCCAATTTAATATTATAAAAAAAATTATTGAAAATGAAAAACCTTCAAAAATATTTGCCACTCAAAATCTTTCTAAAATTGTATCTTCTTTAGATCATGATATTGATATAGTTCTACTTAATTCTGAAAAATCCACCACTTTTGATACATTTGATTTTAGAATGACCCTTTTTTCCAAAATTCTATCTGTAAAAATTTCTATGAAAAATCTAAAATGGATACAAAATATTTTTGAGTCTTTTCTGGGTAAACTGTGTTCTTTTTGGTTGGATCCTAATGATCAAAAACCAATTATCTTATTACTTGAATTCGATCCATCACAATTTCCTGATCTTTTTCTCAATCTAAAATCATCAAAATATAATTTAGTAATTTTAAACAGACGGAAATCCACCTTAAGTAATTCCAAATCTATTCAAATCATGAAAAATTCTAATGCAAAACTAGTTAATTTCAAAAATTTGCTTTCCAAAAAAGAAAAAACTGAAATAATTAATTTGGAAAAAAAATTACAAAAAAATTTACAAGATTTCTGGAAAGATGAAAATAGTCTTAAGGAAATTTTTACTTTCGAAAATTTATCTTATTGGTCTTGTATTGGAGATTTTTTAATTAAACAATATGAACAAGAAATTTCTAATAATATTGAAAATTTAATTCAATCGAAATATATTTTCCAAAAACTTGATATAAAATGTATTTTATATCAATATGAATCTGGAAATTTTGAAAATACAACTTTATCTCAACGTCAGAAAATTCCAGCACTTCTTCTACGTCATGGTTTTTCATCTTATACCAAAAAATTTGATGAATTAAGATGGAGACATGATCAATTTAGACTTGTTAAACTAAAATGTGATGAAATATTGTTGTGGGGTATTTATGATTATGAATTTTATTTAAAATTTCTATTAGATTCAAAAAAATTAAAAATCATTGGTAGTCCAAGACATGATATTTTTTTTAAGACATATGAAAATAATTCTAAAAATGACAAAATAATTCTAATTACTGTTCCTCCTATGATTGAATGGACGGGTTTACAAGATACACATCTTGCAATACGATATGAAAACACTTTGAAACAATTAATTGAAAAAATTAAAAAAATGGATAATGTCAAAATTATAGTAAAATTACATCCTGGATGGGGGTGGAAATTTAATTCTGTTTTAATAAAAATTTTCCATGAGATTGATCCTAAAATATTAATTTACAGTACTAAATCAATTAAACATCTAATTTCAGAATCTGATTTAATGATCAACATTAATGCAGAAGATAATCAACCTTCTACAGTTATTCTGGAGGGCCTAATAATGAAAAAACCTGTCATCAATATTTCTTTAAATGAACAAAATGATGATTTTGAATACAATGAAAATTCACCATTCGTAGAAATATCCTATAAATCAGATATAATTAATTATATAAATCTCGTTTTGAATGATATTAATTTTAAACAAAAACTTGATTTACAAATACCAGTATTTTTAAAAAAATACCTTTCTAATCATAAAACTGCATCAAAAGAATTATCTGATTATCTAAAATCTTTCTTGTAATTTTTTTAAAATTTATTTTTCAATAATGTGATTGTTTAACCATAGCACATCTAGTTCAGAGTTTTCAAAAACATGTAATGCATCATTGATGTCATTAACAATAGGTTCACCGTGTAAATTGAATGAAGTATTTAATAATGAAGGGACGCCTGTTTTTTCATAGAATTTATAGATCACTTCCCATAAATCTGAATTTACTTCTTTTTTCAATAACTGTGGTCTTGCAGTTTCATCCGCTTGATGTATGGCTGCAGGAATTTTATTTTTACCATTTTTTGTTTCAAAAGCTATTGTCATATGTGGTGATTCTATTTTTTTTGGATTTTCTATTAATTCATCTTGATATTCATACAAAACAATTGGTGAAAAAGGCATCCAAAAATCTCTATTTTTTATTGCTGTGTTGATTTTTTTAATATTGGAAATATCTCTAGGATCAGCTAAGATACTTCTATTGCCTAATGACCTTGGTCCTAACTCTGCCCTTCCTCTACAAGTGGCAATAATCTTATTTTTTAGTAATAATTCATTAATTTGGTCTGCATTTTTAAATTTTTTAATAGAGTATTTCTCAAAGATTTCTAATTCTTTTTCATTGTATTCTGAATTTGGTCCTAAATACAAATTATCTAGCTGTTTTGGAATACTTTTATTTTGTTCAGCATAATGATAACAAGCTCCAACATGAAGTGTCTCATCTCCTGCTCCACCACATACAAAAAATTGTCTTAATCCCTCAATTTTTGAAATCACTAAATTTGCTTTGATATTAAGAGCAACTCCTCCTGAAAATACTATTGAATCTGAATTATATTCTTTCATGGCATTTGTAAACCATTTCACTAATATCTTCTCTGTAAATGATTGAACTCCTGCTGCAATATGATCAAATCTAAATTCGTTCAAATTTTCTTTAAGATATTGATAAATATTTTTAATTTCTGAATTAAATTTAAATTCTAATCCGTCAAGTTTCATCATCTCATCATATACTTTTTCAACTTCTTTGATAATTTTTCCATCATAATATGATGCTAGCCCCATTACTTTATACTCATGCTCATTTGGTATCATTCTTAAATACAAAGTTGTATAACGGTAAATTCTTCCTAATTGAAAAATTTTATGTGAGTATTCTTTTACTCTTTTTATTTTTCCATTAACTGCATCATACAATGATATTGTACCGCTAAGATCATCTCCCCATCCATCTGCAGTAATTATAATAGTTTTATTGTCTCTAATTGGACTGCCGTAAAATCCATATGATGCATGACATGTATCGTGTTCTACATGTATGATTTTTTCTTCCTTGATTTTAAGATGATTACAAATTGCCTTTTTGAAAAACTTGGAAATTTTTAAATCACTTTCTTTATTGATTGGGTGTTCTATTGTATCAAAATCTAAGTCAGACACAAATGGTTGATTTAATGGGTATCTGCTTAAATCTATTCTATCTCTCCATAGATCTAGCATTTTAATCGACTCATTTTTTATTAATTTTGGATACCAATACTCTTCCATCATCCGTAAATGGTCTTTTAATGAAAATTTACTGTATACTTGAATTAGAGGAGGAATGAACGCAATTCTATTACTGGCAATGAGTATTTTGTCTAATTCATCGGGTGTAATTTTACAGAATTTTAATGCCTCTTCAATAGATCTTTTTGGATATGATTCATCTGATTTTAGACGTGAAAATCTCTCTTCACTTACGGCAAATTTAATTTTTCCATCAATTAAAATAGAACATCCAGATGTTTTCCCAACAGTAATTCCTAAAACTTTCATTTTTCTCTGATTAAGCCATTATTTCACATTTATTAAATCTGTTTTTTTGATGAATTTTTCCATCATTCGAATATTCGTAAAAATTACATAATGTTGATTTTACACATATATTCTTTAGATTTATTTGTGGATTATTGTATACCGTTCTAATTGTTGGTTTTGGATCTATTGGTAAACGACATTTAAAAAATATTATGGAGAATTTTGATGCAAAAATAATACTTTGTACAAAAAGAACTGATTTAAAAAAATATGAAAAAAATGGAATTATCATCGTAAAATCATTATCTGAGGCACTTAAACATGAACCAACTATTGCATTTGTAACTAATGAAACAAGTTATCATGTTCAAACTGCTATCAAGTTAGCTAAAAAAAATATTGATCTATTTCTAGAAAAACCAATTTCTAATTCGATGCACGATGTAAAAAAATTAGAAAAAATTATTCATGATAAAAAACTCATTTCACAAATAGGCTGTAATATGAGATTCCATCCATGTATTATGAAAATTAAAGAAATTCTTAAGAAAGAAAAATTGGGCAAAGTAATTTCTGTTCATGTTGAAAGTAGTTCATATCTTCCTGATTGGCATCCTTATGAGGATTATAGGCATGGATATGCTGCAAGAGAAGATTTGGGCGGTGGAATCTCTCTGACATGTATTCACGAATTAGATTTCTTGTATTGGTTTTTTGGTGATGTTGAAAAAATTTTTTCTGTTACAGGCAAATTTAGTGATCTAGAAATTACTGCGGATGATCTATCTGTAATGACTTTAATTTTTAAGAATAAAATAATAGGAGAAGTACATTTGGATTATATCCAACGTCCTGATTTTAAAAGCTGTACTATCAAAGGTATCAAAGGTACATTGAATTGGGATTCATCATCTAATGAAGTCAAAATTTTCTATAGGGATAAAAAATCTTGGAAAAGAGAATTGAAATTAAAACGTTTTGAGAAAAACTCTATGTATGTGGATGAATTGAATTATTTTTTTACTTGCATTGATATGAAAAATTCTACAATGAATGATATTAGTGATGGAATAAAAACACTTCAGATTATTTTAAGTGCAAAGAGATCTTCAAAACTTGGTAAAATAATTATAGTAAAATAAAATTTACATGTGTAAATCATTTAACGTTTTTTATTTTCTATAATCAATCGTGCAATTTTAAATTCAAATGGAGTATCGATCATAAATCCTGTTTCCATAGGTATTTCTAGAGGAATCGTTTTAGAGAAATCTGTTTTTTTTAATTTAAGAAATTTTTTTGCATCATATGTGTAAAGACCATTTAATTGATAAACAACAGGGGCTGCTTGTCTAGATGTGGGTCTGTTTTTTAATTTCTTTGATAATTTAAGAAATCCATCCTTATCTTTTTCTACCATGTTAAAATATGGATTCAAATGTTGTTGATAAACGCCGCATACAATAGACGCATTTTTTTTTTTTAATAATTGTATAGATTTTTTGATATCATTATTTTGAATAAATGGGGTGGTTGCATCTCTCCAAACAAAAATTTCAAATTTATATTCTAATTTATACAAAGTTTGTATTGCATGAAGCAATACTTGATCCATGGGTGTTGTATCTGTTGCTAAATCCTTTGGTCTCATAAATGGAACTTCGGCTCCATATTTTTTAGCTATTCTTGCAATTTGATCATCTTCTGTTGAAACTATTATGTGGCTGAAAATGTTTGATTTCTTAATTTTTTCAATTACGTGAGCTAATAATGGTTTTCCAGCAATCATCTTGATGTTCTTTTTTGGAATTCCTTTAGAGCCTCCACGCGCAGGTATGATGCATATTGGTTTCAATTAACCAATGTACAATAATGTTAATTATAACTATTATGAAAATATCTGTACATGATTTCAAAAATTGAAAATAAACTAAAAAAAATTAAACTTGTACTTACTGATGTTGATGGTGTTTTAACTGATGGTGGTATGTATTATTCTGAATCTGGAGAATTCATGAAGAAATTTAATACTAGAGATAGTATGGGGATGGAATTATTATTGAATTATGACATCAAAACTGTTTTTATTACACGTGAAAATTCTAAAATTGTTAAAAAAAGAATTCAAAAAATTCGTATTGCCGATCTGTATTCTGGAGTATTGAATAAAACACAATTACTTCCTGAAATTTCGGTAAAATATGATGTAAAATTAAACGAAATTGCCTATATTGGTGATGATGTAAATGATATTGAGATCATGAAGTCAGTAGGATTTTCTGCAACTCCTTTAGATGGAAATTATAAAGTAAAAAAAATATCTGATTATATCTGTAATGTTGATGGTGGAAAAGGTGCTTTTAGAGAACTGGCAGATTTGATTTTAAAACATCGTAAAATATACGATTAATATGTTCAAATTATTTTCATACCGTCTCGCTTTAGTTCTTTTAAAATCTCAAGAATTGTAATTAATACCCTCTAAATTTTTTACGGTTTTTTAATTCACATTCTAAAACTGTTTTGTTTGGGTTCCCCATTGCCTTAAACATTCTACTTGATCTTGAAACAATATGGGTTAATCCTAATGGTTCTACAGATGAAGCATGATCTGGACCTTTCATTGTTCTATCTAAAGTAAAATGTCTTTCAATTACACAACTTCCTAGTGCTACTGATGATGCTGTAATTGCTATTCCACGTTCATGACCAGAATAACCAACAGGACAATTATATTTTTCTCTAAGCATAGGAATGACACTTAGATTGATATCTTCATCTTCAGTTGGATAACAAGAAACACAGTGTAATAAGACAAAATCTTCAGTATATTTTCTAATTAATTCTACTGCCTTGTCTATTTCCTCAATTGTAGACATACCTGTTGACATTAAAATTGGTTTTTTTGTTTTACATACATGTTCAATCAAATCTAAATCTGTTACATGAAATGAAGATATTTTATAAATTGGGTTTCCAATTCTTTCTAACAATTCTACAGAATCTATATCAAATGGAGTAGAAAAACAAACAATACCAAGTTTTGTCGCATAATTATAAAGTTGTTTTAATTGCTCTTCTGAAAATTCTAAAGCCATTTTATGCTCACGATAAGTTTTTCCAAATGAATTTTCATTGACATAAGGTGAATCTAATAATTCTCTTGAAAATGATTTTTCTATATTTTTGACTTGAAATTTTACTGCATCTGCTCCTGCATCTTTTGCAGATTTTATTAATTTCATTGCAGTATCTAAACTTCCATTATGATTATTACCAATTTCTGCTATTATGAATGGATGTTGATTTTCTCCTATTTCCCTATTCTCCGTTAAATTAATTTTTTTCATAATTTATTTCATAAAGAGTACTTTAAAAATTATTCACCATGCACTCCAACCTCCATCTACAATTAGATTAGAACCTGTCATATATGATGACATATCTGTGGCTAAGAAAAGCAATGGACCTGCATACTCTTTTTTATTGGCCATTCGTCTTAGAGGAGTTCTTTCTGAATATGCTTTCACAAATTCTGGCGGGTTATTGTCATACACTCCTCCCAATGTCAGTGTGTTTACTCTGATATTATCTTCAGCAAATTTTGTAGCTAAAAATCTTGTGAGATTTAATGTGCCTGATTTACTAATGGAATACCCGATAGGTTTTTCAATTTTTACACCAGATTTCCTCATTTTACTAGATAATTTATCATTAAAATATTTGTAAAGTCTTTGATCCGGAGATAAAATTCCATAAGTAGATGAAATATTGATTATTGAACCTCCACCATTTTTTTGCATGTAAGGAATAGCTTTTTGTGAAACTAATAAGGTTCCAGTCAAATCAACCGAAAAAAACTCCTCCCAATCTTGCGGTTTCATTTGTAAAAATGATTTGTAAGAATCTGCTAAATCTTCTTTGCCGACTTGTTTTATTAGGGAAGCATTGTTTACTAAAATTTTTAAATTTTTTAAAGAACTGTTAAGTTTTTGAAAAGTATTTTGAACTTGAATGGAATCCGTGATGTCACACTCTATTAGTTTAAGTTTGTTTATTTTTTTTTGTTCTAATTTTGATTCTTTTTTAATTAATTTGAGTATATTTTTTGAGTCAATTTTTTTATCTATTATAATTACTTGTGCACCTGCTTCTAATAATGATGCAGTATATGTCCTTCCAATAAGACCTGCTCCACCTGTAACAATTGCCGTATTATGTGATAAATCTATCATTTTTTTTAAATCCAATTATAGTCAATTTTGACTTTGATAGTTATCTAATTAAAGAATTCTATTTTGTTAGATATTTGACAAACATTTTTGTTGGATGATTATCTAAGTCTTTCATATATTCGTCAAAATTAAAAGAACATGTTATTTATGAGATCAAATTATGTAAATATCCATTAAAACTCGAATATTTGTAAAATACGTCTCATTTTTATCTTTCTCATTTTATTAGAGCAGGCATAACCTAAATACACAATTATTTTTTTATATATTTGTGAGTCAAAAAATTCTTTTTTGGTTGGGGGTAGAATTTACTCATTTTTGCCTATCACATGCAATGCAAAAACAACACAATGCTGACTATTATGCAATAATTGACACTACTTCCAAATCAAAAAAATTCTTTGAAAAACAAAATATTGTAAAATTTAACAAAGTATGGTATTTCTTTGATCATGTTACAAAACAAAACAAATTGCCTGATTACAAATACCTTCAAGAATTTGAAAAAAAATATAATATTGATCTGTGGAAATTGGCAATCAACGAAAGAATTTTTTATCGATTTTATGACTTTCATAAATTTTCAAGTGTGGAAATCTGTTCAATATTGGAACAAGAATGTAGGTTGTTTGAAAAAATTATGGCTGAAACAAAACCAGATTTTTTTGTTACAAAATATGCTTCCAGACATCATCATCACTTGTTTACAGAAATGTGTAATTCTTTAGGAATTCCAGTACTGATGTTAAGTAGAACGTGGTTGGGAAATAAGGTTCTTCTCTCAAAAAATTCCCATCGATTTGATGATCTGAGCAATCTAGACTCAACTTCTTTTCCTAAAAAATCTTTTAAAGAACTACAAGAATATTTGGAATCAATTAGTTATTCAAAATATCTCAAAACTTACAACAAACCAACTAAAATTAGTACAAAAATTAATGCTTTAAAAGAATACTTGTTATCTGACAGTAAAGAAAATCAAAAACAATATTATTATTATGGGAGAACGAAATACAAAGTTCTTAAAAGTACCATTCTTTCAATGATGCGTAGTAAATATAGAGAAAATTTTC
>Ga0299912_10003033_pt1 | contig 13764 bp, 10 predicted proteins | sample RVTome_2_FD_207667 | JGI IMG/M metagenome (GOLD analysis project Ga0299912, IMG submission 207667) | Soil microbial communities from uranium-contaminated site in the Upper Colorado River Basin, Wyoming, United States - RVT95D214 (version 2) ...
TGTGGCACCACTCGTGATGAAGGACACGACTGGAATGGTTGCAAATGTTCCAGATGTAATACCACACGTAATAAACAACACGAGTGGGATGGTTCCCAATGCTCCCGATGTGGTAGAATTCCTGAAGAGTGGGATCTTCAATTAGAATCTGTTAAGAAGCTTACTGATAAATCAGCCATTCTCGAGATTGCATTAAAAACAATAGATTATGATGTTATGAGAGCCGCGTTCGATAAACTAGATCAATCGATTATTTTAGAGATTGTGTTGAAGACAGAGGGCGCTAAAGAATTTAATAATATCAAGAATGTCTCAAACCCCAAAGAATACTTGCATATGTATAACCTCTACGTAGCTGCATTTTATAAGTTAAACAAGGATATACAAGAAAAATTTGACAATTTTCATTTGAATGAATTGGTGTCGAGCAAAAAAGGAAATAAAGATTGGCGTGATAGGGAGTTGAGATCGATGGCTTCGAAATATGATTCAGATGCTCAAGTGCTCGACCTGCTCGCCAAAAGCGAAACCGACCAGGGGCGAGAGGTAACATTCGACATTCCCTGTGGAGTTTGCGGTTATAAGACGAACGTGACTGTTATGATTGATTGGGGCGGAACCATTCTCTCTGGAAAAGGTCCTGTCCATGAGTTTCGATGTCAGAACTGCAAGAAGGTCTTCACGGTCAATAAAGATTCATTAAAACAGTACACTGACCGCTTTGTATAACATTTGAGCGAATGTGGACATAGGTAACACTTTTATATGAGAGCCTAACAAAGTCAATCCAGCCGATCGCTGCGCTCCGGCTGATTTTTTCGTTAGGGCAGTAGAAAACATTACAATACATGCGACTTTATAAAACTTCTGCTCGAAAATGTTTATAAATGAATATAGAAGAAGGGGGAAAACAAAGGTTGTAGAGTGGTGCCGCCCACCATCCAGTGAGTCCCAGCCGGCGGCAGGTTGCATGGAAAAGATAGTGTATTCCGGCTTTACAATGAATGAAAAACTTGGCTTTAACATTTTATTAGGAGGTGAACAAAAATGGGTTGGATTGCGTTCTACGCCATTGGTTTGGTTGTGATAATTGCTCTGATGGTCGGAGCGGAGGAATGGCAGCCGCGCTGGTTGATTGGCATAGTAGTCATTACCGTCCTTCTGTTAAGGTCTATTTTTGAATACGTTAAGAAAGGGCGTACTTCCGGGGGAGGGGGAGCAGACCGTGCGAAAACGGCAGCAGGTCGTGCGGCCGTGGCAAGCCGTGCGGCCGCATTGCTAAAACTGCCGCCGCGCCAGGAAAAGGCTCTTGTATATATATATGAGCACAACAGCATTACTATTGATGACTTTGCGCGTTTGTGCCCCGATGCTGACCGTCCGTCCCTGGAGCAAGACTTGCAAGCCATGGTTGGGCTTAAGTTAATGGTCTTTAAAGATGATAAGTTCATTATCACCTAATCGTTATCGATTTTTTCGTTAAAGACATTTAAGGCACTGGCTCATTTGAAGTAAATGTTAAGGATTTCTAAAGTGTCACAAAGGGAAGAGATGGGGGGCAGGTCTCAACATATGACAACACTCGTAACCTAAAGGGGACGTTGGTTCAAATACAACTTTGCATTGCAAAAGGCAAAAATCTTAACCACTGCTCGCCAAGGCGGATACCGGTTCAAAGAGAAATTGACATTGCCGAATGGGAGGAGTAGGATACACCTCCATGCCAAGATAACCGAGAGGTTTATGAGATAATGATAGATGGGCTGATGCCATCACAGGGGGTTGTGGTTGAGGCGGAGGGTCCCGGAGTTAACGGTGTCGTCGAGAGGAGCGGCTGACAAATGGACAAAGATCAAGCTGCATTTGAGCCAACGTCCCCGATTGGCAGAATGCTATACAATGTCATATCTGCCAACTTTTAGATAATATACGAACTTCGTTTTTACGCGGTATTATAGAGCAAACTGAAAATAAGGCAACAAAATATCACATTTTTTAAGGTATTTCCTATTGTTTTCATAAAATGCTTATGATATCTTGATAAAAAAGTAAATCCGTATACTCATTGTTCGGCGGGAACAAAAAGAAAAAACCGTTCCCGCCGAACGCTCGGCGCTGAGCTTCGCTAAGCGCGCCTGGCCCGGCGCCTGACGGTGGTGATCAATAATAATAAACCAAACGGCATATGGCGCCGAACCAGGCGCTCGAGCGCAATTTCGCATAACTCCGGCTCCGAAAAGAGCCCGGGCCTCCGTTATACGAAATCCGCTCAGCGCCGGAATGTTATGTTTATAAAATACTAATGAAAAGGAGATTCCAATGGATATTAATGTCCCCTACATGCCATCAGTAAAAAACCTTCATGCTATTCTTGATAAAATTCAACATGCTGCAGTTCCAGAAGCTTTCGGATATGATTTTTTACACGATCTTGGCTTTTCTAGCTCAAATGACAGATCTATTGTGAAACTTTTTAAATATTTAGGATTCTTAGACCCATCAAGCAGGCCACAAGCAAGCTATCGTGATTTTGTAGATCATACAAAGACAAAAATTGTATTAGCTGAGAGGCTTAGGTCTGCATTTGATGATTTATATGTTAGCAACAAAAAAGCGCAAGAAATGACAGTCGATCAATTAAAGGGCTGGTTCAAATCAAAGACGGGGAAAGGTGATTCGGTTGCAATCAAAATAGCAACAACTTTTAAAAGTTTAGCAGATTATGCTGACTTCTCCACTGTTCTGCCTAAAGAACATCCAAAAATTAAAGAGCCAGAGAAATTACCCCTTGCTAAAGAAGAAAGGAAATTAATACTCGAAGAACATGGTCTGGGGCTTGTCTATAGATTTGAAATACATTTACCAGACACGCAAAACATTGATACGTTTAGAGCTATTTTCCGGGCTATGCGTGAGGAGTTGATGCAATGAAACCTGATATAAATAACTTTATGCTTAAAGGACTTTTCACTTCCTATTGCATTAAAGATCTTCAGACAGAAGGTCTTCTTCGTACACCGATTTATACAACAGAAGAACTAAAAGAGCATGACCTGTTTGTTTCTTGTCCGGAGAAAATACGCTCTGGCTCCTTACAAATGCAGAAATATTTCAGAATGCTTTATGTTTTTGAAAATCTGGTAAGAGCTTTTATTGACAGCACATTATCTGAAATTGATGGAGAACATTGGTTTGATAAAAGATCAAATAAAGACATGCGGGATAAAGTATCAAACCGAAAAATAAGTGAAGAAAAAAATCAGTGGCATGTTGGTCGTAACGAGCATGCTTTATATTACCTCGATTTTTCAGATTTAAGTCTGTTAATTACAAACCATTGGGAGGTGTTTAAAGATTTTTTCCCAGACCAAGGTTGGGTAACGAGTCGCATTAAAGAATCAGAGAGAACTAGAAATGTTATCGCCCACACTAATGATTTAGCTGCTGAGGAAGGTTCTCGTTTAGAAATGCATCTCAGAGATTGGATCAAACAAATTGGCTAAACATAACCTGGTAATCCACCTGCCCTCTATTACGCTATCGCTTCATAGAGGTAGTGAAGAACTTTGGGGTCAAACCTTCAAAATTCGATTGAGAAGGATTTGGACCTGGGACGATGGGGACGTTGGTTCCAATACAACTTTGCATTGCAAAAGAAAAAATCTTAAGCGCTGCTCGCCGACGCGGATATTGGTTCAAACAGAAATTGACATTGCGAATGGGAGGAGTAGGATACACCTAAGATGCCAGGATAACCGAGAGGTTTATGATATAATGACAGATGGGCTGATGCCATAACGGGGAGTTGAGGTTGAGGCGGAGGGTCCCGGAGTTAACGGTATCGTCGAGAGGAGTGGCTGACAAATGGACAAGGATCAAGTTGCATTTGAACCGACGTCCGCGATTGTTTTGTAACATCCATGCGCTTGGGGGGGGAATCGTATGAAAAGAGCTCTCGTTCTTATCGCTGTTCTGATATTGGTTACTGGATGTATCATGGCAAAGCATCGACATTCAATCCGAGAAGGGTTGTTGGTTACGGGATTGAATCGGGAGGCTTTTCTAAAAGAATGGGGGATGCCTGATAGAACATCCACTATTTCAAGTGATGAGTTTGCCTCATTTAGCGCTGGGTTCAGTGGTTCTGCCGGTAGTGCAAGTTACTTTAGGGGAAGAAGGCCCCTTGATGTATGGGTATATGAAAAGTGGGACATAACTCTTATTTTTAATGGCTTAAGATTAGTAGCTTGGAAAACCGATAAAACCAGAGAGGAAATTAAGACTATCTCAAAAGAAAAGGGGAAATAGGGATCAAGTCATCCTTCTTTTCTAAACCAACCAAAACGAGGTCCAAAATGAAAAGAATAGTCACAATAATGATAGTTTTCGCTTTCCTTCTTGGGTGTGCAAGTGCAACTGTAATAAAATCCAATCCCCCAGAGGCAAAATTATTGTTAGATGGTCAGTACAAAGGGGAAACGCCATATACTTATTCCGATAGAGCAACGGCAGGGACAATGAGAACGGTTACTTTAAAAAAGGAGGGCTATAAAGATTTTACGGGGACTATTAAACGTGAAATATTCTCTGTTCCCGCTTTCATAGGAGGATTGTTTTTTATAATACCTTTTATCTGGATTACTGAGTATCCATCGGAATATACATTTGAAATGCAGGAGCTTTAGAGAGGTCATGCAACAAAAACCTTTGATAATGCCATTAAGGAGATCTGCCGTAAAGAAGGGATTGCGGACCAGAAAGTATTCCAGGGTGCGAGCGAAGGTTTCGTATTATTTAAGTCATGAGTTCGGGGTTTCGAGGGCTGAGATCGCTCGGCAATTGGGGGTATGTACTTCCGCAATTGCCAAAGCCATCCAGAATATTGAACCATAGGGCGATAAGTGTTAATTGTCAACTACGTCCCATTTAATGTTTCCTTGTCCTTTATGCAAGGAGGAATATTGATTTCATTGACGCCTACAATGCTGTCTTTATGAAATATCAGGGTCTCCGCGAAATCTATTCGTACGATGAAGATATTGAGACGGTTGAAGATATTGAAAGGAAGGAGCCTTAGTCGTTTGCTCCACGCTTTATGTTTACCTGCCGAAGGTTGAGTTATGATTAGGCGGGTGTTACCTGTCCTCCGTAACAGAATAAACTGCGTAGGAGGGTGCGCTTTGTTTTTTTTACGGACACAAAACACGGAAACGGTTTTAAAGGTGGGGGCGCATGAGATTTCTGAAAGAAAATATAAGTGAAAGTTTTCAACTATGTCCCCCGGATTCCTCACTTATTTGGGGCGGGGTATAAAACAGAGACGGTATTCTATGGGTAATGACACTCCAACAAAACTTCATGCAGCATTGAAAGATGCCAAAGCAAAAGGTCGCACTGGAGACATCGATCTCTACGAACGCTTTATAGAAATAAAAGAAGCAGCAAAGCAATGGCTTAAGGATTTAGGGAAGAACGGCTATGAGCATTCCGACCGACTTGAACACTATCTCGTGAACTTAACGGGAAAACTCCTCCAGAAAAGTGAACTTACTCATGCTGAGATCTTCGTACTCCTCTGCGCGGCCTACATGCACGACCTTGGCTATTGGCATAATGGACAGCTCCAGGCCCATGGGCATCCGGAAAGGAGCCGGGAAATAATTGAGAATCACATTGACACATACCTTCTGGGCGATTTCCCTCCATTTGAGGGAAAAGTGTCTAGGGTTGCCCAAGCAGTTGGGTGGGTGTGCTACGGCCACTCCGAGGAAACCTACCTCCCCCTTGCAAATATCCCAAATGATTTCCCAGATCAGTCCATTTCAGATGAGGTTTTGAATCTACGGAAGCTTGCGGCACTCCTTCGGTTGGCTGATGAGGCAGATGATCCTTACATTCGCCTTTCAGAAAGCGATGCTCCCTCCATAAGATCAATGACCCCCTTGGTCAAGATAGGAGAAGAAACCATCCGTTGGTACTGGAAACATGCAGGAGCACAGGACCCTGAACAATGGGTGCGTCATCTTACAGAGAAGCAAAGACTCCTAGGAACTTCCATCTATTATCTGAGAGATTTTGTGAAGGTTAGTTGGTATCTTGTGCTGGAGCCCCAAGTGCCTGGTTCATTCCCGTTTATGGCAGAGCCGCCTGTGGATACTTTTGTGGGCAGGGTGTCTGACCTTCAAAAGCTCCACGAGATTATTTCTAATTGGAGGGTTGGTGCAATAACAGGAATAGTGGGAACAGGAGGCATTGGGAAGACTGAGCTTGCTCGGAAGTATGCAAAGGAATACAGGAGCGAGTATCCTGGCGGAATATACTGGGTCTCCCTGAAAGCCAGCACTTGGAGGTCAGAGGCAACCAAAATAATTGAATCGGTTTGCCCTGGTTCATCTCCAGTCGTGTTTGCTGATGATGTGAGCGCAAAGGAGGCAGTACGACAAGCACTAATGCGGAAGGATGCGCTTTTGATCATAGACAATGTGAATGAGGCTGATGAGATTATTAAAAAGACTGAATGTTCGATACTTATTACCACAAGAAACAGGGGTGTCTTTGGGCTCATGCACAAAGAGGCCATCCGCGAGCTGGAGGAATTTGAAACAGATGAAGGATTAGAGTTGCTCGAAAAGGTTTTGGGTAAGGAACGGGTGATCAAGGACATTCAAGCAGCAAGGCACCTCGTGGAGGTCCTTGGAGGTATGCCATTGGCTGTAGATATTGCAGCATGGCATCTCAATTACGCCCCCGATTTGAAATTCACTGACTACATTGGTGAAGTCCAAGGGAGGATCAAGAAATTAGAGATTAGAGGTGTTGAGGACAAGAGCGTCTTTGCCTCCCTGGAATTGAGCCTGGAACATCTTAAAAAAGAAGAGCATGGGGATGAAATGCTTATCCTCTTTGAAGCAATAGGAGTATGTGCTGAAACTGGCTTTACGTCAGAAGCCCTTGTTGCTTCGGCTGGTCTTAGTGGATTAGATCCTCATTCACAGAGTACCTTAGTAGGTGGGCTCTACCGCCGCTCGATTCTCAAATTCAACTCCTATTCAAAGCGCTATTTCATGCACCCCCTGGTACGTCAGATGGCGGAAGAGAAGATCAAAGAGGCTAAAGGCAGATTGGACTTTTTCAGGGATAACCACTCTAACTACTTCCTGAACTATGCTAAGGCACATGCAAATAGTGCCATCGATATCATTAGAGAAAAGGATGGTCTGTGGCAATCCATGATTCAGGTTAACCAGATGAATAGAGGAAAACAGCTTTTTCCTCAATTTCTAGAATACCTTACCAGGCCTTGTAAGGGACTTATTGAAAAAAGTGGATATGAGGTTGCATTCATGTATTTGGCTCAAATGAATCTGATCAACATTTCCGCACTTGGCCTATCAAAAGAACTAATTTCCTTTCTTACACCCTTTCTTGAGAACCAGAATGCTATCAATGAAAAGGATCGAGCCATCTTGTATAACCGTTTTGGTGAAGCCTATGATACTCTTAGCGATTACCACAAAAGCATTGAATTCTATAAAAAATCCTTGGAGATACACCGCCGTATCGGAGATTTACTAAATGAAGGCGTTGATCTTGGCAACATGGGCATAGCCTTTAAAAACTTTGGCGATTACCACAAAGGCATTGAATTCATTGAGAAGGCCCTGGAGATACACCGCCGCATTGGGGATGCACGAGGTGAAGGATATGATCTTGGCAACATGGGCATAGCCTTTATAAACCTTGGCGATTGCCACAAAGGCATTGAATTCATTGAGAAGGCCCTGGAGATACACCGCCGCATTGGGGATGCACGAGGTGAAGGCAATGATCTTAGCAACATGGGCATAGCCTATAAAGACCTTGGTGAGTATCCCAAAGCCATTGGGTTCCAGGAGAAGGCCCTGGAGATACACCGCCGTATCGGAGATTTACTAAATGAAGGCAATGATCTTCTCGAAATTGGCATAATATATAATAACCTTCGCGAATGCCGCAAAGGTATTGAGTTCCTTGAGAAGGCCCTGGAGATACACCGCCGTATCGGGGATTTACAGGGTGAAGGATATGATCTTGATAATATTGGCATACCCTATATAAACCTTGGCGATTACCGTAAAGGTATTGAGTTCCTTAAGAAGGCCCTCGAGATACACCGCCGCATTGGGGATGCACGAGGTGAAGGCCATGATCTTTTTAATATGGGTCTAGCCTATTCAATGATAGGAAGCATCGATAGGTCATTGGAATGTTTCAGAGCATCCAAGGGGATCTTTCACCGTCTTGGACATAAGCATATGGTGGAAAAAATAATAGATATGATGAAGGCTACTGGGGTCGGGGAATGAAACCAGGATTTGCTTGTTGGGGACAGTAAGATTCGACGGTGGGCCTCCGGGGACGTAGTTGAAAAATAACACTTTACAGATATGTAAAAGTATGGGAGTGAATCGTCATGCCTCGGCAAGCAAGGTTAGATGCTCCAGGGAACAAGCTAAAGGGGACATCCTATATTGTTTTTGTCAAGAGAAAAAGAGGGAACGGATTGGTGCCAGGCAACGGTAATTAGGTATTGAAGGTCGAAGTGAGAAGGCGCCGGAGACGTTCAGACAGAAGATGAAACGCAAGATCGATTCGATAAAAGGCAGACTCATCTATAACAGGAGACTCGGAACGGCAGAACCTGTATTCGGCAATATTTGCTCTAAATTAGGATTGAACAGATTTACCCTTTGAGGGAAGCGAAAAGTGAACACGCAGTGGTTGCTCTACTGTGCGGTGAACAATCTATTTGAAGTGCATCGCTATGGTCCAGAGTTGGCGTGAACGGGTCCGGATTGGGTGATATGGTATTAGGGTAAGAAAAATATCATGAAGATAGGAACATTGCACTAAAGATTGGTAAACTTTCGATGACAGAAAATAATTTCCTATTTTTAATCCAACAGAAGAAGCAGTTTTTTTCAGATGTACTTTTTCTACAGGCTCGTTAGACGGCTACGTGAAAGGGGGTCAATCATGAAGTATTTCGGACCATTTTTGTTGTCTCTACTGACTATCTGCACAGCCTTGGAAACAAGCGGCGGCTGGGAGAAGGAAACGGACTACTCTAAAACCATCGGGCAGACAGCTGCATTCATCGAGAAGAAGATGCAGGAAGAGTATGTCACCGGTCTCTCGATCGCCCTGGTCGACGGGCAAAAAACGGTCTGGGCACAGGGCTTCGGTTTTGCCGACAAGGAAAAAGGCATACCCGCCTCACCGTGGACCATTTACGAGATCGGCTCCATTTCCAAGACGATCACTGCCACGGCGGTCATGCGGCTGCAGGAACAGGGCCTTCTCGATATCGACCGGCCCCTGGCCGACTACATCCCCGAGTTTTCGATCCTGCTGCCGCCGGGCTTCCTTCCGGACCCGGACAATCCGATCACGATCCGTACGATGCTCACCCACCATTCTGGCCTGCCCGGCGACCTGCAAAACGGGGGATTCACCCTCAAGCCAAGGACCGATTACAACGCCTGGGTCGTGGACTATCTGAAGGGCACCTGCGCCTGCTATCCTCCCGGTTTCATCTGGGCCTACTCCAACACCGCGTACTCCCTGCTGGGCGAGGTCGTTTCAAAAGCTTCGGGTCAAAGTTTCGAAAAGTACACCGACAGGCTTTTCAAGAAGATGGGGATGCTTCATTCCTCGTATTTTCTGGACAAGCACGCTTTGAAAAAAAACATGGCTCGCGGGTATCTCCGAGGAGAGCCGCTCGAACGGTTCTACGGTAACATGTGGGGGGCGGGCAGTGTCCGGTCAAACGTCACGGACATGGCCAGGTTCGTCAGGATGGTCCTTGGCCGGGGCCGGGTCGGAGGCGCGCGCATCCTGAGGCCGGAAACGCTGGATGAAATGCTTACGACCCAGAACGGAAACGTGCCTCTTGACCTGGATTTGCGGCAGGGGCTGGCCTGGGTCCTTATGGACCGCACGCTTGGCGATGCCGGCCGCATCTGCAACCACACTGGAGCCACCAATGGCTTTTTCAGCCATATCGAAATCCTGCCCGATTATCAGCTCGGCGTGGTGGTACTGACCAATACGGAGAAAGCGGCGATCGCCCTGGAGGCCGCCAGGATGGCGCTGAAGCTGGCCGTAAAGGACAAGGCCGGCGTCGATCTCCAAGAGCCGCGCTGGACGGAATACTCGCCTTATACCACATGGCCTCTGGAAAAGCTTGAGACACTGGCCGGGACGTACGCCACGGAGGGAGGCTACGACACCATCAAGGTCGTGCCGGGAGGTCTGGAATGGTGGTCAAGCTACGGGAACTACGGGAACAAAACGCAGCAACTGGTGCCGTTGGAGAACGGCTGGTTTGCTCCCCCGGATTCCCAGGAGTTACAGGTCGAATTCAGCACGATCTCCGGGCGGGATGTAATGATTTTTCACGGTGATGTCCTGCTTGGGCTGATCGGAAGATCCCTCTGGGGTGAGAAATTCGAACCCGTGCCCGTGTCCGCAGTCTGGCTGGGCCGGGCTGGGAAATACGAGATATCGAATCTCTATTCCGACGATTGCTCGAGGTATCTCCCGGAAGAGGTGCAGCCCGTGAGCCACTCCGTCGAACTCGCCGTGAAGGACGGAGTGCTCGTGCTGGGCCTTACCATTCAGGCCAAGTCCGCCTTGCTGGTCCTGGAGCCGATCAGCGACACCGTGGCCAGGATCCTCGGACTGGGCAAGAACAAGGGCGGCGCCGTGCAGGTCGTAACGGTCGACGGGGAGGAACAGATTCAGCTTTGGGGAGCCCGCTACAGGAAGATATGATTTCATCCATGAAGGCATGTTTTTCTGGAAATTAGGGATAGTCACCTATTTTTGAAATAAGTACTTTTCATCTAACCAGCCTCTCAACCCGACCCGTGGCCCGCGCAAAACAGTGGGCCGGGGCAGTAACTCGGGCGAGTGATGCTGGCGGGGTTAAAGCCACGGGCGGGTTAGCTCAACGTTAGCATTCACCTGGGAAAGAAATATGATGCAATTATCACCACTCCTCAGGGAATTGATTGAAGGTAAAAAGCGATTCCTTTGGTTGATCTGGTTTGCCTTCCTACTCTGCTGGGTTTTGTACACTATTGTGGCATATCTTGGAACCCATATTAATTCTCAGCGACCATCTCACCTTAGTGTTTTAATATTATTTGTTTTCATTGGAATTGCAATTGTTGCAGGGGTGTGCTCACTAGTAATTCCTCGTATTATTTTTAGTGAAACAAGATTGAGAAAAATGCTCAAAGAGATTCCCACAATTGAGCGCTTGGCAACATCACGCAATAGAAGGGTTGATGACAAGTTGTTGAAAAAACTTAAATCACTCACTCTCGATGAACAGAGGATCTACGCAATATTCGCGGGCTATGGTGGGTGGTATGTGGTAATTGGGGCGATTGCGGATTTAGTTGCTGTAATCAGCCTTGTACCAGCGTTTCTTGGTGTGGATTTCGTGCTGTACTTCTACCTTGGAATTCCCGCACTAGTTCTAAAGGTCTTACATTATCCAAAACTAAATGCTCTTTGGGCCTCATTAGAATTAATAGTACAAAAAGGAACTGTCGCATAACAAATGCTAACAACTGGCTCCAAGGGACGTCGCAAAAAAAAGCGCCACCCCTGAGACCTATCGTTGGACGTGAAAAGGAGGGAGAATAGTGAAAGCATTGAAAAGGATATCTCTGGTACTCATAGCCTTTCTCGCTTTGGTGATAATTAGCGCAGCCGAAAGACTACCCGACTCCCTTCGAACCCGTCCGTGGACTACTGTCCATTCTTTGTTTTGTCTATTTCTTATTGGATCATTCATCTACCTTCACTGGCTTTTCTTGCGGTTCGCTCTCCCCCTGGGTGATGTCAGTGTATCAACGAGAAAAGACATATTGAGTAGTTCTAAATTGTATTACTCCAGAGGAAGGATTCTCGTTTGGATTGGTTACTTTCTGCTTTTTCTGTACTTATCTGCTTTTGTTATGGCTGGAATTTACGGTGAAGGAACGCCATATTACACTGTAATACCAGCGGTAATTTTCATAGTATCCGGGATATTCGTAAGAATTCGAAGTGTCGTAATTTACTTAGCTGAGCGTTACATTAATCCAACATAAGAGGCGTCTAACCAGCGGGTCGAGGCGAGCGTGAATAGCTCTGCCTCATTTTAAGGCGGGTGCCCGCCGCCTCACCCTTGTCGTTAACTCATAAGAAATGACGAATAGAAACATTTCAAAACAAAAACTCATCAGATATTCTTTGATCGTTGAAGCTATTGCCGTCGTCATAGTATTTTTGGCCACAGGCGCAGGGCACGGTACATATGCACCTGCAAGAATTATCTTCCCATATACAATGATGGCAAAAGTATTTCATGAAGATATCAGAAGTATCTACTTGATTTTCGGTCTCATACAATTTCCAATTTACGGACTTTTATTGGCATGGGGAATCAATACCAAATACAAGAAAGCGATGATTATTGCATTATCCATACTACACTGCATCGCTGTCTATTATGTTTTTGTCAATCACAATGAATACTTTCCGAACATTCATTGAGTTAACAAGTCAATCGTGGAAGTAAATAGGGGCCGTTGTTGACTAGGTTGAATACTGTTTATTTTCTTGCACTGCAACGGATCCTTTTTCTGTGACATTATTTGGGGACATTGGTCCAAATACAACTTTGCATTGCAAAAGAAAAGATCTTAACCGCTGCTCGCCAACGCGGATACCGGTTCAAACAGAAATTGACATTGCCGAATGGGAGGAGTGGGAACCACCTCGATGCCAAGATAACCGAGAGGTTTATGAGATAATGATGGGATGGGCTGATGCCATAACAGGGAGTTGAGGTTTGAGGCGGAGAGTCCCGGAGTTAACGGTATCGTCGAGAGGAGTGGCTGATAATTGAACAAGGATCAAGTTGCATTTGAACCCACGTCCCTGGTAAGAAATTACTTAGATTTGGACCTCCTCCTTTGATCTCCCAAGTGCAACTTATCACACTGTCCAAATTTTGGGGTCCATTATAATCGCCGAATATATGTTTGACAAAACCAATTAGTAAGTATAAGATTTTAGGAAATTACGGTCTGCAATTCAATTATTGTTAGAGCCTGAATAAGAATGTATTCCAACGTTACTGGATATCCGTTATAATGAAAACAAAGGAGGATAATCCATGGCCACAGAATATACAGCAGTAATAAAACAAGAAGGCGATTGGTGGATAGGGTGGATGGAAGAGGTTCCAGGCGTGAACTGTCAGGAACGCACCCGTCAAGAACTATTGGAAAGCCTGCGGGTAACCTTGCAGGAAGCAATCGAGTTTAACCGTCAAGATGCGATTGCGTCTGCAGGATGCGAATATAGTGAAGAGAAAATAGCCGTACCTGCGTGAAGAAAACCGAATTCCTCAAATACCTCCGAACACAAGGCTGTGAATTCATCAGAGAAGGGACGCATCCGGGGACGTAGTTGAAAAATAACACTTTACAGATATGTAAAAGTATGGTAGTGAATCGTCATGCCTCGGCAAGCAAGATTAGATGCTCCAGGGACTCTGCATCATGTGATGATTCGGGGGATTGAAAGGTCTCCGATATTTAAAGATGATCAAGACCGGCAAGATTTTATTTTCAGGGCCGGGATGGGAGTGCGGAGCAGAAAGTATTCCAGGGTGCGAGCGAAGATTTCGTATTATTTAAGTCATGAGTTCGGGGTTTCGAG
>Ga0299912_10003034_pt1 | contig 13761 bp, 7 predicted proteins | sample RVTome_2_FD_207667 | JGI IMG/M metagenome (GOLD analysis project Ga0299912, IMG submission 207667) | Soil microbial communities from uranium-contaminated site in the Upper Colorado River Basin, Wyoming, United States - RVT95D214 (version 2) ...
GTGCCAGAAGCCGAACTTTTCCTGGCCGGCCGCGGCTACGCCGTTCCAGATCTGGGTCGTGGCCACTTCCCAGAGGTTGCCGAGGTCGGGGGTCACCCCGAGCCGCGGCAGCATGGCCAGGGCCCCAGCGATAAAGACAACGAAGATCCAGGGAGCGGCCACCTCGGCGAAGCGGCTGAGATTGGCGAATCCGAGGATGGCCACCGTCGTGAAGGCCGCGCCGAGGACGAGGACGATCAGGACCCAGCCAAGATTCGAGGGCAGGACGGAGCCGAGCTTGGGGATGGGTATGCCGAAGAGGAGACCGACCGCCGTGGCCGAGACCGAGATCATGGCCCCGGCCAGGACGCAGTAAAGGAGCGCGTTTGCGATGTTGTAGACGAGGGTCACGCCCGGGCCGGCGATCTTCCTCAGGTACCAGTAGAGGGTCAGGCGCGTCCGCACGGCGATCGGGGCGCAGATGAACGTCCAGGACAGGACGGCCAGGAGGTTCCCCAGGAGGAGCCCCAGGAGGAGGTCGCGGGCCCCGACGCCGTGGAGGACGAAGAACGCGCCGATGACGAACTCGGTGGCGGCGACGTGCTCGCCGGCGAAGAGCCCGGCGAACTTGCCTCCGGACTGGAGCTTGTCGGGAGCGACGGGCTCCCGGTCGAACTCGTAGAGCCTGTCCATGGCGGCCGTGAGATGGGTCCATCGTGCCGGCATGTCCACCTCCTGGGGCGGTTTATATCAGCGTTTGCCCGTCCCGGTCAACGTCCGACAGAAAGGGTGCGCCGGCCCGTCACTTGACGGCGGCGCCGCCGGCGGCCGATTCCTGCCTCGTGACGATGGGCACATACCCGACTTCCAACCCTTTGGGCGGCGTCACGAGCAGGGCCGGGTCGAGCCTGGCCAATTTGCCGAAGCGAAGCGGCGCCATGTAGTCCCTGTCGACCGGCCAGGCCGCGTGGATCTTCTCCACGAAGGCCTGCAGCTTCGCCTTCTTCTCCGGGCTCCAGGCATACTGCTGGAAGGAGGGCTGGTCGACGAACCGATACCAGGAATAGGTCACGAGCGATCCGTCGGTCAGCCGGACCTGGAACGGCCTCTTGACGGGGCCGGGCCGGCCCCAGGCCCCGCCGACCGGAGACGTGTAGGGCACGCCTGGCGCTGCTCTCTCGAACCTCTGGTCGTGGAGCCGGGTCTCGCCGGGCACGGCCTTGGACGGAACGGCCACCCGCTCGTCCCCGGCATGCCGGAAATACATCGGGAAATGCCCCATGGCATTCCTTGTCCCGTCGAACCATTCCAATCCCCAGACGTTGCCGTCGAAGATCCGGGTGTCGAAGACCTTTTCGACGCCGCGGATGATCTTCCCGTCCTGGTCGAAACGGGTCGTTTCGGTTTTCAACGTCGATTTCCAGGCGCCTTTGGCGTCGAAGGCTCCGGAACAGGCCGGACCGCCGTCCCTCCAGGCTTTGAACGCATCATAGAGGGCTGTCTTCGAATAATAGGTCACGTCCTGGACAAGGAGGGTCCGTCCTTGATCGTCGACCGGGAACCTGAGGTCCGGCAGCATGGTATAAGCGATGCCCTGGGCGTCCCGCGACTCGAAGGCGGGGACGGTGTTGATCTCCATGGCCCCGCCGCCCATGATCCCCGGCCGGGCGTCGAGCCCGCGCCCGTAAATAAAAGGGTAATTGAACAACTTCCCGATCTTGCTCCAGGTCTCGGGAATATAATAAGCGATCGGTCCTTTGAAATTGGCGGCGCTCAGGAAGCAGGTCCAGGCCTGATCACCGGTCGGCGGCTCCCCGGCCACGGGCTCGGTGAACGGCAGCGCCATATAGGCGTAGCCCAGGAACTCGCCGTTAGGATCCCCCTCGAACGGGAGCGCGTCGGGCGGGATGAGCAGGCGGTTGCTCAGCTGGGCGATCCCGAGCCGGTCGTCGGGCAGCGCTTCGTTGTCGTAGAAGAAGGACCAGCCGGGGGACCCGACTTCGTAGTCATAGCATTGCGGCGTCGCGTTCATGCTGAACTTGGGCGGACCGTACCGGAAATGGTTGCCGGCCCAATAGCCCAGCCCGCCCTCGACGGTCTGAAAAACGTCCTTGTAGGTCGGTCCCCGCCTGGGCCAGTTATCCCGCGCATAGGTCCCGACAGGGGCGAGCGGAGTATCCTTGTTGTCCGAGTTGTCGGGCGTGATCCAAGCGCTCGGCAGGCCGATCTGGAAACCCGCGATGGGCTCGCCGACAAGGGGCCAGACGGCCGAATAAAAGCCCATGCCCGCGCTGAATTCGGACCGGGCCGGCGGCAGTTCCGCGTCGAAGCTGATGTAGCCATGCAGGCCGCGGTCGCTGGAGGTGACGACGCCGGGCCGGGCATCCTGAGGCCCCTCCGAGCGGAGCTTCGCGCCGAGGGCGAGAGCGGAACCGGCGGTCAGGACGATCAGGGCCGTTCTCAAGGGCTTCATGGAATTCCTTTCAGCCTCGGGGCCAAGCGGCCTGGCCTGGGCTACTTAAGAAATATCTGTTACTAAGGTCATATCTTCGTTAATGCCAATAAATAAGTCAAATATTTTAAATTAATTGGGCCTGGCCGTAATTCATTCGGACGAGTCCGGATTTTAATTGTATCCGGGCCATTTCTGTGGTACTTAGGAATTATGTGAAAATATCTTTCCGGGAGGGACCATGAGACGGCTCGGCATCCTGATCCTGACAGCCACGTTGGCGAGCATGTTGGCCGGGGCGGACCGGATCCCCCTCGCTTCGTGGTCGTTCGACGGCCCGGGAAGCGACGTCGTCCGGGGCTTCCACAAGTCCGTCGAGGGCGCGGCGGGCAAAGCCCTCCGTTTCGACGGACAGACCACGTCCGTCGTTCGGGCCGCCGCGAAGGCCCCTCGTCTCGACGGCGCCTTCTCGGTCGAGGCCTGGGTCGCCCTTCAGACCTATCCCTGGACGTGGTGCGCGGTCGTCAATCAGGAAAAGGACCGCCGGGCGGGATTCTTCTTCGGCATCGATCCGGAGGGCCGGTTCGGGCTCCAGGTCGCCTCAAGCGGAGGATGGCAGCAGTGCCGCTCGGACGTCGGCCTGCCGCTCTACACTTGGAACCACATCCTCGGCACGTTCGATCCGGCCGCGGGGCTCAAGCTCTACCTGAACGGCAAGCTGGTCGGCGAAAAGAAGGTCCCTGGAACGCCGCTCTTCGCGCCGGACGTCGATGTCATGATCGGGCGCAACCAGACGCCTCTCGATCTCACCGAGGAGATCCGGGTCGTCGCGCCGGTCGCCTTCTCGTTCGACGGGATCATCGACGAGGTCCGGATCTACGACGCCGCCCTCTCTCCCGCCGAGGCCAAAGAAGCCTCGGCGAGGCTGAAGCCCTCCGGCCCGACGCCGCTCCGGCCCCCGGTCCTCCCCGCCGGACCGAAAGGGCCTGGCCGCTTCGGGGCCTATTACACGCGGCTCCGCTACGCCGAGGAATGGGAGAATCCCTGGCGTGTCGGCGAGGCGGCCGATGTCGTCGTCCGCTTCGATGAAACTCCGAACCGGCTCGTCTTCTGGCGTGGCACGAGCTATATCCCCGCCTGGGTCACCGAGAACGGCATCTGGTACACGAACGAATTCTACGAGACGCAGGTCCCGACGATGCCGACGAGCGCCGAGCCCATGGCCGACAAGCAGGCCCGCTTCTCCCATCCCCGCATTCTCGAGAGCAGCGAAGCCCGGGTCGTCGTGCTCTGGCGGTACGCCCCGGTCAGCGTCCACTACGATCTCGTCAACGTCGATCCCCTGACGGGGTGGGGCGATTGGGTCGAGGAGACCTATACCGTCTACCCCGACGGCTCCTGTGTCCGGAAGATCAAGGTCTGGTCGTCCAAGCCGCGGCTCGATCCGGCGGAAGGCCGGGAGTGGAATAATTTCCGGCAATACCACGAGGCCATCATCATCAATCCTCCCGGCACGCGCCCCGAGGACAACATCGAGACCGGCGCGTTGACCCTGGCTAACATGAAAGGCGAGGTCCACACCTACTCCTGGGCCGACGGACCGCCCGGCGAGAAGGCCGACTTCGACGCGGAAACGCTGGCCGTGCTCCACCGGATCAGCGACCTGGACACTCCCGGACATCAATGGCTGGTCCGGCCGGCCGGCGGTAACATCCTCCGGGTCAACCTGAAGGCCCGCTTCAGCCCCTTCGTCATCGTCGACCCGAGGAACGTGGCCATCGACTGCTACGCCGGCGAGATCATCCGGGAGCGGTCGATCTTCCCGTGGTGGAACCACTGGCCGGTCTCCCAGCAGATCCGTTCGAGCGGCCGCTGGGCCCTTGCCCCCGATCGGGTCTCTCACAGCTCCCTGGCCCACATCCAATCCTGGCGGCCCTTCGAGGAGACGGCGGACGGCGTGACGATGCTCATGCTGAACGGCTTGACCGACAAACCGGCCGAGGACCTTCTTCCCCTGGCCAAGTCCTGGCTGTCGCCGCCGAACATGGAGGTCGAGGGCGAAGCGTTCCGCGGCGAAGGGTTCGATCCCACGGAACGGGCCTTCGTGGCAGCCCGCCGCGGACAGGATGGTCCCGGCCGCTTGACCGTCGTTCTCCAGGCCTCGAAGGATTCGCCCGCCGTCAATCCGGTCTTCCGGGTCCGGCGCTGGGATGCGCCGCTCCCCCGCGTCGAAATCGGCGGACGGCCGGCGCCGCTCGGCAAGAACGTCCGGGCCGGCCTGATACCCGGGCTCGAGGGCGACGACCTCGTCCTCTGGGTCCGCGGCGAATGGATGTCGCCCGTCCGGATTTCGATAGCCGCGACCGAAGCGGCGTCGAAGGGAGGGATCCCATGAAGCGGAGCCGGCGAAATATCGTTGGGGCCGTCATCTTAGCGGTCTTGGCCGGGCGGCTCGCGGCGGCGGGACCGTTCGATCTCAAGGAATACGCCGCCCGCCGAGCCCGCCTCCTGGACAAGATCGGCGACGGCGTGGCCGTCTTCCTGGGCGCCTCGACGCCCGCCTCGGACCAGGACTTCCGGCAGGGCCACGATTTTGTCTACCTGACCGGCGTCCACGTGCCGAACGCCTATCTCATCGTCGACGGCCTCCGGAAGGAAAGCGTCTTGTTCTTCACCATGTCCGAGACCGAAGCGGAGAGCGAGGGCATCCCGCGGGAGCTCGTTAGGGATCCCAAGGGCATCACAGGCATCGAGCGGGTCCTGCCCGCTGAGCGGTTCGGTTCCACCCTGGCAGGCCTGTGCCAGCGTGCCAAGACGCTCTACACCATGTTGAAGCCCGAGGAACTCGGCCCCGAGAACTCCAACGAGAAGTTCAATATCCTCCAACGGACGATGACCCTGAGCCCGTGGGACGGGCGGCTCACCCGGGAGCTCCAGTTCGTCAAGCAGCTCCGTGACAAGTTCCCCCAGGTCGAGATCCGGGATTGCTCCCCCATCGTGTGGGAGCTCCGCAAGATCAAGTCGCCGGCCGAGCTCGACGTCCTTCGCCGGGCGGCCCGGATCGGCGTCAAGGCCCACAGGGCCCTGATCCAGTCGACCCGGCCCGGCGTGGCCGAAAAGGCGCTCGCGTCCGTGTTCGAGTTCGTCTGCGGCCTCGAGGGCGCGGCGGGCCAAGCCTATTCCCCGATCATCATGTCCGGGAAGAACCACGCCTACGGTCACTACCACGCCTACGACCGCGTCCTGAAATCCGGCGATTTCGTCATCCTCGACGCCGGGCCCGACTACGCCGATTATCACGTCGACATCTCGACCTCGTTCCCGGCCTCGGGGTCGTTCTCGGCCCGCCAGAAGGAGCTCTATGAGATCGCCTTGGCCGTTCGCGACGCCTGCCTGGCGAACTACCGGCCGGGGGTCTCGTTCAAACAGGTCGGCGAAGAGGTCGCGGCCATGCTCAAGGAAAAAGGCCTGGACGCGTACGCCAAGGATTTCGCCGGCATCGTCCGTTACGGCGGCTACAATCACATGATCGGCCTGGCCACCCACGACGTCACCGGGGAATTCGACGGACCGGACGAGGTCCTCGCGCCGGGGTTCGTCTTCGCCTGCGATATCCAGCTCTTCCGCCTCGACGAGGAGATCGGGATCCGGATCGAGGACACCGTCGCCATCACCGAGAACGGCAGCGAAAACCTGTCCCTCGGCGTGCCCCGATCGGTCGCCGAGATCGAAGCCCTGATGAAAACGGACGGGATCCTCCAAATCCTTCGAAAAAAGCCCCTTTTCTGAGGAGAGAACGGACATGAGAAGAAAGCTCACGGTCATCGCCGTCGTCATTCTCGCCTTCGTCACGGCCTTGCCCGGCCAGACGGTCGATTACTCCAAGAAGCCGCTCCAGTCCGAGCGCAGCCGGAGCTACGACGCGCTCCACTATTTGATCAAGCTCAAGCTCGACTTCGGCCGGAAGTCCTTCGAGGGGGCGACGACGGTCACGCTGTCGTCCTTCCGGGACGGTCTCGAGGCCTGCGTCCTCGACGCCGAGGAGTTCACCGTGACCTCGGTCGTCGACGATTATGGGACGCCCCTGAAGTTCGAGCAGTCGGACCGGGAGCTCAAGGTCGTCCTGCCCCGGCCGGCGAAGTTCGGCGAGATCGTGACCTTCACATGCCGGTACGACGGCCGGGAGCCCCGCGAAGGGCTCAAGTTCGTGGACGAGACGCCCGACAATCCCCGCCTCGTCTGGTCCGATTCCTGGCCCAACAACGTCCACCATTGGTTCCCCTGCTTCGACTATCCGAACGATAAGGCCACCAGCGAGATCGTGGCCACGGTCAAGGCCGGCCTCAAGGTCGCGTCCAACGGTCGCCTGGTCGGCGTGTTCGAGGACGCCGCGGCGGGAACGGTCACCTACCATTGGTCCCAGGACCTGCCCCACTCGACCTACCTCATCTTCCTGGCCGCCGCTCCCTATGTCGTCGTCCGGGACTCCTACAGGACCCTGCCGGTGAACTACTGGGTCTATCCGGGGGACGAAGCCAAGGCCCGCCCGACCTACGGGAAGACACCGGCGATGATCGCCTTCTTCAACGGGATCTTCGGATACGATTATCCCTGGCAGAAGTACGACCAGATCTCGGTCCCGCTCGGCGGCGGCGCCGAGAGCACCTCGGCGACGGCCATGACCTCGCGGATCATGGTCTCGGAGCCGGACGAGCCGGATTTCTCGGCGATCGGGATCGTCTCCCACGAGCTGGCCCACCAATGGTGGGGCGACCTCATCACCCTCCGCAGCTGGGGCCACGCCTGGATGAACGAGAGCTTCGGGACGTACTCGGATTACCTGTATCACCGCCACGACAGAGGCGACGACGAAGGGGCGGTCAATCTCCAGAACAAGCTCGCCGCCTACCTCCGGGAGGCCCACACCCGCTACATCCGTCCGATCGTGTCCGACCGCTACGACAAGCCGGAGGACATGTTCGACTCGCACAGCTACCCCAAAGGCGCCCTGGTCCTGCACATGCTCCGGTCGATCCTCGGCGACGAGATCTTCTTCAAGACCCTCAGCCATCTCCTCCACCGCTACGCCTTCGACGCGGTGGACACGGCCGATTTTGTCCGCTCGGTCAAGACGGTCACCGGCCAGAACCTCGACTGGTTCTTCGACCAGTGGCTGTTCAAGCCCGGCCACCCCGTCTTCGACATCCGGAGCGAATGGGACCCGACCAAAAAGATCGTCCGGCTCAAGGTCGTCCAGGTCCAGGACTTCGCCAAGGGCGTGCCCGTCTTCCGCGTCCCGGTCAGCGTCAAGATCGTCACGGCCGGAGGCGCGGTGACGCACCGCGTCTGGATCCGGGAGCGGGAGGAGGCGTTCGAATTCCCGGCCGAGACGAAACCGATGCTGGTCCGCTTCGACGCGGCGAACGAGCTGATCAAGGAGGCGACGTTCCCCAAGGAGACGGCCGAGCTTCTCTACCAGCTCAAGAACGACGACGTCATCGGCCGGATGACCGCGGCCGGAGAATTGGCTGTCGCGGCCGACCAGTCCGCCGTCCTCACCGAGCTCACCCGGTGCGCCCGGAGCGATCCCTTCTGGGCGGTCCGCCGGGCCGCCGTCGAGGCTCTGGCCCGAGCCCCGCGGCCCGCGGCCGAGGGCGTGCTCAAGCAGGCCTGCGGGGACCCGCACGCGTCCGTGCGGACCGCGGCCGTCCAAGCCCTCGGCGCCCTCAAGGACAAGCGTTTGGCCGCGTTCTTCAAGGACCTCTTCGGGAAGGACAAGAGCGTCCGCGTCCGGGCCGAAGCCCTCCGGGCGCTGGGCCTGACCGGGGACGCGTCGCTCGCTCCGTTCCTCCGCGAATCCGCCGCCGTCCCTTCCCATCAGAACATGATCAAGCGCGCGGCCGAGGAGGCCTTGAAGCGGCTCGAGAAGTAGGCCGGCGGCCTTGGGAGGAGTCGATGAAACAACGCCTATTCTTGGGACTCCTGGGATGGCTGGCCGTCTCCGCGGCGACCGGGCCGGCCGCGCCCTTTCCGCCTCTCCCGGGCCGACAAGCCGGTCCGGACCATCGATCCGCTTTCCTGGCCGTCGGCTTGTCGCGTCTGGCCCCGGCGTTCTCCGTGTTCGCGGTCGATTCTCTGGGGCGGGGCCGTCTGGGTCAGAATCCGGCCCTTCAGCCCGGCGAGCCCCTGGCCGGCCTCGAGCTCGAGGGTCAAGCGTACAGGATCCATGGCCGGCCGGTGTGGCGGGTCGCGTGGGGCGAGCGGGCCGTGACCCTGCGGTCCGACTATGCCGTCGGCGTCGAGGCGCCCGCCTTCGCTCTGACGTTCGATCAGCAAGCCAACCACGCGACGCTGCTGGGCCTGATGAAGCCCGGCGAGCGGCGGATGTCCCTCCCCTGCGTGCTCCATCTGCCCGATCTGGGCACGGTGCGCATCACCGGCCGCGGGTCCCTCGAATACGGGGCCAGCCGACGGACGAAGCCGGCGTTCGTCCGCATCGCGTTCCCGCCGGCGACGGCGGAGCAGCGGAGTGTCGAGTACCGACTCGAAGTGACGACCGTCCATCCGGATCTGCCGGGCCTCGAGCGCGACCCGCGCTTTGACGGCTTCCGGCGGGATTGGCTCAACATCTTCCAGGTCAATCCCCACGTGCAGATGCTGGCCAACAACGCGGCCAGCGATCCGTGCGCGTTCACGCTTTTCCTGTATTCCGACGTCGCCGCGCACACTCCGCCCCTGGCCGACGGGCTGACCGCCAACGATCTGGTGCGCATGACCCTCGACCGCTACCTGACCGGGGCCAAGGGCTACGGCCAGGCCGGCTACACGGATCCGGAACTCGGCCCCGGGCATCTCGTCTGGAAAACGCCCTGGACGACGACGGACACGCTGCCGTCGTTCCTCATCGCCGCCGGCAACTACGTCGCGAGCTCGGGCGACCTCGCCTGGGCGCGGGCCAACTATGACGGGCTGGCCGCGTGGGCCCGCGAGATGTTCGCGGCCGACAAGAACGGCAACGGCCTCATCGAATATCCCGGCACCGGCAACTTCGGCGATCGCCCCCGCAGGGAGAGACGGCCGGCCAATTGGTGGGACACGATCAACTTCGGCCACGAGGACGCGTTCTCCAACGCCCTCGCGTACCGCGCCGCGTCGATGTTCGCCGGTCTCGCGCGCCGGCTGGGGCGCGCCGACGACGGCGATCGCATGGCCGCGAAAGCCGCCAGGCTCCGCGCCGCCTACGTGCCCGCCTTCCTCAATCCCGCGACAGGGATCCTCGCCGGCTGGAAGAGCGCGGACGGCCGACTGCACGATTATTGGTTCACGTTCGTCCAGGGCATGGCCGTCACGTTCGGACTGCTCGACGACAAGACGGCCAACGGCGTGATGGACCGTCTGCTGGCCAAGATGGCCGAAGTCGGCTATACGGATTTTTCGCTCGGCCTGCCCGGCAACCTGGTGCCGGTGAGGAAAGGCGACTACGTCCACGAGAACTATCCCCCCGAGGCCACGGGCGAGCCGCTTCTCGACGACGGCAGCGACGGCTTCCAGTTCTACGAGAACGGCGGTGCGACAGGCTGCTGGGCTTATTACACCGTCAAAGCGCTCTATCGGCTCGGCCGCGCCGGAGACGCCCGCCGCATCTTCTATCCGATGCTGGCCGGCTACGCGCGCGGGGAATTCCAGGGCTTCTGCGCCGACGGCCGGTCGCGAGACTGGCGCGATTGGCGAGGGGGTTGTCACGGCTACGAAGGGCTGCTCGTGGACAATTACCACGCCCTGCTCGCCGTGCTCGACGACGTGAAGGCGAATTGAGCTGAGGGCCATGAAAAGAACACTGTTCCCATTCTTGATCCTCTCCTTGGTCCTCTTCATTGTCTCCTGCAACTCGGAAAAGCCATCCGGGCCCAATGATCGGGCCGGGAGTGAATGGGCCGCCATGAAGGCCCGGATCTCCAAGGGCTGGAATACCTGGGATACCCGGAGCGTCTTGTCGCATGTTCTATTGCCCGAAGGTTTTTCGATCAACCTCCGGTTGGTCAGCCATCAATCGGGCGATACGCTGAACGAGGCCCTGCCGGGCAGGAGCGATGACGGCACAAAAGAACGGGTCGTTCCCGGGCCTCATGCCTGGGACGGTTCCTATACCGAGGTGGTGGTCGAATGGCAGGGCCTCCGCATCGGCGTCCGGAGCGCTGCCGTCGACGAGGAGTTCTTCCTGCGGATAAGCCCCCTGCGGCAATCGCCCGGCGATGCCCTTGTATTGGACCCGCAAATGCTGTGGGGCAGACCGGGGGAGATCAGGATCGGAGGCGGCACGATCCGCGCTGACACGCCCTCCGGCCCAACGGAGCTGGCCGTCGCCGCGGGCCAGTACCTCGCCACGGACAAGGATCTGAAGTTTTCGTTGGCTGAACCCATCGCGATCACGACCGATCCCTCCAAGACGGCGGAGGAGATCGGGGAGATCATCGACAAGGCCGAAGCTCAATGGGCCGCCCGCAGATCCAAGTATCCCCAGGCGCCGGACGCTTACGAGGCCCTGCAAACCGTGCTGGCCTGGAACACGATCTATGATCCCGGCAACGACAGGGTCATTTCACCGGTCAGCCGGACCTGGAGCGCCGGCGGTTGGGTCCTGTTCGAGTGGGACACCTATTTCGCGGCCTACATGCTCTCCCTGGATTGCCAAGAGCTGGCCTACGCCAACGCGATCGCCATCACCAGCGAGATCACGGACAAGGGCTTCGTCCCGAACAACAGCCAGCCGGGGATCAAAAGCCTGGATCGCTCCCAGCCGCCGGTGGGCGCTTTTGTGATCAAGGAGATCTACAAGAAATATCGAGACAAGTGGTTTCTCGAGGAGGTCTTCGACAAATTGCTGAGATGGAACCGGTGGTGGGCCGATAACCGCGAGATCGACGGTTATTTATCCTACGGCTCCGATCCTTATGATTACGGAGAACCCTATCACCGGTCCTACAGGGGCATCGGGAACCTCAAGGGAGCCAAGTGGGAGTCGGGCCTGGATAACTCCCCGATGTACGACGATGCCGTCTACGACAGGATCAGCCATCAGATGTTGCTGGCTGATGTGGGCCTCGTGAGCCTCTACATCAATGATTGCCGGAGCCTGGCTGAGATCGCCGCGGTCCTGGGAAGAACGGAGGTGGAACAGGAGCTGAATAGAAGAGCTGCGAAGTATTCCGCGATGCTTGAAACCCTCTGGGATGCGGGATCCGGCCTTTACCTGAACAGGGACCTCCTGACGGGAGAATTCAGCCACAGGCTCTCCCCGACCCTTTTTTACTCCCTGCTGGCCAAGGTCCCGGATCTGAAACAGGCCGAGCGGATGATGAAAGAGCACTTTTACAATCCTCAGGAATTCTGGGGCGAGTTCATTATGCCTTCCATTGCCCGGAACGACCCGGCCTTCAAGGACAATCATTACTGGAGAGGGAGAATTTGGGCGCCGATGAACTTCCTGGTCTACCTGGGTCTCAGGAATTACGATCTGCCCGAGGCCCGGAAAGACATGGTTGAAAGATCCGAAAACCTGCTTCTGAAATCCTGGCTCGGCGAACGCCATGTTTATGAGAACTACAACGCCGAAACCGGGCGGGGAGACGATGCCGGGAGCTGGAGCGACGAATTCTACCATTGGGGAGCGTTGCTGGGCTTCATCAGCCTGATGGATAAGGGGTATGTGCCTTCTCCACAGCTTCCCTTAAAGGAGGACCGAAGATGAACGTCCGCAAGAGCGCCGTCGTGATCGGGAGCCTCATGATCCTGATGCTCCCCCTTCAAAGGGCCTACGGGCAGCCCAAGCCCGAGGTCGCGAAGTTCGAGCCGTTCACCTGGAGCACGGAGCCGCCGGCCGATTGTCCCTTCGAGCGGTCCAGGGACCTGACGGGGATCCGTTTCCTGGGCCTCAAAAGCGGCTTCCGCTATGGGGACACCTGGTACCCCTCCTGGGCCGCGGATGACAAGCTGTATTCGCCCTGGACGGACGGCTCCTGCTGGCGCCTGGACGGTTCCAGGGAAGGCTGCAGCTCCGGAGAAAGCAGCGGCAATGCCGCCCGCACCGGCCAGGGCGTCATCGAGGGGAGCGATCCCCTGGACCTCAAGGTCTACAGCCTGGGCCTCCACGTCTCCTCAGCCCTCCCCTATCACGGCCGCTATCCCTGCGGCAGCCTGGTCTATCGAGGGATCTGGTATTACGGGACCTACTGCCTGGACCCGGCGGGCCGCGCGCCTTACGGCCCGATCATGGTGAATTGGCCGTGGCTGGGGCCGTTCGTGGGCTTCCGCGTCTCGCCGGACCTCGGCCGGTCCTGGAAGGAGACCCCGCATACCCCAGAAAAGCCGCTGTTCGGCGAGACCGGCATCAACGGGTACCCGGTCAAGATCGGCTCGCCCCACTTCGTCGATTTCGGGAAGGACATGCAGCATTCCCCGGACGGCAAGGCCTATCTCGTCGCCCACGGCGCCGACCCGTCGGACCCGAAGTGGCGTTTTTGGAACGCGAGCTGGATCACCGGCGACCAGGTCTACCTCGTCCGCGTGACGCCGTCGCCCGAGACCATCAACGACCCTTCGAAGTACGAGTTCTACGCCGGCCGCGACGCCCAAGGGAAGCCCGTGTGGACGGCCGACTTTTCGAAGATCAAGCCGCTCCTCGAGTGGAACAACGCCATGGGCTGCGTCACCGTGACCTATAACGCTCCGCTCAAGAAGTTCCTGATGTTCGTCACCGACGGCGGGAACACCTGCGCCCGGATGCACACCTACCTCCTCGAGTCGGATACCCTCACCGGGCCCTGGCGGCTCGTGACCTACATGAAGGACTTCGGGGAACAGGCTTATTTCGTCAACGTCCCGTCCAAGTTCATCAGCGCGGACGGCCGGACGATGTGGCTGCTGTACTCGGCCAACTTCGCCGACGACTGGAACGGCGAGAAGCTCGCCATCAATCCGCCGGGCGGACACTACGGCCTGGTGCTCCAGAAGATCGAGTTGCTCGGACCGCGTTGACGGCCAGGGCGAAGACCGCCGCTAAAGGCAAGCTCCAGATCCGAGGCCGCCGGCCTTCCGAAGACCGGACGGTGGCCGGCTCAGAACGGCGTGCGCCTCACGATTTTGAAGACGTAGGCGTAGGCACACGGCTTTGTCGGCGGCGTCTCGACCGTCATCCCGTCCTTGGTCATCTCCCATTTCAGGGGCCGGCCGTCGCCGAGCATGCTGACCGAGACGATCTCGGAGGGGTACAGGCCGTTCCAGAAGTTCCGCCCCGGATCGGGGCCGCCGGCCAGGCTCTTGATGAGGATCCT
>Ga0299912_10003035_pt1 | contig 13760 bp, 8 predicted proteins | sample RVTome_2_FD_207667 | JGI IMG/M metagenome (GOLD analysis project Ga0299912, IMG submission 207667) | Soil microbial communities from uranium-contaminated site in the Upper Colorado River Basin, Wyoming, United States - RVT95D214 (version 2) ...
TCTCGGAGGCCGTCGCGCAATGGATGTGGACCGGAATCTCGCGCTTGAGGGCCTTGACCAGGTTCTCCTTGCCCAGGTCGCGCTTGGGGGGCGCCGTATCCTTTCCGGCCTGCTTGTCTTTCTCGTAGTCCTCCCAGCTCTTTTGGTAGACCTGTGCCTCGAGGAAGGCCTTGCGGGCGAGATGATAGACGGCCATAAGGGTCGAGGGCATCTGCTTCCGCTCGCCGTAAACGCCGACGGGATTCCCCTCGATGGCCATCTTGAGGTCGCAGTCCTCCCTGAGGACCATGGCTTCGGGCGGGCCGGACTTGAGCTTGACGGCGACGCTGGTGCCGCCGATGACGTTTCCGCTTCCGGGCCGGGAGACGATCGTCGTGACGCCGCCGGCCCGGCCGACCTTGAGGGCCGGGTCCTCGAAGTTGAAGGAGTCGATAGCCCGGACCTGGGGCGTGACGGGGTTGGTCATTTCGTTCCCGTCCTCGTTCTCCTGGATGTTGGGGACGCTGTAGACGCCGAGGTGGGTATGGGCGTCGATCAGGCCGGGGATGACGACTTCGGCCTCGATCACCCTGGGCTTGCCGGGGAGGGATACCTTGGGGGCGATCTTGGCGATTTTGCCGTTCTCGATCAGGATCAGGGTGTCGGTGAGAACGCCCTGAGTCGCGGTGTAGACTTTCTTGGCCTTGATGATGAGCGCCGTGTCGTCCGTGGCCGCGGCGGATCCGATAAGCGCCGTGGATATCAAGGCCGGGATGATATAGCGGGACAGAAATCTGGGCTTCATGGGGGTGTCCTCCGTATTCGATTTTCCAATCGGGATAATCAAGATGATTTTTATAACATCCGCCTCCCGGGAAGTCAACCGATGACGGCGCGGCTGGGGCCATTTGAAGACACTCTGCGATTTCCCAAAACAGGCTTAGCTGATCGGGTTCGAAGGACGCGATGGGAATTCCGGGACATGAACCGAATTTTTTTATTCGATATCGTGTCCCAGGAATTCCCTGCCGTAATCGGCAATATTGGATCCTAAAAACTGGCCTGATATAAAATACATAAAACTGGTCGTTGTAAACAAGCCGGTTATTGGGCATAATCGTGCCGGATTCGACCAGGAGGTGCCGGCCGTGTTCATCCTCGACCTCGACGATAAGAGCCCGACGCCGCTCTACCGCCAAATCATCGACCGGGTGAGGCGGCTCATCGAGTCCGGGACGCTCCGGGTCGGGGAGCGCCTGCCATCGACCCGCCGCCTGGCCGAGCAGCTGGGTCTTCACCGCTCCACGGTCTCGACGGCCTACCAGGAGCTCTGGTCGCTGGGCTATATCGAGATGCGGCCCGGCTCGCGGCCGTGCGTTCGGGCCCGTCTGAGCATCGCCCCGGCCGGCGGTCGCGAAGAGCGCGGGATTCTCGACTGGGACCGGCTGAGCTCCGGCCCGGGGCATCTTCGCCGACCATCGCCGCTTCGGGTCCGAGACGGCCCCGGCCGGCGCTTCCGGCTCGGTTGACATGGCCAGCCTCGACATCGACGGGCGCCTCCTGCCGCTCGACCAGTATCGTGCCTGCCTCAACCGGGCGCTGCGAACCTGCGGCCCCGGCCTCCTCGCCTACGGCGCTCCCCACGGCTTCCGGCCTTTGCGGGAATACATCGCCGGCCGTATGAACGCCCACGGCGTCGCCGCCACGGCCGATGAGATCTTGATTACGAACGGCGCGACGCATGGGATCGACCTGGTCCTCCGGCTGATCGCGGCGCCCGGACGCAAGGTCGTCGTCGAATCGCCCACCTACAGGCAGGTCCTCCCCCTTCTCTGTTTCCATGGTTTTCGGGAGATCGAGGTCCCGATGCGCGCCGGAGGGATGGACCTCGATGTCCTGGCCGCCGTCCTTAAGAATCAACAGGCCGCCCTGGTCTATACAATGCCCACTTTTCACAATCCGACTGGAATCAGCACCGGCCAGGCCCATCGCGAGCGGCTGCTGTCCCTTTGCGGACGCGCCCGCGTGCCTATCCTTGAGGACGGTTTCGAGGAGGAGATGAAATACTTCGGCAAGATCGTCCTGCCCTTGAAATCCATGGATCGGGACCGGGTCGTCATCTACGCCGGCACCTTCTCCAAGGTCTTTTGTCCGGGCCTCAGGCTGGGCTGGATCGCGGCCGACCGGGATTGTGTCGATCGGCTGGCCGCGCTGCGCCGCTCGAGCGAGCTGTCGTCCAACCTGATTCTCCAGGCCGGCCTGTACGAATTCTGCCGGCGCGGCTATTATGACCTCCATGTCCAGAGGATGCACCGGACTTTCCGCAAGCGGATGACGACGGCCCTGCGGCTTCTGAAGCGAACGATCCCTCCGGCTTGGGCCGAGTGGAGGGAGCCGAACGGCGGCTATCTGGTCTGGCTGAAGCTCAAACCGGCGGGAGGCCGCATTCCCGACTGGGCGCGGCTGTTCGCCGAACATGGCGTTACGATCGTCCCTGGCCGCCATTTTTACCGGTCCGGCGGCGACCATTCCCGCATCCGTCTGTCCATTTCGACCCTCAACGAGGACGAGATCGCCGAGGCGATCCGCCGCATCGCCAAGGCCTTATCGGGCATTCATCGCCGGAAAACCCATTCAAGGAGAGTTCCATGACGATCTCGAACGCTTACGAAGACGCCCGGATGGCCGGAGCCTACTCCCTGCTCGAATTCGCCGGGACCTATCACTTGGCCTACCGGGACCTGCCCGCCGTCTGCCGGGACCATGTCGTCGGGACGCGGGCGATCGATTTCGGCTGCGGATCGGGCCGTTCGACCCGGTTTCTGACGCGGCTCGGCTTCCGGGCGACCGGAGTCGACATTTCCGGGGAAATGATCAAGCTGGCCCGGGAAAAGGATCCGGGCGGCGACTATCGCCTGATCGACGACGACGGCCTCGGCCTTTTTGAAAAGGGCGCCTACGATCTCATCCAGTCCCTCTTCACTTTCGATAACGTCCCAACCCGGGAGCGCAAAGTCGCCCTGTTCGCGGCCATGGCTCGCCTCCTGGCCCCGGCCGGACGGGTCATCAGTCTCGTTTCCTCGCCCGAGCTTTATGTCCATGAATGGACGTCCTTTTCGACTCGGCCGTTCCCCGAAAACAGGTCGGCCAAGCCCGGCGATATGGTCCGTACCATTATTATCGACATCGAGGACCGTTCGTCGATCAAAGATGTCTTCTGGCCGGACGAAAATTATCGCGAGGTCTACCGGGAAGCCGGCCTGGCGGTCGAACAGAGTTACAAGCCGCTGGCCAAAGGGGACGAGCCCTTCGTCTGGGTCAACGAGACCCGGATCGCTCCCTGGGTCATATACGTTCTGAGGAAGGCGGACGGCCGAACAGCCTGAGGACGTGATCACAGCCACCCCTTTACTTTGCGTTGACACGCGGAAAACGAGCCTTGACAGCGCGGCGCGGTTGGCAATACCATTGCCGTATAACGGGGAGAGGAGATTTAACGGTCAGAGTGGCGTCCTGCACTCCGCACCGGAGGAGGGAGAATGAAAAAAATCGCGCTGGCCATCGCCGTCGTTTCTTTTTGTCTATCGGATGTCCCGACCGAGTTGACGGGCGCGCAGGAGATTAAGCCTCGGGCTCGAGCCTCCGTCTGGACTCCGATCGGCCCCCAGGGAGGGCAAATCCGGGGGCTGGCCAGAAACTCCAGATCGCCCAACGAGCTCTATGCCGTGGCTTATACGGGCCAGATCTACCGCTCGACCACGAACGGCGTAAACTGGACCCGGACGGCGATCCTCAATAATACGTATTTTTATGATGTCGCCGTTGACCCGAAGACCTCGACGACCGTCTACATCCTGGGCGAACTCAACCTCTTCAAGTCCGCGGACAGAGGCGAGACCTTCGCGCAGCTTCCTTTCGGGTCGGGGATGTACGCGGATTCGGGTCGGATGGCCATCGATCCGACCGACGCCGATACCATCTACGTGGCGGGAAGGGTTTACTCAAACCAGAAAAACAGTATAGCCGTACTGAAAACCATAGACGGCGGAAAAAATTGGATCGCCAAGAAATTCGAAGCAGGCTCGTTCGGAACCTGCGGCCGGGGTATCGCCATTTCCGCCAAGAACCCCGCGACAATCTATTGTTGCGGACATTATTATAACGGGTCGGGCAGTCAGGCCCGGCTTTACCGCTCGACGGATTCGGGGGGAACCTGGAAGAATGTGACCCCCGGATTCCTGAAGGGGGCATGGAGTTCAGCGGATGCGCTGGTCCTGGATTCCAAAACCCCGGAAAGGATTTTTCTGTGCTGCCATGGAGTTGGGTGGAGCGGCGTTGCCCGCAGTTCGGATTCCGGCGCGAGCTGGATGAAGCAAACGACGCCCGCTTGGTTTCAGGCCAGCGCGGTCGCATGTGATTCCGGGAAATCCGGGGCCCTCTATGCGGGGGGGATCAACACGGATAACGAAGAGGCCTGCTTCAAATCCGTCGATGGAGGCGTGACCTGGACCGAAAGGCGGTCCGGCCTCTACGGCCAAGCCCTGGATATTCTCGTCTCGGGCGCGATGGTCCACATCGCCTCTACCGTAGGCGTCTTCAGAAGCGCAAACGGCGGGGTGGTCTTCAAGGCGGGTCAGGTCGGCATTAAATCCACCTTCATTGAAAATTTCGCTTTCGTGGCGCCGGCCTCCGGAGCCAGAGACGGTGCGGCCGGGACGATCTTTACCATGGCCGCCGATTGCGGCTTCTTCAAGAGCCGGAATGCAGGAGGCAGTTGGACAAGACTCTGGGCCGGTCCAGGGAGCGCCACGACCAGCCTTATCGTCCCGGAAGCGGACCCGAACCGGATATATCTGGCGGGCTACGAGGTGGGCGTTTTCAGGTCCGTCAACGGCGGAAAGAGCTTCGATCAAGTCTTCTCTGGGACCGGAAATACGGGACTTTTCCTGGCCGCCGACCCCGCGAACAAGGACTGGGTCATCGCGGCCGGCTCTGCCTTGGTCGGCGGCAAGTCCGTCATGGGGATTTTCCGATCGGCAGACGGGGGGCTGAAGTGGACCCAAACCAAGATCAGGGACGACACGAACAGCTACGCAACGGCAGTGGCTCTGGACCCCTCCAACAGGAATACGGTTTATGTCGCCGGCTGGACGGCGTCCTGGATTCCGGTCTTCTATAAAAGCACGAACGGAGGCGCTGCTTGGACTCCGATCGCTTCCCCCTCGTCCAGTCCGGGGTATCTCTTCACGTCCATCGCCGTAGCGCCGGACTCGCCGAAGACCGTTTACACCTGCAGCGGGAACTCTCAGCAAGAGATCTACAAGAGCACGAATGGCGGCTCGTCCTGGACGAGGCTCGTGAACGGTCCGTCGTATACTCGATGGGTTGCCGTCAATCCCTCCAATTCGAACGAAGTCCTTGCTGCCGGAAGCGGCGTTTTCTACAGCGGCGACGGAGGATCGACCTGGGAAGACCTCAGCCCGGGTCTTCCCATAGATTATACGCGGTTTAGTATGACCTGCGTAGCGATTGATTCCGCCGGCCGCAAAGTCTACGTAGGAACCTGGGGCGGCGGCATCTGCCGCCGCAGGTTCTAAGATTGGCGCGAGCGGGTTGCCCGCGGCTCCGCTTTATTTCTTCTTCCAGACCGGGACGCCCCGTCCGGGCGTCCAAGGCGCGCCCGCGGCCTCGAGCTCGTCCTGGAGCTTCTTGAGGTCGCCTTCGATCGTCGCGCGCATCTCCTCGAGCAGCGTCTCGAATCCGTAGGCGGCGATTTCGTAGCCGCGCCGCGCCGTCGCGGTGATCGGTCCGGTCGCGTCGAGTTGGGCGCTCACCCGGTCCATCAGGGACGGCGACGTGGGCTCCGACCTCCGGGCCTTGGTTCGGTCGCCGTAGAGAACCGCGATTTGATCCTGAAGGCGCTTTTCGAGGGACCGGGCCGTTTCGGCCAGCTTGGGGTCGGCCTTGGGCGCGTCGAGCAGCGCTTTCTTGACGAACTGGAGATTCTTGAGGGCGTCTTCAACCGCGGCCCCGGCGCCCATCATGGCCCGCTGCAGCTCCCCGGCTTTCTTCTGAAAATCGAGGAGAGCGGTCCGTTCTTTCTCCGGCAGGACGGCCAGGTTGAGCGATTCGACGACGAACGTCCGCGGCTCGGCGAGCGGCGTCAGGACGCCGTCGACCTTTTTCGCCAGCGCGACGGTGAACTTGCCCGGAACGACCAGGGGCCCCATCGGGTTCCAATCCCAGGGGCTGCGCTCCCGCTCTTCGATCTCGGTCGGATCGACGGGAGGATAGCGCAGGTCCCAGGCGACGCGGTGAAGGCCCTTGCCCGACGGGACGGTAAGGCGGCGGACGATTTGGCCCGCTTCGTCCGTGACCGTTAAAATGACGGCCGGCTTTTCTTCGCGTTCTTCCTTGCGGAGGCTGTCCCAGCCGGGAAAGGGGACGGGCTTCCCGTCCTTGACGAGCTTCCCTTCCTCTTCGCGGCGGGCTTCGGGGCCGGTTTTGAGGCCGTCCCTAAGATAATAAGTAAAGACGGCTCCGAAGGGCGGATTGGGCGCGAGGTAGAACGTCTCGCCCAGGCAGCCCTTGCCGTTCGAGTCGATCGGCTTGAGAGGCATGTACTGGAGGACCTTTTTGACCGGGAAGAGCGCGGCCTCGCGGGCGAGCGTCTCTTCGCTCATCTCCCGGAGCGGCGAATAATCGTCGAGGAGGAAGAAACCCCGGCCGAAGGAGGCGCCGACCAGGTCGCTTTCCCGTTCCTGGACCTCGATGTCCCGGAAGGAGATCGTCGGCGCCCCGCCGCCGAGCTTGCTCCAGACCCCACCGCCGTCCAAGGTGACATAGATCCCGAACTCGGTCCCCGCGAAGAGGAGGTCTTTCTTGACGTGGTCCTGGGCGACGGACCAGACGAGCGTTCGCTGGGGAAGTCCTCCGGCGATGTTCGTCCAGGTCTTACCGCGGTCGGAGCTCATCAGCAGGTAGGGCTTGAAGTCGCCCGTCTTATGGTTGTCCAAGGCGGCGTACACGGCGTCCTTGTCGTGCTTGGAGGCCGTGATCTTGTTGATGAAGAAATACTCCGGCACGCCCGCGATCCGCTCGATCTTCCGCCAGGTTTTCCCGCCGTCCTCGGTGACCTGGATGAGGCCGTCGTCCGTGCCGGCGTAGATCAGCCCTTCCTGGAGGGGCGATTCGCTGACGGTCGTGATCGTGCCGAACTGCGACATCGCCCCGTGGTCCCAGAGCCCGTCGACGCTCCACTGCCGGCCCATGATCTTCTGCTCGAGCCGGAAAACGCCTCGGGTCAGGTCGGGACTGACCCTGGTCCAGGAATCGCCGCGGTCTTCGCTCCGCCACAGGCATTGGCCGGCGTAGTAGATCCGCGTCCGCTTGTGGGGGCTGATGACGACCGGCGAGTCCCAATTGAAGCGCAGGGGCGGATCTCCCGGCTCGGGCTTGGGGCTGATGGTGACCGTCTCGTGGCTTTTCTTGTCGTAGCGGAGGAGGTTGCCTTCCTGCCACTCGAGGTAGATCGTATTCGAGTCCTCGGGGTCGATGGCGCTGGCGTAGCCGTCGGCGCCGTAGGTCAAGGTCCAGTCGAAGTTCGAGATGCCGTTCCCGTTGAGCGTACGCGACGGCCCGAGCTGGCTGCCGTTGTCCTGGGTGCCGCCGTGGACGTTGTAGAAGGGAAGGGCGTTGTCGAGGGCGAGCTTGTAGAATTGGGTCACGGGCAGGTTCTCGAAGAAGCGCCAGGTCCTGCCGCCGTCGTGGCTCTCGTAGACGCCGCCGTCGCTGCCGTTGAGGATGGTGTCGGGGTCGCCCTTGACGAAGGCCATGGCGTGGTTGTCGCCGTGCTTGTTCTTCTCGCCGACGGGGCGCCAGGTTCGGCCGCCGTCGTTCGTCACTCTCATCGACGGATCCATCTGGTAGACGCGGTCGAAGACGTTGGGATCGGCGAAGATCTCCTGGTAGTAGTGCGGCCCGGTGCCGCCGCTGATGTAGGAATTGCGCTTCTCCCAGCTTTCGCCCTTGTTAGACGACCGGTAGAAGCCCTTCTCCTCCGGCCCGGCCTCGACCGTGGCATAGACGACGCGCGGGTCGATGGGCGAAACGGCCAGGCCGATCTTGCCGATGTCGCCCGAGGGCAGGCCGACGCCGAGCTTGCGCCAGGTCTTGCCGGCGTCCTCGCTCTTGTAGATCCCCGATTCGGGGCCGCCGCCCATGAAGGCGGCGACGCTGCGCCGACGCTGGTAGGCCGCGGCGTAGAGGATGTCGGGGTTGACGGGATCGAACTCGGCGCTGGTGACGCCGGTGTCCTTCGATATTTCAAGGGAGAGGGTCCATGTTTTGCCTCCGTCGGTTGTCTTGTAGAGGCCGCGCTCGCCGCCCGGCGACCAGAGGGGCCCTTCGGCCGCGACATAGGCGACGCCGGAATTGCGGGGGTCGACGAGAATCCGGCCGATGTGCTCGGACTTGGCGAGGCCCATGGCGGTCCAGGTCTTCCCGCCGTTGAGGCTCTTATAAACGCCGTCGCCGAAGCCCACGTGTCGTCCGCTGACGTTCTCGCCCGTGCCTACCCAAATGGTCTCCGGATTCGACGGATCGAGGCTGACGCAGCCGATCGAGTACGAAGGCTGGGCGTCGAAAATAGGAGTCCAGGTCGTTCCGGCGTTTTCGGTCTTCCAGACGCCGCCCGAGCCCACGGCGACGTACCAGGTGTGGGGCTTCAGGGGGTGGATGACGATGTCGCTGATACGTCCCGACATGACGGCCGGGCCGATGTTGCGGAAGGACAGTCCCGAGACGAGATCGGAAAGGAGGACGGCTTTGTCCCCGGTTTTAGCGGGGGACTTGGCGTCCGCTTTCGCCGCGGACGGGGCCGCTTGAGGCGGAAGCGGCGCCGACGCGCCGAGCGTGATCAAAACCAGGATGGCAGGAACGATGTATTTCCTCACGATGACCTCCTCTGGTCCGGCTGCGGATCCGGACACCGGCGGCGTTGCTGACCATGGCCTTTTTCGGATTCGGCGAAAAAAGCCGACATCAAACATGACGAAGAAGGAAGATTATCAGCATCCGAGGCGGAATTGCAATAGCCCGGAACGGAGGCGGGGGGCTCTCGATTCGGACGCGGCCGGTCAATACCGAAAGATGAGCTCGAAGCGGACCCATGCGTAGCTCCGGGCGCCGCGGAAGTAATAATCGCCGGGCCTGAGGCTTTCCCAGAGGACATGGCCGGAGACGTTTTTACTGATGTCAAAGTTCAGCCGCGCCAAGAAGAGGTCGCCCCGGTCTTTGCCCGCGCCGCTTAGGAAGGATGTGGCCGGGCTTTTTTGGGCGGCCCAGAGACGATGCCAGGTCAGGATCAGGCGAAGGTTGTCCAGTAGGCTGAAACCGAGTATGCCGTGGAGGGAGATAAAATTCGACCAGTAAGCCGGCCGGCTCTCGCGGGCGGACAGATAGATGAGCGACTCGCTCCACTTCGGCCAGCGGCTGAAGGCGGGGTCCCATCCCTCACGGCGGTCGGGCGTTGACGGATCGTCTCCGCTGAGGTAAATGCCGCCCAAGGTCAGGACGCTCGGCCAGGGGAACGCGGCTTGGGTTTTGTAGTCGAGATGGAAATATCCGCCGTAGCCGAGCCGATCGATGTCGCCGTAGGAGCCGGACTGCAGGGCCGCCTCGGTCGTCAAGGACAGCTGCCCGTCGAACGGAACCTGGAGCCTGCCGCCCATATTCGTGATCCCCGAGCCGGGGAGCGTTCCCGTCCGGCGGATACTCTTTCGGAAGAGGTATGCTTCCCAATTGAGCTTCCTGAGCGGGCCGATCGCGTAGAGGCCGAAGCCCGCCTCGTCCTGCTCGACCATGTTCTGGCCGACGTCATGGATGCGGGGGAAGAGCTTGTCGGTTCGGGGCTGGTTGAGATAGAAGCCCGTCAGGGTCGTCTTGGGGCCGGCCGCCCAGTCGAGCCGGACGGCGTTGAAATAAGCCGAACGGGAGCCGTCGAGCGGCCCTCCGTCGAAAATGATGAAGCCCTCGCCGAGCTGCACGTCCTGGCGGCCCAGGGTCAGCGTCAGGGGGAGATCGGCCGGCTTCTTCCAGCGGAGATAGAGCTGGTCGAAGAAGACCTCATTGAGGTCGTAATTTTTCTTGAGTTTGAGGTCGGACTTGGGCGCGATGTAATAGCGGTTTTCGTTTGTGAGCTTGACGGAAAATTCGAGCCTGGAAGAGGGGAGCCATTGGACGGCGACGCTCGTCCGGAACCGGATATAGACGGAACTGTCGGCGGCCGAATCGTTGAGGCTTGTAACGTTGTCCGAGCTCTCTTGGCGGATCCGCTCGATGAAGGAGAACTTGAGGCGAGGCGGGGACTGATTCTGCGAGGAGTCTTGGGCGAGGAGGGCCGTGTTGAGAAACGTCAAGATGACGAGGACGGCGAGCAATGCCGCGGCGAAGATAACGACAGCGGGGGGGATAGCGATAAACATCATCTTATGCGAAATGCGGTTCGTTCTCATTTCCTCTCCCGCGGAGCCAGATATTTTTTTAATGCCAAAGTTCGTCCTTTCTTAATACCACAGAAAATGGGAGCGATCAATCAGAAGAGGCACGTTGCCCGGTCTGGCATTGCCTCTACGCAAGGAGAATATGCGGCAGAGGTAATAGCGAGCTTGAGTGCTGGACATCGGCCGGCCGTGGCCATGCCATTTCAGCGGCGGATCGGGGAGCGTCCGGCCACTCAATGATCGTTATTATGATGACATTGTCGACGGAGATAGCATATAATAAAAAAAATGAATAGAGGCGCGGGTATTTCACTTTTCGGAAGCAGGCTTCCCGCCGAGCTTGCTAATTTTTTGGCCGATACGAATCCCTGGTGGCAAAATAGGCCCATGCCTCCCCTCCCAGCTTTCAAGAGGGCGATGTTCGGAACGGCGCTGCAACGTCTCAAGTCGGGGTTGGCCCCCGTCACGGTCCTGAGAGGCCCTCGTCAAGTGGGGAAAACGACTCTTCAGACTCAGATCATCGATCATCTTCTCAATGAAGAACAGACGGATCCCACTCGCATCTTTCGGACCCAGTTCGATGAAATTCCGAGCCTAAAAAAGGTTAAAGATCCGATCCTTAGTCTTTGCGGTTGGTTTGAACAACACGTTCTTCGCGGCACCTTCAACGAGTGGGCCAGGAATAATGCGCCCGTCTTTTTGTTCTTCGACGAAGTCCAGAATCTCCCGGATTGGGCCCCGCAGGTCAAGGCTCTGGTGGATCATCATGCTGTCCGCGTCATGCTCACCGGAAGCTCGGCATTGAGGATTGAATCGGGAAGGGATAGCCTTGCGGGCCGAATCTCGACTCTTGAGCTGGGCACGCTTTTTCTGAGCGAGATCTCCGTCTTGCGGGGTTTCGGCGAAATTGAACCAGCCTTGCCCCAAAACGGCCATCAAAACCTCATCCGGAAAGATTTTTGGGTCGATCTTAAGGAAAGGGGATGGCGGCAAAAAAGGATACGCGACGCTGCGTTTGATGCTTTCTCGAAACGGGGCGGATATCCAATCGCCCAGAAGCGCTTTGATCGACCTTGGGAGGAAATCGCCGATCAACTCAACGAAACGATAATTGTCCGGGTCATCCAACACGATCTTAGGATCGGCGAACGGGGAAGAAAGCGAGATCATCATTTACTCGAAGAATTATTCCGTCTCAGTTGTCGATATGCCGGACAGGCTCCGGGTAAGCCCCTTCTGATCCACGAGCTTCGTTCGGCTCTTACTGCCAACGTCAGCGCCCAGAGGGTTCTAGCCTATCTGAAGTTTCTGAACGATACTTTGTTGATTCGCCTCGTCCATCCGCTTGAGCTCCGTCTCAAGAGAAAACAAGGCAGTCCTAAAATATGTCTTTGCGATCATTCTCTGCGGGCCAGCTGGCTTCAAGAGAATATCCCCCTGACGAGCGGGGAGCTCAGCAGTTTTCCGCATTTAAGCGATTTGGCCGGGCACCTTGCGGAAAGCATAGCCGGGTATTTCTTGGGCACCATCCCGGGCTTGGACCTTTCTTGGTTCCCAGAAAGAGAGATCGAACCGGAAATTGATTTTATTATTACCGTCGGCGAATATCGAATTCCGATGGAAATTAAATATCGACAAAGGATCGACGGTCATCGCGACACGTTGGGAATTAGAGCTTTCATGGAAAAATCAGTTTATAACGCTCCTTTCGGTATACTCGTTACCCTATCCGACGACGCCGCCGTCGACGATCCTCGCATTATTGCCCTTCCTCTTTCGTCCCTTTTATTGCTCAGGTAAAATAGCCGATGAGTTTTTTCCGGTCATAAGAATTATAAGCCGCCCCGTAGGCTTTTGCGATCGTGAAATAAGGGAGGTCGGAATGAAAGTCAGAGTTCTTGGCGGCATCGTCATCGTGTTATTCTCGGCGGCCCTGGCCGCTTCCGATCCCGGGCAGACGAACGACGCCGCCGAAGCGATGAAGAATCTGAAGCTGTGCCGGGAAAGCTTGGGGAAAGACGACGTCGCTGCGGCGGTTGAATATGGAGAAAAAGCCGTCCAGCTTGACGGCGGCAACTGGGAATGTCGATTGTGGCTGGGCCATGCCTATGGCCGAAAAGCCCAAAAATCGTCCGTGTTCAGCAAGCTCTCGAACGCCAAAAAGTGCAAAGCCGCCTATGAAAAGGCGGTCGAGCTCAAGGCCGACAGCGCGGAAGCCAGGCAGGCGTTGATGGAGTATTTGTTGCAGGCGCCAGGCATCGCCGGCGGCGACAAGAACAAAGCCGGGGAGCAGGCCTCGGAGATCCTGAAGCTCGATCCCGTCAGGGGCCATCTCGCGTTCGCCCAGATCTACTTGAGCGAGAACGATACGGCCAAAGCCGAGCGGGAATACATAAAAATTACTGAGCTGGAACCAAACAACTTGGCCTATCGGAGCAATTTGGGCCTTTTCTATGTCAATCAAGGCAAGCTTGACCAAGCCCGTAATATCTTCTTGACCCTCCATGACGAGTCTCCCCAGGAATCGGCTTTTGTCTATCAGTTGGGAAAGATCGTCCTTCTGTCGGAGAAAGATCTGGACAAGGGGCTGGAGTATTTCCAGGACTATTTGAAGGTCGAACCGAAGCCGGACTATCCGACCTGGGCCGACGCCCATTGGCGGATGGGATTGATCCAGGAAAAACTCGGCGGCAAGGATAAAGCCGCGGCCGAGTATCGAAAGGCGCTCGAACTCAACCCCGATCACAAATTCGCCAAAGAATCGTTGTCGAAGATCAAGAGCGGGAAAGGGCCGCTGTAATTCGTCGCCGTTTCAGGCCTTGCCGAAGAACGCGATAAGGGCGCGGATAATACAGTAAAGGAAGAACAAGAAACCGAGGCCGAGGAATACCGTCCCGAACAGGCTCGGCCTGAGCTCCTTGGGAAACTCCCGGTAGAGGACGATCTTGCCCAGGACGGTGGCGAAGATGGAGACGATGAGGCTGACCAAGGACAGCATGGCCGAATAGGTGACGAAACCGAAGGGGCTGATGCCGGGGACGAAGTATTGCAGGGCGATCAAGATGAAGGAGATCGCCAGGTAGACGGTCCACCAGGAAAAATAGACCTTTTTAATGTTGGGTTGTTTCTGGAACGAGGCGGTTGCGTCGGCATTCTGGCGGACGACGGCCTCCGAGATCGACATCTGGTTGTTGAAGAAGAACAGCCAGGCCATGACCAGGAACAAGACCGCGCCGAACGCGCCCAGGGGCTTCTGGAAAAAGAGGGCCTGGTGCTTGA
>Ga0299912_10003036_pt1 | contig 13760 bp, 3 predicted proteins | sample RVTome_2_FD_207667 | JGI IMG/M metagenome (GOLD analysis project Ga0299912, IMG submission 207667) | Soil microbial communities from uranium-contaminated site in the Upper Colorado River Basin, Wyoming, United States - RVT95D214 (version 2) ...
AGATCCACATTTTTAAACTGGTGGTGACCGCTCAGGGTAACCGTGGTCCCAACAACCCGCAAGTTTTTATTTTCAAAGGTTAGGTCATTTTCCCCGATAAAAGTGGGATTGGTAATGATCGTCCAGACCGTTCCGGCATTAAAAGTCGTCGTTTTATCAGGAACCACATTCCCGGAACCGTCCTTGGGTGCGGGTTCACGGTTGCCAGCCTTATCCACACCGACTGAATAGAATTCATATGTGCCATCGCCCCCCATTTTTGTGGAGTCAAAAACAATGGTTCCCGTGTCACCACTCTGAGGGAAGAATTTGCCTTCTGGATTCCCGTGATCGGCATCGGTATAACGGTTGAAGGTGCCAATCCCATTTCTGCGGAAATAGAGCTCCACGTGATCAAGGTCGGAAAGCCCGGATGTGATCTGATAAGTAACAGTGGTCGTTAGGTTTGTGCCCGGATCAGCAACTGCTGTCACAACGGTTTCCGGCGGCGTAATATCAGCACTCGTAATAATGATATCCACAGGGATGGCTGTTCCTTCATTGTTACTGCTATCCTTAGCATAAGCGTGAATCTTGACGTCTGGATTTGTAACACCGAATGGAATGACAAAACTAAATGAAGCAGAAGCCAATTGAGATGCAGGCGTGATCGTCTGTGAACCCGAATAACTTGAAGCACCTGTGGTCTGATATCTAATCTGTGCGACTCCGACTGCATCGCTGGCCGAAATGGTGATGTTGACCGTCTGGCCATAGTTGTAAAGGGTTTGGTTTGCCGGTTGAGTAATAGCAACTGTAGGAGCTATTTTATCGACTACGTTAAGGGTGATCGAAACCAAATCTGACGTTTTTCCGCCCGTATCTTCAGCCCAGGCGGTCACAGTAATTGAACCTCCGATTGCAGCCTCTGCAGAAACAGTAAAGCTAAACTGCCGGGTGACATCAAGTGAGGCTGGGGCCACCTGCTTCATTTCCGAATAGGTAGTCTGTCCCATAACATCGAGATAAATATTTGTAACCCCTCCCACAGCGTCCTGTGCCTTGACTGATACAGTTAGAGACTGCCCTCTTTCCACATTAGTTCCATTTGCTGGACTCAAAATTGCGACTGAGGGCGGCGTGTCTTGTGCCGTATTTACGGTCACGGGAACTGATACCGGTGTGACCCCTGACCTTGAAACACTTATCTGCGTGTTCCCATCTCCTTTGGCGGTAATCAGACCTGATGAGCTGGTCGTCGCCACGTTTGGATTGCCCGTAACGTAAGAGACCGCATTGGTTAAGTTCTCTGTATGGCCGTCACTGAAATGACCCGTAATGTTAAGTTGCTGGGTCTGGCCAATAGAGACAAGGTTCACTGTGGTCGAATCGGCGGTGATACTGGTTAAGGTGATAATCGTGACCGTCACCGATACTTGAGCCTGATGGCTATTGACTGATGGGGTAATCGCGGCAGTTCCATGGCTTAGAGCCACCACCCTTCCTCCAGAGTTAACAGAAGCCACGGCAGAGTTGCTGGACGCAAACGTCGCCTTTGAGGTCAGGTTTGCAGTGCTATTATCCTGATAATATCCCGTTACAGTAATATCCTGGTAAGCATTTACCGCATTGAAACTCATCGTCGTTGGAGAAACGGTGATATGGTCAAGCACTGGCGGTGCAGGGACCACGGCGGTCGTGGGTGAGCTGGGTTGCTGCGATTGACTGAAATCATAGGCGACCAGATTCAGAACCTGGCCAATTTCGGCTGGCACCCCAGCGCTGAAAACACCGTTTGTGTTGGCATAGACGCTTATCTTTATATTCAAGTTGCTATTGGTTACGTCAATCCGTGCACCGGGAACCGAGTTGCCCGTAACGGTCACTTGACCGTTCTCAGGGTTTGATATTCCCGACACCATTGGGGCATCGGGAGGGGGCCCCTGAGGAAGCTCCACCACGGAAAACTTCAAAGAAGACGATGGTGCAATTAAGTCGTTGTAAACGCCAAGAGTGTTAGTGGCTTTCATATAAATGGTATGCTCGCCAAGTCCTAATCCTGCCGTGTTAACCGTAAAAGGCGTGGTGCCGATAGCAATGGGATTTCCTGTCGTTGAATTAAGGAAAAAATTGACGGATTGAATGCCTACTGGATCCGAAGCCTCCCCTCGTAGTGTAAAGGAAGACCCGGTAATATACTGAGCCCCGGTTGCGGAACCCACAAAGTTGACTACAGGCATATTAAGATTTGCAACTAAGGTAAAGGTATAGCTGTCTTCACCCATCTGACCCAGGCCGTCTTCGGCCACAGCCCGGATGGTATGATTGCCCAATTCCAAATTCAACGTCCCCAGACTGGCCTGAAACGGGGCAAGATTGACGGTTTTAAAGGGAGTGGAACTTCCGTCGAGATAGTAACGGACCTCCCGCACCCCGCCGGTCACCTGGGGAGTCAGGGATACGGAAATACCCTGTAAAACCTCAGCCGGAAGATCATTGGGCAGGGTTACGGTGGGGGGTGTCGCTGAAGCGGCGATGACCAAGGAAATGGTCGCATTTTGGGCATTGCCCATCTTATCATAGGCTGTCGCCATGGCCTGATAGGTATGACCACCTAAAAGATTCGCCGAATTGATGGAAAAGATGTAAGGGGGAAGATCGCCCTGAAAAGCGGTCTTCTGATCGACCAGGGTAAAGAGGGCTCCGTCGACATTCAAATCCTTAGTCCGCAGTTCTACCCGCGCTACGCCGCTGCCTTGATCCGAGGCATAGGCGTTGATCTTGACAATCTGCCCCGGCAGGACAAAATTGGGATTGACCGGAGGCTCAACGGAAAGGGTAATCGTGGGCGGAGTGGTATCGTCGGGTCCCATGGCCGTGGTCGTAAAGCGGCTGGTCCATTCATTGAAAATCCCGTTGCCCTGCAGATCCCGAATCTCCTTTTTGAGGACTACCGTGTACTCCGTGTTGCCGGCGAGGCCGCCCAATATCTGCCAGATGGCCACGGTTTTATTGTCAATTTCCACAAACCGGAGCTGTCCGGAAAGGATATTGTTCCCCTTATCGCGAACCGTAAAAGTGCCGTCGGTTCCGGTGGTGATTGAACTTGTGTCCATCTTTTCGCTGAAAAAGGCGGTGACCGGGGTATCGGAACCGATCCCGGTGGCATTGGCCACGGGAAGAACCGTCACCGTGGGGACCCCGTCAGGTACACCCTTTATGGGCGGGAAGGTGCCCACCACACAGCCGATCGTCCCCACCAGTACCTGGAGGCTGATATTCTGGTCCGAAGCGGCCACACAGGAAGAAATTACCCCGGTTCTTAAGGGATTGATCGTGAATACTTCGCTGACTGACTTTCCGGGTAGAATATTCCCGAAATTCCGGATGTCTGAGCCCTCGATCGGAGTGCATTGGGGTTCAAGGTTTGTGTTCACTTCGCATTTCACCAACTGGGCATCCGCCCCCACATCCAGGGCCAGACTGGCATACATGGCCGGGATATCGGAGGTATTGAAGATGTCCACCTTGAGTTCGTAAGGGATATTCATAGTAACCGAATCGGGGTGGGTAACTTTGACCTGGAAGGTGGGCGGCCCCTTGACCTCCACCTCGGTTGTGGCACTGCCGTTGAAAGGAATGGCCTTATCTTCAGCAATCCCGGGACCGACAACGGTCCCTCCAAAGTTGACATTGATGTGTCGGATCCCTATTTCATCTCCCCGGATGGTGAACTGTTTTTCAACCTGGCCCGGTTTTCCTCCGTCACCGGGGAGGATATTGCCGAAAGAATTAATCCCATCGGCCGGAAGGACCTTGGAAAGCCCGCCGTCCGGGAATTCGATATTGGCCATGACATCCTTGAGGGTGAAGATCCCGGAGGTATTCATGAGCAGGAGACGGACGTTATAAAATTCCTTGAGGCTCTTGATGCGGCCCTCAATGATGATCACCCCGGGGATGGAAATTTTCGGCTGACCCGGTGAAGAGACGTATTTTTCAAAAACGATGATTTGCACTTCCGGGGCATTCGGCGGCCTTCCACCGCTGGAGCCATCCCCCTGTGGCATTTTGTAGGTTTCCCAGCCTGTTTGTTCCAGTTCTTTGGGCACGGCAATCGGCACACTGATCGAAACCGGCTGGTCGGCAATGGTCAGCACGATATCAAACTTGGAGACGTTGTAGTTGGCCGGATTATCGAGCTTGATGACCCCGTCGTTCACCAGTTGGGTGACCTGCTCAACGGAAAGGCGTTCGGTGGTCACCTTGGAGACCACGATGGCATCCAGGGAAACCTGGGTGATGGAGATTTCTTTGGAGGCCTTGTTGCCAAACTGGTCTACCGCGGTCACGGTTATCGTATTGACCGCATTCTTGTTCAAGGGAACGGTCAGATCAAAGGCTCCACCCGAATCCGGGAGGGATTGGTTCGCCTGTCCTCCCTGTCCGGATGCAGTGACAGCGATGTCCGCCAGAGCTCGATTATGGCCCCATAAGAAAATCACAGAGAAAAATAAGAGAAAAGCGACTGATAGACTTCTTAACGTCTTATCTCCTGATCGTCTCTTTCCCGTCTTCTGCATCATCATCGCCTCCACAAAAGATCCACCTCTATGCAAGAGAAGTATTTCATTCCGCCAAACTCAAATATGTCACCGTCTGGCCAAAAACGGTTTTTTCTCCTTCTTGGCCAAGCTCGATTGGCACTCGGACGGTCTTGCCGGATGGAAATTCAATCACCACATCCGCCTCTTTTGCTGTCATCCCTTTGATCAGGAGATTGGGAATATGATAAAACCCGTCTATCAGTTGTTTGGTCCCTTTCGTCACACCCAAGCCAGGGACATCCGCATAGACCGTTAGACCATCGATCACCGCTCCCGAAGCACTTTTAATTTGGACGGAAAGCCCAAAAAAGAACCGGTGAATCTTGTCGCCATCTTCCACAACAATGAGGGCCCTCTCGTCAGGGCTAAGTTCCACGTCGCCCGGTTTATCAAGACCTGAAAGAATGGTCATAGGAATATTTGTTTCTTTCGGGATCATCACAATCTTTCCGTTCCCGGCCACACCATCCCCTTGATCGGAGTAATAGATATTCCCGTGGCGGTCGATGGCAAGGCCTCCGGGTGCATTGGTCACGACCAGGCGAAGAAATCTTCCACTCTGGTTTGTAGGAAACTCAATCACAGCCGCTGAACTATGCGATGCAAGCAGGATGGATGTGCAAAATACCGTCAATAAGAAGAGCCCTCGTCTGCCTGTCAGAGGGATGAAAGATTTTATTCCGGGATTGCTATTCCATAGTTTACTCATTTCTGATCACCTCCAAGGTTGCGATCGGAACAGGTACTTCCAGGCCCGTCTGGACAGACAGGATATAAGTCCCTACCGGGGCGTCCACTTTGACAGTTATATTGGCTGTTGCCGTTGTCGGGCTTGTAACCGTGAGACCATTGATGGTGATGCCATTCGCTGCGATTCCTTGGCTCACTCCATCCACAAAATGGGTGGCCTCCCCTGTAATGTTCACTGAAACCGTTGAGCCAGCTTCGACCTGTCCGGGCTGGAGGCCAACGATCATAGCCATATAGGAGGTCGTTGTTGGATCGTAAGGCGGCTGTCCGCCATCGAATCGAATCGGCTGTCCGCGATTGGAATCATCCACGATCAGCTCACTGATGACGCCACCCGTGATCGGAACATTGTCATAATTCACTTCCACTCCATCCTGGTAGAGAATTTTCACATTCATGTCTCCGTGAGCATTCGCTTTGACCCTCAGACAATGGGGTCTCTGGTCAGGAAGCGTGATGGCTGTCTTGCCATTGGGTGTGCGGTAATACCATACGAGAGGCGCATCACCGCGAAGCTGCCCATCGTCACCAAAACCTGTGCTCTCGCCTTCGGGATTTGTAATTTCGATGTACACAGGGGCTTTGGGATCAACAATGATGCCGGTTACAGGTTTAGGCGGTGGAACCAGCGATTTCGGCGTTGTTCCTTTCGGTGGGTAGAATTCGCCTCCGGTTAGTGGGTACTCTCCCTTATATTTAAAAGTATCCGGACGGGCATCGCTGATGATGGGGATGCCAAACCATTGGCTCCGCACAAGTTCGAAGTCGTACACTTCAGGAGTCTGGTTAATCCAAGGATCAAGGAACAAACCTTCCTTCCATCCATTCGGTGCCCGTTTGTCCCATAAGACGGTGTTATGATGGACCATGACAAGGGCACTGGTGGGCCCATAATCCAATCCATTTAATAGATATGGGTCTTTAAGACGGAGTCCGTTAAGGAATTCAAGTACCTTTTCTTGATATTTTTCACAGACATAATCTTCCAGCGGTTCCTTCTTGCCACCAAAAATATTTTTGATTTGACCAGGAGCTGCCAGGAGATTGTTTAGGGCTCCAGGGCCTGAAATCCCCCCCCAGGGTGTGGTATAGTAAGTCCCATTCTGTATAATGAGTCCTTTTGGAATTTCTTTGAAATATCGATCCAGTAGCGTTTGGAGATTATCGATGACCGGAATCTTCTTAGTAAATGTTTCGCTGAGCGAAGGCACATAAGCCCTCACTTCCACTTCGGTGATAGGGGCTGAGTGATCGACGAAGAGCGTCTCAAGGGTCGACGAGGCACGGCCAATGGCATCCGTTATCCCCTTCGAATTGCTGAAGGTCCCCTGATCAGCCGAAAATTCAACTTCAGCGCCCGATACGGGCCTCGAGAATCCATCGAGCACCAGCACATTGACCTGCACCTGGGTCTTTCCATAGGCTGTGATCAATCCATCTTTTCTTGTAGGAATCAAATTATTTTCGATATCCCAATGGTCTTTGGGCACCTCCAGGTACTTGCTCGGGCCCAGAAGGATGCCTGCGGAGGGCGATGACTGCAACCCGAGGTAGAGGAGATAGATGTGTCCATCCCTATCCACTTCCATGTCAAAAGCTTCCCCGACGGCTGCATCGACCAGACTGGCAATGGGCTGCCCGACACGGCGATAAGGATCGTACGTTGCATTGACCGCTACTTGCTTAATCTCCCGGCTTAACTGATCGACGACCATGAGAGTGTCATCTGGGGCCATGGCCATTGGTCCTGCCGAGGTTGGATGGGCAAACATCAGAAGTTGACTGAAATAGTTGATGGTGCCCGTAAATTCACGCCCTCCTGTCGGCGGTTTGAATTTGAAAATACGGCCACCGAATTGGGCGTCGGATGCCGCATTATCTGTAAAAAGGTTCCCCTTGGAATCGATTGCAAGCCCCCTTGCCCCAGGATTGGCAAAACCAGCATCAACGTAAACCACCGGGGTAGCTGTCCCTTCTTCGGCCACCTTGTAAATGGTCTTTCCATCGGGAGGGATATAAAAGACATTCCCTTTTGGATCCACCTCAATGTTCCCTATAATTACCCGTGCCAGAGGATTCCCGATCGTGACCACAAGAGGGACTGAGTAATCGCTTGTGACCCGCCGAGTAGTGCGGAAACGAGCCATAGGATCCAAGCCCGAATGAGCATCGATCCAGTAAGGTTCATTCCACTGCAGTTCAGTGAGCGTGATGGTGTCATAGGCGGTAAAAAGAAGCGACAGGGTCATTGAATAATAATGGGTGCCTACCGGTGGGTCAGGATCTACCAGAACAGACCGACGGGCATTTGGATCCAGCTCGCTTGCCAATACCCTATCCACCAGTGTCCGTTCATCGGTTACGCCGTTGAACCGCCAGAGGCTGTAAAGGTAGTTCTTCTCTCCATGTTCATACTCGCTCCTCTCGAAGTAAATTCGCACTGACTCTTTCCCGTGAGGTGATAGTGTAAATTCAGCCTTTTTCAATTTGGGGGGTTCAGGGGTAAAACGTTCGATATTAAGAACTGGAAAAAGGGCTGCAAGGTCAATTGCCAGACGGCAAACACGGGCTGTACTCATAAGGGTGGGCATGAGTGCAATGCCTATCGTATATTGTAAATAGCTTTGTTGAGCTTCTCTGTATTTAGCCATGAGGTAGTTAGTTCGGCTCTGGAAGGCATTCCGCCAGAACCTTGAGGGGGACCCCCACGTTGGATCCTCTCGCGTGAAAATATAGGTGCAAATGCTCGATGCAAAAATGTAGGCCTGAAGAGAGCTGAGGCGTGTGGATGGTGAAATCTGGGGTGGATCGGGCATCAGCCCATTGCCTTTATTGAACATGGTGATGGCGTAAGCGCTATTGGGGTGGTAAGGGTCTGCCCATGCAGCATCGATCTGCTCCTGTAGCATTTGCATCCATTCGTCAAGGGTGAGCGGTTTTCCATCAGACCACTCAAAGCCAAAGTTAACCGCAAAAAGCAATTCCTGGAGTTCGATGCTATCTCCCCGCACCATCTGATCTGCAAGGATTCTAACTCCTTCAGACGTAAGGGATACATAGCCCACTCCATCCTTTGCCAAAGGGTTGAGCTGGTTCCCATATTCATCCAAAACCCCTGCTTCATTCCCACCGATGAGGAGGAGGGCGTCTTTTACGACCTCTTTGGCACTCCTGTGGCTGATTCGACCTGTAGTATCCCCAATTCCCCGTCCGGTGACGCTGAGAATTGAAGAAGAAGGAGGTGCCGTGGGATCGAATACAGTGGTTTTGGATTGAATCTCTCCAAGATTAACTGATGTCCCGCTTTGTGCAACAACGGGTATGGTAATAAATTCGTGATTGGGTGCATTGACAATCAGGGTCTGCGACCCTGAGGGCACGTTGATCAGGGTAAAAGACCCGTCGGGATTGATAACCGTCGAAATCGTTGTTCCCTGGACGGCAATGGTTCCGCTGGAAACGGGTTGTTGGGTATTCGGATCGATAATTTTTCCGGTGATGACAGATTTCCCCTTGGTTACATTAAAAGCCAGGACCGAAACCGCCGTTTCGCCGCCGGTGGTGACGCTGACCGACCGGGGTCCCTCGACCGCCGAGGCGCCGATGACGATCGTTACGATGGCCTGGCTCAGAGAGCTGATGCTCACCGAGGTTACGGTAATCCCAGCCCCGAAGTCGGCCTGGCTCACGTTCTGGGTAAAATGGGTGACGTAATCGCCGGAAGCCTGTCCGGTTAATGTGGCCGTCAGGGTCTGGCCCTGCTCGCCGGTGGTGGGACTCATCCCGGTGATCAGGGCGGATTTGAATTTCGGCGTGGGTGATGGTGTCCCGGCGGCGTTGAGCGTCCCGGTCATGCGGACCTTGCCCTGGAGTGTGGGGCTTTCCACCGGGTCCACCTGCAGGACCAACTCGGTCGGGCCTCCCCCCCCGGGAACATCGTTCACGGTTACCTGCACGATTTTGGAGGAGGAATCCTGGCCGTCGCTCGCGGTAATGGTGATCGGATAGGTCCCCGCCTGGTTGTAATCGGGAGCAAATGTCAGGGTACCGGTGGCCTGGATGAAGACGGCATTGACCGGAAGCCCCGAGGCCGACAAGGAAACCGGGTCACCGTTGGGATCTGTGGCCTCGGCCTTTATGGTCAGGAGCTTCCCTTCGTCGACCGAAGCCGAAGCCGGCAGGGTGAGGATCGGGGGTTGGTTTAGTTTATTGACATTGATCTGCACGGTCTTGGTGTCGCTCAGTCCCAATGGATCGCGGGCCTTGAAACTGATGAAATGCTGGCCCTTCTGAGTGGAATCAGGGGTGAAGGTGAATGTACCCCGGGCCGTAGTCCCTGAATTTGTGTTAAAGACGGAATTTTTGATCACCGGAGTGGCCGATAAACTAATCGGATCCCCGTCCGGATCAGTGGAGGAAATTTCGAAGCTTAAAACTTGGCCCTGAATAACGGAAAAACTTGAATCAGGAACGGTAAGAACCGGAGGCTGGGCTTGAACCACTTGAATGGTCACCAAGGATGGGGAACTGACGGCCCCCTGGTTATCGGTCACCACCAGGGTGAACGTATGGGTCCCAAGGGGTAGAGAAACAGTGGGTCTCACAACCGCTGCAGGGGTCGGGGTACCAGACCAGGCATAACCGACAATGGTCCCGTCCGGATCGCTGGAACCTGTTCCATTTAATTGGGTGGTCACTGAGGTCTGTCCAAGCAGCAAACTCAAGGTCTGGTTAGCACCGGCATTGGCCACTGGAGATTGATTGGGCGGAGGCAAAACCGTGATGGTTACAGAGGATGGACCGCTTGAAGCTCCCTGGTTATCGGTCACAATAAGTGTAAATATTTGGGAACCTGCAGTAAGTGTAATGAATGGGTTTGAAATATCTGCTGGATCGGGGGTTCCGCTCCAGATGTAACTAACAATGGATCCGTCAGGATCGTATGAGCCACTCCCATTCAATTGAACGTTATAGGAGGTCTGGCCTGATTGTAAAGGGATGGTCTGATTCTGCCCGGCATTGGCCACTGGAACTTGGTTAGGAGGCAGGACCGTGATGGTGACACTGGCTGGCGGGCTTTGAAGACTGTTATTGTCGGCCACCACCAGGGTGAACGTATAGATGCTGGTTAAAAGGGAGATTGTCGGGTTGACAATATCAGCCGGGTCCGGCGTTCCTGTCCAGAGATACTGGGTAATGTTTCCATCCGGATCCTGAGATCCGCTCCCGTCAAGGGTTACCATAACGGACGTTTGGCCGGTGGAAAGCTGGATGGTTCGATTTACCCCGGCATTGGCCACCGGAGGTTGGTTAGGAGGAGGCAAAACCGTGATGGTTACAGAGGCCGGACCGCTTGAAGCTCCCTGGTTATCGGTCACAATAAGTGTAAATGTATGGGAACCTGCAGTAAGTGTAATGAATGGGTTTGAAATATCTGCTGGATCGGGGGTTCCGCTCCAGATGTAACTCACAATCGATCCATCAGAATCGGATGAACCGCTCCCATTCAATTGAACGTTATAGGAGGTCTGGCCTGATTGTAAAGGGATGGTCTGATTCGGTCCGGCATTGGCAACAGGGGGCTGGTTTACAAGCGTTAGAACTCCATAAGTGGAAACACCATAGGTAAACTGAACAGTGCTTGATCTAACGAACTTCACACCGAATGCAACTTGTGCTCCGGGTGGTAGCTGGTTGTTGATTAATTTGCTGCTCAGATCATAGTAATATTTCCCATAAGGTTGAGTTCCGGGGCCTCCCAGGGCCTCAGGCATTGTAACCGGCCCGTTGGCGTTGTTTATGGATATAACGGCATGTAGAGGAATGGATAAGGGTCTGGAAGAAATATTCGTGATGGTCACATCGGCCGTGCTTGTGATCGTCAGGGTTCGGCGGTCAAGGGTAGAACGCTCATTGGCTCTGGTTACGGTAACATAGCTACTGCAATCTACTGGATTCGCAGATTGGCCGTAACAGGGTGATGAAATCAGGATAATCAATATAATGGAGACGATCAGGTCAATGATCAGCCTTTTTCTCTTGAACAAACTGCTGGTTGTCATCCTTCATTCCTCCTTTAGTCTCTTCGTTCTACCCAAAGGATAATTATGTAAACCTTATAACCTGTTGCCCAAATCTTAAAAACACCCTTCGACAGGCTCAGCCTGCCCGGTTTGCTCAGCCTCCGGCTCAGAGAGCCTCTGGCTCGGAGAGGACATGCTTGTCGAAGCATGGAAGGTGGATTTGTTCAACAGACTCATTAAAAAAAAAGCGAGGTTACTTGTCCGGTTTGATTAAGTAACCTCGCTGATCTTGGTTTGGATAGCCTGAAAGGCATTGGAAAAAGGTCCCATCCTTATTCTTATTTCTTAACTCATCCTCTTAAAAATCTTTTTCTCCCTATGCCCAGTAAACCGGCCAACCCGCTCCCGAGAAGCAGAAGCGTTGCAGGCTCGGGAATGGCAGCAATCTGAACATTGTCCACTTTGGCAATTGAGTAATAGTCGTCATATCCATCGGATAAATCAAAATAGAGGGTACCTGAACGATTCGCCAAGTCAATTACATTTGTGGTGAATCTTAACATCCCATTTCCCAGGTCCAATAAAGTTAGAGCACTCATCGTATTTGGATCGTAAGGACCATTAACGTCAATCCCTACAAAATTCCTGTCAAAAGTTCCTGACGAATCATCATCAAAGTACGAAGCCTGAAGGAAATCCGGGAATCCACTTCCTCCATTATTTTGTCCTGGACCATTTGTATCCTGATTACCCCTCCAAAATCCAACATCAAAACTTAAAGTATACGCCCAGGAAGGAAAAGTAAATGATTGGTATAATGAAATAAGGAAGATTTCTGAGCCATAACCCTGGGTTTCAAGAACTGCCTGCCCACTGGCATTCACAGATACAGCGGTAGAAGGAATAGTGGAAATATTATCCGCTGTCGTCCATCCATTCAGTCCGAGTGAAAAATCTCCATTAATAATAGTCGCATGAGAAAATTGAAATTGAATGACACCGAAAACCAGCATCCCAATAAATATGGCAACTCTTATTCCCCTTTTCATAACTCCCCCCCATATTGAGACTGATTCTCATTAAACCTCGCCAGATGGGCCATGTCAGAAGTAATTATTTCCAATTAAACCCATTGCCTTTTGCAAGACCCTGATTCTCGTCCCCACAAGAATAAAATAAACCCACTAAATATCAGCAAACTTCATGCCAAAGGTTATTTGATTCATAATCTATTGTTTTAATTTATTATTATTAATGCAACCAAATTTTTAACTCTTTAAAAGTGGAAATACATTTCCATTTTCCCCTGATTTACTTCCACTCGAGTGTGAAAAGTTTTTCCCACCACCCGATAAGAAAAGACGCTATAGCCTGGGCCAGACAGTGTCATGAACTGGGTGCAGGGATACAAGTCAAATTATAAATACTAAACGTAACTATTCAGGCACCCTATTTTTAGTTTAGCAAAATATTACACTCCCCCCAAAAAAAGTCAACAAAATCTTAATGGTCATTTGACTTCCAGCTTATCCCATGCCTCCAGAACCAGGTGGCGGGTGCCCTATTCGCCGTATTGGTTCTCCTCTTTTAAATGACACAATAGACCTCACAGTTGCGTAAAAATTACATAAAAAGGGAGGCGGGTGTGTTGGGCGGCTTTGCCGGGAAGTCGCCGCACAATGCGGCGGGTATTTTCCCAAACCTTTACGGCGGCACCTTTAAACGTTTGGCTACGCTGTTTTCAAGCAAAACCTAAAGGCCCCTCAGGTGACATCGTATGTTCCCCATAAAAGATAAAATAATCCGCAATTGTAAAGGTTTGTAAGCACACTTGCCTCACTTTTTTTGCAACGTTAAGGTAGTTTCACCGGGGAATTGAAATATTATGAATTTATGGACGCCCCACTTACTTCCAACTCCAAGTGCTCTCATTTGGTTTTTAACGTTTCCCACCACGCTCTGCACGAACATACCTCTTCGCTCTTTCTAATGCCCCACTCGGTTTCGAGTTGCAACGACCAGAATTTCTAAGGATGTGAACTCCCTCTTCAGAGGTAGTTACCTTGTACGGCTGATTGGGTGAATTTGAAGAATGGGTGGATTTATGTATTATAATGGATGTGATGGAAAAGTTCATCGAAATCATCGGCGCAAGGTCCCATAACCTCAAAAATATATCCTGCCGAATACCGAGAGGAAAAATCACGGTCATTACAGGTATCTCGGGCTCTGGAAAGTCGAGCCTTGCCTTCGATACCCTCTTCGCAGAGGGGCAGAGGCGTTATATCGAATCCCTCTCCACTTATGCCCGCCAGTTTTTAGAGAAGATGGACCGGCCTGATGTAGAGGCCATCCGTGGCATTCCCCCTGCAATAGCCATTGAGCAGAAAAACACGGTGAA
>Ga0299912_10003037_pt1 | contig 13756 bp, 11 predicted proteins | sample RVTome_2_FD_207667 | JGI IMG/M metagenome (GOLD analysis project Ga0299912, IMG submission 207667) | Soil microbial communities from uranium-contaminated site in the Upper Colorado River Basin, Wyoming, United States - RVT95D214 (version 2) ...
CGCCTGGGCGCGCTACTGGTGTCGATCGATCTGGCGGTTCTGGGCGCCGCGCCGGCCGACTACGACGCCTACGCCGCCGCCATCCGCCAGGAATACGCCCATGTGCCGGACGCGCGGTTCCGGGCCGGCCGGGGCCGGGTGCTGCGAGGCTTTCTCGACGCCCCGGCGATCTTCCCCGACGCGGCCTTCCGCGCCCGTCTGGAGGCCGGCGCCCGGGGCAACATCGCCCGCGAACTCGCCGGAACGGGTTAGCGCCGGACGCGGCGGATCGAGCTGACCCGGTCGTTGAGGTTGATGGTCTTGAGGTTGGGGCTGTCGGCGTCGATCGTCTGGCAATCGCCGCGGAAGTCCCGGGCCGAGCACAGCAGCCAGGATCCCCGCAGCACCCGCACCGAGGTGATCAAGTCGTCGAGACCCGATCCGGCCAGGTCGGGAACGGTGTCGGAGATCTCCAGCCGCAGGCCCTTGTAGTTGGGGTTCTCGAAGACGATCAGGCCCGGCGGCCCGCCGCCCCAGCCGCCGCCGGGACCGGGCCCCGGACCCGGGCCGCCGCCCTCGCACCGCAGTTGACCGTTGATGTTCTCGACCCGCCCGCGCGGACAGGCGCGGTAGTCGATCTCGCTGTCGAAGAAGCCGCCGGCGCTACCCTGGCAGCGGGCGTGGAGCCGGCCGTTGAAGGCGCTGATGTCGCGGCAGCTGCGCTGGTAGGAGCCCCCCGGAAGGTCGTCATAGGCGCCGTTCCAGGGCGGGGCCGCCGCCGCCGGCAGGGCGAGGGCGAGCAGTCCGGCGGCAGCGGCGAGGATGCGGAAAAAGGCGGTCATGGCGGGCCCCTGTGACGTCATCGGCCCGTATCTAAGAACGTGGCGGCGGCGACGTCCAGTCACTCCGCCCGCGCCAGGGTGACCACCACCGGGTAGTGATCGGAACCCAGCCGGGGTCCGCGCTCCACGGACACCGTCCGCCAGGCCGCCCCGGCGTAGACGTGGTCGATTGGCAGCACCGGAAACGGCGTCGGCGCGTGCAGCCGGCTGATGTCGCCGGCCGGCCAGCTGGGCAGGGCCCGCGTCCGGCGCTGGAGGCCAAACAGCCGGTCCTGGCGACGCAGGGAGAAGGACCAGGGCGTTGAATTGAAGTCGCCGGCGAGAATCAGCCGGTCCTGGCGGAACCGCCCCAGCACCCGCGACAGCCGCAGGGTCATCTGCTGCTGCGGTCCGGCCGGCCAGGGCCAGGTGTAGTGGACGCCGACCACGGTGAAGGCGCCGCCCCGCGAGGGCAGGGTCGCCCAGGCCCCGGCCAGCCGCGCCTCCGACACCGCGCTCGACAACCCCCCCGCGCGCAGGGGCCTGCGCTTTGAGAGGATCATCGTCGAGCAGGGGCGTGGCTCGGCGCAACTGGTCTGGTGCGGATAGCGGCCGGCCAGCGCCCGGGCGACGCCGCCGGAGCGGGCGTAGGCCTCCTCCAGCACCACGACGTCGGGATCCCGGTCGAGGATCCAGCGGGCGGTCCCTCGCGGATCGGTGTTGCGGCCCCAGAGGTTGAACTGGACGATCTTCAGGGTTTCCGTGTCGGCGGCGACGGGGGAAGGCCGTTGGCGCGCGGCGGTGGCCAGCTCCGGCGCCATCAGCAGCAGGGACGAGGCGACGCCCAGAGCCGCCAGCCCCGGCGTAGCGCGGTCCCGCCGGCCGGTCAGCAGCCAGATCGCCGCCGCCGCCAACCCGCCCGCCAGCCACAGCGGCGCCAGATGGGTCAACGCGTCCAGCCGGTCGCTGAACCGCCCGCCCTGGGCCGCCAGCGCCGCCACGCCGCACGCCGCCGCCAGCGACAGGGCGGCGGCGCGCGACAGGGCCAGCAGGGTTCCAAGGATCGGCGACATCACCGACCGCCTCTACCGCGAGTCGGGACCGTTCAGTCGCCGGCCCAGTAGGTGAAGGCGACCTGGCGGGCCGGCGCCTGGCCGATGCGCAACTCGCCGGTCAGCACCGGATCGGGGCCCGAGCCTTCCGTCCTGGACCTGGTCAGCGCCGCCGGGTCGAAGGCGCCGGTGAAGATCACCTCGCCCAGCCGGGGGTCCTGGCCGCGGAAACGGATGGCGTCGGGGGCGAAGCCGTAGGCCGCCGGCAGCACCCGGACCCTGACCGTGCGCGACTCGCCGCCCATCTCGTTGGTCTGGGTCGGGCTGGTGACGTCGTCGAATTCGAACAGGATCGGCCCGAAGGTCGAGGCGCGGTCGCCCGTTTCCCACTGCGCGAAGTCGCTGGGCGCGCCAATGCCCATGTGAGTCAGGCGGAAGTTTCCGACCTTCACCTCGGTCGGCGTCAGATAGTAGCCGGAGGCGTCGAAGCCGGCCTGGTGGCTGAAGCCCTCGATGACCGGCGCGGGCGTCGGGGCGGGCGCCGGCGTTTCGGCGACCGGCGGCGCCGCCGGCGGCTCGGGCTTGCGGTCGCAGCCGGCGAGGGTGACGGCCAGCGTGGCCGTGACGAAAGCGAAGGTGGCGAGACGCATGGAAATCCCCGGACGACAGACCGGCATCGTCGCCGGGGAGCCGGCGATTGTCGACCTCGATCTGGCGGCGGGCGGGCTGCGGACTCGCCCCTTCTCCCGCGAGGGCAGAAGGGGCGACGTCCCCGCTAATGCACCCGCGCCTTGCCGATCGTCAGCCCGCCTTCGCCGGCCGACACCTCGATCACCGAGCCATCCACCAGCTCGCCGGCCAGCAGCTTGCGGGCCACCGGGTCGACCAGCTCCTTCTGGATCACCCGCTTCAGCGGCCGGGCGCCGTAGACCGGGTCGTAGCCGCGTTCGGCCAGCCAGTGGCGGGCGGCGCCGTCCAGCGACAGGGTCATGCGGCGGTCGGCCAGCAGCTTCTCCACCCGCTTGAGCTGGATGGTGACGATGTTGCCCATCTCGCCGCGGCCCAGCCGCTTGAACAGGATGATCTCGTCGATGCGGTTGAGCAGCTCGGGCCGGAAGTTGCGGCGGACGACCTCCATCACCTGCGGGCGCACCGCCTCGACGTCCTCGCCTTCTTCCTGGGCGGCCAGATACTCGGCCCCCATGTTGCTGGTCATGATGATCAGCGTGTTGCGGAAGTCGACCGTGCGGCCCTGGCCATCGGTCAGGCGGCCGTCATCGAGCACCTGCAGCAGCACGTTGAACACGTCCGGATGGGCCTTCTCGATCTCGTCGAACAGGATCACCTGGTAGGGCCGGCGGCGCACCGCTTCGGTCAGGGCCCCGCCCTCGTCATAGCCGACATAGCCCGGAGGGGCGCCGATCATCCGACTGACGCTGTGTTTTTCCATGTATTCGCTCATGTCCAGGCGGGTGATCGCCGCCTCGTCGTCGAACATGAATTCGGCCAGGGCCTTGGTCAGCTCGGTCTTGCCCACGCCCGTGGGGCCGAGGAACAGGAAGCTGCCGATGGGCTTGCCCGGGTCCTGCAGCCCGGCGCGGGCCCGGCGCACGGCGTCGGAGACGGCGACCAGCGCCTCTTCCTGGCCGACCACCCGCTTGCGCAGGCCGTCCTCCATGGCCAGCAGCTTGTCGCGCTCGCCCTCCAGCATCTTCTCGACCGGCACCCCGGTCCAGCGTGAGACCACGGCGGCGATCTGTTCGGCGTCGACCACCTCGGGGGTCAGGGGGTTCTCCTCCGCTCCGCGGGTCTCTTCCTCGTCCAGGCGCTTCTCCAGCTGCGGGATCTGGCCATAGGCGATCTCGGAGGCGCGCTGCAGGTCGCCCTGGCGCTGGGCGGCGACCAGTTCGGCCCGCAGCCGGTCCAGCGTCTCGCGCACCTGGGCGGCGCTGCCGACCTTCTCCTTTTCGGACTTCCAGCGGGCGGTCATCTCGTCGGACTGGGCCTGCAGCTCGGCCACCTCCTCCTCGAGGTTCTCCAGCCGCTGCTTGCTGGCCGCGTCGGTTTCCTTCTTCAGGGCCTCGCGCTCGATCTTCAGCTGCACCAGCCGGCGGTCGATCTCGTCCAGCTCCTCGGGCTTGCTGTCGACGGCCATCCGCACGCGGCTGGCGGCCTCGTCGATCAGGTCGATGGCCTTGTCGGGCAGGAAGCGGTCGGTGATGTAGCGGTTGGACAGGGTGGCGGCGGCGACGATGGCGCTGTCGCTGATCCGCACCCCGTGGTGGACCTCGTACTTCTCCTTCAGGCCGCGCAGGATCGAGACGGTGTCCTCCACCGTCGGCTCGCTGACGAACACCGGCTGGAAGCGGCGGGCCAGGGCGGCGTCCTTCTCGACGTTCTTGCGGTATTCATCGAGAGTCGTGGCCCCGACGCAGTGCAGCTCGCCGCGCGCCAGGGCGGGTTTCAGCAGGTTGGAGGCGTCCATCGCCCCCTCGCTCTTGCCGGCCCCGACCAGGGTGTGCATCTCGTCGATGAACAGGATGATGCCGCCCTCGGCCGCGGTGACCTCGTTGAGCACGGCCTTCAGCCGCTCCTCGAACTCGCCACGATATTTCGCGCCGGCGATCAGGCTGCCCATGTCCAGCGACAGCAGCTTCTTGTCCTTCAGAGACTCCGGCACGTCGCCGTTGACGATGCGCAGGGCCAGGCCCTCGACGATGGCCGTCTTGCCGACGCCCGGCTCGCCGATGAGGACGGGGTTGTTCTTGGTGCGGCGGGCCAGCACCTGGATGGTGCGGCGGATCTCCTCGTCGCGGCCGATGACCGGATCGAGCTTGTCGTCCCTGGCCGCCTGGGTCAGGTCGCGGGCGTAGCGTTTGAGGGCGTCATAACCCTCCTCGGCGCTGGCGCTGTCGGCGGTGCGACCCTTGCGGATGTCGGCGGCGGCGCTCTCCAGCGCCTTCTCGGCGGCCCCGGCGTCCTTCAGGGCCTTGCCAGCCTCACCACCCTCGCGGGCCAGGGCGATCAGCAGCCGCTCGGTGGTGACGAAGGCGTCGCCGGCCTTCTTGGCGTCCTCCTCGGCGGCGGCGAACACACGCGCCGTCTCGGGCTTGAGATACAGCTGGCCGGAGCCGCCCTCGACGCGGGGCATGCGGCCCAGCAGCGTCTCGACGGCGGTGTCCACCGCGTCGGGCCGTCCGCCGGCGCTCTGGATCAGGGCGCGGGAAAGGCCGTCCTTCTCCTCCAGCAGCACCTTGAGGATGTGTTCGGGGCCGAGATGCTGGTGGCGGCGGGCCATGGCCAGCGACTGGGCGGACTGGATCGCCTGTTTGGCGCGATCGGAATAGAGCTCGATGTTCATGCTGTCCCCGTTACGGCGGAATGCTCGCCGGCCGCCTTGATCAAGCGCAACCGGCAGGTCCGATGTAGGTGTGGCCGCGAGGGCACACAAGGGTGGCTCAGGCCTCTCGACGCGGCTTTCCCGGCAAGGCTAACCTGACCGCCACTTCAGCGGGGGACCCCAGTCATGAAACGTTTCGCCCTTCTCTCGACGGCGCTCGCCGTCAGCCTGACCGCGACCGCCGCCGGGGCCCAGGAGGCCAGGCCGCTGGGCGAGGCCTTCATGATCGGCCTGAAGGCCTGCATCGCCATCGAGCAGGGCCAGCTGGCGCTCAATCCGCCCTCTCAGGCCCAGACCGACGCCGGGCTGGTGCTGGCCGACCCGACCGCCCCGGACGAGTTGATCGCCTTCAGCGACCTGTCGCCCAGCGCCCGGCTGTTCGCCGCCGTCAACGCCACGGGCGGCTCGGTGGTCGTCGCCCACGATCCCTCGCAGAGCCTCTGCCGCGTGGTGGTCTTCGACGCCGCCGACATCTCGCCGGTGACCGCCGCCGTCGGCCCTCTGGGCGGTGACTGGGTGGTCAAGCTGGACGATCCGATCCCGAACTTCACCATCTTCACCGGCACCATCCTCGGCTCGCCGAAGTTCACCATCCGCACCCGCCAGCCGCCGGCGGGCAGCGGCTACGGATCGGCCAACTACCTGCTGACCCTGCTGCCGGCGAGCTGACCGCCGCTACTGCCGCGCCATCTCCGCCGCGAGCACGGCTTCGTCGTCCAGCGCCTGGTCGTCGTCCATGCGCACGGTGACCTTCTTCAGAAGGCCGGTGAAGGCGAATGGCGCGGCGTAGTCGGCCACCGGGCTGCCCCGGTCGCGGCCGATGTCGAGGCCCGACCAGGAGATGAAGTTGTGGAAGGCCAGGGGAGTGCTGGTCTCGCCGGCCGGCCGGCCGTCGATCAGCAGGGTCAGATGGCGCGTGCCGCCCTCCGAGCGCACCGCCACGCCGAGGCGCCGGTGGCCGGGCGCGATGGCCGTCTCCGAGGTCAGGGTCACATGGCTGCCGCCGACGTTCATGTCATGCACCAGCCGGCCGCCCCGGACGAACAGGCTATAGCCGCAGGTGGCGTCGCCGTGGGCGATCAGCACCCCCTCGTCGCCGGCCACCAGCCGGGCCTCCGCCTCGATCCGGTAGCCGCGGCTGCGGATGTCGGGGGCGACGTCGGTGGGGATGTGGCCCATGCCGCGATGGAAGACAAAGCGGGTGCGCTGGCCATGATAGCGGGCGGCGTTCTCGGCGAAGCGCTGCGGGAAGCGGTCGTCCAGCGGCAGCACCTGGCAGGCCTCGGCCTGTTTCCACCATTCCTCGACCAGCGCCTTGAGCTTCTCCGGATGGACGGCGGCCAGATCTTCGGTCTCCGAGAAGTCGGCGTCCAGGTTGTAGAGCTCCCAGACGTCGGCCTCGAAGGCGCGGCCCGTCGGGTGGAAGGCCACCGCCTTCCAGCCGTCGGACCACAGGCCGCGATGGCCGAACATCTCGAAATACTGCGGCCTGCCCTTGGCGGGGGCGGCCGGGTCGCTCAGGGAGGCGGCGAAGCTGATCCCCTCCAGCGGCATCTGCGGCACGCCGGCGATGACCTCCGGCGGGGTCAGGCCCAGGAGGTCGAGGATCGTCGGGGTCATGTCGCTGGCATGGGTGAACTGGCCCCGCGTCTCGCCCCGGGCGGCGATCCCGTTGGGCCAGCTGATCACCAGCGGGTCGCGAATGCCGCCGCCGTGGGTGTTCTGCTTGTAGCGGCGCAGCGGGGTGTTCGACGCCATGGCCCAGCCCAGCGGGAAGTTGGAATGGGTGTCGGGTCCGCCGATGTCGTCGATGCGGGCGATCTTGTCGGCCAGGGTTTCGGGATTGAAATTGTAGGGGCCCATGGCGTTGACCATGCCCAGGGGACCGCCCTCCTGGCTGGCCCCGTTGTCGGAGAGGACGAGGATCAGGGTGTCGTCCTTCAGCCCCGCCGCCTTGAGGAAGGCGACCAGCCGGGCCAGATGCTGGTCGGCGTGGTCGAGCATGGCGGCATAGGCGGCCTGCAGCCGGGTGAACAGCCGCTGCTCGTCGCCGCCCAGCTCCGCCCAGGCCTGGACATGGTCGTTGCGCGGGGGCAGGCGGGTGTCGGCCGGCACGACGCCCAGCGCCTTCTGCCGGGCCAGCCGCCGCTCGCGCTCGACGTCCCAGCCGCCCGCGAAGACGCCGTCGTAATGGGCGATGACCTCCGGCGGAGCCTGGTGCGGGGCGTGGCAGGCGCCGAAGGCCAGCCAGGTCAGCCAGGGGGTCTGGGGCGCGTCGGCGGCGTGGTCGGCGATGAAGCGGATGGTCTGGTCGACCAGATCGGCGGTCAGATGGTAGCCGCTCTCATACGTCCCCGGCGGGTCGATGGGGGTGTTGTCGCGCACCAGCTCGGGGGCGTACTGGTCGGTCTCGGCGTCCATGAAGCCGTAGAAGCGGTCGAAGCCCCGGCCCAGCGGCCAGCCGTCGAAGGGGCCCGAGGGGCCGGTCTCGGTCAGCGGCGTCACATGCCACTTGCCGACCATGTAGTTGCGATAGCCATGGGCCTTGAGCATCTCGGGCAGGGTCCCGGCCTCGCGGGCGATCTTGCCGCGATAGCCGGGAAAGCCGCTGTCAAAGTTGGCCAGGCAGCCGACCCCGACGCTGTGGTGGTTGCGGCCGGTGAGCAGCGCCGCCCGCGTCGTCGAACACATGGCCGTGGTGTGGAAGCCGGTGTAGCGCAGGCCGCCGGCCGCCAGGGCGTCGATGGTCGGGGTGCGGATCGGCGAGCCGTAACAGCCGAAGTCCGAGAAGCCGACGTCGTCGAACAGCACCACCAGGATGTTGGGCGCGCCTTTCGGCGCCCTTGGCGGCTCCGGCCAGAAGGGGGTCGAGTCGGCGACCGTGCGCCCGATCCTGGCGGCCATGGGGGCTCCTGCGGCTTGTACTGCGGCAGGCAGTCTAGGGCGGGGCGGCTCAGGTTACTAGTCGGTAACTGACGCGGTGCGCTCCCCCCGGGGCGGGTGGGGGAGTGGTGTGGGGGGGGGCTCCTCCACCCGGGCCGCACGGCGGCCTGACCCTCGCGCTGGCGAGGGCTAAACAACCTATAGTCGAAATCCCGCGTTCGTGCATCCTTCTCGTGGCGAGGGGGGCGGAGGCGTGCGGCGGTTCTGGTGGGTCAATCACAGCGGCACGGCGGCGGCGGAGATCGCCGGCCGGCATCTGTGGTCGCCGCGCGCCGGGCCCCGGGGCGAGCGCAACGCCTTCTACGACAACATGCGGCGGGCGGGGCCGGGCGATCTGGTGCTGTCCTACGCCCGCCGGCGGATCGGCCATCTGGGCCGGGTGGCCGATTTCGCCTTCGCCGCGCCCCGGCCGCCGGCGTTCGGCCGCCGCCTGGCCAGCCAGGCGCAGGGCTGGTGGCTGCCGGTGGCCTGGACGCCGCTGGACCCGCCGGTGTCGCCCCGCGCCATCATCGGCGAGCTCGGCCCGCTGCTGCCCGGCCGCTATTCGCCGATCAGCCCGGTCACCGGCGGCGGCTGGCAGAACGCCTATCTGGCCGAGATCGGCGAGGCGGCCTTCGACCTGGTCCTGCGCGGGGTGGCCTTCGACGGCGCGGGGCTGGAACGGGCGGGCGGCGGCGGCGAGCTGGCCTTTCCGCGGGCGGCCGGCGACCTCGACGCGGCCCTGGAGGCGGAGATCGCCGCCGACCCCGGCCTGTCGACCACCGAGAAACAGGCCCTGATCACCGCCCGCCGGGGGCAGGGGGTCTTCCGCGAGGCGGTGCGGGTCCTCGAGCCGGCCTGCCGGGTCACCGGGGTGGCCAATCCCTGGCTGCTGATCGCCAGCCACATCAAGCCCTGGCGGGCCTGCGCCAGCGCCGCCGAGCGGCTGGACGGGGCCAACGGCCTGATGCTGACGCCCAATGTCGATCTGCTGTTCGACCGCGGCTTCCTCGGCTTCGAGGCCGACGGCCGGGCCCTGGTCTCGCCGAGGCTGGCGGCCGACGACCTGGCGCGGCTGGGGCTGGCCGGTCTGGGGCTGGAAGGTCTGGCCGCCCGGCCCGCCCGGCCGTTCAGCCCGCGCCAGGCCGACTATCTGGCCTGGCACCGGCGCTGGGTGTTCGTCGGCTGAGGCGGCAGGTCGCGGGCGCCCGGGGCCGAGGACCCCAGAGGTCGCGCGGACAAAGAAAAGCGGGCCGGCGTCGCCGCCGGCCCGCTGATCAGAGCGATGGTTCGCTACAGGCCCTAGACGGCTTGCAGCTGACCGGCCGACATCTTGCCGCTGCGGCGGTCCTGCTCGAGCTCGTAGGAGACCTTCTGGCCTTCGTTGAGGCTGCGCAGACCGGCGCGCTCAACGGCCGAGATGTGCACGAACACGTCCGCGCCGCCGGCGTCGGGTTGGATGAAGCCGAAGCCCTTGGTGGTGTTGAACCACTTCACGGTACCGGTAGCCATAGTCGTAGTGCCTTTCAGAGGGGGGTTGGGGGCGCCGCCTGGGCGCTGGTTCGTCGAATTGCGGAGAAGATCAGGGCAGTCCGGGCTCGATCCGATGGAGACAAGCGAAGAGGAGAGCGTCCGAACTATTGCGAATTCGACGCCACGACTGTGGCACATTCCGGGGAGCGGGGGAAGTGGGTTGTGCGCGGGGGGCGGGAGGGGGCCGGAAGGCTCACCGCTCGCCCGGGTCCATGGTCCGGGTCCAGACGTTCCAGCCCTCGCGGATCGCCCCGGCCTCGTCGTAGTAGCACTCGCCGACGCCGCAGGCGAACAGGTGGTCGTGGTCGCGCCGCGCCACCTCGGGACCGAAGGTGTCGGCGCGCCAGCGCAGCACGGCGTTGCTGAAGATCGCCGGGGCGGAGCTCCGATCGCCCAGCATGCCTTCGGCGACGCGCTTGATCAGGGGCCAGAGCTGCTCGGCGAAGCCCTCGGCCAGTTTTGTCTCCTCGAAGGCCGCCGCCTGGGCCCGCCGTCCCATGGCCTCGCGCGCCGGGCTGCCCCAGGGCTCCGACGGATCGATCCGGTTGCGGGGATCGCGAAGGAACGCCCGGCGCGGGGGACTGAGGGTGGGGTCGTCCTCGTCGTCCACATCCTCATCGTCCGCGCCGCCCGCCCGGTCGTCGGCGTGCCTGTCGGCCGGGGCCCGCTCGCCGATGGCCGCCAGCCGCTCCAGCGTCAGGGTCAGCCGCGCCAGCCGCTCGGCCTCGGCCACCCGCCCGGCGGCCAGCGCCCCGGCCATGTCCTCCAGCGCCCGCTGCTTGAGGGCGTCGGGCCGGGCGTCGGGCGGCGCCGCCGCCGGCGTCGGCAGCGGCGGCGACAGGACGACGGGCCCCATCCCGGTCAGGCGGCGGGCCTCGTTGTAGTCCGCCGTCAGGCCCAGGGCGGCGAACCCGGCCTCCTCCTCCTCGACGGCCGCCTGGGCGTGCGCCCGGGCGACGGCGTCGCTCCGGGCCTTCTTGGTGAAGCCGTCGCGGCAGGCGTAGCGATAGATGGTCGTCGGCGAGACCTTCCACCGGGCGGCCAGCTGGCGGGCGGTGGCGCCGTTGCGATAGGCCTCGGCGATCAGGGCCCAGCTGTCGGCGGACAGGCGGAAATGGGTGGCGGGAGCATCGGGAACGGCGCGGGTCATGGGGGGTAGTGTGCGCGGGCGGGGCGCGCGGCGGCGCCGATGGCCGATCTCCGGGCGCAAGCTGTTGAAAAGGCGGCCCGTTCCGCTTCTCGACGCGACGGTGTTTCTGACCTTAACGCACACTCCGCCCTGAAGCCCTTGATGGAATGATCCGCTCCGGTCAGCCGGCCTCGTCAAGGACCGCTTCGCGGCCGCGCAGCGGCGGGCCCTCCGGGCCCGTCCTTGACCAGGCCGACTGCCGGAGCAGGCTGGCCTTCAAGGCGTCAGGGGGAGGCTCTCTTCAGCTATGCGTTCGGCGCGGCGCCCGCTGAATCATTGACGTCGAGAACGATCTCAATCGTAATGTTCTGATAGCTCCACGCTGACCCGTCTGTACAAGTGCACGAAAACCAGCCCCCCATCCTCCGCTGTAGCGGGATTACTTCGGGCTGGCCGCGCGGGTTTCGAAAATACCCCATTGGTCCGCCATCGCCTTGGCAATACCCGGAAAGAACCGGGACCTCTCCTTCCAACGATCGGGCGAGGGCGACATATGATGAACCCTCGGATCGCGACCGCCGACAACGTCTGTTGGAACGAGGGACGGAAGGTTCTTCAACCACAGGCAGGTGCGCTTGGTCTCGCCGTGACCGAACTGCCAAGGTTGGACGCTCTGGGCGAAGTCCTGAAAATTCAGGATTCGGCTCTTGGCGTGCTTGTGCATCACCGGATTTTCAATCGCGATCCGCTCGATGGGAGCATTCCAAAAGTCCGAGAAAAGGGCGGCCCCTTCTTCCAGTTCCTCCCACATCTGCTCGACCGTCTTTCCCGGCGGCGGCACGGTCAGCCAGCGCACCCCGGAATTACACAGCCGTGTGCATGGCGGATGGGCGACCATCAACAGGTCCCATCCGTCATTCAGAAGGTCGCGCGCATCGCCGATGATGTGGCGGTTCGATCCGTCTTCGCTCGGCAGCAGGTCACAGGACCAAGCGTCGTGGCCTCGATGTAGAAAGGCGTTTCGGACTGTCCCGCTATATTCGCACGCAACGAGGACCCTCACGCCAAACGCTCGCGCATCTTCGATGAAATCACAGTGTCGCGCCCGCCTTTTGCAGCTCTAAGAAACCCGGCAGAGCCAGTCTATACGATTAGGAGAGTAAATCACAATCTACCAGGATAGATTGATTTTTCTCGGTCGACGCGTGCCGAGTTCAGCCGCGCAGACGCGGACTCCACCCTGAAGCCCTTGATGGAATTGTCCGCTCTGGTGGAAGGCTTGCTCAAGGACCGCGTCGCGGCCGCGCAGCGGCGGGCCCGCTTGGGCCCGTCCTTGACCAAGCCTTCCACCAGAGCAAGCTGGCCTTCAAGGCATCAGGAAAGCTGTGCTAAGGGCCTGGTCGAAAGGGCGGTTCTACGCCATCGTCCGCAACGGTGGCGGACTCAACGACATTTGGAACCCCGTGGACAGACGCGGAACTCGACCTGATCGTCGAGGACTACTTCGCCATGCGCGCCGCCGAGCAGGCGGGGGTCGCGTATGTGAAGTCCCACCACGCCGCGGCCCTGATGGACCGCGTCGGCCGATCGCACCGCTCAGTCGAGTTCAAGCACATGAATATCTCGGCGGTGCTGGCCGAGCTGGGCATGGACACCATTCGCGGCTACCGGCCCGCGCCCAACTACCAGCAGGCTATCTTCCCGGCGATTGACCGCTACCTGATGGCGCACCCGGAGGCTTGGGATCAGACCCCGGCGCCCGGGCCCTTCATGTCGGGGCCCGGCGTGGCCGAGCCCCCGCTGCTGTTCGTCGAAGCTCCGCCGCTGCAGCACCGTGACAAACCGCCCCGGCCCGCCGGTCTGGAGCGGTTGATCCGCAAGTTCGACCCGGTCGAGCGCGACTATCGCAACCGCAAGCTCGGCCGTGAGGGCGAGGCCTTCGTGGTCGACTTCGAGAAGGCCCGACTGGCCCGCGAGGGCCGCAGCGATCTGGCCGACAACGTCCGCTGGGTCGCCGATCTGGAGGGTGACGGCCACGGCTACGACATCCTGTCGTTCACCCCGGCGGGCGAGCAGCGGCTGATCGAGGTCAAGACCACCTGTGGCGGCCAGACCACGCCCTTCTTCCTGTCGCGCAACGAGAAGCGCGTGTCCGACGAGCGCAAGGACGAATTCCGCCTCTACCGCCTCTACGACTTCGCCCGCACGCCCCGCCTGTTCAAGCTGAAGCCCCCGCTGAGCGAGAGCGTGGTGCTGGAGACGGAGGTGTGGCGGGCGGGGTTTGGATGACAGGTAGAATTTTGCGTTACCGCATCTTTCGCGATAAGAGGTTCAGGTGCCGTCCCGACCAAGATGCGGCACTCAAAATCCGGAGCGATTAGACGTGGCCAAGGACGAAGACATAGACGTGGACCAAGAGGATATCGAAGACGGCGTGCTGCTTGAATTCGATATTGCATCTTACCCGTCAGATTATCCACTTGGCGTCTTGCATCAAATGTGGACGGATAAAGAGCTCGAAATACCCGATTTCCAGAGAAGCTTTGTTTGGACGGTTCAACAATCATCGGAGCTAATAGAGTCGTTTCTGTTAGGGCTGCCTGTGCCACAGGTGTTCTTTTACATTAGCGATCAGCATAGGAATCTTATCCTTGACGGCCAACAAAGAATATTAAGTCTCGTTTTCTTTTTTGAGGGGTATTTTGGATTTGAAAACATGCAGGGAAGGCGGCAGGTTTTCCGTCTCCAAGGGCTTCATGAAAAGAGCAAATATAATAAGAAGACGTTTAATGAGCTTTCCGAAACCGACCAACGAAAGCTAAAGGGCACGGTTCTGAGGGCGATAAATATTAGACAGCTCTCACCAGAGGGGAATAATACGAGCGCATATCATATTTTTGAAAGATTAAATACTGGCGGC
>Ga0299912_10003038_pt1 | contig 13754 bp, 20 predicted proteins | sample RVTome_2_FD_207667 | JGI IMG/M metagenome (GOLD analysis project Ga0299912, IMG submission 207667) | Soil microbial communities from uranium-contaminated site in the Upper Colorado River Basin, Wyoming, United States - RVT95D214 (version 2) ...
TATATCGTTTATTTTTTTATTATATATATAATATATATAATTACCATTTGTAAATTTATATACACATAAAGAGAAACAGGCATATATACCTCCAAGTTTCAGGCATTTTTCAGGCGTTTTAATCATATAATATACATAAAATAGTTAAAGTTTACGTTTCGGTAGTATAACAAAAGTAAATAAGTTACCATTAGTGAATAAAAATCACGATGATTATTACCATTAAAGCAAGTTTTTTTATCTATCAATAATTAACATGATAAGAATATTCAATATCACCGAACTTGACAATAAATTAAGAATATTCAAGAGTATTAAGTATTTCACAGAATTACCTTCATAAAAAAGTATGATAGTATTAAAACAGCTGTTGACACACACGCCTTATTAACATTTAGAAAAAACAAGTTAAAAATGAGATTTACTGTAAACAAAATAATAATCTCTTTTGACATAATAACCTTTCTGTAATTCAGCACATTTAACACATTTCATAATAATAACGCATTGAATACCATCAAAGTCGGAACGTTCAGTTATTATTTCACCCGCGGTTTTCAATGATACAAATTTTCCGCATTGTTCACAATTCATTACGGATGAGATTGTTCGCACCATTACTGTATAACCCCTTGATCATATTCCAGAAATTTAATGTTTAAAACATCCGCAAATGTTGGTAATTTTTCATTTGCATTGTACCAGTTCATTTCGTAACCTTTCTATTGCAATATTGCAATATTCATTATTTATATCAATGCCATAGCATTCATAACCAGTTTTTAGTGCCGCCAGCAATGTAGTACCGCTACCACAATATGGATCTAAAATTTTTCCTCCCTGTGGAGTTACTAATCTAATTAAATAGGTAATCAGTCCTAAAGGTTTTACAGTAGGATGATTATTAAAATTTCCACGTTCACTCGGCGCCGCTTTTGCGCAGTAAAAAAATCGAGATACGTAACCAGAACCACCAGGCGTACAACACTCTACTGGTCTGCGTGCACCATACACATTTTTTGATTTTCCTGTTGCTAAATGTAATTGTGCATAACTTTTTGTTTTACCATACTGTGCAAATTCTGCAATAACCTCAGCACTCCCATCATGGATAATATTCGCGGGGAATCTTTCATGTGCGACTCTACTTTTGTCAACATTAAGTCCTCCTACACCATGTTTTAACACATTGTCAATCAAAGAACCCTTGAACGGTTTACGAGCAACAACGATGCATTCCCATGCTGGTTTTAAATACGAACCCCATCCATTCCATTTTTTTGCTTGCTCGGAAACTGGAATATTGTTGTCGTGTTCATAATAACCGAGTTTTTTCGCCTTTTCTAACCACGGTCTCGTATTTCCTAAAGTTTGCATAAAGCGTGATTTATCATATAATGTTTTAATCTGCTCTCGTTTACACCCCAAACGTTTATCAATCGCTTTGCTAATGTCTTGACTTTTTGGTAAACCTGAACTATAAATCCAACCTATCTGGTCACGTATTTCAAATCCTGAATCCTCAATATTAACAACACCTCGATGATACGTTCGCGTTGAAAAAAATGCTAATAGATGTGCACCAGGTTTTAAAACTCTGTAAACTTCTTTCCAGTTCTGGGTGTTTGGAACGGCATAATCCCAAATTTTATTCATAAAATTTATACCATACGGAGGATCCGTAATGCAGGAATCAAAAAAATTTTCCTTGAAAAAAGGTAGTACCTGTAAATTGTCCCCCTCATAAAGACGTACTGTATTATTTTTAAATCGTATTTTCATATATATTATCATTATTATATATTTACATCAAAAACGTTTATTACCGTGTTTATATGGTCTAGTTTTATTATACTCCATTTTTTCTAATAAAGCCTGTGATAACCTCATTTTTTTAAACGAGCAGTAATCCATTACTCTTATTAAAACGTCCGCAAGTTCTTCTTCCAGTTCTGTAAATCCCTTTATTTTATCTGATTCAATATTACCGTTTCTCATCGCTTCGAGCGCTTCCGATAATTCAGCGTGCATTAAAGCAATTTTCTCGCCGCCATTGCATTTTTTGTGCCACCACCCTTTACTGTTAGCAATATTGTGTGCCTCACAACATAATTCATCAAAAATTTTTATGAAAAGTAATTTTTTAGAGTCATTCATCGTCGAACTCCATTTGTTAATAATTTATTCAAATAACTCAACAGAATTGAAAATTTTTTTATAAGTGTCGCTTAATTTATATTTAAAACTCAATAAATCAATATTACTCTGGATACGTTCACATAATCCAAGAAGAACGAAACCGTCGAGTAGCCTACCACAGGTATTTCTTGATAAATGTAATGCATCAGTTAAATCTTTTGCACTAATTATTTCATTTTTGTATGCCAGTTCAAGTACTGCAATATGAGTTCTGGAAATACAATTCTTTGCTATCTGTCTAATTGTTTTTAGTTCATCATTAGTTACTTTGTCAACCGATTTAAATCGAGCCAAAGCCTCCAGTAATGCCCTCATTTGACTCAAAATTCTAGTTGGTAGTTCAAAACTCGGAATTGACGTGATCTCTTTTGTATAGTTATCCCGTGAAAAACTTCCTCTCAGTTTTGAAATAATTTTTGCAATTTCAAATAATTTTTTGTCAATTTCACTTGGTATACTAATCTTTTCTTTTTTATAATCATAACTCAATACATTTTTTGATAGTTCCGCCAATTCGTTTCTCATGCTTGTCTTATTTTGTAAAGTCGATGTAGCTTTTTCCAGACATTTATCGTAATCTACCTCTTTATATTCAATGTATGCTTTTAAAAATCGTTCGCCAAGCGCATTGTGAAAATCAACAAAATCATTTATTTTTGGTGTTACACCTGCGATAAATCCAAATTTACAGATGTATCTTTTAACGTTTCTGTTTCCAAATCTTCTATAATATGTTCCATCATATGCTTCCCTTAAAATTGAAAAAACTTGTTCGCGTGCTGTAAAGTCAATTCCTAACGTTGATGTAAAATCACGATTTGCAAGCACTTTACCATGTATAATATTCAGTATACTTGTGTCAAGCCCGTCACCTCTATAGCCACTAATCAAACTCGTCGGAGTAATGGTGCTCTCAAAATGTATACCAGGTGAATTTTCTAAACTTCGAATCAATTCGGTTTTAAATGTACTAGGAGCTCCAACTAAAAATAACCATACAGGATCATTCTCAAATCTATTTGCAATTATTACAGCATAAAAAATATCTATTATATGTAAAAGGTAATCTGGAATGTAAAGCCATTCCCGAATTTTGTCATACACATCTTGATACTCAATTTTTTTACCTTCGTATTTTACCTCTATGATTTCGTTTATTTCTGCATGTTTCGGTAATGGTTTAAAAAACGTTTTTAACTCCTGTAAAGCACGTTTCTCGATAGAAAAATCTCGTACATCATACCTATTTTTAAAACCGTCCGGCCAATGAATAAAATCGATGGTTCTCGCAACTGGAGAAAGCATGTTAAAAATTTTTTGTGCTCCTTCAATTCCAGCTTTGTCGTTGTCAAACAAAACTCGTACAGTGCGGTTTAAAAACAATTGTAACCAGTCTCCCCTAAATGTGGACGAACCTGGTGTACTGATAATACAGTGTTGATTCATGTTCTCTTTACTAACTATAAAAATTGAATGCAGAGCAAGTGCAGACGTCGCACCTTCGCATAACCATATTGTTGATGTGCTACTAGTACGTAAACGTTCACCACCAAATAGAGATCGTTTACATTTATCAGTACAATACTTGTTTCCTTCATCATCCAGAATTTCCAAATCCAGAACACGTGAATTATCAAATGAAAAAATCGGAAAAACAAAACTATTATTTAATGGATTAAAACCTATTTTGTAATTTTTTAGTGATATAAGGCTAATACCCTGCTTCATTTCAATAAATTTTTTTGCATTTTTCATTAGATATTGTTGAGTAAATTCAAAAACATACAATAACCAATATGTCAATTCTCCGTATTTTTTACATTTTTTGCAGTCCCATTTTAGTGTTTCATGATTTATAAAAAAATCATCGGTATCACCGCAAAAAATGCAATTACCCATGATTTGTGTTGATCCCGATTCCTTCAATGGTTTAAAACCGTGCTGAATGAACGCTTTCACTTTTTTACTCAAAATTTTATCAATCATTTTTTAATCTCTTTAATAACAATGCGAGTTCCAAAAGTTGTTCTTTTGTAAAGTTTGTTTTACATTTTTTGCTGGTTGACAAACCATACTCTGAAATAATTTGACGAATGATATCGGTTTTGGTATGCCGTTTACGCAATTGTTTTACTTTTAACATACTTATTGAGCCTTTTTGTCCTGGTTTGTATTAAATAAATCATTGCATTGTGATCAATTTTTACTATTTTTTGATCATAAACTATAAAATCCATATAAAACGGGTTCATATCAATAATTTTTTTTACCGTTTTACCTTTAAATTGACCAAATTCAATTGTATCATTTAATTTTAATTTATTCATTTAATTTCCTTCAAAATTAATTTTTTTCACTTCTCTCCAGTTTGTGGAGGTCATTTTCAGGTCAACATCTAATGGAATTTTTATTTCCTTTATTCTAGTTGTCAATTTTTTTACATCATTATAGATCCGCAATTCATATTCTCTTTTAAATAATGGTGTTTCAAATACGAATTCATCATAAATCGGTAGTAGTAGTTTTATTGAACATCCATGTACAATCCTAAAATAGTTTGCTAAACGGTTAAAACCAATTTTCATCACCTCAGCCTCAGTCATTTGTATCAAATAATTACCGGCAACATGAAAATCACTGTATGGAATATAAACTTTTGAGCCGAATGGTGTTTCCAGATATCCTTTTTCTCTTGCTTTATCGGAAAATATTTTACTAAAAAATGCGACTTTTGGAAATGCTTTTTTATATCGTTCGATACCTTTAATACCGATTCCAAATGGCAATTTTAATGTTTCGCATAATTTGATATCTTGTCCACCGAATGGCATCGCAAAATGTGTGTTTTTACCCGCTCCCCTGTACGTTGACCATACATCATTCGGAAGAGATAATTTTTTTATATCATAATATTTTACAGATTTAAAATAATTTTTATATTTTTCATATTCATTTTCATAACAAAATTTTACACCAGCATAATACAATTCCGTTGCGATTTCGTGCAAATCTTCACCGTGCATCATTCTGTCAATTAATACAGTTTCATGAGCTACATCTATTATTAATCGTAATTGTATTCCACTATAGTCAACAAACCATATTTTCCTGTTTTTCCTTGCCACAAAACATTTACGCGCGGGAACTGGAAAAAGATTTTTTAAAACACCTTCTTTCGATATATTTAATAGATTCGGCTTACTACACGACGGACGTTTCGTAACCGCTTTTATTGGATTAATTGTCGGATGAATTATCAAATTACTATCGGAGAATTTTATATAATTCTGTATTGCTTTTATTCCATTACTATACGCTCTGTATTTTATTACTAAATCAATGCTATTGTGCATCGCAGGATTACTCTCCCGTAATTGCAGTAAAACGTCTTTATTTGTCGATATGTTTTTCTTCTTTGTTAATTTTTCTGGTTTTAGATTTAATGTTTTAAATAAAAATTCTTTTATATCGATAGGTGATAAAATATTTATATATCGTCCATTAATTTTTGCTACTTGATCCTCTATTTTGTAGAGATCGTTCTGTAGCTCTTTTATTAATGAATTACAATTAGTTTTGTCAATTTTAAAACCATACAATTCCAAATCCACACAATTTTTTGCAAATTCAAGTTCATTATAATAAACTTTTTGTAGCCGTTTGTCTTTTTGTAAATACGGATACAGGGCTCTAAAAATTATTATCGGTCTCAATCCATCATTAATTTGGTATTGATTAAATAATTTTTTCGGGATTTCCTTATAATTATTATATTTACCGACAATCTCGTCAACTTTCTCAGAAAAACCACAGTATTTATAGCATAACGAACCTAGATCGTAATTAGGTTCAAGGTTATACAGCACTTTTGCTAAAATCATTGTATCGTGCCATTCAGCATTAAATCCATGTAAGTAATCAAAATATTTACAATATAAAATCTCAAATTTCATATTATGTGCCACGATAATATTATGTGGATTGTTTATCTCATTAATGAGTATTTGTCTATGTATTGTATCAAATTTATTCCCATAATCCATTCTGTAAACTTTAACATTGCCGTAATAATCACCTAAAGAAAAAGAAAAAATACTCCCGCCGTTGAACGGCGAGAGTGCTGTAGTTTCAATATCAAATGATTTAATTATTTTCTTCTTCATCGGTAAAAATAATCCCGCAACGATCCATCGCTTTCTTTTCCTCTGGTTCAACTTCGATAGACTCCCATTGATATTTATCAATGGCATTTATAATAGTATCTAAATCATCTGCATTTTTTTTTGGAATCGGGAGTTTATTTCTTTCCAAAAGTTCTTTTAAAATGTCAATATCCTTGTTCCCCTTTGTTTTCTTTTCCTCCTTTTTCGTTTTCTTTTCTTCCTTCGGTTTCTTTTTTGTATCAATAGATTCTTCTAAAAGTCCATATTTAATAAATATTTCCTTATCATCATCAGCAGCGTCTGAAAAATCAACCCCTTCGAGATCATTTTTGACCTGTTCTATATCAGTAACATCTGTTAAATTACCATCGAGACCGTATTCTTTAAGTATTTTTATCAAGTCGGATAAATCGTTTTTTGCCACTTTACTTTTAGGAGTTGGCTTTGGTTTCTCTGTACTTGTTGTACTTGTTGCGCTTTCACTATTAACAAAAACATCCTCGGCAACTCTAGATAGTACTCTAAGGTTACAAAAATCACCATTATGAACAGTCATTACCTGCAACAATGGTTTTTCCTGTACGATCTGATTGAGCATTAGCTGTAGTTTATCGATCAAATCCTGTAAATTTTGTATATCACCTATATCCGACGGTAGCTCTTTACCACATGAGGCAATATACGCAAGTAAAAAAGACAAATCATTTTGCAAATTATTAAGTCTATCGGTACATATCCTGCCTTTAAGTTCATCGTTTCCAATCGCCTTAGATACTATACAAACGTGTTTTCTTATAAGTTGAACGTTCCCCTTTTGGTTCTCTTTTATGTTAAGACTCACAGGTCTAGCTAAAAAAGTCGCCTCCGGAAAAAGTTCAAACATATCTTGGTAATTTTTTCTGCTCTCTTCGTAGAGCGCTTTAAAATCACTAACATTTTTTGATAAACCGTCTTTCATACTAAATTCCTTTTTGTTAATTGTTTTTCTTTCAATGGACTTACAACTTCCATTCCAGTTGTCAATTGTTGATTATTGTATGCCCTTATAAAACTTTTATAGGCTTGTTCTGGTGAACTTCCTAAATCAATCAAATAAATTTTTTCTCCTTTCTCTGTTAAAAAGTGTTTCTCGAACCTGTTTCCGGCAACAATAGTTTCATCTGGTTGAATTTGTAAATACCGTCGATTTCCAATTTTTCGGTAATAAAAAATATTATGAATTTCGTCCACTAAAACTTGTGCTAATGAACCCGTCATTTTCGGCGCTATTTTATCGTAGGTAATACCAGAGAACCCCTTGACTGTTACGATGTCCTCTTTTGCACAAGCGAAAAATCCGAAATTTGAATTTATTAATTTACGAATCGGTAAATGTAACTCAAATTTAAAACGTGACCATGAACCTCCATGATCATACATTAAACCAGGATGTTCACAATCGTATTTTTTTTTAAAATAATCGATGCAGTATGGATCTAGAACAGAGGGATTGTCGATTGTACAATAATTATATTTATGATTCCCTCTGATAAAATCTTCTGTATATCCCGAAAAATCTTCCCAATTATTTATGTAGTTTCTATAACATTTGTACGTATTATTGCGTTCACACATCATAAAATAATTATTTGGAAACTGCATTAAAAATGTTGTTTTGCCAAGTTTCGCACTACCATATATCAACATTGAACATTTTTCCAGTTCTTCCGTTGCATCACTGATTTCCAAAGAAATTTTTTTCTGGTTTACGAAACTGGAAGGAAATTTTTTTTGTAACATTTTATCTACTCCAATCAATTGAAAAATCTAATTTTGCCGTAATGCTACTATAGGAACAATTATCATAATAATTTGAACATATTTTAACTGAATCATCATCAAAATTTCATATTAAATAACCTCTCCAGTATCTACAAATTTTTGTAAAATAGGTAATAATTCACTTACCTGTTTTTGATTCAAATGCATCCTTGTTGTGAGCGAAACCTCTTTGGGTATTGAAAAAGGAATCCAACCGGTGCCACCTTGCGGGGTCTGTGATGTCATAATTTTAGGATCGGCGTCATTAACGCCAAGCCAAATCAAATCTTCATCGGCAATGGAAGATTTCTGTATACTGCACTTTTTATTGTTTGTGTCATTAAACGCATAAAAAGAAAAACCTCTAACAGTTTTTTTTATTTTCATAGAACCTCCTCCTTCTTATTAAGTTCAGGAAAAAATTTTTTACGTTTTGTACACATTGATAAATTATCACTAAGACATACCTGATGAAATAAACATTCTCCGTATTTATTTGTGCAATGGTTTTCATTTTTGTATGGTTTTATGATCCCTTTTAGAAATAATTTTATTTCATTTGTCAAATTTTCTAACTCTTTTACAAACATTTTCCTTTTTTCATTTGAATAATGAATTGTGAACCTGTAAAAATAATAATCATGTTTTTCATTTATTAATTTTGTCAATTTTTTGAAATATTTATTTGGTTCACCTGTTTCTTTGTTAGCAGGATTTCTAATAACGTTATAAATAAAACTGTAATAGATATTTTCGCGTAAAAAGTCGTAAAATTGAGATTGAAAATCATATGCTAGCTCAAATTCCATTTTTCCAGTTTCAATATTGCGTAAAAATTTATGGTCCATAAGGTATATTTTATTCTTATCAAAAAATTCTAAATCAATTTTTCCTGAGTAAAGCACTCCATTAAATAATTTTTTATAAATAATTTCTGCATTTTTGTTTTTGAATAGAATGTCATTTTTATAAATTTCTTTATATTTATTCATTATAGCATTAACTTTCGCCTTTTCAAATTCAGTTTTAAGTTTTTCATAACATAAATAATTTTCTCCATTTGATTCGTAAAAACTCTCAAGTGAGGAATGAATTGCATTATTAATTGTAAATCTATCTGTTTTATATATAGGTTCAAGTCTATTAATACTAAACAAAAATAATATTTTACAATTTTTATATGATTTTATTAAACTTTGAGTTAGTCCGACCGTTTCTAATGCATAATCATCTGGAACTGTTAATAGCATAAAATATTTCCTTTGTTTGTCTCAACGCGCGTAAATAATATGGTGAATTTACGCCACCAGTTTGTAATAATGCGCTTGGATGTATTATATAATAACAAATATATTTTCTTTTTAGTAAATTTAAATATGCATTTTTTGATATAATTCCTAGAAATACAACAATTTCAGGTTTTAGTTCATTTAGAACGTTCAAAAAATTATCTTTGCATGATTTGATTTCCGTTTTCGTTGGTTCTCTATTTTCACCACCAATTTTATCGGTCGGTCTGCACATAATTATATTTGTAAATGCCATACTATATTTTTTCACATCATAAATTTTATTTATCAAATTGGTTTCAAAAAATTTACCAGCAACACCAACAAAAGGTGAACCAATTACATCCTCACTCATACCAGGTGCTTCACCGACAAAACAAATATCAATTTTATCTATAAAATTTATACATCTAGTTGTAACAATATTAGTTCTGTATTCACTCAATTTACAATTAGAACATTGCATTTTGTATTTCCTCAATTGTAAAAAATACAGGTTTCATGTTTTAAACCTGTAGTTTATGTTTAAAAACAATTAATGATTTTTCATCTATTTCCAGAATGTCAACTTCCTTGAATAATAAATCAAGAGTAAAATTATTAATTTTCCATTCTTTACCATTAATAATTACAGAATCAACACGGTTATCATTGTTCTTAAGGCATAAATGAACAGAACCACCGTATTTAAAAAATTGTCCTTGTGTCAATTCTTTAATTTTAACTTTAATCCACTTATCATCATTAATCATTATTCTCATAAAACTCCCATCAAACTAAGTCCAATTCCGACTGCATCATACTCATTATGCGTTTTACATTTTACAGCAATAACTCTGTGAATTCTACTTTGCACCTGCTCTTTTGTCAAGTCCCCCTTCCATGCTCTCGGCGCTATTGATTCAAATTTGATCCCCATATCATAACATAACATTCTATAATTCTCACATAAACGTGATAATTTTAAAATATCACCACGTACGGCAGAAGTATAATATTTTCCACTTGAAAAGGAAATAAATTGATCCTCGCAAACAACATATTTCGTTTTGTCAAATTTCATCAATAGCTCTTTTAGATTCTCTTTTAAAAATAAAATCCGTTCACATACACTTTTAATTTTTCTATAACTTGGTAAAGAACCAAAAACTGGAAGAAGTTCGCCATTCCAGCACGCATATGATGTCTGTTCTAGTCCTGGATCAATTGTAATTATATTATTTAGATATTTCATATGTCCTTTTTAAAAATTTACATTCCTCGATAATTGCAATAAGTAAATCATATCTTATTTCCTTTGGAACAAAAGGATACAAAGTGTTTTTAACATAACATTCTTTATTTGCCATTTCATAAATTTTATCTTTAATTCTACAAACGTTTAAATACGGAGTATCTTTACACTCTGGTGTATCTGTTAATAATTTGACAGGACATTCAGAGCAACCACTATTATAAAAAGCTTGACAATATGTACAAGCACGAGGACTAATACTAATTTTCCCTAAATATTTAAAATCACCTGTTCTATAAAATTTTATTGCATTAATAAGGTTATCATTCCAATGTTCGTTTACACATTTTTCTAAATAGGTCAGATCACCCATACTCGTCTATTACCACTTTCAGATCTACTGGTGATTTTTATTCCTTTTTTTATAGCACTCTCCCAAATTCTAATATATTCAGAATTAGTACATAGTACTGAATCTCCATTTTTCATTTTATCAATAAAATTTACAAAGTATTTATGCGGTTTTCTTTCTTTCTTTGTAATTATTTTTAACGTTCTAGTACCTGTAGAATCGTGATGTATATCCCAAATCTTTATATTATTTTCTATTATCATAATTTTTTTCCGCGACACAAATTGTATCATAATGACCACCGCCATGACAAACAAGTAATATTTCAATAATTTCAAAATTTCTATTTTTCCCAATACCCGCACTGTTCCAACCGAACGACAAAATTATTCCTCCAGTTTTTAACAAATCGACAATAATATCCTTTTCACTTTTCCAAGATGAGCGCAAGGTATCATTTATACGCATATGTAAACCTATTCCTTCATAGCACTCTTTAATCTGCCTTGTTGAATAGGGTGGATCAAAAAAAATTAAATCCGCAATTATATGCTTTTTTTGCATCAATTTAAGAAAATTAACTGAATCAATGTGATATGCAGTATTCATCTTTGTATTTAAATCATTAGAGAAAATTAAATCATATTGATTTTGGCCTGCAAATGGATCAACGACAATAGAATTTTGTCTATAATATCTGTCAATAAATTCTTTAATAGGTTTTATAGTAAATGTATTTTTATTAGGCATTGCCCATGTTCTATTCATTACCATTATACAAAATCCTTTTTACAATTGTATGTTGAATATCATTCATTGATTGCTTCTTTTGTAAACCGTTAAATATATCCTCATCAACGCTATCCTTTACTAAAAGATAAATAAGTAATATGTTCTTTTTGTAAATATTAATCGTCCTCTCTTTAGTTTGATAATAATCTCCACCGAGAGGAAGTGAATAAAAAATCATAGTATCGCAAAAATCTAAGGTCAATCCGTGCCCTATACATTTACTATTTGAAAATAAATGTTGTTTATTCGAGTTCTTAAATTCACTTAGTATGTATTTACGTTCATTTAAATTATGTTTTGATTGAAGGTATAGAGCATTTTTAAAAATGTTTTTAAAATTCTTTATTTCATAGTTTGTAAATTCACAGATTATAATCACTTTTTCATCTTTTAAATCGTTTTCTAATAGAATTTTTAGTTCTTTTAGCTTATCCTTCCAGATAAACTCATATTGAATAAATCCTGATGTCAACAAACGCAATTTCGTAAATGCTTGTATTTTAAATAAATATCGCTCTAATTCTTCATTATTAAATTCTAAAACCATTTCATTTTCTACTGTTTTGTAAACTTGTTTCATTTTTGTATCAAAATATAATTCACGCTTTTCAATTATTTCTTCACACACAAATCCCAAATCTGCACGTTTTAGAAAATAACAATGCTCTTTTAAATATTCATTATATCTGTTTTTCATATTATACTTTAAATAATATTTAAAACCATAAAGCAGAAAATAACGCATGCGAAATGTGTAATAATTATTATAACCAAATGGTTCATCTATTAAAAATTTTAATTGTTGATAAATTTCTAATTCATGGTTAGGTGTCGGATTACCGGAAAGCACGATTCGAAAACTGGAGGAGAGTTTTATTGTATTTTTTGAACGCAATGCCCTACAGTTTTTAATATAGGTAGATTCATCACAAATAATACAGTCAAATTTTTTCTTCTGTAAATCATCATGCAAAATATATGAATTTTCATAATTCGTCAAAAACCATCCGTTTTTTTTGTTCAGAATTTCTCTGTTCCTTTTTTCTAGTAAATTATAACTGATTTGTTCTAATGTCAATTCATCGCACCATGCTAACAGGACTGATTTTGGTGCGAGTACTAAAACATTAAAACAATGCCATATTATTGCTAATCTAATAGCTATCATGGTTTTACCGAGCCTCATCTGTAAAAATATCGCCGCATAGTTTCTTTTTTCGTAAAATTTTATCACGTCTGATTGATATTTTCGTAATTTTCTCGTCATATATACCTGTTTCGAACCTATTACATATTGAATTCAGATTAAAATTTACAGCGTCACAATATCTAGCAAAAAATTTTGGACTCATTTTAATTTTGTATTCTATATAATCATCATGTAACATTTTATACTGTAACGCCAAACGTATTTCATTTACTGTTCTACCGTATGGAAAATTTGTTTTAAAAATTACCGCCCAATAACGTCGTAGTAATATTTTAATTTCATCGAACTTTTTCTCATCAACATACTGTTTGAATTTGACGAGAAAATAATTGTGTTTTGTTCTTGCTTCTCGTTCGGGCGTCATAGTAATAATTTAAATTAATTTTTTCCAAAATACAAGAAAAAAATTCTCAAAATAATAACTTTTTTATAACATGTTGAATTTAAAATAGTTATAAAATGAAAAAAATTTTCATTATAAAAACGCCTGAAAAGTGCCTGAAACTTGGAGGTATATATGCCTGTTTCTCTTTATGTGTATATAAATTTACAAATGGTAATTATATATATTATATATATAATAAAAAAATAAACGATATATACCATTTCCAGTTTCAGGCATTTTTCAGGCGTTTTTAAATTTTATGGTAGGGTAGAAACATATGTTTAGATTCGTTTTAGGCGAACGGAAACGGGGCAAGGTGGGATTATTATG
>Ga0299912_10003039_pt1 | contig 13753 bp, 9 predicted proteins | sample RVTome_2_FD_207667 | JGI IMG/M metagenome (GOLD analysis project Ga0299912, IMG submission 207667) | Soil microbial communities from uranium-contaminated site in the Upper Colorado River Basin, Wyoming, United States - RVT95D214 (version 2) ...
TCCACATTGAGCATAATCTTCGGCGCCGTGGGGGCGAGGTTGGTAAAGAGAAACGCATTGACCGAGATGTCGGCGTGCTCCACCTTCCTCTCACGCTGAATTATGACCACCGTATCACTGAGCAGATGGACATCATCCACGGCGGTAACATTGGAGCAGCCGCAACCCACTGTGCCAATCTCAGTCAGGCTGTATCTCGGTATGACAAAAGCGCCCGTCGCCTCGATTTGCTGTCGCTTGGCTTCCGTCAGTGGCTCACCGCCGACAAAGAAGTGGACACCCCTGATGTCAAGGCCGCCTTTTATAGCGGCCTGGCACACTCTGACGGCCGGGCTAACGAAGCAAGTGAGAGAGCAGCTACCAAATTCTTTCTTGGTGTCCACCATCCACTGGGCTACCTTGATGGCATCTTGCAGGCTGACATACTCGGGTTTAGCCAGCTTGACACCCCAGAGCCGACTACCATAGATGATGTATCTCGCGGCCAACCTGTCCCGCAGATTCGCTCGTACCTGTTTTTCTGTTACCGGCGAAAACCACCGGGCGATTGGTTTATTCACCTTCCAATCTCGGAGAAGGTGGCTAATACCAGAGGTCGCGGGTAGGCCGGGCATCCAGAGAGCCATCGGGGCATCTGGAGCATTACCAACCACCAGCATCGGCAGACGATAGTAGGCCCATTCCAGCACTTTTTTCAAGTCGAACGCGGTCCTCGTCCCGGCGCTCCTTGAACCACTGCTCCGCCCCTGATAATACCCGGCCAGATAGGGATTGTCAAAATCAGTCTCTCTCACCTGAAAATGCTGCCCGCCTCTAACAACCTCTCGTTTACCCTTGAACTCCTCCCAGCCAATATAGACGCCGGCAGCTAACAGCTTATGCAGCGTGGCTTCCAGTCCGTTCTGCTGTACCAGTAACTCAATGTCGCCGAACTCGCAACCAGCTACTTTGAGCAGTCTGAGATAGGGACTTCTGGAGTTGCCGTAGATACCCTTTTTGACCAGATTGAGGAAATTCTGGTTGCGGTGGCGGAGCCGGTCAGTGATGACCTGTTTGCTTTCTTCTAGGGTTATGGTGCCCCTGAGGAACCAGCGCAGGTCAAGAGCTAGTCTCGGGTACTTGGCGATTTCAGAGATTATGGGTATCTTCATGAGCACTACTTTCCGGATAATGGAATCGGCTGACCAGAGTTCTTAACCTGACGATTGAGATAACGGCCACGACAGCCTGCAAGCCAAGCCAGACATAGCCGATGCCCATTATACCATTGGCCCGCATGACCAGCAAGCTTAGCACCGGCACCGCTATTGCCACAACACCCCGAATTATCACCATCTCTCTAAGCCTGTCCTGCACCCGGAGAACACTGATGTAAACATGGCTGATGCCCAGTGGCACGCTGGCCAGACTCAACAGCCAGAGGAGGTGGAGGGCATTGTCGGAGTAGCTCTGACCAAAAGCCAGCAGAAGCCACTTAGCGCACACAGTGAACAAGACCGTGGCCGTAACTGCTAGGATAAGAGTGAACTTGATGGACTTGGTCACATTTTCTTTGAGGGTGCGCGGTGAAAAGGAGCCTTCGGCAAACAACGATTGCGAAATGGCCCATGGTATGGTGAACAGTAAATCAGCGATTCTCCAGGCAATAAAAAAATAGGCATTGGTTTCTGTGCCGAGTACATTGAGCACCAGTATCGGCAAAACCATGGTCGGTCCCCGGGAAAGCAGAGCGGCCACATAGCTGTGAAGGGAATAGCGGGTAAAGCCTTTGACCTGTCCGGCCTTCAAATTCGGTACTGGCCGGTAACCGGGCTCAACTCTGGGTAGTAAAAGGAACAGAGAGACAGCTACGGCCACGACCAGCCCTACAGTCCAGGAGGCGATGATGCCGAAGGTGTAGGAGACTAAGGCCAAAGCAATTACCAGAGCCACCTTCAGCAGTCCGGTGATAGTATTGAAAATAAGCACAAAGCCCGCTCTTCGTTTGGCGATAAAAACGGAGTCAGTCAGGGTTGCCGCCACCCACAGGACGGCAAAGGCGAGGAAACTGAGGGTGAAGAGTGCGTTCTGCCGGATAAAGGTTAAGGCCGGCGACCACCAGCCGAGACCCGCCAGAAAGACTCCCGCTGCCACCAGACTCAGGAGTCCGGTCAAGGTAAAACTGGAGTTAATCAACTGCCGGGGTCGCTGGGCCTGCGACAGAAAGCGAATTACCGAGAAATTCAGGCCAACCATACTCAGCAGGGCCAGTAGACTGACCGCTGAAATTACCGCCGAACTCGTCCCAACTTCGCTCTCCGAGTAGAACCTGGCGGCCGCCATCCAGAAGAAAAAGCCGAAGAAAGCGTCGATAGCACTATTGAGGACGAGATAGAGGGCGTTCCGATATAGGGGGGTGGCGATGATTTGCCTTAGCCTCTCCCTAGAACCGACCGTGTCCAATATATCACCAACCACCCTGGAGAAGTTCAGATTCAAGTTCAATCTCGTCTCGTTAAGCTATTCCTTTTCACCCGGTAGTGTAAAAACGGCTCGCCGTGCAGTGATTATACCGATGGCTGGTAGCGAATGCAAGAATTCAGGAGCGGTGAAGTTGTCAGCTCTCCACATTGCCACTGGCTTCTCTACAGGATATAATGTTGAGGCTCTCGGAAATTAGCTATGCCCAGAAAAGAATACGAAGCTGACTATTGGGACCAAATAGCTCGTAAAAGAGGCGACCGGCAGGATTTCGATGAGCTTCTGGCGGAGCAATATCGGCGTGTGCACCTGGAACTGCTTGACCGATGGGCTAACCTTGGCTCCAGCCAGGTGACATTGAAGACAGACCTCTACGCCGAGGCGATGCACCCGCACCGTGCTTTCCTGTGGGGTGTCCTGCCGAAAGTTGGTAATGTGGTCGGAATAGATGTGTCCGGTGAAATAGTGCGCCGGGCCAAGGCCGGGGCCGGAGAACACGCACCAAACACGCGCGCGGAGTTTGCACACTGTGATGTGCGGCAGTTACCTTTTGCCAGTGATTCTTTCGACCTGATAGTCTCGGATTCAACCCTGGACCACTTCCGCCGTAAGTCGGATATTGCCACAGGCCTGGCCGAGCTAAGTCGTGTCCTCAAACCCGGCGGTACCCTTGTTATTACTCTGGACAACAGAGGAAATCTCACCGAACCTTTGTTCCGACTGTGGATATCCCTGGGACTCTACCGCGTTTTTATTGGTCATACCTATACTATAGGCGAACTCAAGCGGGCCCTGGTCAGGGCGAATCTAAAGGTGGTGGATAGCACAGCGATTATCCACAATCCGCGTTTTTTTGCCCGGGGTACAATAACTATCGTGCGTCGGCTGGTACCGGGCAGGTTTGACCAATGGCTCAGAAAGGTTCTCGTTCTGCTAGATAGTCTCGAACAGAGAAGGACAAAGTATTTGACGGGGCTATTCATCGCGGCCAAAGCCACAAAACCAGTCAATCGTGAGGAGACTAACTGAGCTTTCTCTCAAAGTAACCGGGGGCCACGGGAGCAACCAGTGGCTGGGGTACCAGACCACTGCGGTAAAGTCCGACGGCCAAGTTGAATAGGCGGCTCTTGAAATCCCTGCTCTCGGCCTCTTGCTTGGCCTTAAGGAACCTCTGGCTGGCCATCCGCTCGGCATATTCGGTAAGCGGCGTACCTTCCTTCTCCGCCGCCTGGATAACATTAGCTATTCTTTCCCCTACCCTATCCTCCAGAAAGCGAAGCACAAAATTCTCCCGCAAGCCGGCTCGCCTCATAGTGGAGCCCAGCACGCCGCCGCAGTTGGCCATGAAATCCGGAATCATTAGTATACCTTTATTCCGCAAAATCGGCTCCGCTTCGATGACAAAGGGGACATTGGCTCCGGGGCTGATTATCCTGGCTGATACCTGCCGGGCATTCTCGGGAGTAATACTTTCCGAGTTGGCGCAGGGACAGAGTATGTCCACTGGCAGTGCCAGCAGTTTTTCCCTGGCCATTGGCTCAGCACCGGAGAACTGCTCCACCACCCGACTGCCCGCCTGCTTCTGAAGCTCAATGAGCTGGCCAATATCCAGCCCTTTTTCTGAGTATACTGCACCGTGACTGGTGGAAATGGCCACCACTCTGATTCCCTTTCTCCAGAAGGTCAGTGCGGCTGAGCTGCCTACGCTGCCGAAACCCTCAACTGCCACCGAGGCACGACTTACATCCAGACCGATATGCCGGGCCGCTCTAACCGCTCCGGCAAACACAGTAATCCCGGTGTAGAAACCGGATAATTGAAAGGTTAGCGTTCGTGGTGGGACTTTGAGTCCGTTGGTCGTCAGCATAAACCGGACATCATCGTCGGTCACGCCTAGGTCGCCACTCGGTACATAGCTCTGGCTGGCGAGTATCGGCTTTATCGCCGCGCCAAACCGTTTCAGCAGTTCCCGTTTCTCAACCGAAGGCATCTCCGGGTCAGCTACAATCCCGGCCTTAGCCCCACCCACCGGTAACCCCACGAATCCGTATTTCAGGGTCATCGTCCGGGCGGCACGAGCCAGTATTCGCGGTGACAGGTTCACCGCCATCCTTACACCCCCGTGACACCGGCCATTAACCGTGGCGTCTATGGCCAGGTATCCCTTCAGGTTCGCGCCACCATCAATATCAACGGTAAATAGGGTGTTCATGTTATCTCTGTTTCACCGCCTTAACGGCGATATAGCGTCCAGTCAAGTAGCGCGTCCGCCTATTCTCTAATTGTTCAAGGAGTGTCCAACCCCGCCTAATCATACCATCAAACCGACCTCGGCCCAGCCGGCGCAGAGCACTCTCCAGCCAGCGCACCAGCTTGTCAGGATGGGGGTAGTGAAGAATAGCCGTGGCGTCGGCCACATCAAACCCGAGCTCCTCCAGAGTTCTCCTTAGCTTTTTGATAGAGAGTGTCCGTCCGACGAAGTAAGGGGTTAATCCGAGTCGCATCCAGAGACGAACAACGAAGTAAGGGGGGTAAGTCAGATTGCTCTTATTATCCAGGGTAACAATCAGAGTACCACCAACCTTAACAACTCGAGCCAACTCTCTCAGGGCGGCCACAATATCTGACTCACTGGGGAAATGGTCAAGAGTGGAATCAGAGATGACGAGGCCCATGGAGTCATCCCGGAGAGGGAGCTGCTTCACATCGCCACAAATGTACTTACTGCCGTCTACGCCCCGTCGCTGGGCGTTTGTTTTAGCCCTGGCCACCAGTTCTCTCGAAATGTCAATGCCCACGATGTTGCTATTCGCTTGAGCTATATCAAATAGGAATTCCTCATCGCCGGAAGCTTCAGCAAAAAGGTCTGTCTTCAGAATGTTCTGGCTCCTGGCCACATCAGCCCACTTCGCAATCAAACCAAGGTAGGTTCTTCTCTTATGTTCTGCCAGCAGCTCGTTGGAGTAGCCTTTAGCTGACCATCCCCGGGCCACTTTGTCCCAGTACTTAGCTTCACCACCGGACATATCCAAAGTGTGACCTGCCCCCAGTAATTGGTCTACTTTTTAAGCCAGTGCTACATCAATGATTGCTTCTGGACCGCGTGGGTGATAACCAAGGGTACTCCACGGTCAAATCTGATTGTACTCCGTCTGCCGTGGCTCAATCAATACCTCCGCCTCAGGTTGTGACTAACGCAATTCACCACCCTGTTTCTTCCCAGTATCCCATATGAGTGCTAACTCTAGGTGGGCTAGTTTCTCATTTCCGGTGTTGACACGGTCTTTAGTCGGGGGTATTCTATGTCCAATGGCAAGGAGGTATTCTGAATGGACTGGGAATCATCGCTCAAAGAGTTGGAGAGACGTCGCCAGATTGGTGTCTCCATGGGGGGACCGGAAAGGGTAGCCAGACACCATCAGAGAGGCTACCTGACAGCCAGAGAGCGGATAGAGAAGCTGGTTGACCCGGGTACCTTCTGGGAGACCGGCTTACTGGAGCAGTATGAATGGCGCTCCGAGGGTGATATAAAGGAATGGCCCACGGCTATGCTCACCGGGTTTGCCAAGATAGATGGGCGGATGGTGAGTATTCACGCCGACGACCGCACCATTCTGGCGGGCACCGATGAAGCTAAACCCAGCGGCGGGAATCGTACGAGGGGTATGGAAACCCTCACGCCACCTGAAGTGAGGACCTACCCCATCATCGGCCTGGGAGATGGTGGTGGCGCCCGTCTGCAGAATATCATGGGGTCCTATGGCCTTCTCGCCCTCACCTACCCCATACGGAGGCTGATGAGCCCCCGGCGGTCGCCCCATGTGGCCACCATTATGGGCTACTGCTTTGGTGCCCCGACCTGGGAGGCGGCCACGGCCGACTTCGTGGTCATGGTGAAAAAGGGGACCTGTATGGCAGTATCCGGACCCAGAGTACTGGAAGTGGCTCTGGAAGAGAAGACAACCCCGGAGGAGCTAGGCGGATGGGAAGTCCATGCCGAGGTGACCGGGCAGGTCGATGCCTTTGCTGAAGATGAAGAGCACTGTCTCCAGATTGTTAGGGATTTCCTGAGTTATATGCCATCCAACTGCAATGAAGAACCCCCCATAGTGTTAACCGGTGACCTGCCGGACAGGAGGTCGGAGAAGCTGGTCAAAATAGTGCCGGATAAGCGCAACCGGGTCTACGATATGCACCAGGTCATCAAGGAGGTCGTTGATAACGGCCAGTTTCTGGAGATTAAACCCTACTTCGGCAAGGCCCTCATTACCTGTCTGGCCCGCATGAACGGCCGGACGGTGGGTATTCTGGCCAGCAACACTCAACACAACGCGGGAGCTACCGGACCTGATGAATGTGATAAGGCTACCGACTTCATCGTGCTCTGCGATACATACAATATACCTCTCATCTTCATGGCCGATACACCCGGTAACCTGGTAGGCCGCCCAGCCGAAAGAAGAAAGATTCCCATGAAGATAATGAGGTGGATGGAAGCCCTGGCTCTTTCCACAGTGCCCAAGATAACTATAATCGTGCGCAAGGCCTATGGCATGGCCATCTCCCACATGTGCGGTACCAACTGCGGGCCTGATTTCATTGTTGCCTGGCCCATTGCCGATATAAGTTTCATGTCTCCCGAGGCGGCGGCTAATACGGCTTTCTTCTATAGAATCCAGCAGGCTCAGGACCCGGAGGCTGAAAAACAGAAGATTATCAAGGAGATGGAATACGAAAGCGCCCCCTGGAATGCCGTGGCCAAAGGTATGCTCGATGATGTTATTGAGCCACAGGATACCAGGAAATATATTATCAACTGCCTGGATATCATGCGTGGTGCCCGCGGTAACTTTTTAAGTAAGAAGCGACTTCAGGACTGGCCCACCGGCTTCTAATTCAGTAGGAAGGTCACGACTCACCGCGGCGGCAACTGGCGTACGCTGTTGGACTTGCATTTGGGGCACACCCGCTCCCGGACATCCTTCTTGGTGCTCTCGGGCACTTTGTACTCATGCCCGCAGTGAAGACACTTCAGGTGTTCATCCATTGGCGGCACCATTATTGTTCCTCATCCTGAGTCGGGCCCCGGGCAGCTAGTATCTTTTTCGTATCCTCAATTTCCTCTGGTGTAACTCTCCGCCGCATTTCTTCAAGGTCGCGCATAATCTGGCCAAACCGGGGGCCTTCCGCAGCACTAATCCATTCTAACTGCAGCCGTTCTGGCCTGATACCCAGCTTGTCCAGGCGATTCCACATGCGGTCAGCTCGCCTCATCGTCCAGTGGTTGGCGCCAATATAGTGGCAATCGCCGATATGACAGCCAGACAGCAGGACTAATGGGGCGCCCAGTTGGAAAGCCTGCCAGATAAACTCCTCATCCACCCGGGCACTGCACATCACCCGCACGAAACGGTTGTTGGGGGGATACTGCAATCTGGATACACCGGCCATATCGCTGGCGGCATAGCTGCACCAGTTACAGAGGAAGGTTATAATCTTCTGCTCCGGGTCTTCTTCCAGAGCAGCTTCTATCTGGGCTAATATCTGCTCGTCGCGAAAATGTTGAACTGTCATCGCATTAAAGCGGCATTCGGCGGCACAGGCACCACAGCCGGCGCAGGCCGCCGTGGTTACCTGCGCGCCGGTCTTACCCTTAATATCTACTTCGATAGCGCTAAAGGGGCACACTCGAGCACAAACGCCGCAGGAGTTGCACTTGGCCAGGTCGACTACCGCCCTAACGGCATCGCCACGAATAGTCCCGGCGTTAAGCAGGATAGAACTTCGGGCCACGGCGGCGCTGGCCTGAGTAACGCTGTCCTTTATGTCCTTTGGTGCCTCAACCGAGCCGGCGAAGAAAATACCGGGCGTGGGGGCATCGACCGGCTTCAGCTTGGGATGCGCCTCCATGACAAAACCATCGGCGGTTTGAGAGATATTAATAATACCAGTCAGCTTTTTCAGGTCGGCGCTTGGCTGAAGTCCCACGGATAACACCACGGTGTCCAGGTCGTATTCCTCGACACGGCAGTTGGTAGTGTTTTCCACCCTAACTTTGAGGTTCCTGGTAAGCGGGTCTTCGCTTACTTCGCCCGGCAGGCCACGAATATAATGTACTCCCGCCTCTTTGGAACGGCGGTAGAGGTCCTCGAAGCCCTTACCATAAGCCCGGATATCCATGTAGAAAACATACACTTCGCTCTCGGGGTAATGCTCATGAATCAGCAGACTGTCTTTAATCGTATTCATGCAGCAGACATTGGAGCAGTAAGGATTGCCGCGGTTCTCTGTTCGTGAGCCGACGCACTGAATGAAGCCAATCCGTTTTGGAATTTGATGGTCAGATGGCCGCACCAACTGGCCCTCGGTCGGTCCGCCACCACAAATCAGCCTTTCGAACTCTGGAGTGGTAATAACATTCTCAAAACGGGCATACCCGTATTCATCCAGAGCTGTCGGGTCATAAATATCCATGCCCGTGGCGACTATGATGGTACCCACCGGGAACTCTACCACCTTATCTTCCATATTGAGATTAATGCATTCCTTTTCGCAGACTTCGACACACTTATCGCAAGTCACCGGGTTATTTCCCAGGCAGTTGGCCATGTCGATAGCATAGGAGGATGGTACTGCTTGAGGGAAGGGGATATAAGCCGCCTTCCGGGAAGCGAAGCCTTGCTGGAAAGCATCAGGCACAACTACCGGGCAGACCTCGGCACAGCGCCCGCAATTGTTGCACAGGCTCTCGTCCACATAGCGGGCCTTCTGGCGCACCTGCACCTTGAAGTTGCCCACATAGCCGCTTATTTTCTCAACCTCGCTGAAGGTCATGAGCTTGATACGGGGATGCCGCCCGACATCCATCATCTTGGGGCCGAGCACACAGATGGAGCAGTCCATAGTGGGGAAAGTCTTATCCAGCTGGGCCATGATGCCGCCGATGGATGGCTGTTTTTCCACCAGGTAGACCGGGTGGCCGGCATCGGCCAGGTCCAGTGCGGCCTGGATTCCCGCCACTCCGCCACCAATCACCAGAGCGGCGTCGGTAACTGGTATCGTTGTCTCCGGCTGGGGCTGGAGGAGGCGCGCTCTGGCTACGGCCATTTTGACAATGTCCTTGGCCTTCCTGGTGGCCGCCTCCCGGTTGTGCAGATGCACCCAGCTGCACTGCTCCCGGATATTGGCCATCTCCATAAGATAGGGATTAAGGTTCGCCTCAGCGACACAATTGCGGAATGTCGGTTCGTGCATTCTGGGTGTACAGGAAGCCACCACGACACGATTCAGTTTGTGCTCGCGGATATTTCTTTTTATTTCCTCCTGGCCGGGGTCGGCGCAGGTGTACTTATTCCTGACGGAAACAACTACATGCGGCAGCTTCTCCGCCGATTTTCTGACCTCTTCACAATCAACAGAGCCGGCTATGTTCATACCGCACTCACAAACGAAAACCCCTATTCTGAGCTCCTCTTGTGTCAACGATGTACCTCCGGTGTGGCTAAGGATTGTGCCACGAGAGAGTAAAGGTCTTGAATCTCAATCTGGCAGATATCGTTGTTTTCTGAATTCTTCTGGGCACACTTAAGGTGTACCTGGCATTTGGGGCAGGCGGTGACCAGCACATCAGCACCCGTGGCTCCAGCCTGCGCCAGCCGTTCTTTCTGTATCTGCTTGTTGGCCGAGCCACAATGCGCCCAGGAACTGGCACCGCAACAGAGTGCCTTCTCCCGGTTGTCCTTCATCTCGACCACTTCGAGGCCAGTCATCGATTTCAGGATGTATCGTGGCTGGTCAAAAATCCGCGAATACCGGCCCAGAGTGCAGGGGTCATGGTAGGTTACCCGGCGCCGGAGCGGCCCCAGACTTAATCTCCCCGCCTCGATGGATTTGGCGACCACTTCACTGATATGTTGAACATTAACCGCCCAGTCGCTGAGAAACCGGGGATAGTCTACCTTGAGGGTGTAGTAGCATTCGGGGCAACTGGTAACAATGTTCTTGATTCCATGCTCATTGAACTCAGTCTGGTTGGCTCGAGCCAGGGCTACAAAACCCTCAGTATCTCCTGTCAGCAACAGGTCGCGTCCGCAACAGCGCTCATTGGATAGGAGGGTAAAATCAATTCGGGCGTGGTTCAACAGCTTCAATGCCCCTTTTGAGCCTTCAGTTGTCTTCACACCCAGGTCAGCGAACAGGTTATCGAAATAAGGAGCACAGCCGACAAAGAAGGCCGTATCGCTCGTGTCACTCACCTGTATATCTCTTGGCAGCCAGTTCAGCCGGTTTTGCTTCATATCCTGACGGGCCATGATGTGCATGATAGCTTGAGGCGCTCCGCCATCGCTGTATTGCACCTCAGCGCCTTCGGTCAGCCCTTTCTGTCTCAGGGCGACAATGAAGTCGGTGAACTTGACATTATAGTTACAGCGCTCCATACACATATTGCAGCCGAGACAGGACCAGACCTGTCCGTCTACCGGGCGGCCATCTTGCCTCAGCGCTCCCTGTACAATCAGCCGTGGGTTGAACTCAGTGTCGTACCGGGCCACCGGGCAAACAACCGTGCACTTGCCGCAGTCCAGGCAGAGACGCACATGTGTACTGCTTATGACGGACGAGAGGTCAAACATCTAAACGCACCACCTGTCTCCACACCAATTTACAGGGTGGATTCTAATCTAGCGTCTCGCGCCGGTCTTACACTCTCGGCCAGCGACATTCCTCCAACTTCTTCGACCAACTTCATCAATCGCTCGACAAATTGGTGCCCGCTATATGCGGGAAGCTGGAGCAGAACCAGCCTGTCTTTCTCTACTCCCAATAGTTCCAGGATGCTCCTGGCCTTGTCATATTCGTTAGTTGTGCACTTACTATCGATACCGAAGTGGCAGTTGCCCGGCTCGCAGCCAAGCAGCATAACACCGGCCGCGCCCAGCTCAAAAGTCTTCAATATGAGGCCAGTATGCAGGCGGGACAGGCAGCTTACTTTAACGACCTTGGCGGTCGCCGGGTAGTTAAGTCCCAAACTGGTGGCGGCTTCAATACAACTCCAGCCACCCCAGTTACAGGCAAATACCAGCACTTCAGAATGCAATCTCGCTAACCTCCCGCAACGCTTCGTGCTGCAGCAGGGAACACACCATAGCGACTATCTGGCCATCGCTCTGATGGGGTTGTGTTATCGCCCCGGAAGAGCAGGCAGATATGCAAGCACCGCAGCCAAAGCAGAGGCCCTCATGGACATAGGCCAGTACTTTTCCATTCCCGTGTTTCTCAAGTCCGATATAGGGGCAAATAGCGGCGCAGTCGCCGCAGCCGCGGCACCTTTTGCTGTCAATGGTAACAGACATGGCTCGCGAGATGGCGCTCCCTTGCTCAAGATAGGCTGAAACCCGCGCCGCCACGGCTAGTCCCTGCCTCTTCTGACCATCAGGCGATGCCGTGCTGCTGTCCAGCAGGAACAGACCGGAGGCGCTTTCCAGAGTTATTTCCCGGAGAATCTCGGATGGAGAGGCGGCATTTCTGGCATGTGATATGACTCGCTCCAGTAGCCCAGTAGCGCATGGCGCCTTATTGAACTCAGTCACATCTACCAGTACCGCCCCCGTAGCTATACTGTCGAGGTGGCCTTTATAACTAAGTATCGCTTCATAATTCCCGGGCGAACCACGAAGCTCCAGATTGTCGGGCCAGGGCTTGACCACCATTACCGCTGGTTCCCGCCTGCGGCTACCCCTGAGTTGCTTTCGTGCGACCAGGTCAATGTGGTAACCGAGTAAGGCGAGCGCTCTGGCGGCCGCAGTACTGGCCACCCCACCACCGATAACCAGAGCGCGGGACAAGTTGGGCTTTTTCCCCAGCGCTATCACCGGCCGGCGTTGCACGCAGGCCAGACCGGACAGAATCGTGTCCCATGCTTTAAGCGTAGCGCCATCGGGGTCATTTTTGTGTGACCAGGCGCATTGTTCTCTAATGTTAACGAATTCGAGAGCGATGGTATGAGTCGGGCCGAGATGCGCGTTCAAAAGCTGCTGGCATAACTGGCGCCGGTCAGTGCAACTGAAGCACACCTGCTCCAGACCGCAGCATCTACAGGCGGCCAGCACCAGACCATCAAGCCGGGACTCGGCAATCTGGCCGGCTATCTGCTCAGCTCCGGCCTCGGTGCAGGCTTCAGTTACCTCTTGAACACAGGTAACCTCCTCACGACCGGATAATGCCTTCGTCAGTCGGCCGAAGTCCACGACCGAGTCGATGCTGCCGCCGCATCGACACAAGAATACTCCCAGTCGCCGCCTGGTAACCGGCAACTGGTCAGTATCGGGTGGCTCAATAGTCAAATTCTGTCCCGTAATGTCCGGGCCCCGTCTTTTCCAGGCTTCAATCTGTTTGAGTTCGGAGGCGGCTTCCAGCGCCACTACCATTCCCTCAGTCAGCGTCTGAGCCAGCTCCCCGTTGTCGTGACTGACTTTATGAATACCTTTTATCTCCTCATTACCAGAAAAGACCTTATCGTCATTTTCAATCGAGTTGTCAGGAAAGGCGAGCACGACCTGTGCCTCCAGCTCAAGATGTACCGTAGTATCTTCGTGCCGAACAGCGCCCACTTCGCAGGTTCTCTCGCACTCAAAGCACCCACTACACAATGCGCAGTTGAGGCAACGCTGTGCCTCTCTTTGTGCATCATCCGCCGGCAGTCCTGTTGCCGTTTCCTCGAAGCTGCTCATCCGTTGCTGGGCACCAATCATCGGCATACCAGCTCTCTCATAGGGTGTTGACTCTATCGCCTTGACATCAATTTCGGCGGCGGGCAATGGCTCAAGGCTTCTCCCTTCGGCCAGGTCACATCCCCTTAAATACCTGTCTATAGATTCAGCCGCTCTGAGCCCGGCCGCCATGGCCGAGACAACATTGTTTGGTCCCGTAATCGCGTCACCACCCGCAAAGACGCCGGGAATACTGGTCTCCAGTGTCAGTGGATTTACCTGGATGACTCCGCTCGCACCATTGATGGCCAGACCTTCTATATTCAACTGCGATGTGTTGGGCGACTGACCAATAGCCACCACAACATGGTCAGCCTCGATAATGAATTCTGTCCCCGGTATCGGTACTGGCCGGTGGCGTCCATTAGGCATCACTTCTTCGCTCAGCCTCGTTCGCTGGCAACGCACCCCGGTAACCACATGGCCGTTGCCGATAATCTCAACCGGTATGGTGCAGTAATCTATTGATACGCCCTCTTCCAGAGCCTCCTCAATCTCTTCCTCACCAGCCGTTATTTCCTCAG
>Ga0299912_10003040_pt1 | contig 13750 bp, 15 predicted proteins | sample RVTome_2_FD_207667 | JGI IMG/M metagenome (GOLD analysis project Ga0299912, IMG submission 207667) | Soil microbial communities from uranium-contaminated site in the Upper Colorado River Basin, Wyoming, United States - RVT95D214 (version 2) ...
TCAGGCCCATCGCCGGGTTCATCTCATTGTTCTTCGAATAGTCGGGAAGAAACTTGTCGCCGCCGATGTCTAACGTACGGATGGTTGCAGAGGCAGGGTAAATCCTTTCCGCCAGCTGTCGATAGGTTTGGTAGTGCTCTTCTTCGGTGGGAAGGTCCTTCCGATTGAGGTAGAGGATTTCCGTTCGATAAAGCCCGATTCCATCGGCTCCGTGGGCCTTGGCGGAGGAGATCTCTTCGACCATTTCAATATTGGCCTGTAGGTGAATACGAATTCCATCACGGGTTTCCGCCGGGAGAGAGGCATATCTTAGAATCTCCCGCTCCATCGATCTGATCCGCCGCTTTCTTTCAAGAAAAGATTGAGAGACTTCCTCCGTAGGATTGATAACCATCTCCCCCGTCTCCCCATCGATGATCAAGAGGTCCCCTCCATTGATCAGGGAGGTCGCCGTTTGTGATCCCACCACCGCCGGGATGCCCAGGGAGCGCGAGAGGATGGCGGTATGGGATACCTTCCCGCCGATATCGGTGATGAAGCCGGCCACATTCTTCAGGTTCATCTGGAGGGTATCCGCTGGAGAGAGATCGTGGGCCACCACAACCACTTTCCCTTTGATCTTGGTGATGTCGTCATGTTTCTTTCCCAAGAGGTTCCGAAAAATCCTTGCCGAGACATAGCGGAGATCGCTCCGCCGTTCCCTGAGATACTCGTCTTCGATGGCCTTGAAGGCCGTATCCAACTTCTCCGATGTAAGGTCTAAAGCCCATTCGGCATTCACTTTCTTCTTCCGAATCATATCCAGGGTGTCCTGAAGTAGCATCTGATCGTCCAAAATCATCAAGTGGACATCGAGGATGAAAGAATGTCGGCGTACTTGCGGATCCAAAATCTTCTCTTTAATCTCCATCAACTGGTCCCTTGACTCCTGGATCGCCTTGAGGAACCGCCTCACCTCTTCCTCTACCTGATCCCGATTGATCCGCTTCTGTGGAAGCCGAACGTTAAATCGTTCGACCAAATAGGCTTTGCCAAGGACGATTCCCGGAGAAGCCCCGATACCTTGGATGAACTTATTGATCTGTTGTTGAACGGCCATCGTTATTCCTCGCCGAATTTATTCTCAATCAATTCGCCCAGGGCCCGGATCGCTTGGGTTGAATCCTTTCCGTCTGTCTTTAACGTAATTCTCGATCCTTTAGAAGCGGCTAACATCAGAATCCCCATGATCGATTTCCCGTTGACCTCCAGACTATCCTTTTCGATGATCACCTCTGCAACAAAGCGATTGGCAGTCTTGACCATGAGGGCGGCAGCTCGCGCATGAAGTCCCAATCGATTCCGAATCGTGAAGGTCTGAATTTCCATCTCAATTCTTCCGGCCCCTCTATCTGTTTGAAATGTTCGTGAGATACAGACTAATCAGACTGCATCATAAATGTCCGCGGGTAGAGAGTGGTTAAACCAACCTTCCACATTCCACCTTCTACTTTCTGTCACTGTCCCCTCGACCCCTTGAATCCTAATGATATTATCAACTCTTAACTTTTCTTTTTATCTACCCTCTTTTTCAGCACCTCACTGGCCAAGTTGATATTTCTCTGACCATAATCTGTGATAAACACGGCCAACTGTTCCAGATCCATCTCGTTCGAGTAGGTCGCCAGTTTAAGCAACATAGGAAGGTTGACACCGGTGATCACTTCGATCTTCTTCTCCTCCAGGAAGGAGAGGCTGATATTGGAAGGGGTCCCCCCATACATATCTGTCAGGATGAGCACCCCTTGCCCCCCATCCACTTTTCGGATGGCAGCAATGATCTTCTCTCGGATTTCTTCCGATCCCTCTTTTGGATCGATCGAAACGGGCTGAAACTGCTTCAACTGCTCTCCCACCACGAGTTCAGCAGCTGCGATCAACTCCTCTGCCAAGTGGCAATGTGTCACGACAACGACCCCAACCATCTCTGCCCTCATCCCTTCTCCGCGTCGCGGTGCCGCACAGACAGAAGCGCACCCCTCGCCACCAATTCGTCTCGGAGCATCTCTGCCAATCGATTGACGATGACGATGGATCGGTGTCTTCCGCCCGTGCATCCCACGGCAATGGTCAAATAGGTTTTCTTCTCCCTTTCGTAGAGGGGGAGGAGAAACCGAATGAATTCCTGAACTCGCCGTAAAAATTCCCTCGCCTCTTCCCACTGCAGGACATATTCCGCTACCTTCGGATTCTCCCCCTTCAATCGTTTCAGCTCCTCGACAAAGTAAGGATTGGGTAGGAAGCGAACATCCATCAAAAGGTCCGCTTCGTAAGGAATCCCAAAACTGTATCCAAAGGAGAGAAGGGTCACTGTCATCTGTCCTGAACTCGATCCTTCCTGAGCATAGCGCTGAATCTGATCTTTTAGCTGGTGGACATTTAAATGAGATGTGTCGATCACCAGATTTGCCATATCCCTTATCCCTTGGAGCCGTTGCCTTTCCAGATGGATCCCTTCCCCAATGGACCCTCCGATGGCTAAGGGGTGCTGACGACGCGTTTCACTGAAACGTCTCATCAGGATGGGATCGGAGGACTCCAAAAAGAGGATCTCGATCGGAGAGCCTTCTCTCCGGAGATCTTGGATGATTCTTCTCGAATCCTCAAAAAAATCTTTTCCTCCCTGGACGTCTCCTGCCACGCCTGTGGAATGAGCAGATGGGGAAGGATAGGATGCAGATCCCCGAATATCCTCCACCACTGCCACTTTGGAGATCTTCCCCCCTGAATGCTCGCACAGCTCAATGAATTTGGGTAAAAGAAGGATGGGAAGGTTGTCAACGCAGTAGAAACCGATATCTTCTAAGGCCTTGATAGCCGTTGTTTTCCCAGATCCGGAAAGACCGCTGATGAGAATGACGCGGATGTTCTTCACTCCACCTCGCCCTCGACCTCAAGTGTGCCCTCTTCTTTCTCTTCCATTTTGTGAAGAAGTTTCTTCTCAAATTCCAACGCGGAATCGTATCCCATCACCTTGAGGAGGTGATTTCGGGCGGCCACTTCGATGATCGTCGTCAAATTCCGAGCGGGCGTGACAGGAATTCTCAACAGCGGAAGTTCGACGTCTAAGATGATGTACTTTTCGTTCTCAAACCCCAGGCGGTCATAGTCTTGTTGGGCATCCCATCCCATCAGTTCAACGACCAATTCGATCCTCTTTCGCTCACGAATCGCCTCCACGCCGAAAAGGCTCCGAATATTAATGATCCCCAATCCACGGATCTCCATATGATGCTGAATGACTTCAAACCCGCTCCCAATCAATAAAGAGGGGGATCGTTTTTGGATGTGGACCATGTCGTCCGCCACCAATCGGTGTCCCCGAAGAATGAGATCCAGTGCGCACTCACTCTTCCCGATTCCACTTTTGCCCACGATGAGGACTCCTACCCCAAAAACGTCGATGAACACACCGTGGATGCTGCTGGTAGGGGCAAGCTTCTCTTCCAACAGTTTGGTGATCCGCTCAATGAACTCGAAAGACCGGAGGTGGGTCCGAAACAAAGGAACACCCCTCTGATCGGCTTCCTGGAGAAGGAGTTCAGGAATCTCAAGGTTTCGAGTGACGACCAGGCAGGCTAAATCCAGACTACAGATCTGACGAATCACCTCCCCCTGCTGATCAGGAGAAAGACTTCTAAAGTAAACCATTTCTGTATTGCCGATGATTTGAAGACGATCGGGATTGATAAAGCGAATGAAGCCGGTCAAGGCCAGTCCCATTTTTTGAACCTGCGAATGGGTGATCTTCTTTTGTAGTCCTTTTCGTCCAGCCACCAGGGTCAGGCCCAAATAAGATTCTCTACCTTGCTCTAATTCTTGAACCGCGAGGCCACTCATGAAACTGTCCCACCCCCACCCTCAACCTTAACCTTGTGTTTCTAATATTTTTCATCCTCTTCGGAGATGATCTGGAAAAGCTCTTTCTGGGATGGAGCCCCCATCAGACGTCTCTTGAAAGAAGGATCTTTTAACAGTGTGACAATTCGACCCAGAAGTTTGAGGTTGTCCACTGCCGAATTTTCCGGAGCCATGACCAAGAAGAAGAGCTGACTGGGTTTGCGATCAATCGAATCGAAATCCACACCCTTCATCGAGCGGCCGAACGAGACGAGGAAGTTCTTCAGCTTTTTTAACCGGCCATGAGGAATGGCAATCCCTTCTCCAATTCCTGTCGACCCCAGTTTTTCCCTATCAAGGAGCACCTGGAGCAACTCTTCTGCAGAGGCCACCTGGCAAGGTTCCACCAGGACACCGGACAACTCTTTCAAAACTGAGCGTTTATCCGTTCCCTGCAGCTCCGGGATCACCCGCTCTTCCTGCAAATAATCCATTATTTTCACCATTCCCTCTCCTGCCCTTCCCTATTTTGAGAGCTCTGGAAAAATCATCAGCTCTCTCTGATGACACTGATTTTGATTTGATGACACAGATTTTTCAGTGTCATTTTATCTGTTCCATCGGAATTGAATCTGTGATATCAGAGATTTCTTTTTCAGAAATCTCATTTTGGGTGAGGCTCCACCCATTCGTAACCTCCATCCTTACCCCGACAGAGGGCATTCATCTGTCCTGATTCTGCATTGATAAAAATCAAAAAATCCCGCTGTGAGAGTTGGAGTTGGGCGATAGCTTCATCGAGAGACATGGGCCTGGCGAGAGTTTGCCTCCTCTGAATCATGGCAGGAATCTCTTCCTTCTCCCCGCTTTCGAAAGTGTCTCCATCGCCCTCCGGAGGCGTCTTTGAAGACGCGGGGGCTGATCTTTTCCGCTTCACCTTTCCCCGCCGCTCTCGAATTTGTCGCTCCATCTTCTCAACCATCTGGTCGATGGCCACGTAAAGATCGTTGTTCCTCCCCTGGCTATTGAGAGTCAGTCCCTCTCCAAGGATCGTAATTTCGGCAATGTGCCGAAATTTTTCTCCGGAAAGAACGACATGAACTTCCTGCGGATTCTCAACATATTTCTGCAACCTCTGGACTTTTTCCTTCACATAGTCCTTTACCCCTTCATCGGTTTCCATATGCCGGAACGTCACTGCGATCTGCATCTGTCAACTCCTTACGCCTTTATGTATGCCTTAACCCTATCCAAAGATATTTGCAATTTCCCCAACCTTATCCCTCACCCTTTGACGGGGGAGGGCGAGGGCGGGAGTGGGATTTCGAATTTAGAATTTCTCCTTAAATGTTCACTAGAATATCTTCCTTCGCTCGCTCGAAGAAAGGATCTTCATCATCTCCCGATATTTCGAAACTGTCCTCCTTGCAATATGGATGTTCATTCCCTTCAGAATCTGAACCAATTTCTCATCGCTGTAAGGCTTCCTGGGATCCTCTCTTCCGATGATTCCACGGACGAGATCCTTGACACTTTCCGAAGCTAAGCTTTCTCCTTGCATAGAAGTAATACTTGCATTGAAGAAGTATTTCAGCTCGTAAATCCCCTGCGGGGTATGCATATATTTGTTGGTGGTGACACGGCTGATCGTCGACTCGTGCATTTGGATATCCTCAGCCACATCGCGAAGGACAAGAGGTTTCAAAAACTGGATTCCTTTATCCAAAAAGTCCCTTTGAAATTTCACAATGCTCTTCGCCACCTTATAAATCGTCGTTTGGCGTTGATGGATGCTCCGGATGAGCCACAGGGCCGACCGGAGTTTTTCTTGGATATATTTCCGCTCTCCTTGAAAACCGACACGACTGTCGGCGAGAATATCTCGATAAAGGGGATTCACATTTAATCTTGGGATGCCTTCATCGTTCAGATAGATCACATACTCTCCCTCCACTTTATAGACGTAGACATCAGGGATGATCTCTTGGGCCACTTCCCCTCCGAAGGCCTTGCCCGGTTTGGGTTCCAATTTGCAGATGAGGCACGCTGAATGATTAACCCGTTCCAGTGACACTCCCAGCCGTCTGGCGATCGCCGGATGATTTCGATTCTTAAGCAGTGAGAGATGCTCTGAGACGATCTTTTCCGCCAAGGGGTCTCGAACCGACAACTGCTCCAATTGGAGGAGGAGACATTCTTTCAGATCCCTCGCCGCCACTCCGGCCGGATCGAACTGCTGAACTTTCCGGAGGGCCCCCTCCACCAAATCTGGCGGAAGATTCGTTTCTGAGCAGATATCTTCTAAAGAGACCTTCAGATATCCATCATCGTCCAAATTCCCGATGATCCATGTCCCTACCTTTTGTTCCTCATCTGTAAAATGACCGAGTTGGAGTTGCCAATAAAGGTGGTCAGAGAGGGTCGTTCTCTTGGTGAGAAAATTTTCAAAAGAGGGCCTCTCATCTCCGTCCTGAGAACTTTGTCTCTGGTATGGAGTGAGATTGTAGTTATCTAGGTAGTTCTCCCAGTCAAATTCATCCCCACCTTCCCCCTCTCCTTTCACTTCGGGGGTTTGCTCCTTCTCAACGGAAGGCTCTGCTGTCGCCTCTTCGGTCACAGGTCGTTCGGCCTCGGCATCCTCCTTTCCCTCCTCATCCTCTTCGAGGAGCGGGTTCTCCTTCATCTCCTGGCTGATCATCTCTACCAGTTCCAAACGAGTTAACTGGAGAAGCCGGATCGCCTGCTGGAGCTGAGGTGTGATCACCAACTGTTGAACGAGTTTGGGTGACTGTTTGAGCTCTAAGGCCATCTCACTCCCACAATCGACCTTGTACGGGGGGGCTCAGATCCCTCTTCTCAGTTTTACTGCTCCGTCGTCCCTCTGCCAACTCGAACCCATCTCCCAGGTAAATCTTTCTTGCCTCGTGGCTCCGCGCAATCTGCTCGGGAGTCCCTCCTACTAAGATGTGACCTTCATTGAGAATATAAGCCCGATCACATACTCCTAGCGTTTCTCTAACATTATGATCTGTAATTATAATTCCAATCTCTTTTGATTTCAATTGGCGGACGATTGCCTGAATATCCAACACCGCAATCGGGTCAATCCCTGCAAAGGGTTCATCCAAAAGGATGAAAGAAGGCGAGAGTACCAAGGCTCGGGTGATCTCCACTCGCCTCCGCTCGCCTCCGGAGAGGCTATAAGCCTTCTGCCTCCGGACTAAAGAAAGCCCCAACTCATTCAAGAGGTCTTCCAAACGACTTTTCCTCTCCTCTTTGGAGAGTGAAAGGGTCTCTAAAATCGCCATTAGATTTTCTTCCACTGTCAGTTTCCTGAAAACGGACGGTTCCTGGGGCAGGTAACCGATCCCCTTCCTCGCGCGCAGATACATGGGTAGAGATGTGATCTCCTCGTCATTCAGATACATCTTTCCCTCATTCGGCCGGAGCAGCCCCACGATCATATAAAAGATGGTGGTCTTCCCTGCACCATTGGGGCCCAACAACCCCACCACTTCCCCGCCTCGGATCTCAATATCTACTCGATCGACAACCTTCCTGTGGCGAAAGGATTTCGTCAAATTCTCACACAAAAGGTGCGACATGATTCCTCCGGCCGATAGCGGATGGCTGATGGCTTATAGCCGATAACAGAGAGTGGATAGGTTCCATAAGCCATTCGCTCTTTGCTATAAGCTCTTTGCCCTTTGCCGTTCATGATCCGCTATGAGCTATTTTTTCTTTTCTTCTTCCGGTTTTTTCTCTTGTCCTTCCTCTTTTGACGATGGAGTAAAACTTGTGCTCACTCGCCCTCCTTTTCCTCCTTCCACAACGCTTCGTTCCTCATCAACGTAATAGATAATCCGCTCCCCTCTAATTACGTTGGTCCCTTCCCGAACGACTGCTTCTCCATCCAAAACCACTTGATTCTTATCCTGATCAAAAGTAACCTTTTTGCCGGTAAATCTACGATCCAATTGGACGACCTTCACACTTCCGACCGCTACAATCTCCTTCAGTTTTTTTGTATTTTGATCGTAAACGATGGTCAGCGTATTGGCATAAAGAGTCCAATCTTCTTGTTTAGCGACCACATTCCCTTTATAGGTGAACGAATTCGTTTTCTGATCTGCCTCCAGGCTATCTGAGTCGATATAGATGGGCGCGCGGCTGGCAGTAAATCCAAATCCCTTTTCGTACTTCAGCCCTTTCCCACCTTTATCGACTCCCTTTTTCTCCTGGGTTTCACCGGAGGCGGAACAGAGAAAAAGGGTCAATACGACGATGAATAGGCCAATCCTTTTAGCCTGATTCATCCTTTCTTTCCTCCTCGCCATTGAGTCTTTACCTGGCTGAGGACTTTAAATGTCTTGGCTTCCATATCCACCAACATCCCCCTGCCAACCAGCCGGATAAGTTCTCCTTCGATCTCAACAGGGTCGGAGGTGGTCATTTTCTTCTCAGAATTTCGATAAGAAACTGAGTGAGTTTTGAGCCGATACCCATCGCTCGAGCTAACCACCACATCGCCCACGAGTTCCATGTCTTTAGAATCCTGATAAACCTTTCCTTGATTCCCGGAAATGGTGAAGGAGCGCCCATCCTGCGAATAGAAAGTCACCTTCACATCGTCTAACACCATGATATTCTGATCTTGGTATTGTTGGGCCGATTTCGCCTCCAACTCCCAAGTCTTTCGACCGTACTTATCTTCTACAAATCGAATCTTCTCCAGGTGCATGTCTGCGCCCTGACTCGAAATCTTAGGAACCCCCTCCTGCTTCTCCGAGGCTCTTCTCTCTTTGAGGTTCACCCAAACTCTGCCGAGGACGAGCCCGCCAATCAACACGATGCAAATCAAAATGGCGATTTTAGCCCTTTTCATAAAACCCCGCAGAATGCAAATTCGCAGAGCGCAGAGAGTCAACCTTTTTGTTGCATAAAAAACTGACCAAAATATTCAAACCAGCCCCTATGCCTGCCTGCCGTGCAAGTACTTTGGCAGGCGGGCGCTATGCCTGTTAAACTACCCCAGCCTTCAGGAGATCATGAAGATGGATGATCCCCACGGGAACTCTGTCTCCTGTATTCTTGGACACGAAGAGAGACGTAATGGAATACTCCTCCATCTTCTGCACCGCCTCGGCAGCAAGGGAATCTTTTTCAATCCGCTTCGGATTCTTGGTCATCACTTCAGAGGCCTTACAATGAAGGAGATCACTGAATCTTTCCAAAGCCCGTCTCAAATCCCCATCCGTGATCACACCGACCAGCTCCCCTTTGTCGTTGCAGACCCCTGTCACACCTAATCGTTTCGAGGTGATTTCAAAAAGCGCCTCCTTCATCAATGTCTTCTCCGACACCATGGGGAATGCCTCTCCAACATGCATCAGATCCTCCACTTTAAGGAGAAGCCTCTTCCCCAATGTCCCCCCCGGATGAAGAAGTGCAAAATCCTCTTTCTTGAAACCTCTCTTCTCCATCAGAGTGATTGCTAATGCATCTCCCAACGCAAGGGTCGCTGTCGTACTTGCCGTCGGAGCCAAACCCAGGGGACAGGCCTCTTCCTTCACATGAATGTCGAGGCAGACATCCCCGGCTTTGGCTAAAGTCGATTTTAAGTTTCCAGTAAGAATAATGAATCGATTCCCATAGCGTTTGAAGAGCGGAAGGACCTCTAAAAGCTCGCGAGTCTCTCCACTATTGGAGATGGCGATAACCACATCCTCTTTGGCCAACATTCCAAAATCGCCATTCAATCCCTCTGCCGGATGGAGGAAGAAGGCCGGGGTCCCTGTGCTGGCAAACGTAGAGGCAATCTTCCTCCCCACCAGCCCGGATTTACCCATGCCCATCAGAACCACCCTCCCCTTGCAACGGTACAGGAGCTCCACTGCTTGTGTGAAATTCTCATCGATCCGTTCCGCAAGATCGAGGATCGAATGGGCCTCCACCCTCAATACCCGCTTAGCCTCCTCTATCACACCCACTTGCCTTTTACCCCTCGCTTTGAATTTGACAATCCGGTTCCCGCAAAGCCTGTCCTCGCTAAAGCGGGGAGCGGGAATCCAGAAGCTCTTATTAAAGAAATCGCGCAATTTAGGTTTCAGTTTAAGTTCCAGCCTTCAGCTTTTACCTCTCCCCTTCGATCTTTGAGCTTTGAACTTTGATTTCGTCTCCCGGTGAAGAGAGGCCTTGATGAACTCCCTGAAAAGGGGGTGGGGGTCCATGGGCTTCGACCTGAATTCCGGATGAAACTGACATCCAAGAAACCAAGGGTGGTCTCTCAGTTCGACGATCTCCATCAGTTCCTTATCGGGAGAAACTCCGCTGAAAACCAGCCCTGCCTTTCCCAAAGATTCTAAGTAGGAATTATTAAATTCATAACGATGCCGGTGCCGCTCATAGATCAACTTTTTACTATAGGCCGCAAAGGCAAGGGTCTCCTCTTCAAGCCGGCAGGGATAGAGTCCAAGCCTCATCGACCCACCCTTCTCCGAATCACAAGTTCGCTTCTGGATGAGTTGATCACGATCTACCCACTCCTCTAATAGGTAGATCACAGGATGGGGAGTATGGGCATCGAACTCCTGACTGTTGGCTCCTTTCAAATTGGCGCAGTGCCTCGAGACTTCGATCACCGCACATTGCATCCCCAGGCAAATGCCAAAAAACGGAATCCGCTTCTCCCGGGCGAATTGGATGGCCTTGATTTTTCCCTCGATCCCTCTCGTCCCAAACCCTCCAGGGACGAGAATGCCGTTCACCCCCTGAAGGAGATGCTCCGGACCTTCCTTATCTACCTGCTCAGAATCGACATACTTTAGATGGACCTTGGCATCGTTCGCAATCCCCCCATGAATCAACGCCTCGGTCAAACTCTTGTACGATTCGACCAACCCCACATATTTCCCTGCGACGGCAATCGTCGTCTCGAAATGGGGATTCTTGATCCTCTTGACGACTCGCTCCCAGTCCTTCAAATTCGGCCGTCCCGTCCAGATATTCAGTTTCTCGACAATCTTTTCGTCCAGGCCCTCGTGATGGAAGACGATAGGAACTTCGTAGACGGTCTCCACATTCTTTGCAGTGATCACTGCATCCTTGTCCACGTTGCAGAAGAGGGCGATCTTCGATTTGATTTCGGGCGAGAGGAGCTGCTCAGTCCGGCAAAGAAGGATATCGGGCTGGATACCGATCTCCCGAAGCTCCTTCACGCTGTGCTGAGTCGGCTTGGTCTTCAGTTCCCCGGCGGTCTGGATGTAAGGCACAAGCGTCAGGTGAATATATAGCGTATTTTCCCTACCCACATCTCCTCGGATTTGCCGGATCGCCTCTAAAAAGGGGAGGCTTTCGATGTCGCCCACCGTCCCCCCGACCTCGACGATCACGATGTCCACATCCTCGGCAAGGTCGAAAACCTTCGATTTGATTTCATCGGTGATATGGGGGATCACCTGGACCGTGCTGCCCAGATAGTCTCCCCTCCTCTCTTTCGAAATGACCGAGTCATAGATCTGTCCGGTAGTGAAGTTATTCTTCTTTGACGTCTTTACATGGGTGTAACGCTCATAATGCCCTAAATCGAGATCTGCCTCGGCCCCATCGTCGGTCACGTAGACTTCTCCATGCTGGAAGGGGTTCATCGTCCCGGGATCAACATTGATGTACGGATCGAACTTAAGAAAATTGATTTTTAACCCTCTTAACTCGAGGAGGGCTCCGATCGACGCCGATGCCAGGCCTTTGCCGAGAGAGGAGACCACGCCTCCTGTGATAAAAATATATTTTGTCCTTGCATTCGCCAAAAAATCCTCCTTCAGCAGGCAGAGTGAGGGTTCAAGAATCTTTCGATCAGTTCAAATCCCTTCTCAACAAAGATCCCGCTCTTCCTTGCAGAATCTTCATCGAATGATTCGATCTGTCCATTTTTTCCACCACCTTCATTGGAATAAATGACAAACGGGACAGGGTCAGCGGTATGTGTTCTGAGGGAAAGAGGGGTGGGATGATCGGGCAGAACCATTACCCTGTAACTTCTAAAATCATTCATCCCCTTCAAAATCGCACCCACAATCTTCTCATCGAAGACCTCAATCGCTTCGATCTTCAATCGCGGGTCTCCCATATGGCCGGCTTCGTCAGGGGCCTCGACATGGACATAGACTAAATCCTTCTTCTTCAAGCCGCTCAGCGCATATTGAGCCTTCCCGTCATAATTGGTGTCGAAGTATCCCGTAGCCCCAGGAACCTCCAAGACTTCTAATCCCGCATAGATCCCGATCCCCTTCAAAAGGTGAACTGCCGAGATCACATAGCCCTCAACCCCAAACCGCTCCTTCAGTGTGGTCATCCGGGGTGACCGCCCCTGCCCCCAGAGCCAGATGGAGTTGGCTGGTGGGAGTCCTTTTTTCTCACGGAGAAGATTGACCGGATGATTCTTGAGGAGCTGCCTGGACCGGCTCATCAAACTCAAGATCTCTGCCGCCCCACTTTCCTCTGAGTTTCTGGATTCACCCGGTCCTTCCATTTCAGGAAGGAAAGGAGATATCTCTTTGTCAAGGATGTCATGAGGCGGGACGAGCTCAAGTCTCTCCAGGTTTGAGAATCTCCCTGCCCCATTCTTCAAAACCATCAAATGGCGATAACTCACCCCTGCGTAGAATCGGATCTCCTCCGTTCCCATCTCCTGATTTAAATCGGAGATGATCTTTCTGGCTTCATCATTCGTGATGTGCCCGGCAGAGAAATCTTCCATCATGGTTTTGTCCCCCTGACCTCGAAGGGTAACCAGGTTACAACGGAAGGCAACGTCACCGGGTTGAAGTTTGATACCCAGGCTGGCTGCTTCTAATGGGCCTCTTCCAGTATAATAACGGACGGGATCGTACCCAAAGATTGAGAGGTTGGCGATCTCACTGCCAGGATTGAAGCCTGCAGGAACTGTCCTGACCAGTCCGACTTCCCCATGCTTTGCCATCCAATCCATATGGGGTGTTTTCGCCACCATCAATGGCGTCTTTCCTTTGAGACCCTCAACCGGGTAATCTGCCATCCCGTCTCCGACAATGACCACATACTTCATCCTGATAGGCTTTCCTTTCCATCCTCAAAACCTTAAATATACCAAAACTTTACAAATGTCAAATGAAAATCGAGCATTGAAAGCAAAAGGTGTGCCAATTTTTTGCAAGATCGAGAGGGTTTATTGGGCAAGAGCGGGATTCACGAGCAGTGGAGCGTGTGCGCATTGTTTGCTCCAAGGAATCTACCCCTCACCTTGGGCGCACCTACAACTCAAAATATGGTAACCGGAGCCACTGAGCCGGGGGTTAGCCGAACTGTCCGAAAGTTCTTTGATGGACAGCAACATATTCTGCAAAAGAATTATAGTGAACGCCTTAAATAAGTTGACGTTCACGTGGTGTCATTGCGAACGGAGTGAAGCAATCTCGCCAGATTGCCACGTCGCTTCGCTCATCGCAATGACTACTTTACTAGTACGTTTGCCTCTGTGTACGGCACAGACGAAGCCGGAGGATTTATCTATGTACGTCTGTGCCAATGTTATCTGTAGTTGAACGCTGATTCTTTTTTAATCCTTTCCGCAACCTTTTAGATTTGTCTTTAACATATTTAATCTGTTCTGAAAGTGAAAGTCCTTTCGTATCTTCATAATGTTTATCACGAATCTTACGCACCATTTCAACTGCTTTTACTGCCATACGTTGTCACCTCCCTCGGCGAAAAAACCAGTATCGATTTATATCCCATCTCGATATTGACAGCGTTAAATCTCTGAATCTTTTCAAAATGGACAATATGTTTGAAATTCCAACTCGCAACAAGGTCTGCGCCCGCATTGGAAATC